>Ga0114129_10015406_pt1 | contig 10877 bp, 7 predicted proteins | sample RhiMetdeltSRZDD1_FD_80071 | JGI IMG/M metagenome (GOLD analysis project Ga0114129, IMG submission 80071) | Populus rhizosphere microbial communities from Tennessee, USA - Rhizosphere MetaG P. deltoides SRZDD1 (version 2) (version 2) | ecosystem: Host-associated > Plants > Roots > Rhizosphere >... | reverse complement strand
GGCGCGCAACCTCACCGCCGATGTGGTTCCTGGGCGCCTACGAAACCCTCGCCGGCGCCGTCGTTGCCGATCTGCCACGAAAAGAGATGACCACGCGCCAGGCGACCAACGACGCCACCATGAGCGAGTTGTACGCACGGCGACGGCCGCAGTTCCCCGCGCTGGCCAGCCGCGCGACGCTGGCGTTCGCCATGGCCCTGGTCATCGCCTGGGCGGCGTACCTGTGGAACGCGCGCCACCTGCCGGCGTTGACGGCGCCGGCGGCGGGGGGGCGCCGCCGCTGGCGTGCCGGTGAACGGCTCGCCAACGCGTTGATCGTGCACGACGGGACTGCTCGTGCCGGTTTCTATTTCACGCTGGCGGCGATGTGGCGCAGCAAAACCCACCGCGTCACGCTGGCGGGCGCTGCCGCGGCGGGATTCGCGATGGTGCTGCTCGCGCTATCGAACGCCGATGTCGAGCCTGGCGCGCGGCCGTCGCTGAGGCTGCTGGTCACGCAGCCGTTGTTGTACGGAGCGCTGCTGGTCGGGTTCCGCCACATCATCCGCGTGCCGGCGGAGCTGCGCGCGAACTGGGGATTCCAGCTGGCGTGGCGGGAACGCGATCGCGCCTTCATCACCGGCGTGCGCCGCGCCGCCCTGGTGGCGCTGGTGCTGCCGGCGCTCGCCGTGCTCCTGCCGCTGTTTATCTACGTGCTGGGAACGCAGAGCGCTCTGCTGCACGCCGCTCTCGGGCTGGCGGGCGCGATCGTCTTCCTCGAATTGCTGCTAGTGACTTACGAGAAGGTGCCCTTTACCTGCACGTATCTGCCGAGCGAGAACATGAAAGCGCTCGTGCCGATCTACGCGGTGGCATTCCTGATTGGCGCCGCGAACTTTGCGCGCATGCAGGTGCAGGCGATGATCAGCGGCGATCCGACCCGGATCCTGATCACGCTGGCGGTGCTGTTCGTCGGGCTGCGGGTGGCGTCGCTGCGGCGCGTGCGCCGGCCGCTGGTGGAGTTCGACGAAGCCCCGTCGACGTTCCAGCGGCTGGGGCTACATACGTAGGCCATCAGGCCATCAGGCCAGCAAGGCCATCAAAAAGAAAAGGGCCGGAACCTTCCGGCTCCAGCCCTTTGATTGCCTGATGGCCCGATGGCCCGATGGCCTAGTGAGTGACCGTCTCCTGCGGGCCCTTCTTCAGACCCTGGATCTGAATCACCGGCGCGGCGGGCGCTTCTTTCAGCACGTGCTGGCGATAGAGCTGTTCCATCTCCGCGTGCTTGCGCTGTTCCTCCGGTGTCAGGTCCTTCTTCTTGCGCGCGGCGATCTTTTCGTCGCGCGCGTTCTTGGCGACGCCCAGCACGTCAAGGTCCGTCTGGGCACCCTTGGCCACCGCCTCGGCGTTGAGTTTCAGTGAGTGCTCGGTCGAGTTGAGCGGCACGTTCTTGTTGCCGGCGAAGATCTCATGACGGCCGTGCTCCTCGTACCACTTCGTGAGCGTCGCCGTCATGTGCATCTTCTCGATGATGTTCCGCCAGCCGATGCCGGTGTTGTAGGCGCAGAACGAGATCTCTCCTTCCTGGGTCGCGTACGGGATGATGCAGCGCTCCGTTCGACGGAAGTCGTAGTTGAAGAGATCCTGGAACCACATCCCGGCGATGAACAGGAAGTTCCAGCGGTCTGCGCGCCGCTTGTCGATGTCGGCTTCGGTTCGCGTGCCGTCGACGCGGCCGTAGCCGCCTGACTGCGCCTTCTTCGTCGCGCCGAAGGTCTTGTCGAACTTCCTCATCAGATCGGCGAGCTTGAAGTGCGTCGGCGCCTTGAACGGGTCGTAATTCTTCATCAGCGCAAGCGCCATTCCAACAACGGACAGTTTGCGGCCGCGCGCGGCGTCGTTGACCCGCTGCAGGTCCTTCGCGAGCTGATCGGCGTGGAGGAACGCCGTCACGGGCACGGCCTCCTTCGTTTCCTTGTCGATCATCACCGCCATGCCGACGCCGCAGTTCGGGTGGCAGCCGCAGGTCAGGTTTCCCCACTCAGCGCTCGGACCATGGACCAGGTCGGCCCAATCGGTGAAGGTACCCATGAAGGAAATCGGGAACCAATCGCGCACTGGCTCTCCAATGCCCACCTGGTTCTTCACGTCATGCGCCAGATGCGACAACGTGTAGCGCTGCGCGGCACGGCGCTCGGGTGTAACCTCCTCGTCGCGTCCGGTGAAGGACACTGGCTGGAACGAGAGGAAGTTGATCTTCCGCGGGTTGTCGAGCGCGAACTGAATGATGCGGCCCACCTGCTCGTTGTTCACGCCGTTGACGATCGTCACGACGGGCACGATGTCGACGCCGGCGGTCCAGAGGTTTTCGATGGCGCGCAGCTTGACATCGAACAGGTTTCCGACGAGCCGATGCGAGTTGGCGGCGTTGCCGATGCCATCGAACTGCAGGTAGGCGTACCGGAGACCTGCCTCCGCTGCCGCTTTCGCGAACTCGGGACTCTTCGCGAACTCGATGCCGTTGGTCGCGGCCTGGACGCTGTTGTATCCGACCTGCCTCGCGTAGCTCACCGCGTCGAGGAAGTACGGCGACATCGTCGGCTCGCCGCCGGAGAACTGGACCGACATCTGCCGGCGTGGCTTGATCGAGATCGCATTATCGAGCAGCATCCTGATGTCGTCCCACGAGAGCTCGTGGACGAACCCCACCTGGTTCGCGTCCATGAAGCACGGGTCGCACATCATGTTGCAGCGGTTCGTCAGGTCGATCGTCAGCACCGAGCCGCGGCCGTACTTGATCGTGCTGCTGCCGTGGTTGTGCAGCTTCTCGTCGTTGTGCGCGCGGATATCGCTTCCGGGGAACGACTCCTCGAGGTGCTTGAAAAACGCCGAATCGATGGCCATGACGTCTTCGAAGTGCCCATGTTGCGGACAGTCCTTCACCATCAGAATCTGACCGTTCCGCTCGATGATCTGTGCCTTGATTTCGCCGATCTTCTCCGAGAGCAGGATCCGATAATCTCGCTTGCCGTCGACGATTTCCTGGCGCGCTTCGCGCACGCAGATCGGGCACAACGAGTCGGTTTCGCGCGGCCAGCCGAGTGGCGGCTTCACTTTCTGCCAGGACTTCTGGATCGGCAGGTCCGACCACTTCGGTGTGAACGTGTTGCCGGGCTTGATGTTGTTGAGCGCGTCGAACGCGGTCCAGGCGCTCCGGGCGAAATAGGTAAGTCCTTTCTCGACGTACTTAATCGGCTTGTGCATACGGTCGACGATAACGTTTCTGTTGGTCGGGGGCAGCCCAAATCCGGCAAAAGGGCACAAATCGGGGTGAACGGGCAATCGACGAAGGGGATGGGCAGGTTGGTGGGCTTAGGTACCTGGTGCCAGGTGCCTCGTGCCAGGTGCTTATGGTTCGAAGCCGAAGCGTCGTCCGGGGACCGGCTGATGGCGGACAGGCGCGGCAGACCGGAACCGCCACAGCAGCCGGAAGCCGAGTAGCCCCGCCAGAAGCACCGCGTAGTAGACCGGCTCTCCGACGACGACCTTGACCTTCGAGATGAAATGCAGGCACGCGGCAATGCCGCTGACGTAAATCAGCCGGTGCAACATCTGCCATCGGCGTCCCAGCCGCCGGATCCATCCCTTGGTCGAAGTGATCGCCAGCGGCAGCATCGCGAGAAACGCGGTCATCCCCGCGGTGATATACGGACGCTTGATGATGTCGCCCAGGATGTGTTTAAAGGCCAGGCCTTGATCGAGAACGAGATACGTGAGGAGGTGAAGCGAGGCATAGAAAAACGCGAACAGCCCGAGCATCCGGCGGTACTGAATCAATCGATTCCATCCGGTGACCCGACGAAGGGGCGTGATCGCCAGAGTGATCAAGAGCAGTCGGAGCGTCCAGATTCCCGTCGTGAGCGTCACGTCTTCGATCGGATTGAAGCTCAGACGACCGGTGAGGGCGCGAAGCAGCAGCCACAGCGCCGGAGTCAGCGCGAGAACGAACACGAGGAGTTTCGAGAGCCGAACCATGGACAGATTGCGATTGCTGATTCAGTAATTTCTCTTCAAATCCATTCCGGCGTACATCGACGCGACCTGATCACCGTAGCCGTTGAACATCAGCGTTGGACGGCGGAAGAATTCGCCGATCCGACGTTCTCGACTTTGATCCCATCGCACCGGACTGACGTTCGGGTTCACGTTCGAATAGAACCCGTACCAGGAGGGGTTCGCGATCGCCCAGGAGTTCCCTGGCTGTTTCTCCACGAAACGGATCCTGACAATCGATTTGATGCTCTTGAAGCCGTACTTCCATGGCACCACGAGCCGGATCGGCGCGCCGTTCTGGTTCAACAACGTCTTCCCGTACAGCCCGACTGCGAGGATGGTGAGCGGGTGCAGCGCCTCGTCCATCCGCAGTCCCTCGGTGTACGGCCACTCGAGAACGGAGTCACGCTGACCCGGCATTTCCGTCGGCCGCAGCAGCGTCGTGAACTCCACGAACGCGGCCTTCGACGTCGGCGACGCTCGCTTGAGGACGCTGCTCAGCGGAATGCCGATCCAGGGGATCACCATCGACCACGCTTCAACACAACGCAGCCGATAGATCCGTTCCTCGAGCTCGAACGGCTTGATGAGATCTTCGACCAGGTACTCGGCTGGCTTTTCACAAAGCCCGTCAATCTTCACTTTCCAGGGGCTCGTCTTGAGTCGGTTCGCGTACCGCTTCGGATCTTCCTTGCCGATGCCGAACTCGTAGAAGTTGTTGTACCCGGTGATCTCTTCGTACGAATTCAGTGGTTCGTCTGTTGTGACAACCTTTGGCTGGAATGTCGTCAACGGTGCCTGGTCTGCCGCCAGATCATCGTCGCCATCGATCGCACCGTTCTCGCGCGCGAGCAGCAACGGCATCGTGACGCCTGCCAGGGCGGCACCGCCGGCCAGACGCATGAACTCGCGGCGCCGCAAATACACTTTCTCGCTGGTGACTTCGGACGATCGAATGTCCGATGCTCGCCTGATCAACATCGGGACCTCTGGTTTGAGATGCTGCTCGGCTGGGCTGAGTTTCGACCACGATTCAATTTACCACCCGGTCGGCCCAGAGCTTGCGCCGTCGGCCCTCCCCATCGTTAACCCCGACCATCGCCAGCTGCTTCCCAGCGCTGTCCGACTGATCCGCGTTCATTCGCGCGAATCCGCGTCTCGTGATCCGCGTATAAAATGCACCCATGCAGAACCCGCCAGTTGACCCGCGCTGGCACCGGCTGCTCTCGCTCGCGGTCCACGAGTTCCGCACGCCCATGACCGTGGTCGCCGGCTACATTCGCATGCTGCTGAAGGATCGCGCCGGTCCCCTGACCGACCAGCAGCGGCGGCTGCTCGAAGAAGCCGAGAAGTCGTGCGGACGGCTCTCGGCGCTGCTGGCGGAAATCAGCGACTTGTCGAACCTCGATGAGGGAACAGCGACCTTCAATCGCAGCACGGTCGATTTGAAGGGGCTCCTGACGGAGACCGTCGCCGATCTGCCGCCGCTGCCGGATCGCGAGATAACCGTCGATGTGACGGTGACCTCTAACGGCGCGTCGATCCTCGGCGATCCCGTTCGTCTCAAGACCACGCTGACTTCGATTATCAATGCGCTCAGACGTGAGCTCGTCACCAGCGACCAGCTCTTCGTACGCGAGCAGCGACGCGATGTCGGAGAACGCGCCTATTCATGGATTGTCATCGGCGACGCCGATCACATCGAGCAGCTCGCGAAGAGCGACGCCTCGGCGCTCGGCAGGTTCGACGAGTGGCGCAGCGGCTGCGGGTTGAGCCTTGCCGTCGCGCGGCGCGTACTCAGCGCACACGAGGGGTTCGTCTGGTCACCGACTGATAACATCAAGTCCAGCGCTATCATCGCACTCCCGTTGAGGTAACCTCCACTGCGACGTCGCGGTGAGAACCACGAGAATTGCACTTTCCAAAGTTGGAGTTGGGCCGACCGACGCAGCCTTGATGAGGTACGACTCTTGTATACATTGGGTTGCCAGATCTGAAAGTGTAGCGATAGCTACTCGTTCAATGGCTCGTCTCAACGTCGGTTGCGAGCTGAACCGGGCGTGACTGAAGCTCGGCCGGTTCCGGAAGCCTCGCCGCGAGGCCTTGGCAGCGTGGGGTTGAAGCGACAGTTCCAACCGCCGAGGTCCCAGGAGATCGATGAACAAGCCCTACGTCGCCATCGTCGATGATGATTCGGCGTTTGCTGCCTATCTACGCACATTTCTTGCGACTCGTGGCTACGAAGCACGCTGCTATACCCGCGGCGACGAGTTGCTCGCGTCCGTGAAACAGTCCGAGGCGCCCGATGTCGTCTTGCTGGACGTCATGATGCCCGGACTGGATGGTCTCGCCACACTCCGTGCCCTGAAGACGTCCCGACCGGGCGCGCAGGTCATCATGCTGTCGGGCCGGAACCAGGCGTCCACGATCGTCGAGGCCGTGCGTCTCGGCGCTGCGGATTATGTCGTCAAACCCGACGACCCCGAGGGGTTGGGTGAAATTGCGTTGGATGTCGCGATCAAGAACGCCATCGAGAAGACCCGCCTCGTCTCGGAATTGAGCGAGCTGCGACAGCAGCTCAGCGACGACGAGGACCGCTCCGTGTGGGGCAACACGGAGCAGATGCGGGCGATCGCGACGGTGATCGAGCAGGTTGCCGACAGCGACGTGACTGTTCTGATTCGCGGCGAGAGTGGCGTCGGCAAGGAGCTCGTCTCGCGGGCCATCCATCAACGCTCGACGCGCCGCAACAAGCCGTTCGTCAAGGTCAATTGCGCAGCCCTGCCGGCCGAGCTCCTCGAGAGCGAGTTGTTCGGCCACGAGCGCGGCGCGTTCACCGGAGCCGCGACGACGCGCATTGGCAAGTTCGAGCAGGCGGACGGCGGCACGCTGCTGCTCGACGAAATCGGAGAAATGAAGCCGGCGTTGCAGGCCAAACTTCTGCACGTCCTTCAGGATGCGGAGTTCACAAAGCTCGGCAGCAACAAGCGGATCGAGGTCGACGTGCGCGTGCTCGCGGCAACGAACCGCGACCTGGAGAAGATGCTGCAGAGCGGCGACTTTCGCGAGGACCTGTACTATCGGCTCAAAGTCATCGAAGTCATGGTGCCATCGCTTCGTGAGCGCCGGGACGAGATCCCGACGCTCATCGACTACTTCATCGCGAGGTTCTCGCGAAAGTACAACAGGCCGGCGCGCGAGATCTCCGCCGAGCTGCGACAGCTTTTCGCGCAATACGATTGGCCTGGCAACATTCGCGAGCTCGAGAACCTGATCAAACGAATGGTCATCCTCCAGGACGAAGAGCTGGTCATCCGTGAGATCGAACGCAACATGCAGCGCGCGAACGCCGTGACGATAGGCGTCGCGACTCCGGCGCAGGTGGCCGTCGCCACGGGCGCTCCCGCGCCGGTAGCAGCCGGCGCGGAAACGACGCCGACGGGATTTGCCGCGGAGCCGGACTCGTCTGAGTCGGATGATGCGGACGATCGGGATGTGAGCGGCGGCTCGCTGGCAGCGGTGGCCAAAGCCGCCGCGATGAAGGCCGAGCGCGCCGCGATCGAGCAGACGCTGCGACAGGTCCATTGGAACCGCCGCAAGGCGGCTCAACTTCTCGGCGTCAGCTATAAGACGCTTCTGAATAAAATCAAGGAGTGCGGAATCAGCAGAGTGTGAACTGCGGCAGCACATGTGGGTAACTGCCTGCTGTCTTCGGGTCGCCTCTGCCGTTTTTGCTTCCCGGCGGCCGTGAAGATATCAGACTGTTTCACACCTGTATGAAATGTTTTCCACGGTGGCATTCGCCTTGCTCATCCGCAACGGGATACACTCCGCTGCTGGCCAGGCACGTCTCGGAACGTGATTGATGCGCGACACGGATTCAACGGCGCCCAATCGGGATCGGCCGGGCGGCTCGGCCTTGGCGCTCCTCGGGCGTAACGAGAAGCTGCGCGAGGTCTGCGATCTGATCGAACGCGTCGCCGACACTGACGTGACCGTATTGATTCGGGGCGAGAGCGGCACCGGGAAGGAGTTGGTCGCGCGCGCCGTTCACGAGGTCTCGCCACGGCGCGATCGCATATTCGTGAAGGTGAACTGCGCGGCGCTGCCGTCGGAACTCCTCGAATCGGAGCTTTTCGGCTTCGAACGCGGTGCATTCACCGGTGCCATCCAGCATCGTCCCGGCAAGTTCGAATTCGCGAATCACGGGACGATGTTCCTCGACGAAATCAGCGAGCTCCAGGCGCCGCTCCAGGCGAAGCTGCTTCAAGTGCTGCAGGACGGCGAGTTCGCGCGCCTGGGCAGCCGCGAGGACGTGCGCGTGGATGTTCGTATCGTCGCGGCGACGAACGCCGACCTCGAACAGGCAGTGACCGACGGACGCTTCCGGGAAGATCTGTTCTTCCGGCTGAACGTCGTCTGCATCACGCTCCCGCCGCTGCGGCAGCGTCGCGAGGAGATCTCAAACCTCGCCGACTACTTTCTCCGCCGCTATTCCGAGCACTACAACAAGCCGCGCGTGTCGCTGACGCGCGACACGCTGGAGCTCTTTGCCACCTACGAGTGGCCTGGCAACGTCCGGGAGCTCGAGAATCTGATGAAACGCATGGTGATCCTCGGCAGCGACGAACCAGTTCGTCGCGATCTCTCCCAGGCGATTGCCGATCGGCACCGCGCGTCGAGCGTCATTCCGGTTCTCAAACCGCCAGCCGTCAACGGCACCGGTGTTCATCCCGCTGTTCTGAATCAGCCGTCGCCGCCAGTCGTGGCGGCTCGGGCGGCAGGCCCGCCAGCGGCAGCAGCGCCAGTGCCCCAGGCAGCCGGTGGATCGCTGAAGGACATCGCCCGACAGGCGGCACGCCAGGCCGAACGCGAATTGATTGCCAGAACCCTCCAGCAGACTCGGTGGAATCGCCGCGCCGCGGCGGAGCTACTTGGGATCAGCTACAAAGCGCTGCTCTACAAAATCAAGGAAGCGGACCTGGATCGAGCATCATGATGACCGCCGACCCCTTCATCGACGAGACTTCGCGCGTCCTCACGGCGGAAGCGTTCGAGTTCGTGTTGACGAACGAGCTCAAACGCGCGGTCCGCTCTCAGAATTTCCTCACGCTGCTCGTCATCGAACCGCTGCATCAGGCGTCCGACGACGACCGCGCGAGAGCCGTACGACAGATTGCGCGGCTGATCAGCCCCGAGGTACGCGAGACCGACCTGATCTCCGAAAACGAGCGCGGCCGCCTGTCGCTGGTCCTCCTCGACGCCGACCTGCCGAGCTCGATGCGTGTCATCGATCGGCTCCTCACGCGGCTCGAACACTACGAATTCCCCAATCCGACGGCAATCGATCTGGGCGCTGCGTGCTGCCCCACCCATGGCGCAGACGTGGAGTCCCTTCGCCGCGCCGCCGAAACCAGACCGGTCCAGCACCGGCGCGAAGCCGGGGGCGTGTAACGGCCTGGGCCGTGAGTCGTCGGATCTGAATCGAGCGGGAAATCCGTCCGGATGGACGAATCTGTCTGATTCCCGGTTGATTCACAATTCGCAACTCAGAATTCGCAAGTCTTCGGATACCCTGAAGAAGGGTGGCAGAATTACCGCACCACGGGCCTTACGAGGAGTAGTCGATGTCAGCACTGGCCGCGTCACTTCGGGAAAAAATCGAGACGCGTCGCGCCCGGGCGGGCGTAGTCGGTCTCGGGTATGTGGGTCTGCCGCTTGCGGTGGAGCTCGCGAAAGCCGGTTTTCACACGACCGGAATCGATCTCGACGACCGGAAGGTCGACGCGATCACGGCCGGTCGCTCGTACATCCCGGATGTGTCCACGAGCGAAGTCGCGGCTTTGCGCGCGGCCGGCAAGCTCGATGCGACGACGGACTTCGCCATCGTCAAGGAGCTCGACACGATCAACATCTGTGTCCCGACGCCGCTTCGGAAGACGAAGGATCCCGATATGTCGTACATCGTCTCCGCGGTGGAATCGATCGCAAAGTACCTGCACGGCGGCCTCCTGATTTCTCTCGAATCGACGACGTACCCGGGGACGACCGACGAAGTCGTGCAACCGCTCCTCGAAGCAACCGGTTTGAAGGCCGGCCGCGACTTCTTCCTCTCGTTCTCGCCCGAGCGCGTCGACCCTGGCAACCCGACGTTCCAGACGCACAACGTTCCCAAAGTCGTCGGTGGATTGACGCCGGAGTGCCTGACGCTTGCGTCCGCGCTCTACCAGAGCGCAGTGGAGACCATCGTGCCGGTGAGCTCCACGCGCGTCGCCGAAATGGTCAAGCTCCTCGAGAACACGTTCCGTGCGGTGAACATCGGCCTCGTGAACGAGTTGGCGCTGATGTGCGACCGCATGAACATCGACGTCTGGGAGGTCGTCGATGCCGCGAAGACGAAGCCGTTCGGGTTCATGGCGTTCTACCCGGGGCCCGGCCTCGGCGGGCACTGTATCCCGATCGATCCGTTCTATCTCTCGTGGAAGGCGAAGCAGAGCGGCTTCGATCCGCGTTTCATCGAGCTCGCGGGATACATCAATGGCTCGATGCCGCACTACGTCGCGGACAAGGTAGTCGAGGCGCTCAACTCACGGCGCAAGGCCGTCAACGGATCGCGGATCCTGATCGCCGGCGTCGCCTACAAACGCGACATCGACGACATGCGCGAGTCGCCGGCGCTCGACGTCATGGGCCTGCTGCATACGAAAGGGGCGAACGCGTCGTACACCGATCCGTTCGTTCGCGAGGTCGACGCACGCGAGTGGTCCGGACGATTCGATATCAAGAGCGTGAACGCGTCCACCGGTTCGTTCGGCCAGTACGACTGCGTCGTGATCGTGACCGAT
>Ga0114129_10015404_pt1 | contig 10878 bp, 6 predicted proteins | sample RhiMetdeltSRZDD1_FD_80071 | JGI IMG/M metagenome (GOLD analysis project Ga0114129, IMG submission 80071) | Populus rhizosphere microbial communities from Tennessee, USA - Rhizosphere MetaG P. deltoides SRZDD1 (version 2) (version 2) | ecosystem: Host-associated > Plants > Roots > Rhizosphere >... | reverse complement strand
CATTATCCGCCATCGGGTCAAAAATGCGGCTGATGTCGAAGATCTTTGCCAGGAGACGTTCAGGAAAGCGCTGGAAAAGATCAGGCGTGGAGAGGTACGCGAGCCTGAGAAGCTCTCCGGGTTCATTTGCGGTCTGGCCAGAAATCTGGCGATTGGCCACCTTCGGCGGCTTTCGCGGTGGGAGAGCGAAAACGCAGATGCCACCCCTCTGATTGCTCATGCGCCGAACCCATACGACAAGTTGTTGAACAAAGAGAGAGCCGTTATTGTGCGACAAGTGATCAGTGAGATGCGAGCTGATATAGGCCGGCAGATACTTCATCGTTTCTGTATCACGGAAGAGGATAAAGAGAAGATTTGCGCGGATCTTGGGTTGACAAGCCTTCACTTTAATCGAGTGCTCTTCCGCGCGCTAAAGCGGTTCAAGGATCTGTATGAGAAGAAATTTGGCAAGAACAAAGAGTAGCCAGAAGAACGTAAGCCATCGGCTGTTGCTGTCGTGGACCAACCCGGAGATTATTTTCCCCGGCGGTGAGATGGTAGGCTTGCCGCCAGCACTTAAGAAGTAGGATGTTGGCACACCTATTGTGCGACTAATTTTAAAGTCTACGTTATCAAGGGTGGACGCTGCTCGACTGATAGAAGAGTGACCTCCTGCATGAGTGAGGATGCAAAGGATAAAGGCCTTCAGCCTTGCTGAGAGAATTGGCCGCATGTTGAATTAGCCTCGTATTTATAAGGTTAGGCATATGGATCATCCCTTTATCGAAGAACACAACATCCCCTACCTCTATCTACTAGGAAAATTGCCGGCCGAGGAGCAGGAGCATTTCGAGGAACACTTTATTGTTTGTCCGGAGTGTCTCAACCGTCTGGAAACGACGGAGAGTTTTATCGGCGGTCTGAAGACCGTAGCGACAGAGGATATTCTGCGACTACACGCTTATGTTCAGGCTGGGATCCTTGCCTGGTTAGCGCGGCTTAGCCGTAAGCGGCAGGCAATGTTGCTCTCGATCACGGTCCTGCTATTGTTGGCGCTTCCGGCAGCCCTTTTTATTGCGGAAATGAAGCGTGTTCCTGATGAGTTGGATCAAGCCAAATCAGCTTTTATGGACACGCAGCGCCAAGTTGAAGAGAAGCAACAAACTGTACAGAAGTTGGAGAAAGAACTTCAAGAGACGCGGCTGAAATCGGCCGAGCAGATCCAGCATCTTGAGACCGAGCTTGAGCGCGAACGGCAGGAGAGAGCGCGCTTGGCTGATGGAGCGAATAGGCCGGAAAGACTCCACTCTATAGTGACAGTTTTCTCCTTGTTCAAGACGAGAAGCGCTGACCCGACCCAACCTTCTCCAAAGAATGAGATCGTTATTTCACGCCCTTCTCAATTGATCGTCCTTTCGCCGGAATTTGATCCTGATCCTGATATCCAAACCTATCGTGGCGTTATCACAACTGATGACAATCGGCCCATCTGGCGTGGAGATAAATTGCAATTGAATTTCAAAGGAACAATTGAGCTTGGTTTCAGCGCCAGGCTTTTCAGATCAAGCGATTATCTGTTCACCCTCGAAGGACTCACCAAACAAGGGAACTATATTCGTATCTCCACATATCCTTTCAAAGTGACGATAAAGTGACAGGTCGTCGCTTTTAGTAAGTGATCGGCGCCGGGCTTTCGGCTTGCGACTCACTGATTTATGCCAGCCTTCCACTATCTTTCTGACTACCCTCCGCCAATTTTGGAAAATCAGGTGAGATAGTTTGGCGCTTCCCTGCACTTTCCACGTGAGAAGAGACCTGGTTCTCGCTTACATAGGCGAGAGCAAAATATGCCGCTCCTCTTCCCGGTGGCGCGCAGAGGGCAAAGCTTTTGAATTCATTGCCATGGGGCAAATTGACGCCTGGAGCGGTTCGCTGAAAGACAGCCTGACTTTTGATGGGTTCCGGATGGAGCAATCCGCAACCCAAATCACGCGGATAGTCGCCTAGGCGAACTACCGGAACGAAATTGGAACCGCACAGGCGATTCAAGGCCTGCCGAAAGGATGCTTAAGCGCCTGTTTCGGCGCTCAGGGAACGAGAATGATTGATGATGTTGAGTAACGGCAGGCATCATCTCAAACTAACTTTGTCCAAACTACTGTTGTCTGCAATTGCCCAAAATCGGCCTAAAGTGAGGGACTATGAAAACAACAATGAAGATAGCCAAAAAGATTCTCATTGCACACATTTACCTGGCAGTTGTTGTATTGACAAGCCAGGTTTTCGCGCAAACCGGCGCATGGACTCCGACCGGAAGCATGTCTGGGGCGCGGCGCGATCATACCGCGACACTGTTACCCGATGGAAAAGTGCTGATCAATAGGGGAACTGGGGGGGGAGCAGAACTGTACGATCCTGTTACTGGGGCATTCAGCCCTGCGGGCCCGTCTTTGGGTGGAGGGTTCGCGCAGGGATCTACGGCCACACGGTTACAGGACGGCAGAGTCCTTATAGTAGGCGGCAGCCCCGCAGAAATATATAACCCTCCGACCGGAACATTCACCCCGGCAGGTAATTTGAATGTAGCCCGTGTCGGTCACACGGCCACATTACTTAGCAATGGAAAAGTTCTTATTGTGGGAGGCAATGATCTAGGTGTGCAGCAGACCCTTGCGACAGCCGAGCTGTATGACCCCGCGACCAATAGCTTTACATTAGCTGGATTCCTGAACGTGGGACGCTCTAGCCATAACGCAACATTGCTACAAGACGGCCGAGTGCTCATCGCAGGGGGAGGGCAGATAACGTCGCCAGGCTTTTCGACCAGTCTAAGTTCCGCTGAACTTTATGATCCCGCAACCGGCGCCTTTATCCCAACCGGAAACCTGACCCAACCTCGATCCTCCTTCTTATCTTCTAACCAGGCCCCACTTCTCAATAATGGCAAGGTCCTTATCGTAGGAGGGGCTACCACTCAAGCCGCCGAGATCTTTGATCCTGCAACTGGGACTTTCAGCCCCACAGGAAGTATGAGCATAGCTCGTAGCGCTCTAACCGCTACTGTTCTATCCAGTGGCCAGGTGCTTGTTGCTGGCGGGGTTATAACTTTACCTGGTGGCGGCCCTGGCACAACCAACCTTGTGGAGATATACGATCCTGTTAGTGGTGCGTTTAGCCCAGCCGCATTTATGATTCAAGCGAGGCAACAACACACAGCCACGCTTCTACCAAATGGCCAGGTGCTCGTCACTGGAGGGTTTGATTTCGGGGTTGGCTTTGATCTTAGTTCAGCAGAGCTTTTTTCGGCCCCGGCCCCGCCTCCGGCAGCCGTCAACTTCTATCTGCACGGCGCGGGCCACAACGATAACCCTCCGACCCTCTTTCTGGACAGTACTGCTCCCAGCGACACGACTGCTAAATTCAAAGATTCTCCTCGCATTAAATTCGATGGCGGCAATCCCTGGAAAGAGGTCGGCGAGTGGGCGGCGGCTCCGGCGCTAACTGCCGGAACCCTGACTGCGCTGGACGATCTGCGCGTGTGGTTGGGCTTGAAGAATAATGGCCATCAAGGCGCTCGCTTCGATCTCCGGGCGGAGGTCTATAAAAACGGCGTACTGGTGGCGGCGGGCGAAACCTACTGCATCCAGGGCTTAACCCGGAATCCGAGCCTGGCGAAAGAGGCTGTCGTCTCGTTCGATTCCTTCTCGCCAGTGACCTTGAATGGCGAAACAGACGAGTTGTCACTGAAAGTCTTAACCAGAATCGGCAGCGATGGGTCCGGCGGCTTTTGTGGCGGTCGCAGCAATGCGGCCAGGCTGCGTTTGTACTTTGACTCGGTCAACCGGCCTTCGAGGTTCAATGCCCTGATTGCGCCTTGAATGCCGGACGTCTCTTTTCGCCGGCGTCGCTCCCGGCAACACAGTTAATGGAAAGGGTGGTGGCGCAATCGGCGTCGAATTGGGTGAGGTCTCTTTTACGTTCTCAGTTACACGCCCTGGTAAAGCAGAGTTAGACCATCGCGCCAGTAACTGATCAAGAAGGGGGGAGATGAAGCAGTATTATTCATCTAAGTCATTTGGTCTTCGGAGAAGCGCTTGCGGACGCCTGGCGCATGGTGGAGTGGACTGGAATCAGGAGATTACCGCGCCCCGCTCCCGAGCGAATCGCAAACCTACGAGCTTATGAATGTTCGTCAATCAGCTAACGTCCAGGGGATTACCAATCTCTTCCGCTACGATGAATTGAACAGCCATATCGTCTCAGTCAGCGATCAGGCGGCGACGCTGCCCTATCAAGAATGGGATGCCGATGAGGAGTCGCTTCCCAGGCCGCGCCGCCGCCTGATCGAACACGTTCGCATGCTCTATCGCAAAAACGATCTGAGCGGCCCTTTGCCGCTCGCCGGTTTGGAAGGTTCTGGTGCAAAAATTCTCTGACTATACATAATATTGTGGAAATGGAATCATCTAAACCACTATAGATTGTGGTCGAAATTTTATTTGCACCAGAACCGCTGCAATTCCTCCGGCCCAGGATCTTCCATCATCCGGGACTATGAGAACGATTCGCACAAAATCCGCCAAAATATTAATGATTTACTTGCATTGATAATAGCCGGCTTACATGGAAATCGTTAGGTGGCAGTTATTTCGAATAATGTGGCGAAGTGGATTGATCCGAATTTCTCACTGCTCAAAGTATTGGTCGCTAATTCTATGTGGCGCAGCTACTTGAAAAACTTATGGCGGATTTTGTGCGAATCGTTCTCTTCATCCGGATTGGCGGATCATACGTGGACTTGGCGTGTGTTCGTAAAGTCTCACGGTGTACTTGGCTGAACCGGTTAAAATGACCTCGCATGGCAATTTAAGAGGATCGCTGGGGAAAAGCCAATAGACGTGACGCCATTAAATATAGGCGGACCTAATGGGGACTTCGTTGGCTTTGTCAGCGTCAGTAATTGATTACGGCAGTAATTCAATCCAACACGAGGGGGACGTGCAAATGAAGAAGCAAACCAAACAGACAGCTTGCATTACTCTAGCTGTCTTGACCATCTTGGGGATTTGGCTGAGGCAAAATATCCAAGCGCAGAAGGAGCGCTCTGCCGGGGCTTCGCCCGTGCAGACGCTGAGTCGTTTCGAACAGAGCGAGACGGGGGCAGGAACACTGACGGTGGTTAGGAACAGCAAAGGAGAAGAGATTTTTGGCAAAACACTCAATACGAATGAAGGTTATTCCATCGCATACCAAATCCAAGGGCCTCTGCCCAAAAAGCAAAAAGCGAGTCCGATAGCAGTCTTTGCAACGGCTAACAACCACTCGAAAGATCTGTTGATTTGTGAAAAGTGTAGTCAAAAAAACAGAGAGCTCCAACAAATAGATCCGAATGCCGCAGTCGCGACCGCAGTAACTTCGGATCATGCGTTGATGATCACCAGCAGTTTCAAGTTTGATCCTACAACCGAACGGCTGGCAGTCCATCGCATTATCGAGAATATCTCGAATGACCCGGAAGTTTGCGGTGTTCCCATAGTGGCGAGGACGGTAAAACTGTTGAGCGTCCTACTGCAATATCATTCGCGCTTGTGGTCTGGGATCCCTCCGCAGGCAGGCATTCCTAAGTGGGGCAAACATCCTTTGCCGAGCGCGCCTCCGAAGGGCAAATCGTTCATTTCCAACTTCCTGCCGGTCACCGGGCTGGCCGTTACTAGTTCTTGCGGCTTTTGTCCTACCCAATGTGAGCTGTCAGTTGACCTGAAACCGAGTTCCGTTACGACACTTTGTGTTTCTTGTCCAGGGAAGTATGACAAGAAGGATAAGATTTACCACGAGTTTATGAATGGGATAGTCTCGCCAGGCAATGACTGCCCTAATCCGATCGTTATGGGAGGGTTCGCATCCTCCGCCGACATCCTCGTCCCCGACGGGCAACAAATGCTGACCTGTGTAAAATGCGATCCGGGATTTTGGGTGACGTCGATTCTGAATACCGGCCAAAGCGCAGTAGACACATTTGAATCCTGGGGATGTCAGTTAAAGATATATGCGAATGGAGTCAGCGCCTTGCATCCCAATGGACGCCCCAACAATCGTCCTGCTTTTACCGCATCGGCCGGATTCATGCAGACCGACAATCGTATGCGCGCCCAAACTGCTCAGGGTAAACTGCGGTATAAATTTGCGGCGCTGCCAGCGTCAGTATTGAAGCCGGGGGAGCGGATAGAAGTAGTGACTGTGTATAGCCTGAAATAGCCGCATTTTGCTAACCGTGGGATCCGGCTGTTATCAACTCGCCGATGCTTTAGGGCAAGTTACAACTTGACCGTAGGGCATCGGCTATAACTTTACTGGTAACGATGTATGCGAAGAAAACCAACCTTGCGAATCAGCCTTGAGTGTTTCATGTTCGGTTTCCTGCTGAGTGTGAGTTTGCCTTGTATTAAGCCTGTCCAAACGCATGCTCAGCGCGATGCCGAAGCGGAGCTTTACCGTAGCATCCTGCATGCGATTGCGCACAAACAATACGATGAAGCGTTGGTTGCAGGCCGCAACCTGATTGTACGCACAAACAATTATGGGCAGGTTTATGCCAAGCTTGTTCAAGCTGCGAAAGCCGCCGGTCAATTAGAGCAGGCGAAGGCGATCTTCGAATCATTATTGCAACTATCGCCGCCAAATCCGCGCGGCTATTACGGACTAGGGCTGGTTTACCGCGAGAAAGGCGATCTTGCTGTGGCGCTCGAATACTACAAAAAATGTTTCAGCCTACAGCCAGAGTTCTCCCTGCCTTTGTTGGAATTGGTAGATACCTATCGCAAAGATAAAAGGGGCGCTGAGGCAGAAACCTATCTTAAGTTATTGGCGCAGGCCTATCCGGCGAGCGGCGTCGTCCATTTAGCCTTGGGCTATTATTACGCGAGAGAAAGGCAGGTCGAGGCGGCGGTCAAGGAGATCGATGCGGCCGTGCTCATTCAACCGAGTCTGCCAGAGGCCTGTTATCACAAGGCGCTGGCTTTGCACTTAGGCGGACGCTACAGCGATTCCTTGACGGAACTCGACCGTTGCCGCCCGCTGGTCGAGGCGCAGCTGAACGAAGATGAACAGCAGGCATTCATGAATGTTACTGCGATCAACCACTATCAACTAGGTAGTTATGCCGATGCAACCAACCTGTTTCAGCAAGCAGTGAAATTTGCCCAGCGGATGGAGGACAAAGGCTATGAAGAGGTGAGTTTGGCCTATCTGGCCCTCATCTATGAAGCGCAAGACCGCTACACAGAAGCTCTGGCAGGCTATCAACTGGCCTTTGAGAAAGCTCAACAAAGTCTCAGCCCGGACAGCGCGATCAATTTGCGGAGATATCCGGCGCGCATCGGCAGTATTTACAACTCGCTCGGTGATTGGCCCACCGCCATCCGGTATTTTCTCTCAGGTCTGGAGATCGTCCGGCGAGAGGGAGACAAGCGTATGCAAGGACTCTTGCTAACGTACCTTGGGGACGCTGAGGCGGCTCAACATAATTTTGCCGGAGCGATCAGTTATTATAAACAGGTGGTGGAGCTAAATGTAGCCGACCCTTTCTCCCCAGGCTCGGCGCCCGATGTGCTTTCCTTACTTTACCTGCGTACCGGAGAGTACTTGAAAGCGAGGAGCTTAATCGAGCAGGAATTGCAGTCGGCAAGGGCCGTAGCGGAATTTGCGAAGGAATTAAAGCTGCTGAATAGATTGGGCGATGTGCAGTTCCGGTTGGGCGCCACCGACCGGGCGATTGAAGCCTATCAGAAGGCATTGCAATTGGCTGTTGCGAAACACAGCCCGCGCCAGATTTGGACTGCTTGCGCGGGCTTAGCGGCCTGCTACGTAAGACAAGAAGATCTCAACAAAGCCAAAGCTTATTATCTGCGGGCGATTGAAGTAATGGAAAGCGTGCGCGCCCAGCTAAATGTCGCGGAAGATAAAGCCGCTTTTTTTCAAGACAAAGTCGAAATCTACACTCGTTTCATTGCTGTACTGACGAAGCTGAGCGACCAGAGCGATCAGAAGGAACTCGCCGCCGAGTCCTTCTATGTCGCCGAGCGCGCGCGGGCGCGGGCGTTTTCGGATTTACTAGCCGAGGCGAAGGTGAATCTGGAACAGGATATTGAACCAGACTTACTCAAACGGCAGCAGGCGATCCAGCAACGCGTCTCCGATCTCACCGCTAAACTGTTCAAAGAAAACTCGGTTGAGGTTGAAAAACAGAACAAGGCGGAGATCGCCAGGCTTGAGGCCGAACTGAGCAAAGCCGATAGCGAGATCGCCGATTTGAGGCGCGAGGTGCAAACACGCAATCCGCGCTATGCCGATTTGAAATATCCTCAGCCCGTGAATTTGGAGCAAGCGAAGCAGTTGCTCCTGCCCGATCAAGTACTATTGTCTTATTTGTTGGGCGAAGAAGAATCGTATCTCTTTGCCGTGAGCCACAACCGGTATCAAGTGCGGAAATTGCCTCCGGCGAAAGCGCTGAGAGAGAGCGCCGAGAAGCTGATTGCGGCGATTGTGAGCGGGCCGGGCGAGTGGCGGAAATCCGCTGAAAGTTTGTACCAGACGTTGATTCACCAACCTGCCGCGCAGTTTCTCCAAGCGCACCCGGGCGCCCGCGAATTGATCGTCGTGCCGGATGGCGCGTTGCACCAGGTGCCGTTCGAGGTCTTGCTGGAACCGTCCTGGCGACGGGCAACGGATGCAGGCAAGCTTCCGTATCTGGTGAAACGCTACGCGATCAGTTATGCGTATTCGGCTACGGTGTTGAAGAGTTTGAAAGGCGAGCAGCCGGATTTACCAAAGCGACAGAAAGCGTTCATCGTCTTTGCCGATCCGCAATATGACCGGAATGGGGCCGAGAAGCTGCCGGCAACCATTGCGATGTTGCGCGCGGCCGCGAATGAAAATCAATGGAGGTTTGAGCGGCTAGCCAACAGTGAGCGGGAAGCGAAAGGCATAGCCGGGATGTTCGCCAAAGGTGAAGCCGATCTGTACATGCAAGAGCAGGCAAACGAACAGAACGTCAAAACGCCGGGGCGGTTGCGCGATTATCGGATTTTGCACTTCTCGGCGCATGGGATGGTCAATGAAAGCAGGCCGCGCTTTTCCGGGCTGGTTCTGACGTTGCCAACACTGACAGGCGAAGGGAAATTGCCTGAAGGTAGCGAGGACGGCGTCTTGTCAACTTACGAAGTCTTCAATCTGAAGCTGAATGCTGATTTGGTGACGTTGTCGGCGTGCGAATCCGGCTCAGGCAAAGAGATCAAAGGCGAGGGGTTGATGAGTTTGGCGCGCGCGTTTATGTATGCCGGAACGCCGTCCGTGCTGGCCAGTTTGTGGAAAGTGGATGACGCGAGCGCGGCGGATTTGATGATTGACTTTTACAAGTTCTGGCAGCATGGCAAGAAGGTTGGGAAGCGAATGGTGAAGCTGAACAAAGCGGAGGCGTTGCGGCAGGCCCAGTTGAATGCGATTGAGGCCGGGAGCCATCCGTTTTTCTGGGCCCCGTTTGTATTGATAGGGCGCTCGGATTGAAATGCCGCGCGGCGGCGAATCGGTGGAGAGGCGCCGTCAGTTGAATTGCAACCGCAAGTGGAATTTGCCCAAATCCGCCTTCTCCGCGCCACGCCGGCCGAAGAGATGCAGTTGATATACGCCGGATCGGAAGGCGGTTCGCGCGAGGGGCACTCTCAACCAGTTGTCGCGCCTCAGCCGCGGGTTCAAACCGGAAAGCTTTGTTGCGATCTTGCCGTCGGCGTCGCGCAACTCGACTGTGTAAGAGGGATAATCCAGCGGCCGACTGATTTCGAGCATGAGCACGATTTTTTGGGCGTCGGCGGGCAGGTTGAACGTTTGGGGTTCATCCGCGCTTCTCAAGCTCGCCAGCCGGATATGTTCGACGTGTGTGGGGGGCGGCGCCTGCGGTTTGACGTTGCGCGCCATTTCTTTGAGCCTGGTTTCATATTGCCTTTGCAATTGTCGCGTGCGGTCTTCGGCGGCTCGGCGTCCCTGCTCGGCCTCTTGCAGCCTGGTCTGCGTTTCGCGGTTCATCTGATCGAGTTGGTTGAGGCGTTCCTCGGCTTGTTGTCGGCGCGCATCCGACTGCGCGAGCGTTTGCCGGGCGACTGACGCGGACTGCCGTTCTCGGTACCAGAACCAGCCGAATGTGGCGGTCACAGCGAGCAGTGCGAAGGCGAAAGAAGCTAGCAAACCTGAAGGCGGCGCGGAAGAGATTGGCTCCATCCGCTGTGTGAGCCACAACCTCAGGGCGCGCCGCCAGTTGGTTTCCTGATAGCTCACCTCCGCCACGGCGCTGTCGGGCGTCGGGGCGATGGTTAACGCAAGTTGCTGACCTCTTCCCAATACGATGACCGCATTATGCGGTTTCAATCGATCGTCGCCGCCATAGTCCAGCGGATGAGTCGCTAACAGGATTTCTCCTTGCGCGTCGCGGGAGCGAATTTCGAGGAATTCGGCGTATTCGGGCAACTGGAAACGGATGGGGCCTGCTTGTTGCAAATCCAACCGGGCGACCTCGGCGCCGTCGGCGACGAAACGCAGCAGTCCAGCCTTCAGAGATTTGCGGCGGCGGTTTTGCTTGTCCAGATAGTCGCGAATGTCGTTGCGATCGTCTTCGTCGAGTTCGGCGGGGCTGGAGGGATTATCCATATCCGCATCATCCTCATCGCCGCGGCTGGCCAGGCAGAACTGAGGGATTTCCAGCCGTTGCTCGGAGGGCGCAAATCCCAGCGCCCGGAGCAGCCGTGCAAAACAGGTCGGGTGGAGCAGGGCGTGGAAGCGATTGACCTCGACCGAATGCTCTTCGTCGGGATCAGCGCCGTTGAAGCACAGCGCGGGAAGCGCATCCGT
>Ga0114129_10015402_pt1 | contig 10878 bp, 9 predicted proteins | sample RhiMetdeltSRZDD1_FD_80071 | JGI IMG/M metagenome (GOLD analysis project Ga0114129, IMG submission 80071) | Populus rhizosphere microbial communities from Tennessee, USA - Rhizosphere MetaG P. deltoides SRZDD1 (version 2) (version 2) | ecosystem: Host-associated > Plants > Roots > Rhizosphere >... | reverse complement strand
GGGCACCGGCCGCGGCACCGGTCGTCGTCGACCGTCCGCGTAGTCCCGTCGAGTCCCGCGCGCCGGCCGATCGGCCGGCCATCGACGCGCGCGACGGCAGCGCTATCATCGACTGGCTGCTGGAGAATCGGCGGTAGCAAGCCGCTAGCCTCGCCGGCGGCTGCGGGATCGCCTCAGCCGACCTCGCCGCGAATCTTGGATGTGGCGGTGAATCCACGACTTCTCCTCTACGAGAGTGGCGCTCGACACTGCGGGAGTAACGATAGAATCATCGGAGATGATCACCTGCCCCGGCTGCGACACAGAGGCGGCCCCCGGCTTCGCGTTCTGCCCCCGGTGCGGCCGGCGGCTGCCGAGCCCCTGCGCTGCGTGCGGCTTCCCGTGCGAGCCCGATTTCGCGTTCTGTCCTCGCTGCGGCGCCGCGCGGAGCCCGAACACTCCGGTGAGGCCCGCGCAGCCCCAGAAGCCAGCCGACCCGTCGCACGAGGCCGACCGCCGCCCGGTGACCGTGCTGTTCGCCGACTTGTCGGGATTCACGACGCTCTCCGAGCGACTCGACCCCGAGGACGTCCGCTCGTTCCAGAACGCCCTGTTCGAGACGCTCTCCGCCGCCATCGCCCGCTACGACGGCTTCGTGGAGAAATTCGTGGGCGACGCCGTGCTCGCGGTCTTCGGCGCGCCGGTCGCCCACGAGGACGATCCGGCGCGCGCGTGCGCCGCCGCGCTCGAAATGCTCGAGCGCGGCGCGACTCTCAGCCGTCAGTGGGCCGCCCGTCTCGGCCAGCCCGTGACGCTGCACGTCGGAATCCACACGGGCCCGGTGGTGGCCGGCAGCCTCGGCGGCGCGAGCGGCGCCGGCGCGGCGTACGCCGTGACGGGTGACACGGTCAACACGACGGCGCGGCTGCTGGCCTCGGCCGCGCCCGGGACCATCCTGGTCTCCGAAGCCACCTGCGCCCTCGCCCAGCACCGCTTCGCGTTCGAATCGGCGGGGCAGGTCACGCTCCGCGGCAAGGCCGAGCCGATTGCCGTTCGACGTCTCGTCGGTGTCCTCGCCGAGCCGGGATCGGCCCGCGGCCTGGCGGGGCTCGGCCTCGCGGCGCCGTTCGTCGGACGCAAGGACGAGCTGGACCAGCTGCTGGCCGCGTTTGAACGCATGGAGTGTGGGCAGGCCCAGGTCGTGAGCCTGGTCGGCGAGGCCGGCACCGGGAAGTCGCGGCTCATCGCCGAATTCCTGGCCCGGCTCGACGCGGACGAGCGTCTGGCCCGGATCGCGCTGCGGCGGGCCGCGTGCGCGTCACTCGGCGAGCCCACGTACGGCGTCTTCGGCTCACTTTTCCGCGGCGCGTATCAGGTAGAGCCCAAAGACTCGCTGGAGGTCGCGCGACAGAAGCTCGTCAGCGGGCTCCGCGCGCTCGGTGCGCGTGACGACGAGGCGGCGATGATCGCGCCGGTGCTCAGCTACGTGCTCGGGGTCGAGGAAGCGATGCATCCCGACGTCGAGCCCGAGCAGCTCCGCCGCCAGATCGCGCTGGCGGCACGCGCGCTGATCGAACGGCGGCTCGACAAGGAGCCTCTCTTGATCCTCGTCGAGGATCTGCACTGGGCCGACACCGCCTCGGTCGACCTGCTTCGCCAGGTAGTCGATCAGCTCGCGAGCCGGCCGCTGCTGGTGCTTCTCTCGCACCGCCCCGAGACCCGGCCGCCCCTGGTAACCCGCGCCGCGCAATCGGTGATCCGGCTCACGCCGCTCTCCCGCGACCAGACGCGCGAGCTGGTGGCTGGGCTGTTCGCGGCGCCCGTGGGCGGCCGGCTGGAACAGCTCCAGGATTTCGTCGCGACGCGCGCCGGCGGCAATCCGTTCTTCGTCGAAGAGGTCGTCCGCAGTCTGGTCGACAAGGGCGTGCTTTCGCGCCAGGGCGATCGCTGGACGTGCGCCGAGGCATCCGAAGCGCTCGACGTGCCGGCGACCCTCCAGGGCCTGATGCTTTCGCGCGTCGACCGCCTGCCCGCCGATGCCCGGCGGCTTCTTCAAGAGTCGGCGGTACTCGGACCCGTCTTCGAGGAGGCGCTCCTGCGCACCGTCGCCACGACGCCCGCCGCCTTCGACAAGGCGCTCGATCCGCTCGTCGAATCCGACCTGATCCAGGTCGCGGGACAGCTGCACGAGCGAGGCCGATACCGGTTCACCCACGCACTCGTGCACGAGGTGGTCTATCAGAATCTCCTGCTCGCGCGACGGACCGAGCTTCACGAGCGCGTGGGCCGGGCGCTCGAGCGCGCGGCCGGCCCGCACCCCGAGCGGCTGAGCGACCTCGAAGCCCTCGGCCACCACTGGAGCCTCAGTGCCGACCGGCCGCGCGGCGCGCGCTATCTGGTCGCCGCCGGCGACTGGGCGCGCGGGGTCTACGCGAACGACGACGCGATCCGCCACTACCAGCGGGCGCTCCAGACTCTCGCCGGGAGCGCCGGCGGCGAGGCCGATGCCCGGGCGGCGCGCGAGCGGCTCGCCGATCTGCTGGGGCTCACCGGGCGGCGGACCGAGGCGCTCACGCACTACGAGACGCTCCGGGAACAGATGGCGGCCGATCACGTGGCCGCCGCGCGCATGCTCCGCAAGATCGGCGCGCTTCACTGGGATGCCGGCGACCGCGATCGGGCTGCGGTCTGCTTCACCGATGGTCTCAGGCACCTCGGCGACGGCGGCGATCCGATCGAGCGTGCCCATCTCTTCCAGGAGATGGGGCGACTGGCATTTCGCGCCGGCGACAACGCCGCCGCGATCGGCTGGGCCGAGCGCGCGCTGGCCGAGGCGACGCAGGAGAACGACGCCGCCACCGAGCCCGAGCGCCTCCGCGAGGCGGCCATCATGCGAATCCAGGCGTATAACACGCTCGGCGTGGCCCTGGCGCGCACCGGCCGCCTCACCGAAGCGGTCGAGCAGATCGAGCGCAGCATCGGCCTGGCCGAGGAGCGCGAGCTCCTGCAGGCCGCCTGCCGCGGCTACACGAACCTCGGTGTGCTCTACAGCTCGCTCGACCCCCGACGTAGCATCGAGACCTGCCTGCGCGGGCTCGAGACCGCCAAGAAGGTCGGCGATCTCGGGTTCCAGTCGCGGCTCTACGCGAACCTCGCGGTGGCGTACTGCGCGCTGACCGATCGCTGCGAGGCCGAAGGCGTGGAAGCGGCGCAAGCCGCCATCGATCTCGACCGCCGGCTCGGGCTGCTCGATCACCTGGCCGTACCGCTGATCGTGCTAGGCCAGATTCACCAGTGCAACGGCGAGCACACCCAGGCCTTCGCGATGTACCAGGAGGCGCTGGGGCTGGCCGAACAGGTCGGCGAGCCCCAGCTTCTGTTCCCCTGCTACGACGGCCTGGCCACCCTCTACCTCGATACGGGAAACCGGCGGCTGGCCGAAACCTATCTGGCCAAGGCTCAGGGAGTCTGCGAGCGCGCCGGAGTCGAGCCGGACTCGCTCATGGTGTTACCGTTCCTGTATTGAAGTCGCCAGTGAAAACGCTCGGAGGAGACTGACATGACGAACAACGATCCGCGTCCGCCGGTCGCGCCCGGTGAGCCCGCTCCGGACTTCACCCTGCCGGCGGTGGATGGTAAGGAGCCTGTGTCCCTGGCCGACTACCGGGGCAAGAGTCCCGTGTTCCTTGGCCTTCTCATCGGCCTGTGGTGCCCATTCTGCCGGCGCCAGATCGCGAAGATGGGAACGAACGAGGCCAGGCTGAAGGCGCTCGGAGTGGAAACGGTCGGCGTCGTGGCGACGGAGCCGGAGAATGCCCAGCTCTACTTCAAGTTCCGCCCGACCCGCCTGCGCCTCGGCGCCGATCCGGAGCTCACGACGCACCGTCTGTATGGCTTGCCGAAGCCGGCCGTGACCGACGAGTTCATGAAGCAGTTCGAGGCCACGCGGGTGAATCCTTTCGGGGAGTTCCCCGAGCCCTTGCCCCTCCCGAAGACGCCCGAGGTTTCAGCAAAGCTCGACGGCTACAAGGAAACCGACACCGACCAGGGTGAGATGATGCGGCAGTTCCCCCAGCTCAAGGGTCACTTCTTGATTGACCGCGACGGCATCGTCCGATGGGCGAACATCGAGTGCTCCCGGGAGGGCATCACAGGGATCGGGAAATTCCCGTCCGAGGAGGAGATTCTCGCGGCGGTGCGCGCCCTGCCAGGACGCTAGCCGACCTCGCCCCGGATCTTCGTGTGCAGGGCGCCCAGCGTGTCGACGATGGCGTCGACGGAGCGGGCGCCCGACTGGAAGATCGCGGTCGCGTTGATGGCGACCCACTCGAAGCCCATCTTCTTGAGCTCGACGACCCGCGCGACCACGCGATCGTGCTCGACGTAGAAGCGCTTGCCGCTCGCGTCGCGCGGCGGCGACGCGACCATCGCCTGTAGCCCGATCGTCTTCGGGTCGCGGCCGGCCGCGGCGGCGGAGCGATGGATCGTGTCGATCGCGGAACGCGCGCTCGCCTCGTCGGCGATCTGGTTGCCGAGCCAGCCGTCGCCGAGCTCGCCCACCCGGCGCAGCGCCCGCTCCGAGCGGCCGCCGATCCAGATCGGCAGGCGCGCGCCCTGCGGCGGCTTCGGCTCCATGCCGATCGCCGTCAACTGGTAGTGCTGCCCCTTGAAGTCGATCTGCGTGTCGCTCCAGCAGGCCCGAAGAAGCCGGATTGCCTCGTCCATGCGGGCGCCGCGCGTGTGAAAGTTCTCGCCGAGGGCCTCGTACTCTGATTCCTGCCAGCCGACGCCTACGCCCAGGCGCACGCGCCCGCCCGAGAGCGTGTCGAGCGTGCTCACCTGCTTGGCCACCAGCGTGGGATGGCGCTGCGGCAGCACGAGCACCTCGGTGCCGAGCCCGACGCGCGTCGTGACGGCCGCCATGTACGCAAGGGCCATGAAGGCTTCCAGGATCGGCATCTGCGCCGGATACGGGCCGGGCTCGCGGCCGGCCATCGGGAAGCCCATCACCACGTGGTCGAACATGTCGATCTGGTCGTAGCCGATCTGCTCGATAGCCTGGGCCAGCCGCATCACGCCCTTGGGCCCTTCGCGGTACGAGACGCTCGGGAACTCGACGGTGAGCTTCATGATCTCCTCATTGTGGGTCCATCAATAGATGCCCAGGTGCTGGCGCAGGTCCACGCCATTCTGCTTGAGCTCGGCCGCCCCGCCCTCGACGACGACCCGGCCGCTGTTGAGCACGACGATGTCGTCGGCCACGTCGAAGACGAGCTTGGGGTTCTGCTCGACCAGCACGATCGAGAGCCCCTCGGCCTTGAGCCGGCGAATGGTCGCCATCACCTCGGCGACGATCTGCGGGGCCAGGCCCTCGGATGGCTCGTCCATCAGGAGCACGCGCGGGTTCGCCATGAGCGCCCGGCCGATGGCCAGCATCTGCTGCTCGCCACCCGAGAGCGAGCCCGCGAGCTGGCTCCTACGCTCGGCGAGCCGCGGGAAGAGACCGGCGACGGCCTCGTGCGTCCACAGCATCGGGAAATCGCCCTGAGGCTTGCGCCCGGCGACCGCGAGATTCTCGCGCACGGTGAGGCTTCGAAATACGCGGCGCCCCTGCGGAACCAGCGCGACGCCGAGCGCCGCGATGGCCTCCGGCGCGTCGCCGGTCACCCGGCGGCCGTAGACGGTGACCGCGCCGTGGCGCGGCGGGAGGAGGCCGACGGTCACGTTCATCGACGTGGACTTGCCGGCGCCGTTGCGTCCGAGCAGGCCGAGAAGCCGCCCCTCGCCCAGTCGCAGCGACACGCGGTGGAGCACGTGGCTGTCGCCGTAAAATGCATCGATCTCCTCGAGCGCGAGGGCGTCGTGCGCCAAGGCGCCTACTATACAGTGACTGGAGGTAGAATCGGGGCGTGCTCAGCGAGGATCAGAACAGGCGGCTGACCGAAGTCGGCGCGGGCACCCCCATGGGTGAGCTTCTGCGGCGGTACTGGATGCCCATCGCGGCCGTCGCCGAGCTGGACGACAAGCCCACCAAGCCCGTGCGCCTCATGGGCGAGGATCTCGTCCTCTACAAGGATCGCTCCGGAAACTACGGCCTCGTTGATCGCCACTGTCCGCATCGCCGCGCCGATCTTTCCTACGGCTGGGTCGAGGACTGCGGGCTGCGCTGCCACTACCACGGCTGGCTCTGGGACCACACGGGCCGGTGCCTTCAGCAGCCGTTCGAGGAGACGGCCCATCCGGATGCTCGGTTCAAGGACCGCGTCCGCATCAAGAACTACGCCGTCGAGGCCAAGGCGGGCCTCCTGTGGGCCTACCTCGGGCCGCCGCCCGCGCCGCTGGTGCCGACCTGGGAGCCGTTCACGTGGAAGAACGGCTTCGTGCAGATCGTGTTTTCCGAGGTTCCCTGCAACTGGTTCCAGTGCCAGGAGAACTCGATCGATCCCGTGCACTTCGAGTGGCTGCACTCGAACTGGTCGCGCGCGCTGAGCCGCGCCGACGGCGGCTGGTCGCCCACGCACTTGAAGGTCGGCTTCGAGGAGTTCGAGTACGGCTTCACCTATCGGCGCATCCTCGAGGGCCAGTCCGAGCAGGACGAGCTCTGGACCGTGGGGCGGTGCTGCCTCTGGCCGAACTGTCTCTTCACCGGGGGCCACTTCGAGTGGCGTGTGCCGATCGACGACGCCAACATGCTGAGCGTGGGCTGGTTCTTCGATCGCGTGCCGAACGAGATGGAGCCCTACCAGCAGGACCGCATTCCCTACTGGTACAGCCCGATCAAGGACGCGCTGACCGACCGCTGGATCACCTCGCACGTCATGAACCAGGACTTCGTCGCCTGGGTCGGCCAGGGCACCATCGCCGACCGCACGCAGGAGCACCTGGGCGAAAGCGACCGCGGCGTCATCATGATGCGCCGGCGCATCCTGGAAGACGCCGAGACCGTGATGCGCGGCGGCGAGCCCAAGGCGCTCATTCGCGACGCGGACAAGAACAGCTGCGTGCGGCTGCCGATCATCGGCCGCGACTTCTTCCTAAACGGCTCGTCTCGCGTCGAAAACGAGACCTCGCGTCAGCGCACGCCCGGCCTCGTGCTTCGCAGGGAGTTCCCGTTCCTCACGGGGCAGCCGGAGGAAGTCCGGGCCGAGTATCGGCGCGCGATGGGACTGCCGGAACCCGGCGTCGACGCCCGCTCGCCGGCGAGCTAAGGGGGCGATCATGGCCGAAATCGTTCTGGGCCTCGCGACCTCGCACACACCGATGCTGACGCTCCCGGCCGAGCTCTGGTCTTCGTACGCCAGGAACGACGAGCGCAACCGCGAGCTCGCGTTCCCGCCGCATGGCCTGGTGATGCCCTACCAGGAAGGTCTGACCGACAACGCGCCGGAGCTTCGCGCCAAGTTCCGCGGCGCGGAGCCTTATCGCGCCCAGGCTGACGCCTGCCAGAAGGCGCTCGACGAGCTGTCGTCCACGCTGCGCGCGGTCAACCCCGATATCACCGTGATCATCGGCGACGACCAGGACGAGTGGTTCTTCGACGACAACATGCCGGCCCTCTGCGTGTTCTGGGGCGAGAGCGCGCCGTTGATCCCCCGCACGATGCCGCCGGGCGCGCGCGACGCCGAAGTGATCGAGGCCATCCGCCGCGGCTACGGCGACGTGCCCATGGACGTGCCGGTGGCGAGCGGTTTCGGCCGCTACCTGATCGAATACCTGATCGAGCACGACTTCGACGTTGCCCACATGCGCTACGTCAAGCAGCCCTACGGCGGCAGCGTCGCGCGGCGCTATCCCACGAAGCAGGGCGAGCTCGACTACGTGCGCGAGACACCGCCGCGCGAACAGGGGCTGCCGCACGCCTTCGCCTTCATCGTGAAGCGGCTCTTCGACAACAGGCCCGGCACGATCCTGCCCGTCTTCCAGAACACCTGCTACCTGCCCAACCAGCCGACGCCGCGCCGCGCGTTCGCGACCGGCGAGGCGATCGCCGACGCGGTAGCCGAGTGGAAGAGCGACGCGTCGGTCGCCGTGATCGCCTCGGGCGGCTTGAGCCACTTCGTCGTCGACGAGCGGCTCGACCGCACCTTGCTCGGCGCCCTCGAGCGCAACGACGCTCCCGCGCTGCGCGCGATCCCGCGCCAGTGGCTGCATTCGGCCGGGTCGGAGACGTTGAACTGGATCGCGCTGGGCGGCGCCATGCAGCAGGCGCGCCTCAAGATGGAGCTCCTCGACTACGTCCCGGTCTACCGCACGCCGGCCGGAACCGGCGGCGGCTGGGCCTTCGCCCGCTGGCGCTGATACCACCGGCTTCGTGATAGCCTGCGAACATGGGTAGAGCGCAAGAGCTCGAGTCCATGGCTCTGAAGCTTTCGCGGCGCGATCGCGCTCGCCTGGCGCAACGCTTGATCTCGAGCCTCGATCGCGGCGACGACGACGGCGCTGAGGCGCTCTGGCTCGCGGAAGCCGAGCGTCGCCTCGACGAGCTCAAGTCCGCTAAAGTCGCCGGCATTCCTGCAACCAAGGTCATCAGGAAAGTTCGCTCTACGCTTCGGTGAGACGGGTCGAGTTTCATCCCGAAGCAAGGGATGAGTTCGTCGCGGCCGCGCAATTCTACGAGCGCCACTCGCCGGGACTAGGACGCGAGTTCATCGGCGCGGTTCAGCGTACCTACAAACGACTACTCGAACATTCCCGCAGCGGTCGCCCGTTCGGCCGCCGGCTTCGGCGACGCCCAGGCTACTGGCGTGCACGGATCTGAGATCCGCGGCGCTCAGTGCGCCGACGTCAGGTCGGGTGCCTTGCGGGCCGAGTCCACGATCTGAAGCCGCCAGCCGTCTGGATCGCGCAGGTTCAGCACAGTCCGGCCCGTGGCCCGCACATACACGGGCTCGACATTGGCGTTGATGCCCTGGGCCTGGAGCTCCTTCCGGGCGGCCGCGACGTCGGACACCTGGAAGGCGATGTGGTTGACCCCTATCGCCTCCTCGCCCCCGACGCGGTGAATCTCGAAGACCGGCTGGTTGTCGCCGGGAAGCTGAAACTCCACGGAGTCGCCGTGGTGCTTGGTACGCAGGCGCTCCTGGAAGCCCAGGGCTCGGAAGAGCGCCACGTACTCCTCGAAGCGGTTCACGATGAGCTCGATGTGGTCGATCTTGGTGACGGCCATCCGATTCCTCCGCTAGGCCTTGAAAGTCGAGGTCACCGCCTGGTGACCGCCGTTGTCGAAATAGGGTTCCTCACGGTACAGACCGAGCGCCTCCAGCACCGGCCGATCCTGGATCGAAAACAGGATGGCCGCGTCGCGCGACGACCGGTTCGCGTGCTCGTGCAGCGCCCAGGATGGGAGCGTGATGATGTCGCCTCGCTCCCACACGAAGCGGCTGCCGTCGATGACGGTCTCGCCGCTCCCCTGCACGACGTAGTACACGGCGCTGCCGGTGTGGCGATGGGCCTTGAGCCGCTTGCCGGGACGGATCATCTGGACCCAGCACGCCATCGTCGGCAGCAGCGCGCGGCCAGTCTGCGGATGGGTGTACTCGAGAGCCAGGTCGTCCCACTCGTCGCCGGCGGCGTCGCGTAGCGTGCCCAGCGACTGATACGTCTTGTCCCATGCGTACAGGAGCAGCGGCGAGGACTGCGGCCGCTCCTTCACCCAGGTGGGCGTGAGGCTCGCGTGGCCGTGCAGGTTGACCGACGCGTTGCTCGGCTTGGTCAGCGGCACCTGCCGTTCCGCGTACATCTGAAAGAACATCGCGTTCAGCGCCTGGACCAGCGGGATATCCAGGCCGTCCATCCAGACCACGAGCTTGTCGGTCTCGTTGCCATGGTCGTGCCACGCCCAGCTCGGCGTCAAGATGAGATCGCCCGGCGCCATGTAGACGCGCTCGCCGTCGACGGCGGTGTAGGCGCCCGTGCCTTCCATGATGAAGCGAATCGCCGTCGGTGTATGACGGTGAGCGCGCGCCACCTCGCCGGGCAGCAGGATCTGGACGGCGGCGATCATCGTGTTCGTCGTCGCCCACTTGCCGTCGAGGCCAGGATTGAAGAGCTGGAGCGCCCGGCGCTCCTCGCCGACCGGCACGGCCTCTGAGGCCTCGCGCACCAGCGCGTCGAGCACCCGGGCCTTCCACATGTAGGGGATCGCCTTCGACTCGGGGTGGCGCGTCATCTGGCTCGCCAGCTCCCAGAGCCCGTACATGTGGGCAGCGTGCATCCGGTCGTGAAACTCCTGTACGGTTGCCGTCGCGGCTTGATGGCTCATCGCCCGCCTCCCGCCTTCAGATCGTAGAAGCGCAGGGCGTTCTGCCCCAGGATCTTCGCCTTCAGGCGCGGCTCGATGTCGCCGCGCTTCATGAGCTCGTCCACCGTGTGCGGCCACTCCGAATCCCAGTGCGGATAGTCCGAGGCGTAGAGGATGTTGTCCTCGCCGATCCAGCCGACCACGTAGGGAATGGTCTTCTCCTCGGGCTCGCACGAGAAGTAGGCGCGCCCGCACGTCATGTACTCACTGGGCTTGGCCTTGCAGAGCGGCGCGTCCCACGGGCGCTTCTCGAACTCGCCGTCCATGTGCTCCATGAAGAACGGCACCCAGCCGGCGCCCGATTCCATGAAGCCGATCCGGAGGCGCTGGAACTTCTCGAAGAGGCCGCCGTAGACGCAGCTGATCAGCGAGATCATCTGCTCCGGCGCATGCGTCCAGGTGTGCAGGGCCAGGAAGTTGCTGAAGCGATAAGGGTCGCCGGTCTCGCTGCCCGAGGCGTGCATGCCCACCGGCACGCCCAGGCGCTCGGCCTCGGCGTAGATGGGCCAGAAGAACGGCTCGGCGACGTTGCGCCCGGGAATGAACGTCGGGAACATCAGCCCGACCAGGCCGAGCTTCGACACCGCGCGGTCGAGCTC
>Ga0114129_10015401_pt1 | contig 10879 bp, 8 predicted proteins | sample RhiMetdeltSRZDD1_FD_80071 | JGI IMG/M metagenome (GOLD analysis project Ga0114129, IMG submission 80071) | Populus rhizosphere microbial communities from Tennessee, USA - Rhizosphere MetaG P. deltoides SRZDD1 (version 2) (version 2) | ecosystem: Host-associated > Plants > Roots > Rhizosphere >... | reverse complement strand
GGTGGAGTTCGACATCGTGCAGGGTGCGAAGGGCCCCGCCGCCGAGAACGTAACCAAGGTCAAGTAAGCACCGTCCAAGCAAAGCGGGCCGCCAGTTGGCGGCCCGCTTTGTTATCGGTTCCGTTCCCCTCGCTACGCTCGGGGTTGACTCAGCCGCCCGGCGGCCTCGTCACTTGTGTCGGTAGATGACGCGACCCCTGGTCAGGTCGTAGGGCGAGAGCACGACGCTCACGCGGTCGCCTTCCAGCACCCGGATCTTGAACTTGCTCATCTTCCCGGCGGCGTACGCCAGGATCTCATGGCCGTTCTCCAGCATGACCCGGTAGTTGCGGTCGGGCAGGACCTCGGTCACGACGCCTTCCATCTCGATCCCTTCTTCTTTCGCCATCCACTCTCTCCGCTGCGGGAACCATCTCACACGGCACCGGAACCCCGGGCCGGCGGCAGGGAATCTTGCGCCAGCAGGCTCGGGAAGCAACATCTTGGCCCACTTGCCTCAAGGCCACGGACACGGAGGGTTGCGTCGTCTCGTCAGGAGTCGGCAGCTGGAACGAGGCTAGGCCGCAGGCAGCTCCGCCCGGACCCGCTCGATCTCCGCCTCAACCAGCTGCACCAGCTCACCGAGCTTCTTCGCGTCGAACGTGAGCTCCGCGCCGGCCGCGCGGTAGATGTCCGGAAGGCCCCGCACGGCGCCGAGCGCAAGCGCGCCGCGATACTGGGCCACCGCCCGGGCGTGATCGCGACGGCTGTTGCGCCAGACCTGGAGTGCCCCGATCTGGGCGATGCCGTACTCGATGTAGTAAAAGGGGTACTGGAAGATGTGGAGCTGACGGTACCAACGGGCCACCCGCTCCTGCTGCAGACCGCTCCAGTTCACGCCCCGCTCGAAACGCTCGCGGATGCGGAGCCAGGCGGCGTCGCGCGCCGCTGCATCGCCGCCCTCGCCGCTGGTGTAGATCCAGCCCTGGAACGCATCCACCGACGCAATGTGGGCCAGGCTGAGCAGGATGTCCTCCAGGTGCTCGAGCCAGGCGCTGCGATGATCCGCCGGCGTGAAGTAGCCGACCGGCTGCGCCAGCTGCGGTCCCGCCAGGAGCTCCATGGACATGGAGGCCAGCTCCGCGGCCTCCGAGCCAGGGTGTCGCTGCCAGATCAGCGGCTGCTCGTGCGCGGCGAAGGCGTGGAACGCGTGCCCCGCCTCATGCAGCAGGGTCATGACGTCGTCCACCAGGCCCACCGCGTTCATGAAGATGAAGGGGCGACCCCGGTAGTGCAGCGTCTCGCAGTAACCGCCCGGCGCCTTGCCCTTCCGGCTGTCGAGGTCCAGCAATCCCTCGTCGATCATGACCTGGAACTCGCTGCCGAGCGCGGGATCGACCCGCTCGAAGACCCCGCGAGCCCTGCCGACGAACTCGTCGGTCGTGGCGAAGGGCCGTAGCGGCGCGTTGCGGTACGGATCCACGGCCATGTCCCAGGGCCGGAGCTGGTCCAGTGAGAGCCGCCGCCGCCGCACCGCGAGCATCCGCTCCACCGCCGGGGCCACCGTGGCTTCCACCGCCTCGTGGAAACGCACGCAGTCCGACGGGGTGTAGTCGAACCGGAACTTGGCGGGAAAGATGTAGTCCCTGAAGTTGGCGAAGCCGGCGTTCCGCGCCGCCCGCTGGCGCAGCTCGTACATCCGGTCGAACAGGGAGGCGAGGTTCGCCCGCTGCTCGATGTAGGGCGCCGCGGCCGCGCGGAAGGCTCGTTCCCGCATCGTGCGATCGGGGCTCTTGAGGTACGGCTGCAGCTGCGGCAGCGGACGCTCCTGCCCTTCCCACTCCACCGTCATGGACCCGGTGATCCGCTGGTACCGCGCGCTCAGCTCCTCCAGCTCCGAGAAGATCGGGACGTTGGCCTCACGGAAGATCTCGATCGAGGTGCGGAAGCGGGCGAGCGTGGTCTCCAGCACCGGCGTGCGATAGCCCGACTCCACCAGCCGCCGGGCCAGCTCCACGCTGCGCTCCTCCATTTTCGGAAGCACCTCGGTGGAGAACCGCAGGTGATCCGCTTCCTTCTCCGGATCGGACGTGTCGATCGTGTAGGCGATCATGGCCACCGCGGCCGCCTCGGTGACCAGCTCCTCCAGTGTGGACCACGTCTGCAGCCAGCCTTCGATGGTGCTCTCGTCGAGTGTCCGCTCGGCGAGATCGTCGAAGTACGGCACGAGGTCCTCCCAGCGCGCCTTGGCAAGCGCGGCGGGAGAAGAAGGAAGGGCCAGCACGGGCACGACGAGCTCCTGATCGGGGGTGGGAATGTCGGTCAGGAGATATAGGCGAAGATGGCGCGGGTCACAATCCCGGCGGAGCCAGCCGGTGAAAATTCGTGCGCTGCTGGTAGCGACGGCCAATCGCGAGCAGCACACCCTCGCCGAGGGCGCGACCGGTAAGCTGGAGACTGGTGGGCAGTCCGCCCTCGCCGGTGCCGTTCATGAGGAAGAGGCCCGGCACGCCGCACAGGTTCGCCGCTCCGCCGATGCTGGCCCCGCCCGGGTAATCGGGGTAGACCTTGTCGAACGCGGCGTCGATCGGCCAGGCGACGGTCGGCAGCGTCGGCGCGACGATGGCATCCACCTTCGCCAGGAGCGCGTCCAGCGCCGCCGCGGCAGGCCGTCGCACCCGCAGGGCGCGGATGTAGTCCTTGGCCAACACCACCTGCCCCGCATAGCCGCCGATGCGGTCCTCAGGCGCGGTGAGCTCGGTGATCCTTCCGCTCTCGATGAGCGGCTCGAAGGCGCTCGCCGCCTCGGCGTCGATCACGATCGAGGCCATCTCGTCGTACGGGTAGCCCGGCAGCTCCAGCCCCTCCTCGACTTCCGCGAAGTCGCGCAGCGCGCGGAGGGATTCCTCGAAGTTGCGGCGGACCTCGGGCTGGGTCTTCTCCAGCGTTCCCTTCAGCATGCCGAGTCGGTAGCGCTTCCGTTCGGCGGATCGGTCGGGGAACGCGAAGGGGAGGTCCAGCGCGGAGGGATCGGCCGGGTCCGGGCCGGCGATCGCCGCGAGGACGAGCCCGCAATCCTCGGCTGTGCGCGCGATCGGACCCAGCTTGTCCATCGTCCAGCTCAGGGCCATGGCGCCGTGGCGGCTCACCCGCCCGTAGGTGGGTCGCAGGCCGGTGACGCCGCAGAAGGCGGCGGGAAACTGGATCGACCCCCAGGTCTCCGAGCCGATGGCGAAGGGCACCAGGCCGGCACTCACGGCGGAACCCGACCCGCTGGAGGAGCCGCCCGACCATCGGGCCCGGTCCCACGGCGAGCGTCCGGGACCGGTGAAGCTCGCGAAGGCCTGGTTGTAGCCCATGCCCCCAGCCAGCTCGACCATGGCGAGCTTGGCACAGAGCACCGCACCGGCCTCCCGGAGCTTTCTCACCACCGTCGCATCGCGACGAAGCATCTGCCCGCGGTACGGTTCAGCCCCCCAGCTGGTGGGTGCCCCCTCGGCGGCGAGGAGGTCCTTGGCACCGTACGGAATGCCGTGCAGCGGCCCACGATCCTTTCCCTTCGCGAGCTCGACGTCGCGCTGCCGTGCCTCCGCCAGCGCCTGCGGGCGAAGCACCGTCACGACCGCATTGTACGTCGGCCCCAGGCGCTCGAGCCGGGCCAGATAATGCTCCGCGAGCTCGACCGCCGACACCCGGCGGTCACGCAGTAGTCGGCCCAGCTCCGGGATGGTGAGCCAGGTCGGATCGCTCACCCGACACTCGGAGCGCGGACGGGTGAGAAAACGAAATCGGGCTCGTCGCCGTTGGAGAGCGGGACCTTGCGCAGCTTCGCCGCTCGCTCGAGCGCGGCCTGGATCTGGTGGGCGATGACGTCGAAGTCGGCCTCGAGCAGCCGGTCTCCGTATTGAGCACGGATCGCACCGGTGAGGGCTTTCGCCAGCGAGGCGGGGTCCACGACGGCGGCGCCCGACTCGAGCGCCGGGAAGCTCATCAATCCGGCCCGATGACCTACCAGTGGCGCGAGGCTCGCGAGGGCGATCGCCTCGGCGAACTCGCGGCGGTTCATGTCGGACATGCGACCTCCGGCCGAGTGTCACCCCGAGCGAAGCGAGGGATCTTGCCAGTGCGAGCAAGGTCCCTCGCTTCGCTCGGGATGACGTTTGGCTACGGTGTCCCCTCGGACCGATCGTTGCGGTAGTAGACGTATGCCAGCGACAGCATCACGAGCCCGAGCAGGAAGACCGACCCCACCCGGTACAGCGCATCCAGCGACGACAGGTCGTGGATCACCACCTTCGCGACCGCCAGGCCGGCCACGGCGAGCCCCGCGAGCCGGAGCTGCTTGAGCGATCGCCGGAACCCGACCAGCACCAGCGCCGCGGCGAACACCATCCACCACGCGCTCACCGCCAGCCCCGAGGCCAGCTCGGCTCTCACCCGCGAGAGGCTCTCCAGATCGAAGTAGCGCCGGATCTCCACGGTGACGCCGAAGAGCAGCAGCAGGCCGGCCATGATCCGTAGGCCCGAGCGTGCCAGTCGCGCTTCACCTTCGTCCGGCCGAGCCTTCAGAAGCCCTCCGGCCAGCGCCACCGCCACGCCGGTCATGCCCCAAAGCGCCAGCGCCCAGGATCCGGTGAACGCCGCGTCCCCGGCGGTGCGCGCCGCCAGGGCCTCACTCATCAGCTGGTTCAGCGCCGCGGCCCAGGTGAGACATGCGTACCAGCGGCCGTCGGCTCGGTCGAGAACGTGATCCAGCGCGGCCCAGAGGAGCGCGAGACCCAACAGGGCCCACGTCTCCGCGGTGCCGCTCCACTGCGCCTGCGCGGCGATCGCCGCCGCGGCAACGCCGACGAGTGCGAACGGCGGGCGCGGCCGGACGTAGCCGGCGATGAGATAGGGGATCGCGACCAGAAGGCCGAGGAGGCCGGGGACCCGATCGAACCGGTCGGGCGCGAGGCCGTACGCCGCCCAGCCGAGGAGGACCGGAGTGGTGAAGAAGTAGAGCGCCTCCCCCAGCGACCATCCCCCGGCCGTGCCCGCCCCCGACCGGAACGGCAGCACTTTCGGGTGCCTGAGCGCGTGCCACCAGACCGGTGCCGACAAGCCCAGCCCGGCGGCGAATACCGGCCAGTGAGGCCCCATGCGCTCGCTCGCCGCCGCCAGCAGGGCCCAGCCGCCGGTGAACGCGAGGAACCGCGTCTCCCCCCAGCGCTCGCTCAGCCCGACGTACAGTCCGGCCGCGCCGCCGAGCACGCCGTACAGGAGCAGTCCCCAGGGCTCGGCCGTCTCCCGCGCCCCCGCGATGGCCACGCCGAAATAGCTCGCCGCTACCACCAGCATGGCGAGGCGCCACCGCCGCCGTGCTGCGACCAGTCCCAGGCCCGCCGCCATGCAGGCGAGGTACAGGAGCAGCAGGTTCGCATTGGCCTCGTCCCGGCCGAGCAGCACCGGGGCCATGAAGGCGCCCAGCGCGGCGGTGATACCAAGGGCCTCGACGTCGACCGCGTAGGCGATGACGGCCAGCGCGACCGAGACGAGCGCGAGGCCGACGATGCCCGTGGTGGGCGGCATCACCTCGTACAGCCGGCAAGCGGCCCACACACTGAGGTAGATGATGCCGGCGCCGCAGCCGACCAGCGCGGCGCCGTAGGTGCGGTAGCGCCGGTGCAGCCGCCACCCGATGGCGCCCACGATCCCACCCAGCAGCGCACCACCAATGCAGCGCATGACGGGCGGGATCCAGCCGCGCTCGAAGCTGAGCTTGAGGAGATATCCGGTCGCCATCAGCAGGGCGACGACGCCGACCGCCAGCAGGCCGCGCTGGCCGATCCACCGCTCGTCGATGCTGACCGCGCTCGCGGGGACGACGCGTCGCGGCGGAGGTGTGGGCCGAGCAGGCTCGAGTGGCGGCGGAGGCTGGGCGGCAGGTCTTTCCTCGACCTCGCGCGACGCACGCACCAGCGCCTCCAGTACCTCCACCCTGCGCTCCAGGCGTTCCAGCCGCTCGTCCGTGCTCATGAGACGCTCGCCTTCTCCTCGGTGGAACGGTGGGAGACGCCGGGATCGACCTGTATCTGGAACGCGAGCAGCCCCACGAGAGCGACGCAGGCGCCCGCCAGGTAGAACGGCGCGCCATGGCCGAGGCGCTGGAAGGCCGCCGTCGCGAGGAGCGGGGCCGCCACGCGCGCCATGCCGGCGAAGGTCTGGGCCACTCCCATCGTGGTGCCCAGCTCGCGCGGGTCGGACTGGCGGGACATGAGTGAGGTAGTGGATGGAAACAGCAACGCGGTACCAATCGGCACAAGGGGGATCACCAGCGCGAAGGTCCAGATGGAATCGGGCGCCGGGTACAGCCACAGGCCAAGCGTCAGGGCGAGGGTTCCGAGACGCATGGTCCACAGCTCGCCGAGGCGGTGGACCACCGGCCCGAGCAGTACGCTCCGCATCACGAAGGAGAGGCAGCCGATGTAGGTGAAGATCGGTCCGATGGTGCGCTCGTTGAGCGCGAATTCCGCGCCGAGATACAGGGCGAGCACCGAGGTCTGCGCGGAGAAGGCCAGCATGCCGATGCCGTAGATCCACAGGAGTCGGGCGAGCGGCGCGCCGGGATGGCGGATCGCGATCCACGCCGGGTGCCACACTGGACGTCGCGGCCGTGGAGGCCCGTCGTCCTTCGGCCTCGACTCGGGGAGCAGTCGCCAGGCGAAGAACACGTTCGTCAGGCACAGCGCCGCCGCCGCGAGGCCCGGCACCTCTCGGCCGAAGTGCGCGGCGAAGGAGCCGATCGCCGGGCCGAACGCGACGCCCGCCGAGGTGGCGGCGGAGAGCCAGCCGAGCGCCTTGGCCCGCTCCTCAGGGGCCGTCGTGTCGGCCACGTAGGCCTGGGCGACACCGGTCGTGCCGCCGCCGGCGCCCTGCACCAGCCGCATGAGGAAGAGCAGCCAGAGGGTCTCCGCGAACGCGAATACCCCGTAAGCGATGGCGGACGCGGTGAGCCCGATGAGCAGCGCCGGCCGGCGCCCGTACCGGTCCGAGACCCGCCCCCAGAAAGGCGCGGCCACCAGCTGAGCGATGGAAAAGGAGGCGATCAGGGCGCCGACGATCTCGGGCGAAGCCTTCAGCTCGAGGGCGTAGAACGGCAGCAGCGGGAGCACGATCATGAAGCCGACCATGTCCACGAAGTTCACCGCGATCAGTACCGCGAGGCGGCGGAAACCTCCTGGCGGCGCCGTCACCCGGGCGTTCCTCCCCGTCCCTGCCCGCCCGAGCCCAATGCGAACACCGCGCCGCTCACGAGCATGAGCACCACGCCGTACGCCGCGGCGACCCCGACGTCCGCCTGCCGCAGGCTGGAGAGGATCTCCAGCGAGATCGGCCGGGTGTCGTAGGTGTAGAGCATGATCGAGGTCACGAAGTCCCCGAACGCAGTGACGAACGCGAGGCTCGCGCCCGCGAGCAGCGCAGGCCGCAGGAGCGGCAGGGTCACCCTCAGCAGCGCCCGTCGGCGCCCCGCGCCGAGGCTGGCCGCGGCCTCGTCCAACGAGGGATCGAGGGCGCGCACGCCGGCGGATATGGCGCGGCTCGTGATGGGCAGATTCCGGACCAGGTAGGCGATCGGGAGAATCCAGAGGGTTCCCACCAGCACGAAGCGGCCGGCGAGCGGCTCGCGCACGCTGAAAACCGTCGCCAGCGCGATTGCGAAGACCGTCCCGGGCACCGCCCAAGGCAGGGCGAGCAGACCCTCGATGGCGCGGCGGGCACCGGTCGCGCGCCGAGCACGCAGCAGCGCTCCTGCCAGCGCCACCGCCACGGCGGCGACCGTTGCCACGGTGGCGAGCCAGAGGCTGTTCAGGAGCGGCCGCAGTCGCACGGGGTCCAGCACCAGGGTCGCGTAGTTCTCCAATGTGTAGGCCGGCGGGAGCGGCTCGGTGGTCCACGTGCCGACCGGGACGAACGACACCAGCACGAGCGTCAGGTGCGGCAGCAGCAACAGCGTCGCGAGCCCCCATCCCGCGACCCCCGCGAGCAGCCGCGCGAGCGGCCGCCGGATGGCGATCCGTGTCGGTCCCGCGCCCTTCCTGCCCCCACCCCCGACCGCCTCCCGCGGATCGCTCCGGAAAAGGAGCAGCGCCAGGAGCGCCATCGCGGCGAGGGACGCGGTCTGCACCATCGCGAGCTGGTCTTCGCCGTTGAGTCTGGTCGCCACGATCTGCGTCGGCATGACGCGGAATCCGCCGCCAAACACGTATGGCGCGCTGAAGGAGCCGAGCGCGGTCATGAAGGTGAGCAGCGCGGCGCCCGCCAGCGCGGGCCTGAGGTGGGGGATCACCACGGTCCGGAAGCTGCGCCAGCGTCCCGCCCCAAGACTCGCGGCCGCCTCCAGCTGCGACGCATCGAGCGATACCAGCGCGGCGCGGACCAGGAGATAGAAGTAGACGTACATCGAATAGGCGTGAACCAGCAGGATCGCGCCCGGGCCCTGGAGTCGCCAGGGAGGCTCCTCCAGCCCGAACAGCCACATGAGGAGCAGCGGGATGAAGCCGGTCTCACCATAGAGGAAGAGAAACGCGACTACGCCCACGAGTGGCGGGAGGACCGCCGGAAGCGCGACCAGCCCGCCGAGCACGCGGCCGCCGGGGAGATCGTACCGCGCCAGGAGCAGCGCGAGGGGGATCCCGATCAGCGCCGCCAGCGCCACGCTCGCGAGCGAGATCCACAGGCTACCCCAGAGCGCGCGCAGCTCCGTGGGACGGCTCACGAACTCGCGCACGTGGGCGAGAGTCCAGCCTTCGGGGCCGCGAAGGCCCTCCACCAGCACCAGTGCCAGGGGATAGAGCACCAGCCAGAGGAGTAGCGCGAGCAGCAGCGCCGCACCGAGCGATCCGCTATGGGCGCGCCTCATACGGCGTCCGCGGGGAAGAGATGGAGCCCTCCGGCGGCTCGGCGGCTCGGCAGGATGCCCACGCGCTCACCCGGCTGCACGGCGGCTGGCGGTGCGACCACCTCGATCGTCGCACCGCCAGCCGTCACGACCGTGAAGTAGGACGAGGGTCCGGTGAATCGTCGGGTCGTCACCCTGCCGGCAATCGCCTGTGGGTCGTCACCCAGCCGAAGCGCTTCGGGCCTCACCAGCAACAGCGCCGGGCCGGGGAGCACCACCGGATGGCCCGCCGGGCGCTCGATCTCCCACTCGACACCCTCCACCGCGATCCGGGTCCCCCACGACGTAGGCCCGAGCACGGTGACCGGCACGATGCTCGATCGCCCCACGAAGCCGCCCACGAAGGGGTTGACGGGCGCGGCGTAGAGCTCGTCCGGAGTCCCCACCTGCTCCAGCTTCCCGCTCCGCAGCACCGCCACGCGATCGCCGAGATCGAACGCCTCGTCCTGCTCGTGGGTGACGAGCACCGTGGTGATACCGACTCGGCGGATCAGCTCCCGGATCTCCCCGCGGGTGCGCTCGCGCAGCGTGGGATCGAGATTGGAGAGCGGCTCGTCGAGCAGCAGCACGCGGGGCTCCGGTGCCAGCGCGCGCGCGAGGGCCACCCGCTGCTGCTGGCCCCCGGACAGCTGATCGATGCGGCGGCGCTCCAGTCCGGTGAGGTCGACCAGTGCCAGCGCGCGGGCGACCCGCTCCGCCAGCTCCGGCCCCTTCATGCCGAGGGACTCGAGTCCGAAGCCGACGTTGCGGCCGACGTCCAGGTGGGGGAAAAGCGCGTAGTGCTGGAAGACCATCCCGAACCGGCGGTGCACGGGCTCCACCGTGGTTACATCCTCGCCCTCGACCTGGATCCGCCCCGCGTCGGGGGTCTCGAAGCCCGCGAGGAGCCGGAGCACGGTGGTCTTGCCGCTGCCACTTGGACCGAGCAGTGCGAGCATCTCGCCCCGGGTGAGGGAGAGGGTCACGTTCTCCGCGGCGACCACGCGGTCGAAGCGCTTCGTCAGCCCCTCGACCGCGAGAAACGGCGTCATCGCGACGCCATGCGGTCGCTGTCCCGAACATGCCGGTCCCAGTAGCTCATCCAGGCGGTCCCCCGCTCCGCAAGCATCTGCCAGTCCATCGGGGCGATGACCATCTCCGCTTCCACCTCCGCGACCCAGCCCGGCACCCGGTCCGGTGGGAGATCGTGTCGTGCCGGAAGCCGGAAGACCCGGTCCGCCGCGAGGAGCTGGGCCTCGACGCCGCCGACAAAGTCGATGAACGCCTTGGCCGCCTCCGGATGCCGGCTGCCTCGAACCAGCGCGATCGCGTCGTCGATCACGACCGTTCCGCTTCGCGGAAAGGCGTAGCCGAACGGCAGTCCCTTGGACCGGCCGATCAGGATGTCGGGCAGGTCCCAGAGCGTCACCAGCCCTTCGCCCCGTGCCAGCTTGGCGTCCAGGATGGCCGGGTTGAGCGCGTAGGTCTTGGTCGCGGCATCGAGCCGGCGGAGCCAGGCCATGCCCTGCGCGGTATCGCCGGTCTCGCGGATGCTCCGGACCAACACGAGTCCCCATATGGCGCGCATGGTGCCGCTCGCCATCGGGTCGCGGATGACGATCTTGTCGCGCCACCTCGGCGCCAGCACGTCGTCCCAGTCGTGAGGGGCCTCCACGGCGGATACGACCTTGTTGTTGTAGGCGATGACGACCGGCGTCCGGTAGAGCGGCCAGTAGAGCTCTCCCGGTCCGATGCCGTTGGGTCCGACCCGGTCGGCCCAGACCGGACGATACGGCTGGAGCAGCGAGTCCCGGACGGCGAGGTCGAATGTGGTCGTCGGCCCGCCGAACCACACGTCGGCCTGCGGGTTCACCCGCTCGAACCGTACCCGGTCGAGGATCTCCTGCGAGCCCATGTCCAGCCAGCGGACGTCGATATCCGGCCGCTCGGCCTCGAAGGCCTGCTCGAGAAGGGTGAGTT
>Ga0114129_10015400_pt1 | contig 10881 bp, 5 predicted proteins | sample RhiMetdeltSRZDD1_FD_80071 | JGI IMG/M metagenome (GOLD analysis project Ga0114129, IMG submission 80071) | Populus rhizosphere microbial communities from Tennessee, USA - Rhizosphere MetaG P. deltoides SRZDD1 (version 2) (version 2) | ecosystem: Host-associated > Plants > Roots > Rhizosphere >... | reverse complement strand
GACCGGATGGGGGCAGAAGGAAGACAAGCGCATGGCCGCCGAGGCCGGCTTCGATCACCATCTCACGAAGCCGGTGGACCCCGCGGTGCTCAAAGACCTGCTGGCAGAGATCCCGGTGCGTTGACGGGGTGTCCAGGTGGGCCCGACGTGAATCTCCTCGATCAGTGAAAGGACTGAATCTGATGCCCGAGAAATTCACCACGTCCCAGAAGACTCGCCGCACCATGAATGGAGCCCGACCGAACAACGGGCGAATCGGCAAGCGGGCGATCCGGGACCATCACGTCAAGCAGAGACAGAAGAAAGGTGACCGGCGGATGAACCCGCCCCAGAATCATTAGGGAAGATCTTCCCGCACCACACCTTCGATGGAGAGGATGAAGTCCGGGCCGAACGCCAGCGATGGCGTTCGGAACCCGGGCGTGGCGGCACCGGCGAGCACCCGCTCCAGGGCGGAGACGGCTGTGCGCGCGGTCATGGTGTAGCCTTCCGGACCGGTGAGCCGCGCGCAGGCACGCTGTCCTGCCGCGTTCGCCACCTCGCCCCGGATCCGCGAGCTGCCCCGCGCGCGGGCGGACTCATCAGGGCCCGCCGCCCGGCTCAGGATCCGTCGCTTGAGCAGCCGCTGTACCGGCCCGGAGGCGAGCAGGCGGTCAAGATGACGACTGGCCTTGAGCGCGAATCGCAGGGTGGCGGTCGTCCGGGTGTACACCTCGATGTCCGGGATGCCGGTACTGTACCACGCGGTCGCCACGTCGCCCCAGGGAATGGTGGTGACGGTGACGGGTCCCTTCCCCAGATCCATCCGGATCGTCTTCCACGCCGCAGGCACCGGCGTGATCGCGCCACCGCGCCGGATCGCGCCGCCGCGGCCGGCGTTCTCGGCCATCGTTGTGGCGGTCCCCCGGGAGAGCCCGGCGGTGGATTGGAAGGCCAACGTCAGCCGGATCGCGTCGGGCAACCGGCGTTTCAGGTGGGCGGCGAGGCAATCGGAGGGTACGACGTCGAACCCCACACCCGGTAACAGCATCACGCCGGCGGCCCGTGCCTCGGCGTCGCGGGCTGCCAACGACTCGAAGACACCGATCTCACCGGTGATGTCGAGGTAATGGGCTCCCGTGGCCAGGCAGGCATCGGCCATGGGGCGGGAGGTTCGCGAAAATGGTCCGGCGGCGTGGAGGACGGCGCGGACGCCGGCAAGCGCCCGCCGGAGCGCGGCGGGGTCATCGAGCCCCAGGACGCGGGACTCGAGGCCATGCACGCCCGCCAGCTCGCGCACGGCCTGGCCCCGTCCACCCAGGATGGGCCGGAGGCCCCGCGCCAGACATTCGGTGAGAATCAGCCTGCCGGTGTAGCCGGTAACGCCGTAGAGCAGCGCGCTCACGTCGCTCGGTTCATGAGCGATACCTCACGGTGTCAGCGTGCATCCTTCCGCCCTCGCGCACTTGGGGTCGATCGGCGCCAGGTTGAGCCGCGCCAGCTCCCGGTTCACCGCCGCCAGGTCCGAGGTCCAGACGATCGCGAGCCGGTCGGTGTAGGTCTTGAGTTCGGCCGAGAGAATCCCGAAGATCTCCGGCATGTTGTTGGTCGGCGGCCCGTCGCCGCGCTGCGCCATCGAGAGAAGGTTCGCCAGCCGGTTGTTGACCTTGATCGGGAAGTTGAGCGGATCCTGCCCGCTCTGGTTGCGAACCTGGTAGACACTCTCCTCGACCGCCGAGCTGTTGGTGGTGAGGGCCGCTCCGGCCGACTTGAGCGCCCCGTCCTCGGATTTCTTCAGCCGGTCGGCCAGCTGCGCTTTCACCCGGCGGATGGCGATGACGGCCTGGTTGGCTTCCTCGGCCTTGTCGCGCACCCGTTTGGAAAAGGCGTACTGTGCCCGCAGATCGGCGTCGGTCACATCGGTGAGCCAGGGATTGCGGCGGACCGAAAGGGCCGTGGTCATCACCTGTCCGTCCGCCGTCAGGCGCGCGGTGTACTTGCCCGGTGGCACGTTGGGTCCGTTGGTGCCGGCTCCCCAGAAAATCATGCCCGGGAATCCGGTGATCGGCTCGGTGCGCAGATCCCAGATAACCCGCTGGAGTCCCGCTCCCCGTGGCAGCGCAGACGAGGGCGCGAACCGCCCTCCCCCACCCCCGCCGCCCGCCCCTCCGCCTGCTCCGCCGGCGGTGGAATCGGGAGTCGCCGGCATGGAGTAAACTCGCAGAACCGTGTTCGCGCTATCCAGGATCTCGAGCCGGAGCGAGGTCGGCGCACTCTTCAGATTCCAGCTGATGGTGATCGGAGTGCCGGAACGGATGCCGGCCACCGTGGTGAACAGGTGCGCCGGCTTCGCGACCACTTCAGGCGTAGCCTCCCGCAGCGGAGTGATGTTGTCGAGCACCCAGAAGCCCCGCCCGTGGGTCCCGATCACCAGCTCATTACCCTCGACGATCAGGTCCGCCACCGGAATGTCCGGCAGATTGAGCGACAGCGACTGCCAGGAGGCGCCATCATCGTAGGAGAGATACACGCCGTGTTGCGTGGCCGCGTACAACAAACCCCGCCGGGTCGGGTCCTCCCGCACCGCGTGCACATACGCGTCGGTCCGGATGCCGCTCACGATCTTGGTCCAGGTGCGGCCGAAGTCCGCCGTCTTGAAGATGTACGGCTGAAAATCGTCGAGCAGCGGGCGTCGCACCGACACGTACGCGGTGCCCGTCCCGAAGCTCGAGGCGTCGATCTGGCTCACTCGGCCGAAGTCGGGCATCCCGGGCGGAGTGACGTTGGTCCAGGTCTTCCCGCCATCCCGGGTGACGTGCACCAGCCCGTCGTCCGAGCCGGTCCAGATCACATTCACGTCCCGTTTCCCCGGTCCCACCGAAAAGATGGTCGCGTAGACCTCCGGCCCGTTCATATCGCCGGTAATGGGACCACCGGAGTGTCCCAGGGAAATGGGGTCGTGGCGGGTGAGGTCGCCGCTCAAGGCCGTCCAGCTGCGGCCCGCGTCGGTGGTCCTCCACAATCGCTGTGACGAGACGTAGAGCGTCTTGGGATCCACCGGTGAGAAGATGATCGGAAAGGTCCACTGCCACCGCTCCCGGATCTCCTTCGAGGGCTCCCCGGAGTAGAACCAGGGATACGGGTTCACTTCGCGGGATGTCCCGGTGCGGCGGTCGAACTTGTCGACGTACCGGCCGTTGTTGGTGCCGCTGTAGAAGACGTCGGGATTGAGCGGGTCGGGCGCGATGTACCCCGGCTCGCCGCCTCCGGCTTCGTAGGAGACTGCCATCCCACCGGCGGTGGGATCGCGCCGAGCGCCTCCCCCGCCGCCGCCACCTCCGCCGAAGCCGCCGGCGCCGCCGCTATTCCAGTTGAACGGAGTGCAGAGCGTGGAATTGTCCTGCTGCGAGCCGCAGACGTGATAGGGAATGTGCCGGGTCGTGATAACATGGTAGAACTGCTCGGTCGGGAAATCCTGGGCGCTCCACCGGCCGCCCGTGTTGGTCGAGACCGCGCCGCCGCCGTCGTTGCCGACCACGAGGTGCGCGGGGTTATCGGGGTCGATCCACAAGTCGTGGTGATCGCCGTGGGTACCGTTACCCACGTTGGAGGTCGTCTTCCCGGCGTCGGCCGAGCGAAACATCGAGGTGTTCTGCAGGTACACCACATCCGCGTTCTTGGCATCGGCGAACACGTGCGTGTAGTAGAACGCGCGCTGCCGGATCGCCCGGTTGGAATTGACCAGTGTCCAGGTTCCCCCGGCATCGTCGCTTCGGAAGAGCCCGCCGCTGTCGTTCTCGACCAGGGCGTAGACCCGGTTGGAGTTGGCGCCCGACACCGCCACGCCGATCCGGCCGACGACGCCCGTGGGCATACCCGGGGCGCGCGTGATCTCGGTCCAGGTCTCCCCGCCGTCGGTGCTCTTGAACAGGCCGCTTCCGGCCCCGCCGCTCGACATCTGGTACTCTTTGCGGTAGGCCTCCCACAGCGCGGCGTACATCACCTGCGGATTGGTGCGGTCGATCGAAATATCGATGGCGCCGGTCTTGTCGTCGCGGAACAAGACCCGCTTCCAGCTCTTGCCGCCGTCGGTACTCTTGAACACGCCGCGCTCCGGGCTCGGCACGCTGTATTTCCCGAACGACGCAACGAACACGATCTCCGGATTGGTGGGATGGATCCGGATCTTGGAAATGCCGTGCGATTCGCGGAAGCCGACGTGACTCCAGGTCTTGCCGGCATCGCTGCTCTTGTAGACGCCATCGCCGGGCATGATGTTGCCGCGGATACAGGTCTCGCCCATCCCGATGTAGACGATGTCTGGATTGGTCTCGCTCACCGCCACCGCGCCGACCGAGGCGCTGCTAATCAGTCCGTCGGTCACGGGTGCCCAGTCCTCGCCGCCATTGGTCGTCTTCCAGAGACCGCCGCCCACCGCGCCGAAGTAGGCCTCGTTTGGCCGGCCCTTCACGCCGCTCACCGCGATCGAGCGGCCGCCGCGGTCGGGGCCGATGTTGCGCCACCGATATCCGGCCATGAGCGCCGAGTCGAGCGGGGCGGACACCGCCCCGGGATTCATGTCGGGCGCTCCCGTCGCGCGCGGCGAGCTTCTGTCCAGAGCGGTCAGGAGGGCGACGGCGGCGGGCAGCGAAAGTGTCAGCATTATGCGGGACGAGAGCATGCGCGGGCTCGGCGGATTATGAGGTGTACCGACGACGGACGGGAGTCGATCAATACTGGCGCCGCATCCCGGCGGAGGCAACCGCTAGCCCGACCGGTCGTTCGCCGATCCAGCCCGTCGCGTGGTAAGATTCTCCCATGCGACGCGCCATTCTGCTTCTCCCCGTGGCGCTGGCCTCGAGCCCAACGACCCCGCTCACCGCTCACCACTCACCGCTCAGCGGCGACACTCCCTGCGTCGCCGCCGCCACCACGCCAGGGCCCAGCCGAGATCTCTATTGCATTGCCCTCGATCCCGTCCCCGCGCTCGAGGGCGTCACCGGGACCTTCGAGCTCAATCGCATCGCCTCCCCCTTCGGTGTCAATGTCACCAGAGATGGGCGCCAGATCTACGCTCCGGTGCTCCAGGCAACCGGGCTGCCCGCACCGGGTACGTTCGCGCCGGGCGCGAGCGTCTGGATCGCGTGGATGGTCACCGAGCAGTTCAGCGCGACCCGCAAGCTCGGCGTGGTAGGCAATGGTCGCTATGCACTTCCCACGATAGACTGGCCGAAGTTTCTGATCCTGATCACCGCGGAGTCCGGAGGAGAAGCGGCTGAGCCGGATGGCAAGGTCGCCCTGCGGGGCTTTTCGCCCAGCGCGCGAATGCAGCCACCGGATCTCTCGGAATTCCTCTATGGCACGGCACCGCTGAGTGGTCCAGGGGGGAATGCCGGTGCGGGCGCTGCCGTCGACCACGGTCAGCACGCGGCCGCATTGCCTCCACTTGGCGCCGCGACCCGATGGATCCACCCGCCGATCCCCACCGGCCTGGCCATGATGCCCGCCGAGATGCGGCTGCCCCTGCCCGCGGCGAGCCCGTTCCTTCCGGTGGCCACCAGGGCCACTCCCGTTCCCGATGTGAGGCCTCGGGAGGTGGTGCGCCTGAAGGACGGCGATACCCTCGTGCTCACGGCCGGACCGGTGCGGCAGACGGTGCGAGGCCACGCCTTCATCGGCTACGGATACAACGGCCAGGTACCCGGTCCCCTGATCTGGGCCAGCCAGGGCAGCACGCTCCACATCCGCTACCGGAACCGCATCGAGTGGCCGAGTACGGTGCACTGGCATGGTGTCCGCCTCGACAATCGTTTCGACGGCGCCGAGGGGCTGACCCAGGACGCGGTGCCTCCCGGCGGCGACTTCGACTACACCGTGCGTCTCCCCGACGCCGGGCTGTTCTGGTATCACCCCCACCGGCGCGACGACATACTGCGGGACCTCGGACTCTACGGAAACCTGCTCGTCACCCCCTCGCATCAGGAGCTGGGCCCCGCGAATCGTGAGGAAGTGCTGATGCTCGACGATATCGAGCTGGCGGACCAGGGACTGGTGCCCTATGGCGCCGAACGTTCCACCAACGCGCTCATGGGACGCTTCGGCAACGTGCTGCTGGTGAATGGTCGCGCGAGCTGGTCGCTGGGCGTATCGCGCGGGGAGGTGGTGCGCTTCCTGTTGACCAACGTTTCCAACACCCGCACGTTCAATGTCTCGTTCGGCGGCGCCAGGATCAAGCTGCTCGGCTCGGACCTGAGCAACTTCGAGCGCGAAGAGTGGGTCGAGAGCGTCGTGGTCGCGCCGGCCGAACGGTACCTCGTCGACGTGCGCTTCGCGGAGCCGGGCCGCGTGGCCCTCGAGAATCGCGTGCTGGCGATCGACCACATCTTCGGCCGCTTCTTCCCCCAGGTGGATACGCTCGGGATCGTGCGGGTGCGGGATCGCGCGGTGCAGCCGGACTACGGCGCGGCGTTCGGCGCCGCACGCGAGCACTCCGGCGTCATCGCCGGAATAGACTCCCTTCGGAAAGAGTTCGACCGCCCGCAGGACCGCTCCCTCCAGATCCGCATGGAGGCGAAAGGACTCCCCTTCGTGGTGGAGCGATTCCTCCGCATCGACTCGGTCTATTTTCACCCGGTCGAGTGGAGCGGCACCATGCCGATGATGAACTGGAACTCCACCTCCAGCGAGGTGCAGTGGATCCTCGAAGAGCCCGGCAGCGGCCGCCGGAACATGGATATCCGCTGGGAGTTCCAGCTCGGAAGGCTGGTCAAGATCCGGATCACCAACCTGCGCCATACCCTGCACGCCATGCAGCACCCGATTCACTTCCACGGCCAGCGTTTCCTGGTCCTGGAGCAGAACGGGGTCCGCAACACGAATCTGGCCTGGAAGGATACCTTTCTCCTGCCGGCCGGCGGTTCAGCCGACATCCTCCTCGAGGTCGTTAACCCGGGCACCTGGATGGCGCACTGCCACATCTCGGAGCATCTCGAGTCCGGCATGATGCTCTCCTTTACCGTTCGATGACTGACTCGTGGCTATTGGCTATTGGCTGTCGGCCATAGATCATGGATTATTGGTTGCTCGTAACAGGTTACTGCTAGGAGGTTCCATGCCTTTTCGCCGAATCCTGATCCCTTCGGTTGTTCTCAGCGCCCTCGCCGGAATCCCGCGGACGATTACAGCCCAGCGAGCCGATTCCATGAGTACCGCGGTGCGCGGCGTGGTGACAGCCGATGCCCCGATGATCGTCCTGACCCACGTCAAGCTGATCGATGGGACCGGCAGGGCTCCCCGCGAGGACCAGTCCGTGGTGATCGAGAACGGCCGGATCACCGCCGTCGGCAAGGCGGCCGATGTCAAGGCACCGGCCGGGGCAACGGTCATCGACCTCTCGGGCCATACCCTGATTCCCGGTATCATCGGCCTCCACGACCACCTCTACTACACCGCGGCCGGCGGGCGCTCGGCCCAGCTCACCTTCACCGCGCCCCGCCTCTATCTGGGTGCCGGCGTGACGACCGTGCGCACCACCGGCAGCCGGGCCCCGTACGCGGAGCTCAATCTCAAGGCGGAGGTCGAGAAGGGCCGGGTGCCGGGTCCCCGCATTCACGTCACCGCACCGTATATCACCGGCGGCGGCGGCATGACGACAATGACCCTGCTGGAAACTCCCGAGCAGGCGACCCGGTTCGTCGCCTATTGGGCCAAGGAGGGTGCGACCTGGCTCAAGTCGTACACCAACATTCGAAGAGCCGAGCTCAAGGCCGCCATCGACGAGGCCCACCGGCAGGGGATCAAGGTGACCGGCCATCTTTGCTCGGTGAGCTACACCGAGGCGGTCGAGCTCGGCATCGACGGCCTGGAGCACGGGATGTTCGCCAACTCGGACTATGTCGCGAACAAACAGCCGGATGTGTGTCCTACCGAAATGGTCGCCGCAGGCGCCGCGATGAAAGTCAGCGACCCGGCGGTGCAGCGGACCTTCAAGGCCATGGTCGACAAGAAGGTGCCGATGACCTCGACGCTCGCGGTGTACGAGCTGTTCGTGCCGAACCGGCCCACCAAGGATCCCCGCGCGCTCGAAGCGATGGCGCCGGAGGTGCGCGAGGATTACCTGCGCGCCCGCCATCAAATCGACAGCGCCGGGTCCGGTTTTACCCTGGAAGTGTTCAAGCAGGGGATGGCGTATGAACGGGCCTTCGTCGCGGCCGGCGGCCTGATGGCGGCGGGGGTGGATCCCACCGGCAACGGCGGCGCGCTGCCCGGCTACGGCGACCAGCGGAACTTCGAGCTGCTCACCGAAGCCGGCTTCACGCCCGAGCAAGTGGTCCAGATCATGACGCTGAACGGCGCCAGAGTCCTCGGCGTGGACCGGGACCTGGGCACGGTGGAGAAGGGCAAGCTCGCCGACCTGGTCGTGGTCCGCGGCGACCTCGTGGCCGATCCCGCCGCCATCAAGCAGGTGGTCACGGTGTTCAAGGACGGGATCGGCTATGACTCGGCCAAGCTGCTCGCGCAGGTGAAGGGCCGGGTCGGAATCAATTGAGCTGGAGCTGATGCAACCGCGCGGCGCCCCGTGACTTTTCCTCCGCACCGGCCGGCGCCGCGAGCCTCGTTCGTTCGGTTCGGACGCCAGGAGATCGAACAGTCGATCCCGGCCCGCTTCGAGCACCAGGTGGACGCGTACCCAGAGCGCGTCGCGATGGTCTGGGAAGAAACGACATGGACCTACGAGGCCCTGGACCGCGCAGCCAACCGGATTGCTCATTCGATCCCGAAGGCCTCAGGGACCACCGACCAGCCGGTGGTACTGCTCATCGAGCAGGGAGCCCCCCTCGTCGCGGCGATTCTTGGGATTCTCAAGACAGGCCGGCCCTTTGTCCCATTGGAAACCACCCACCGGCCCGGTTACGTCGCTGGCGTGGTCGAGGAGTCCGGCTCCCGCCTGATTCTCACTGACGAGGCAGGCGGCCGGCTCGCCGGCGAGTCCGACCCGACTGCCGATACGATTCGGATCGACCGTATCCTCGCCGGAGGCGGCGCCGACGCGCGGCTCGATCTCGCCGTGCCTCCTGACGCACCGGCGTACATCTACTACACCAGCGGATCCACCGGACGACCCAAAGGGGTGATCGACACCCATCGGAATGTGCTGCACAACGTGATGCGGTACACCAACAGCCTTGGCATCGACCGAGACGACCGGCTCACCCTCCTTCAATCCCCCAGCTTCAGCGGCGCGGTCTCCAGTCTCTTCGGTGCCCTGCTCAACGGCGCCGCGGTGTTTCCCTGGGATGTGCGACGCACGGGCGCGCCCGAGCTCGGCGCCTGGCTGGTGCGACACCGCATCACGATCTACCACTCGGTCCCCGCACTGTTTCGTCACGCCGTGGCCGGCGCAGAAGCCTTTCCCGACCTCCGGCTGGTCCGGCTCGAGGGCGACCAGATGTCGCGCCGGGACTGGGGCGTGTTCCATCAACGCTTCCCCAGCGGTTGCGTTCTCGTGAACGGCCTCGGGGCCACGGAGTGCGGGCTGGTCCGCCAATACTTCATCGATGCAGCCATGCCACCTGCGGAAGGGTTGGTGCCTGTCGGCTATCCCGTCGAGGACATGGAGGTGGAGGTCGTGGACGAGTCGGGGCACCAGGTAGAGGCGGGACAGGTGGGAACCATCGCGGTGCGGAGCCGGTACTTGGCCACCGGCTACCGGGGCCGGCCGGATCTCACCGCACGGGCTTTTACCGAGGATCCCGGAGAGACCGGGATGCGAACCTACCGCACCGGCGATCTCGGGCGCTTCCGCGCCGACAACTGCCTGGAGCTCCTCGGTCGCAGTGATACGCGGCGGAAAATCCGGGGGCACTGGATCGACCTGGCCGACGTAGAGGCGGCGTTGCTGGGTGCACCCGGGGTTCGCGAAGCCGCGGTACGAGCAAGCGAAGACCTGCCTGGACACGCGAGGCTGGTCGCTTACATCGTCCCCGAAGGGCCGGAGCCGCCATCGGAAGGGGACCTCCGCACGTACCTGTCCCCACGCCTCAATCCCGCCGCGCTTCCCTCGGCATTTGTGGTGTTGATGAAGTTGCCGCTCACCCAGCACGGCAAGCTCGACCGCGACGCGTTGCCGGCGCCGGTGCCCTCCGTCCCGGCGAGCGGACCCGAACTGTCCCGCCCGGATATTGCCTACCTTCGAGATTGCGCGGCGACCGTGCTGGACCTGCCGGCTTCTGCCGTTGCCGACGATCAGTCGTTGATCGCCCTGGGGATTGACTCGCTGGGCGCACTCAGGATGGCCCACCGGATTCGCACGGACCTGGGTCTCAGTATCTCGGTCGCCACGATCATTGAATCGCCGAGTCTCCACGCTCTCGCCGCCACCATCGCGCTCACTCCGGCGGGATCGGCAGAGGTACTATTGCGATCGGAGCGGTCGTGACCGAGCCGTCGGGGTCAGGCGCCAGATCTCGACGGGCGCCCGCAGCCTGCGCTCGAGCTCGGGTTGCGCCTCGGAGCCCCACGCTCGATCGCCCACCAGAGCCGCGACATAGCGGTCATACGCCGCAACATCGGTGAAGCGCGCGAACCAGACGAAGGCGTGCTCCCCTTCACGCACGGGAAGGCGCGGGAACGTATTGGGGCTCGGTTCCGTCTGGAAAACGGCGAACGGCGCCCCACCGGCCGATTTCAGTCGCGGTGCAAGGGTGCCCTCGAAAAAGGCCGGAAAGGCCTCGGCGGCCGCCGGCGAGAGCGTGTAGATCGTCGCGACCACGAGGCCGGGCGGAATCGTCGTCGCGCCCGGCCCCGGCCGGGCGGCGAGCACAAAACCACTCTCGGCATCCACCGGCCGGAGCAGCCGCACGTTGTCCGAGCTGATGATAGTGGCGTTCGCGGAATAGCGAT
>Ga0114129_10015399_pt1 | contig 10881 bp, 10 predicted proteins | sample RhiMetdeltSRZDD1_FD_80071 | JGI IMG/M metagenome (GOLD analysis project Ga0114129, IMG submission 80071) | Populus rhizosphere microbial communities from Tennessee, USA - Rhizosphere MetaG P. deltoides SRZDD1 (version 2) (version 2) | ecosystem: Host-associated > Plants > Roots > Rhizosphere >... | reverse complement strand
GTGCTCGAGGCGCTGGGACCGGTTGTCGACAAGCGTCAGCCGCTCATCACGCGGGTCACCACGGAATTCGAGATCCGCGATGCTGTGGCCTTTGCCGATCGTGTCGGCGTCCGGCTCGTGATCGCGGCACCGGGCGCGGAGGCAGCCCTCGCGGCGCCGCTGCTCAAAGACAAGAACGTGCCGGTGATCCTCCTTCAGGTGCTGACGCTGCCCACGCGGCGCGACATGCCGCATCAAGCGAGCTACAGTGCGGCAAGCGAGCTCGCCCGGGCCGGCGTCAAGTTCGCGATCGCCGTGCCGAGCGATACCAACGCGCGTCAGTTGCCCTATCACGCCGCTCAGGCTGTGGCGTGGGGGCTGTCCCGCGAAGACGCGCTGAAAGCGCTCACGATCAATCCCGCCGAGATGATGGGCGTCGCCGACCGTCTCGGGAGCATCGAACCCGGCAAGATCGCGAACCTGATCGTCGCCAAGGGCGACCCGCTCGAGGTACGGACGTCCATCACGCACGTGGTCATCGCCGGCCGCGACGTGCCGCTCGACAACAAACAGCTCGCACTCTACGAGCGATACAGCAAGCGGCCCTGACGAACGTAGCGCAGCCCTTTAGGGCTGCCCGGCGGCCGTTGGCAGGCCTAAAGGCCTGCGCTACGAGCCGCGACAGAAGGTCTTCTATGAAACTGCTCACCACACTCGCTGCTTTTCTCGCGTTACCGCTCGCTCTGCGCGCGGACGCGCCGAATGTCTACGCCATCCGCGGGGCTCGCATCATCACGGCGGCTGGCGCTCCCATCGAGAACGGCACGATTGTCGTCAGACGCGGCGTCATCGACGCCGTTGGCGCGTCTCTCAGCGTGCCGCCGGAGGCGGCAGTCATCGAAGGCGGCGGGATGACGGTGTATCCAGGCCTGATCGATCTGGGCAATGCACGGGCTGCAGAGCAACCTCTTCCGACGCTGCCGCAGAATCTGCGGACGACGGCCGACGTCGAGCGGTGGAAACGGATGCAGATTCTCAAGCCTCAGGCGCGAGCGGCAGATGCGGTGAAAGTCGACGACGCCGAGCTGACGAGGCTGGCATCGGCCGGCGTCACGTCTGTGCTGGCGCTGCCGTCTGGCGACGTCATCTCCGGGCAGAGCGCGCTGGTCAACGTCGTCGCGCCGCCGGAGGAGCCGCAGGTCGGCAACATCGTCGAAGCCCGGCGCGGGCTCGTCGTCGTCCGGTCGCCGGTCGCGCTTCACGTGTCGTTCCCGGACCGTCCGCGCGTGCAGGCGAACGCGTATCCCGAATCGCTGATGGGTGTGATCGCATTCGTCCGGCAGGCGTTTCTGGACGCGCAGCATTACGGTGTAGCGCGGGGCTTCCAGCCCCGCGATCGCGGCCCTGACAGGGCCGCGTCACAGGAAACGGTTCCGGACGATCCCGCGCTCGAGGCGATGCAGCCGGCGGTTGAGCGCAAGATGCCCGTGGCATTCGAGGCCAACGAGGGGCGCCAGATCCTGCGCGCACTGAAAATGGCGAAAGAGCTGAAGCTCGAAGCCATCGTCACCGGCGCCCGACACGCCGAAGAGGTGATCGTCGATCTCAAGTCACAAAACGTGCGCGTGATTTACAGCCTGAATTACCCGGTGCGCCCGCGCGCGCTCGCCACGGACGCCGACGAGCCACTGAGCGCGCTTCGCGACCGCGCGGACGCACCGAAGGTGCCCGGTGCCCTGGCCAAGGCCGGCGTGACGTTCGCGTTTGCCTCGGCGGGCCTGGCGGATCCGAAAGACTTCGTCAAGAACGCCGCGAAGGCCGTGAAGGCCGGACTTGCCGAGGACGAGGCGCTCCGCGCGATGACGATCAATGCGGCGACAATCGCCGGCGTCGCGGACAGGCTCGGATCGATCGAGAAAGGCAAGGCCGCCAACCTGGTCGTGACCGACGGCAACCTGTTCGACGAGAAGACGAAGATCACGCGCGTCTTCGTCGACGGACGGCCGGTCGCACTGGACGCGCCGGCAGCTCCCGCCGGTCGAGGACGCGGACGGGGTGGTCAGTAACGAGTCGACGAAGGTTACTACTCTTTCTCGAGCTGCAGTTTGAGCGCGCGCAGGTTCTCCTCGAGACTGCCACGGGCGCGGCGCTCGACGAGCGCACGTCTCAGGCTGCTGAATCCACCCTTCAACGCGTTCGCCCGGGAACGATTTCCGTACACCAGGTAGAACGCGGCAGGCGTCTGAACAGTGTCCGTGGCAATCGTAATGGCCAGCGACGCGTCGATGTAGCGGCTGGAATACACGTCCTTCGTCGTCATCACGCATGTCGCCGCTGACGGACACACGATCGTGACGTGGGTCACCGTGATGAACGCCGACATGCTGATCTTCTCTTTCGACCAATAGATGAAATCGTCAGCGTCCGGCAGACGGTTGGACGGGAAGTTCTTCAGGTGATCCGGCAGTCCGGGCACGAGCGCCGCGAGCGCTGGCGAGCTCTGGAGCACACCGTCGAACTCGTCGAGCGGGCGGATGGGACGTGAGCCATCGTCGTACTGCTCGAAGCGGCCTGGACTGCCGCTGACGTACGCGGTCACGTCGTCGAGCAACACCTGCTTGAAGCTAGCGGCGGCCCGCTGCTGCACGTCCGGCGCGCTGGGATCGATTTCGCGCTCGAAGCGCTGAATCACCGCCGCAGGCAGGCGAACGCCGCAATTGCCGACCCGGCACGCGCGCACGTCGAAGTCGGCGGCCTCCACGGTCAACGACGCGAGATCGCCGATTGTCGGCGGCCGGCTGAATCTGCCGATCTGCAGCACGTCGGGCCCGCTCTTAAAGCGGGCGATGTCACGCACGCGCGTCAGGAACTTCGCCTTTGGCGCGTTGATCCGGACGGCGCCCACGACGCCAACCTCGCCTGCCGCGGTGCTGTCCAGCCCGTGTCTCACGACTTTGCCGGCCTGCAGATCGGTCAGCTCGCTGGTGGTGAATCGCAGATAGCGGGTCAGGACGCCGCGGATGGCGACATCGATGTCCGACTCCGCTACGGCAAGCATCGCCGAACTGACGAACAGCAGAGCGATGACGCGCGGCAGGCTCATCGTTGAACTGACAGCGCCGGCTACGAAATCGCGGGGGCGAGGCCGGGCTTTCGCATACGCGCGAGTATACTCACGCGTTCGGCCATGGTTCTCGTCCGGCTGAAGCCGGACACTACGTACGATTGGAGCCAGACAGCCACGACATGAGCACACAGTGACGCGCGCGGTTCAACCGACGCCGCTGACGACGAATCAGATTCGCGGGTTCTGGGCCGCGTGGGGCGGGTGGGCGCTCGACGGGATGGATTCGTTCATCTATTCGCTGGTGCTGGCGCCGACGCTCCTGGAGCTCTTGCCGCGGACCGGCATTCCGGCAACGCCCGCGAACATCGGGTACTACGGCAGCGTGTTGTTCGCGCTGTTCCTGATCGGGTGGGGCCTGTCGATGCTGTGGGGACCGGTGGCGGATCGGTTCGGCCGTGTTCCGACGCTGACGCTGACGATTCTCTGCTACTCGCTCTTCACGCTACTGTGCGGCGTGGCGACCAACGTCTGGCAGCTGGCTGCATTTCGGCTGCTGGCCGGGATCGGCATCGGCGGCGAGTGGTTCATCGGCGCCACGTTCGTGGCCGAGGAATGGCCGGAGGATCGACGCAAGGCCGGTGCGGGCTACATGCACACGGGGTACTACTTCGGCTTCTTTCTCGCGGCCCTGGCGAACTATTTCGTCGGTGCGAAATACGGATGGCGATGGATGTTCGCCGTCGGTGGCACGCCTGCCCTGCTCGTCACATTCATCCGCTACGGCGTCAGCGAGTCCGCGGCGTGGAAAGCCGGGGTCGGAGAAAAGCGGCGGCCGGCGATGAGCGAGGCGTTCACAAAGATCTTCGCGCCGGCATATGCGCGGAAGACGATCCTGAACTCGCTGTACCTTCTGGTGTCGATCATCGGATTATGGGCGGGATCGGTGTACGTGCCGACGTCGGTGCGGGAAATTGCGCTGCGGGAGGGCTTCGGCGGCGCCGATGCGGCGCGACTCGCGTCGTACGGGACGATGGTGCTCTCGGCCGGGACGATCCTCGGCTGTCTCGTGTTGCCGACCCTGGCGGAAGCGTTGGGACGGCGGCTGGCGCTGGCCGCGTACTTCCTCGTGATGTTCTTTTCGATTGCGGTCGGTTTCGGATACGTCTTTTTCCTCCCCAACGCCCTCGCCCCGTTCTTCATCGTGCTCTTCTTTCTCGGTCTGGGCGGCGCGAATTTCGCGATGTACACGCTGTGGCTGCCCGAGCAGTACTCGACCGATTGCCGCGCCAGCGCCTTCGCGTTCGCCACGTCGGCGGGACGTTTCGTTGGCGCTGGGATCACCTTCCTCGTCGGCTTCGGCGTCACGTACTTCCACACGATCGGTACGCCGGTCGCGCTCACGTCGATCGCGTTCGTCATCGGCCTGCTCCTGTTGCCGTTCGGGGAGGAAACGAGGGGCAAGAGGCTGCCGGCCTGACGCCTGCCTCGCTGCGAGCGAAGGCGGTTTGACACTCCGATTCACGATCGACTACGCTGCGCTTTCCATGTTCGCGGTCCACCATCACGCGCGCCATTCGCACCACGGCCACGAGCCGGAGGCGGCGTGATCTAGGTCAGACCAAGAACTCAGCACCAAGGACAGGACCAGAGATCACCCCGCCCGGCACGGCGGGGTTTTTGTTTTTATGGACTACTCAAAGCTCGACGGGTTGATTCCGGCCGTCATTCAGGATGCCGACTCCTCGGAGGTCCTGATGGTCGGCTTCATGAACGAGCAGGCGCTCGCTGACACGCGGCGCAGCGGCTACGCCACGTTCTTCAGCCGTTCGCGGGGCAAGCTCTGGACCAAGGGGGAAACCTCGGGCAACAAGCTCGCGGTCACCGACATCCTCGTCGACTGCGACGACGACACGGTCCTCGTGAAAGTGAAGCGCCTCGGGGACGGACATGTGTGCCACACGGGTCAGCGGACCTGTTTTTTTCGAACGTTGAATGAACACGAAGGACACAAGGACTGAGATGACCCTGAAGTTGGGGATCCCGAAGGGATCGCTGCAGGACGCGACCATTCAGCTCTTCGCGCGCGCGGGCTTCAACGTGTACGTGAGCTCCCGGTCCTACTTCCCCACCATCGACGACTCCGAGATCGAGTGCATGTTGATCCGCGCCCAGGAAATGGCCCGCTACGTCTCCGACGGCGTGCTCGACGCCGGCCTGACCGGACAGGACTGGATCGCGGAGCATGAAGCGGGCGACGGCCGGACCGGCGTCGTCTCGAGCATCGCGGACCTGGTGTACGCGAAGCAGAGCTTCGGCAAGGTGCGGTGGGTGCTCGCGGCGCCTGAAGACTCGGCCATTCACGCGGCGCAGGATCTCGAGGGCAAGACCGTGGCGACGGAGCTCGTCCGCGTGACCCGCGCGTATTTCGAGCGCCAGCGCGTGCGCGTCAAGGTGGAGTTCTCGTGGGGCGCCACCGAGGTCAAGCCGCCGATGCTCGCCGACGCCATCGTCGAAGTGACCGAAACGGGTTCGTCGCTGCGCGCCAACCGTCTGAGAATCGTCGACACCGTCATGGAGTCGAACACGCAGTTGATCGCGAACCACACGGCGCTGGCGGATCCGTGGAAGCGGACCAAGCTGGAGAACCTCGCGTTGCTCCTTCGCGCAGCCATCGAGGCGCAGGGGCGGGTCGGCTTGATGTTGAACGTGCGACGGGCGGATCTCCCGGGCGTGCTGGCGCTGCTGCCCGCGCTGCAGCGTCCGACCATTTCAGCACTGAGCGACGAGGAGTGGGTCGCGGTCAACACGATCATCGAAGAGCCGACTGTGCGCGATCTCATTCCACAGCTGAAGGCCGCGCGCGCCGAAGGGATTGTCGAGTATCCGTTGAACAAGATCGTTCTGTAGGGGACAAGGCAGGACGGCAGGATTGCAGAATGGCAGGATGGTGTGAGGATCGTCGAAGCATCGAACCGGCGGGCGGTTGACCGTCTGATCGCAACCGCGGCGAACGACGACCCGGCGTTCGAGCGACGCGTGCGGGCCATCGTGGCGGCAGTGCGCACCGGCGGCGATCGCGCGCTCGAGCGCTTCGCGCGACGGTTCGACGGGGCGGACGGTCCGCTGGAGGTGACGCGCGACGAGATTCGCGCCGGGGCAGCCCGCGTGGATCGAGCGGTGCGGCGCGCCATCGGGCAGGCTGCCGACAACATCGCGCGCGTCGCCTTTCGCCAGATCCCGCGTCATGCCGACATCACCGTCGCGCCCGGCGTCTCGGTCGAGCTGCGCGTCGAGCCGCTGGCACGCGTCGGGTGCTACGTGCCTGGCGGTAGATTCCCGCTCCCGTCGTCGCTGCTCATGACCGCGGTGCCTGCGCGCGTGGCAGGCGTCCGGGAAGTCATCGCCGTGTGTCCTCGGCCGGAACCGGCCGTGATGGCGGCGGCCGAAGAGGCTGGCGTGACGCGCCTGTTTCGCGTCGGTGGCGCGCATGCCGTTGCCGCGCTCGCCTTTGGCACGCGGACGGTGCCTCGAGTCGACAAGATCGTCGGACCCGGCAACCGGTATGTCGCCGCGGCAAAGGCGATCGTCGCCCGCACCTGCGCCATTGATTTCTACGCCGGCCCGACCGAGATCGTGGTCGTCGCGGGCGGTGGCCGCGCGGAATGGATCGCCGCCGACCTCGTCGCCCAGGCCGAACATGATCCTGATGCGCGAGCGATCTTCATCACCTGGAATCGTCCTCTCGCCTCACGCGTCACGAAGGCGGTCGAGCGGCAATGCCGGGCGCGCTCGATCGCGAGGCAGTCGCTGGCGTCCCACGGCGTCGTCGTCGTCGCCCGAAGCGCGGACGACGCGGTGGCGCTAGCGAACCGGTTCGCGCCGGAGCATCTCGTCGTCGATCGGGAATCGCTCATCAAGCGGCCGGTGACGGCGGGTGCCGTCTTCGTCGGTCCCTACGCGGCCCAGGCTGCCGGCGATTACGCAACCGGATCGAACCATGTGCTGCCGACGGCCGGCACCGCGCGATCGCGCGGCGGGCTGAGCGCCGCCGACTTCGTGCGCGTGATGTCCGTGCAGCGCCTCACGCGCGCAGGCCTCGCGCGACTTGCCGAGACGATTCTGCCGCTCGCCCGCGCCGAAGGGCTACAGGCCCATGCGGCGTCGATCGAGAAACGGCTGCGTCACTGACCCTATGCCATCAACCATCAGCCATTAGCCAACGCGGTCATCAGCCATGTCGCATTACCAGAAACCTCCGGAGCTTTACGAGGGACTCCGGCTGCATCAGAACGAGAACACCGGCGGCTGTTCACCGCGCGTGATCGAGGCGCTCGCGGCGTTGCGCGCCGATCAGGTCGGCTTCTACCCTCCGTACGCCTCGGCCACGGAGGCCGTCGCGAAGTACCTCGGCGTCTCACCCGACCGCGTGACACTCGTGAACGGCCTCGACGAGGGCATCATGGCGCTCGCGATCGCGTATCTGCGGCCAGCGGTCGGCGGCCCCGTTCTCGAAGCGGTCGTGCCAGAACCTGCGTTCGAGATCTTCCGCTTCGATACGGCCGTCGCCGGCGGCCGGCTCGTGCAGGTGATGCCCCGACCCGACTTCGCATTCGCGCTGGACGAGGTGCTTGAGGCCATCACCTTCGCGACCCGGGTCGTCTTTCTCACCAACCCGAACAACCCCACGGGCATGCCGATGCCGCTCGACGCCATTCGCGCGATTGCGCGGCGCGTGCCGAAGGAAACCGTTGTCTTCGTCGACGAGGCCTACGCCGAGTTCGCCGGGGTGACCTTCATCCCGGAGCTCGCGTCGTTTCCGAACGTGATCGTCGGTCGCACGTTCTCGAAAGCGTTCGGGCTGGCGGGTCTGCGGATCGGCTGCCTGGTCGGCGCGCCGGACACGATCGATCCGATCCGCCGCGCCGTGCCGGTGTACAGCGTGAGCATCGCGGCGGTGGCCGCCGTGCAGGCCGCGCTGGGGGACCTCGATCACCTGCACGACTATCTTCGGCAGGTGACCGAATCGAAGGCGCTGCTCTATGCGGCCTGCGAACGCCTGGGATTGACGTACGTCAAGAGCAGCTCGAACTTCGTGCTCGTCTGCGCGGGCGATCGCACCGCGTCGCTTGTGGACGGCGCGTTCGCGCGCGGTATTTACATTCGCGATCGCTCGACCGAGCCCGGCTGCGCGGGCTGCATCCGCATCGGCGCCGGCATCGTCGCGCACACCCGCCGCTGCATCGACGTGATGGAAGAGGTCCTGTGCGCCGCGCGTTGATCGAGCGGCGGACGACCGAGACGCAGATCGTGCTGCGGCTGATGCTCGATGGCAAGGGACGCTATCGGGTGCAGACCGGCATCCGATTCCTCGACCACATGCTGGAGCTCTTCGCCCGCCACGGAGCGTTCGACCTGGAGGTGGCGGCATCCGGCGATCTCGACGTCGATCAGCATCACACAGTGGAGGACCTCGGCATTGCGCTGGGGGAGGCAGTGACGAAAGCGCTCGGCAACCGACGCGGCATCCATCGCGCCGGCTACTTCGTGATGCCGATGGACGATACGCTGGCGGTCGCCGCCATCGATCTGGGAGGACGGCCGCACACCGTGGTCGCGCTGCAGGTCCGGGCCGCCCGCGTCGGCGATCTCCAGACCGAGCTCGTACATGATTTCTTCGAGGGGTTCGCGATTGGCGCGCGGGCGAACGTGCACCTGAAGGTGCTGTACGGTCGCTCGAGCCACCATAAGATCGAGGCGGTGTTCAAAGCGTTCGCGCGCGCGTTACGCGTCGCGTGCGCACGGGACAAGCGGCTCGCACGGATGCTGCCCAGCACCAAGGGGCTGCTGTGATCGCGCTGATCGACTACAAGGCCGGGAACCTGACGTCCGTCAAGAAGGCGCTGGCGACAATCGGCGCCGACGTGCTCATTCCGGATGGGCCGGAAGCCCTTCGCGAGGCCCGAGGCATCATCGTCCCTGGCGTGGGACATTTCGGCGCGACGCGCGCACTCGACGCCGCGTGGACCGAGGCCATCCTGGAGCGCGTCGGTGAAGGGCGGCCGCTTCTCGGCATCTGTCTGGGGTTGCACTGGCTTTTCGAAGGAAGCGACGAGGCACCCGATTTGCCGGGCCTCGGTCTGTTGTCGGGCCAATGCCATCGGCTCGGCGTCCGGCACGGAGAGGTCCGGTTAAAGCCGGACACTACGTACCGCGGTGTTTCAGACGCAGCGCAGCCGGACGTACGTAATGTCCGCCTTCAGGCGGACGTACGTAGTCTCCGCTTTCAGGCGAACATTGAGATCAAGGTTCCGCACGTCGGGTGGAACACGCTGTCGCTCCAGCGCGAGGCGGCGATTCTCGAGGGCGTGGCCGATCAGTCGCAGGTGTATTTCACGCACAGTTACGTCGCGCCCTTGACGAGTGAAACCGTCGCCGTCACAGAACACGGGGAGCCATTCACTGCCGTTGTGCAGCGGGCGAACATCGCCGGCGTGCAGTTTCATCCCGAGAAATCCGGAGAGGTCGGGCTGAAGATCCTCCGCAACTTCGTGCAACTGGCCGGTTAGGGTCCTTCCCTTGCTATCGAAGCGAATCATCGCGTGCCTGGATGTCCGTGACGGTCAGGTCGTCAAAGGCGTGAACTTCGAAGGGCTTCGCTCGGCTGGGGATCCCGCGGAGCTCGCACGACGCTACAACGCTGAGGGGATCGACGAGCTCGTGATTCTCGACATCACGGCGACGATCGAGGCACGCCGCGCGCTTGCCGACACCATCCGGGCCGTCGCGCGCGAGCTGTTCATCCCGCTCGCGGTCGGCGGCGGCATCAGGACTGAGGCCGACGCGGAAGTCGCGATCGACGCGGGCGCTGACAAGGTGAGCCTGAATACAGCCGCGCTCTCGCAACCATCGCTCATCACCGCGCTCGCCGAGCGCTACGGAAGCCAGGCTGTCATCGTCGCGATCGATGCAAAGGCCGACGGCGAGCGATTCGCCGTCTACGCGCGAAGCGGACAGGCGGCGGCCAATCGCGACGCCGTCGAATGGGCCCAGGAGGCCGAACGCCGCGGCGCAGGCGAGATCCTTCTGACCTCTATCGACCGCGACGGCACGAAAGCCGGGTTTGACTGCCCCCTCACCGCCGCGGTCTCAACCGCCGTCTCGATTCCGGTGATCGCCTCCGGCGGCGCCGGCGGTCTCGGCCACTTCGTGGAGGTGTTCACGGCCGGCCGCGCCGACGCCGCGCTCGCCGCGTCGATCTTTCACTACGCTGAGACCAGCGTCTGTTCGCTGAAAGAGCACTTGCGCGCGCACGGGATTGCCGTGCGTCTTTAGCCACGAAAACACGAAACCACGAAAAAGGCTCACGCAGCTTTAGAATGAGCGCTTTTGGAGGGACTATGACACGCCGCCATCTCGTCGCAGTCGTCTTCGCCTGGTGGGCGGCCGCCACGCCCTCTTTCGTCTTCGCCCAGCAGCGCGCCGTGGATGGCGTCGCGCTCAACGACGATGGGCTGCCGCAGTACTCCACCTTCTCACTGTGCGCCATCGATCCCGCGACCGGGCAATCGGGCGCGAGCGTCACGACACGTGTGCCGTTTGTCGGCCGCGCCGTGCCGCACGTGCGCGCCGGCGTGGGCGCCGTCTGCACGCAGGCCTCAACCGTCGTCGAATACGGTCCGCGCGGCCTCGATCTGCTCGCGAAGGGCGTGGAGCCGCAGGCCGTGCTCGCGCAGCTGCTGGCCGACGACCAGCAGCGCGAATCGCGTCAGGTGGGCGTGATCGACATGCAGGGACGCTCGGCCGCGCACACCGGCAAGCAGAACGGCAACTGGGCC
>Ga0114129_10015397_pt1 | contig 10882 bp, 9 predicted proteins | sample RhiMetdeltSRZDD1_FD_80071 | JGI IMG/M metagenome (GOLD analysis project Ga0114129, IMG submission 80071) | Populus rhizosphere microbial communities from Tennessee, USA - Rhizosphere MetaG P. deltoides SRZDD1 (version 2) (version 2) | ecosystem: Host-associated > Plants > Roots > Rhizosphere >... | reverse complement strand
CTGGGCGAGCCACGCATCGAGGCTCGCTCCCATGTTCGGCCGTGGCGCCTCGTGAGCATGGGCATACTTCGGCCGCTTGGACGCGTCGCTGAAACCGGTGCGCGCCGTCACGACGTCCACCGCGGCTTTCCAGGTCCCGTGCGGTTCCAGGTGCACACGAAAGCCGAGGCCGTGGTCGTCGAGGGTGGCGTCGGCATCGGTCGAGATCCACGTCTCGCGCACGAAGCGCTCGCGACGGTAGCCGAGGACGAGCCGGTGATCCTCGACGCGCCGGTACCGCTCGCCCTTCTTGGAGAGAGCGTCCTTCACCTCGAAGAGATCGGCGAAGTCACAATCGGCCTCCAGCCGCACGTCGAGGTCCTTGGCCTCGGGCGCGTGATTCAGGATCGTGAGGTCCTCGTGAAAGCCCCGGCCCACCGCGCGCTGCCGCACGATCGGCAGCGGCGAGTCGACATAGACGGTACCGGTGCCTGGCACCAGGAAGAACTGAGTCGCGAAGTAATCCAAGCTGTCGACCGAGAGCACGTTGGGCCGCTGGCCATCAACGGTGAGAATCCAGCGGGAGAGGAAGCGCGTGTCGTTGTGAAAGAGCCCTTGCGTGTCGGTGGGGGTCGCGTCCACGTCCCCACTTCTGCTCCCCTCGCGCGATGCGGACGAAATCCGCCTCGTCGCAGCGAAGCACGCAGTCGGCCGGCGCGGTGCTTTCGGTCATCGTCGCGATCTTGTCGCGCACCTCGAGCCGCCAGCTCCCCACACCCTCGACGTCGAAGCGGTAGCTGCCGGTAAAGCCCTGCAGACGTGGATCCGGTCGGTGATCCTCGTGGCGACGCTGAAATTGACTGATGATGGAGCGCGCGGTGTCAGGCATAGCGGCCTCCCCTGAGGTATCTCGAACGCATGTCGCCGAGGCTCCTCATCGTGGGGTGGCCCGGGCAGGGCCATTCGCTCCTCACTTCGCGAATTTTGGGCCGTTAGGTTCTTGACCAGCGAACCCGGCGTGAGAAGGTGACGGTGAAATGGGAAAGGCCCTCTCGGTCGTGAGGATGGCGCGGGAGAGCCTGTGGGAGGGCGGCCCCGGGGTGTGCCACTTCTCCATCACCAATGCCTGCAATGCGCGCTGTGGCTTTTGCAGTTTCGCTCACGACCGGCTGCCGGCCGAATCGCGACGTTGGGTGACCCTCGCCGATACACGAGACGCCTGCGACATCCTGAAGCGCAACGGTATTCGACTCCTGCATTTCAACGGCGGCGAGCCAACGGTGCACCCGGATCTCACGGCCATGGTCTCGCACGCAGCCCGGATCGGCATGACGCCGGCGCTGGATACCAACGGCGCGTTGCTGACGCAGAGGCGGATCGACGCACTGGCGGATGCCGGTCTCGCGAAGGTGTGTATTTCCATCGATGCCGCGTCCAGTGCGGTCCACGATTCGAATCGGGGGATCCCCGGCCTGAGTGAACGCATCCGCCGCGCCACAGCAGAGTTGAAGCGACGTCGAATTTCGACCACGGCCTCGGTAACGATGAGCCGGCTCGTGGACTATGCGGCCTTGCCGGAGCACTTGCAGGCTCTCGGTTTCGGTGCGGTGACGTTTTCCTATCCGCTGCAAACACTGCCGTCTTCCTATCGGGCCTGCGCGGAAGATTCCCAGCTCGTCGATCTCACGCCGGAGGAGCTGCACACCGCCTTCGAGGCCGTGAAGGCATTGAGCAAGCAGTTCCCGGTGCAGAACCCGATCGCGTCGATCGAGGACATGCAGCGTCACCTGCGCGGCGAGCCGGAGGTATTCGGATGCCTCGCAGGCTGGAAATATTTCTATCTGGATTGGAACCTCCAGATCTGGCGTTGCCACCACTGGGACCGGCCCCTGTGCCACATTCGGGACTTCGACGGAACCCAGCGTGTGCACGACGGCTGCACCGCATGCATGGTCGATTGCTACCGGGACGCCTCGGTGATGCAGCATGTCGGCGTCGCACTGAGCGATGGCTTGCGCGCCGCAGCGCGCGGCGATATCCGGCAGGCGTGGAGCCATCTGGCCGATCGCCGGAACGTGATCTCGGTGCGGGCAGCGATGCGGACGGCGAGGGTCTGGACGCGCGTCTCGTAGCTGTTTCCCGAGTCTGCCTCAGCCAGAACGCGCGTGGCGCGCCCGCCACTCACCTACGATCTCCTCCACATCCAGAGAGGCGAGGCGCGTGGGTGGGCCTTCGGCCACCCGCGAATTGACCTTGGTGATCTCGGCGTTCAGGGCCGCGACGCGGGACCGAACCTCGGCCTCGCTGCGCACGCTCCAGAGGGCGGCCAGCTCGCTCTCGACCTTGCGCAGCAACTCGAGCGCGGGCGGCAAGACGGTGAGCTTCTCCCGCTTGAGGAGCTTCTTCACCCACCAGTCCGGGTCATAGGGATCGGTGAGCCCGGGAATGGGCTTGCCCGCGCCCTCGAGGTTGTCGAAGTCCCCGGCCTCGCGGGCATTGTGGATGAGCTCCTCGATCCAGGTCTCCCAGCTCTTCTCCGCTGGCTTGCGCTCTGTCATTCGACTCCCTCCCCGACCGACGACCGTCCGGAGTGCATTACTCTAGTCGAGGAATCCTATCGATGGCCTTCATTCCCGCGCTCGAACTTCTCATCGCGGAAGCGATGGACGAGTGGAAAATTCCGGGCCTCGCCGTTGCGGTGGTGCAAAACGGAGAGGTGGCGCTCGCCAAGGCCTATGGCCTTCGCGATGTCGAAGCCGGTTTGAAGGTGACAACCGACACACAGTTCCTGATCGGCTCGGTCACGAAGTCGTTCACCTCCACGGGCTTGGCCCTTTTGATGGACAAGCGTCGCCTTGATTGGAAGAAGCCGGTGCGGGAGTACATCCCGGAATTCCGGCTGCATGACGCCGTCGCGACCGAGCGCGTCACAGTGCGCGATTTGCTCTGCCATCATTCCGGGCTGCCGCGCCATGATTGGATTTGGGTGCCCGGCGATCTATCACCCGCGCAGATGCTGGCGGCAATGCGGTATTTGGAACCGAGCGACGACATTCGCAGCACCTTCCAATATTCGAACCTCGGTTATCTCGTCGCAAGCATGGTGACCGAACGCGTCAGCGGTCAGAGCTGGACCGAATTCACCCGCGTGCGACTCACCGACAAGCTGGAGATGAAGGTGACGTTCACGACAGAGGATCTCGCCGCAGCCACCGATGCCGCGATGCCCTACGCGATGGATGGGGACACCCGCCTGCGCTCGAAACTCTGGCCGATGCGCGTGACGGCTGCGGGCGGCATCAACACCTCGATTGCGAGCTTCGCGAACTGGCTTCGCCTTCATCTCGACAAGGGCGAGTTCGAGGGACGACGGCTACTTTCACCGACCTTGATACAGGAACTTCAGAGACCGCGCGCGCATGTCACGGCATCCGAATTCGCCGAGTACGGTGATACGCATTATGGCCTCGGCTTCCGCTCGCACAGCTATCGCGGAGAGCGCGTTGTCTGGCACGGAGGCGGCTGGAGCGGCTGGAGTACGCTGATGACGATGCTGCCCGATCGTGGCGTCGGCGTTGCCGTGTTCACTAATCGTAGTCAAAGCATGGTTCCGGAAATTCTCGCCAATTATGTCTTCGACCGAGTGTGCGGCAAAGAACCAATACCCTGGCTCGATCGTTTTCGCGAGCGGCGTCGCGAATTCGTGGCGCAGCTCGACGTTGACCGACAGGCGCGGAAAGCGACACAGCGGCTAAACACCCGGCCGAGCCATGACCTCGCGGACATGCTGGTGACTACGAGCATCCCGGCTACGGCCGGATGACAATCACCCATGCCGAAGGCAAGTTGAGCTGGGCGTATCGCGGTATGTCCGCGTCCCTGGCGCATCGGCACTACGATACGTTCGAGCTACCCGAGGCGCCCGATCGCCTGCTGCCCGATCGGCTGGCCATCTCATTTTCCACCGATCGTGACGGAGACATTGTGAGTCTGGCAGCTCCGTTCGAGCCACTCGTCAAAGACATCGTCTTCACCCGGCGCTAGCCTGACTCCCTAGCGTGCTTCGACAGGAACCGCGTCACCGGCCCGCCGCCACCGCCGTCAGTGCCGGTCGCCGGTTCGCTCTGTTCGCTCGAGCACCGCGCGGATGAGATCGACGATCGCTTCCCGCTGCGCCAGGCGAGCCACCCACGCGGGAATCGCACCGCCTGGCTCGCCCCGCACGTCGTAGCGGACAACCGAGCCCTTGCCCTCGGTCCCAGGCTCGACGGTCCAGCTGCCCTTGATGCTCGTCACGCGCACGTGCCGGCTATCGGTGGGGGGTCCCGCTTCGTTGGCGCTCGTGAAGGTCATCTCGTAGCGCTGGGCCTTGCGGTCGACGCGCCTGCGAATTCGCACGGTGTAATCGCGGTCTCTGGCCAGCGGCATAGCGATTTGTTCGTACGCGATCCGTTCGTCCCCGGTATCCGACAGAAGGTCCAGTCGTTTCAGGTGTGGGATGAACGCGGGGTATTCCGCGTGGCGCCACAGAGTCTCGAAGATCGCCGAGGGCTCGAGCGGACTCGTCGCGGTCGCCCGGAGCTCGGGGATGGACGATCCTGCCACGGCTCTGCGCTCGACGAGCACGCCGTGCTTCTGAAAGAGCTGTTCCCAGCCGGCGGCGACGGCGGGACTCGCAAGCAATGCGATCACCCCGATAAGAACTGCGCCGCCGGCGCCCGTGGTCCCGAAGATCCAATCCCAAAGCGGCGACGTCACCCCCCAGCGAGCCTCCGGGGTCGCGAAGTGGTGTAACAGATGCCGGCGCCTCAAGTACCGCCCGAGCCGTGTCCGCACTCCGGCGTGGTGGACGGCGAAATGCGTGTAGTCGTAGACGAGATATCCGATGAGAAAGCACGCGAAGAATGGCTGCACCAACGTTCCTCCGAGGAAGATCCGAGCGAGCGCGAACAGCACGACGCCGCCGGCGATGGCAGGGATGGGCGGCATCAGCCATCGCGTCGAGTCGTTCGGGTCGTGGTGATGAATGCCGTGCATCACGAACTGCAGGCGGCTGGCGCCGGGCGACGTCGACGCAAGGTGAAAAACAAAGCGATGTAGCACGTATTCGGCGAAACTCCACGCGATCAGACCGGCGGCGCCGAGAGCGATGACTGTGACGACCTCGAGCCGTTCAACCACCACCGAGCGCCAGAGGAGCCACGCCACCACCGGCGCCCAGAGCAGCACAGGCGTCGCGGGGTGAACGCGAGAAAGCCGCTCCAGGGCGTCGCTGCGGAACAGTCGTACGTGTTTCCGAGGCGTCGGCATGGGCACTTATAGGCCTCCGCGCTGCGCGTCGCATATTCGGACCAACGTCCAATAGCCGTTCAGACCAACGTCCAATAGCTGCGCTCCGACATTGTAACTACTGTAATCTTAACCGCCAGGTGCGGACCCCCGTATGACTTTTGCCCCAGAGCCCAATTCGCCATCTGCGATCGACGCAATGCCCCGCGACGTCGATGTCCGCGCCGGCGTATTCGACAAGTGCCGGGTCATGACCGAGCGAGTCGCTCTGCTCAGGGCCGCCGATGCCTACTGCTACTACCGCGCCATCGAATCGGCGCAGGATCCCACAGTGCGCGTCGCCGGCCGGACCCTGATCATGCTCGGATCGAACAACTACTTGGGACTGACCAGCCACCCGAAGGTGAAGGAGGCGGGCATCGACGCCCTGCGCCGCTTTGGGACCGGCTGCGCCGGGAGCCGGCTGCTCAATGGCACGCTGCGCCTGCACGAGGTGCTCGAGGACAAGCTTGCTCGCTTCATCGGCAAGCCGTCGGTGGTGACGTTCTCAACGGGCTTCCAGGTCAATCTGGGCACGATATCCTGCCTCCTCGACCGCGGCGACATCGCCTACCTCGACAAGCAGGACCACGCGTGCATCATCGACGGCGCCCGACTCTCCTTCGCGAAGATCCGGAAGTTCGCGCACAACGATCCGGACGATCTGCGGCGGCTGTTGGCCGCGGACCCCGGTGATCGCGGGCGGCTCGTGGCAGTGGACGGGGTCTTTTCCATGGAAGGTGACATCGCACCGCTGCCGCAGATCGTCGACGTTGCGCGCCACTTCCACGCGGGCGTCCTGGTCGACGACGCGCACGGCATCGGTGTCCTGGGACGCGGCGGACGCGGGACCGCCGAGCATTTTGATCTCGAGGACGACGTTGACCTCATCGTCGGGACGTTTTCGAAGTCGCTCGCATCGACCGGTGGTTTCGTCGCGGGCGACAGCGACGTCATCGACCACATACGACACACTGCCCGCAGCCTGATCTTCTCTGCGGCGCTGCCGCCGGCCTCGGCGGCCGCGGCGGCGGCGGCGCTCGATATTCTCCAAGCCGAGCCGGAACGGCGCGAGCAGCTCTGGCGCAACGCCCGCTTCCTCAGAGAGGGGTTATCGTCCCTTGGCTTTCGCACCGGTGACTCCCAGACCCCGGTGGTGCCGATCGTCGTGGGCGACGATCTCCGCGTTTTCGCCATGGCGCGTCGTCTCGAGGAAGAAGGCGTCTTCCTCAATCCCGTCGTCTCCCCAGCGACGCCCAGGGGCCGCGCGCTGCTCCGCACGAGCTGCATGGCCACGCACACCGAGGCTCATCTCTCGCGAGCGCTCGAGGCGTGCGCGCGAGTCGGCCGGGAGTTCGGCGTCATCCCCTGACGACGAGCCGCGTGTCCGCCGAGCTCCGCGTCGTCGAGCTGCTTCGGGACCGTGCAGGGATCTCCCGCTTCCTCAGCGTTGCCGACAATCTCTATCGTGGCGATTCCTGCTGGGTGGCGCCGATGCTGAGCGACCGAAAGAAGGTCCTCGGCGACGCCAACCCGTTCTTCACCCACGCGCGAATGGCACTGTGGGTCGCCGTTCGCGACGGCCGCGACGTCGGCCGCATCGCGGGAATCGTGGATGACCACCACAACATGCGCCACAACGAGCGCACCGCGTTCTTCGGCTTCTTCGAGTCAGCCGACGACCCGGCGGTGAGCGACCTGCTGTTCGCGACCGTGCGCGCGTGGGCGCGCGGCGCGGGGATGATCCGGATGCTGGGACCGATGAACCCGTCGATCAACGAGGAATGCGGACTCCTCGTCGACGGCTTCGACACGCCCCCGGTGCTGATGATGACGTACAACCCGCCGTATTACGCCGAGCTGTGCGAGCGCGCCCGCCTCACGCGGTGCAAGGATCTGTGGGCGTACCGCTTCTCTCTCGACGACGCCCTGCTGACCCGCTTCGAGCGCGTGGCCGCGCGGACGTTCGAGCGGGTGCCCGGCGTCCGGATCCGCGCCATCGACAGGCGTTCGCTGGCTCGCGACCTGGGCAAGGTGCAGGACGTCTACAACGCCGCCTGGGAGGACAACTGGGGCCACGTTCCGATGACGGCCGCAGAGGTGGATTTCATGGCGCGGCGGCTCACGCCGCTCCTCACCGCGGATCTCGTGCTGCTCGCCGAAACCCGCGAGGAGCCGGTGGCGTTCCTCCTCGCCCTGCCCGACTACAATGAAGCCCTCGGTCTGTTGCACGGGCGATTGCTGAGTCCCCGGCTGTTGCTCGCCCTTCCGTATCTGGTGGGCATTCGCCGCCCGCGCATGGTGCGCGTGATCGCGATGGGGATCAAGCCCGCGTATCGCAAGCGCGGGCTCGACGCTGCTCTGTTCGCCCGGTCCGTGCGCGCGGCGTTGCGCGCGGGCTTCACCGCCGCCGAGATTTCCTGGGTCCTCGACGACAACACCCTCATGCAGCAGATCGGCGAGATGTTCGGCGCGACTCGCTACAAGACCTATCGGCTCTACGAAGGCATGATCGAGTCGATCTAGTGCGCCTCCTCCCTGAATCGCGTCGCCGATTCACCCGCACCGCGCTCGACCAGTCGCGGATACTCGCGCGCAAAGATCGCCATGATGTCGGCGACCGGCACGTCGGCGTGGGCGCCGCGATCGAGCAGGTACTCCATGTGGCGGCGGCCGGCGCGGTCGTACGCCTGGAAGATCGAATCCGTACGGCCGTCGAACTCCAGCGGCAGGACGCCGAAACGATCGCAGAGCGTCTTGTCGAACGCGGGTGTCGCCTTCACCCATCGGCCCTCGAGCTCCAGCTCGACGTAGCCGTGGTAATAGAACACGTCGCCGCCCACCAGCTCGCGCAGCCGGGGCGTGCAGAGATGGTTGCGCACGTCGGCGAACCGCAGCCGCGCCGGAATGTCCGCCGCACGCGCCGCGGCCGCGAGCAGCGCGGCCTTGCCGACACAGAACCCCGCGCCCTTCGCCAGCACCGCGCTCGCGCGGAACGTCTCGGGCGATCGATAATCGCAGTACGGCGTATAGGCCACGCTGTCGCGCGTCGCATAGTAGAGCGCGACGGCGCGGCGCACGGGATTGGCCTCGCCGCCCGCGGCGGCGCGCGCGAACGCGATGACGCCGGGCGTGTCGCTGTCGACGAATGACGTTGAGCTCAGCCACATGCCGGTCAGTGTACCCGGCGGCGGCTCAGGATATGCGGCTACCGTAAACTCTAAGCGGGAGGCCACGCATGGCAGCGGACCGCGCGTACATCGCCGAAAACGATCGTGAACGTCGCCGACTCGAAGACCTCGTCGACAAGCTCGACGACGCGGCGTTGAGTCGACCGATGCCGGCCGGCTGGACGGTCGCGGGCGTGCTCGCACACCTCGCGTTCTGGGATCAGCGGATCCTCACGTTCATCGACCTCCTCAAACGCGGCGTGAAGATTCCCGCCGAAGATCCGATCGCCGTCGAGTGGATCAACGAGGCCGCGAAGCCGGCGCAGCTGGCGCTGACGCCGCGCCGGGCCGCCACGCTCGCAGTGGTGACCGCGCGCGCCATCGACCAGGCGGTCGCGGCCTTGTCGGACGAATTGCTCGCGAAGAACGCGGCGGCCGGCGGCCCGATCAACCTGCGGCGCGCGGAGCATCGCCGCGAGCATCTGGACGAGATCGAGCGGGTGCTGGCGCGCTAGCTAGGCGATATCGCGCCGATCGCGGCGACGTCGAAGTCCCGCACCACGTCCCGGATCCGCGCGACGTCCGGAAAGATCCGCACGTCCGTGAACCCAGCGGCACGCAGCGCCGCGGTCCACTGCTCGGGTGTGAGGAACCCGCCGTTCGGACGATATTCGGCGTGCAGCCGCGGCGCGCGAAACCGCTCCATGAGGTTGAAGATGAATTCGGGATAGACGGTTTGCCCCGCCAGAGGTCGCACGCATTCGCTGATGATGAGCTGACCGCCTGCCCGCAGCGCGCGCCGGATCTCGCCGAGCGTGAAGGCCAGGTCATAGGCCACATGCAGCGTGTTGACCGCATACACGATCGAAACACTCGAGGGCGCCACACCCTGTTCGCCGAACGGCCGATCCATGTCGAGGCCGGTGAACGTGAGCGGGACACCCGGGAAGCGACTGCCCAGGCGTTCCGCGCGACGGAGGAACGGCGGAACGAGCTCGGTGAATCGATATGCCTCGACGGCGTCGAGGCGGCCACCCGCGCTGAGACGCTCGAGCACCGCAGCGGTGCCGCTGCCGAGGCCACCGCCTAACTCGAGGATCGTCGCCGGACCGGCATCCATCCAGGTCTCGATCGCGGCCGCGCCGACGCGATTGTTCAACGCGTAGAGTGTGTTGTCGTTCGAAAAGTATTGAGTCCACAGCGGCAGCCGCGCCGGCGCGAGCAGGATTCCCTCGCCCGTCCGCTCGCCGCGCAGGAACGCCGGATAGTCGCGCGCGGCGGCGTCTGCGACGGCGTACGACGGTAGACAACGGACGTCATGGGCCTTCTGGGCCTCCATCACCTCGACCGCGTCGAGGCTCGGCAGCCCGCCGTCGGTCACGAAGCTGCCGTCCTTGTGCTCGCAGAGGCCGCGGGCCGCGAGATGGCGCAGCATCCATTCCACGGGGACGGCACTGCGCTGGGGCTCGAGGCCCGCCTTCGCCATGCGCTCGTCGACGGTCATCCACTGGCGCGGCGCCACATCCAGACGCGCCTCCCGCACGACCTGGACAGTAAGCCGAAAGACGTACTCGTCGAAGAGCATCTGCGACAGCACCGAATGTGGATCGAACACATCCGACAGCGACGGCGGTAGGAACGGTGCCGCCACGCTCGCGGCATCGGTCGCGGCTTCGAGCGTCGGCAATCGCGTCACGCCGTCGGAATTCATGCGCCCGGAACCGTGTACGGGTGCCACACGTCGAAGAAGTTGAACCACTGAGTCGGATGCTCGCGCACCACGTCCTCCAGCAGGGCGACCCAGGTACGGACCGCCGCTTCCTCTTCACCGCGCTCGACGGACATCGGAGCGGCGATACGGACGTGGTACCGGTGGCTGCGTCCGAGCAGGCAGAATGCGGGCACGACCGGCACGCCCGCCGCCCGCGCAAGCACGAACGGTCCAATCGGAAACGGCGCGAGGCGGCCAAAGAAGGGCACCATGACGTCACCGCGCGTACCGATGCCGCGATCGCCCTGGAGCGCGACAACGTCGCCCCGACGAAGTGCCGCCACCAGCTCGACCCCGATGCCTGCGTGCGCCCGAGGGACAAACCGCAGACCGTCGCCATCGCGGCGCACCCAGCGCTCGAGCTCGGGCAGCTCGTCGGGCGAGGCGACGATGTGAGTCGTCCGCTGTCCGCTCGTGGCCAGAAGTCGTCCCGCCATCTCCCAGTTCCCCACGTGCGCGGTCACCGTGACGAGCCCACCTGTGAGCGCCGAGACGCGCTCCGTACCGCTCATCTGCTCCACGTAGGGGGAAAGGCGCGACGGGGGCTGCCGGTTCGTCGTCAGCAGATCGGTGAAGCACATCGCGAACTCGCCGAACAGGCGCTTCGTCAGCGCGTCGAGCCGCGCGCCCGTCG
>Ga0114129_10015395_pt1 | contig 10883 bp, 7 predicted proteins | sample RhiMetdeltSRZDD1_FD_80071 | JGI IMG/M metagenome (GOLD analysis project Ga0114129, IMG submission 80071) | Populus rhizosphere microbial communities from Tennessee, USA - Rhizosphere MetaG P. deltoides SRZDD1 (version 2) (version 2) | ecosystem: Host-associated > Plants > Roots > Rhizosphere >... | reverse complement strand
TTCGCGAAGAAGCCGCTCAAGCTCCTGCTTGATGAAATGGCGGGCGAGCATCGGTTGCGACGCGTGCTCGGGCCGGTTCAACTCACGAGCCTCGGCGTTGGCGCGATCATTGGCGCGGGCATCTTCGTCGCGACGGGCAAAGCAGCTCACGACGTCGCGGGACCGGCCCTGGTGCTTTCATACGTCGTCGCCGGAAGCGCGTGCGTGTTCGCGGCGCTCTGCTACGCCGAGTTTGCTTCGATGGTGCCCGTTGCTGGTTCGGCTTACACGTATGCCTACACGACGCTGGGTGAGTTGTTCGCGTGGATCATCGGTTGGGACCTGGTGCTCGAGTACGCGGTCAGCGCCGCGACTGTAACGCACGGCGCGTCGGCGTACTTTCAAGACCTGATCGGAATATTCGGACTCAGGCTGCCCGACGCGCTTTCCCGCGCGCCTTTCGACTTCGACGCAAAGCTCGGGAAATGGGTCACAACCGGAACGGTACTCGACTCACCGGCCCTCGTGGTCACGGGACTCGTGACAATCATTCTAGTGATCGGTATCAAGGAGAGCGCCAGCTTCAACGCCGCGATGGTGATCTTGAAGGTAGCAATCGTGCTGTTGGTTATCGGCCTCGGCGTGTTCTACGTTGATCGGACGAACTGGCATCCGTTCGCTCCTTACGGGCTGACAGGCGTCAGCTTCTTTGGAAAAACAATCTTCGGTCAAACGGACGGGGCAGGCCAGCCGCTGGGAATGCTGGCCGGCGGAGCGCTGATATTCTTTGCTTATATCGGCTTTGATTCTGTGTCGACGCATGCTGAAGAAGCGCGCAACCCTCAGCGCGACGTGCCCGTCGGAATAATCACTTCGCTCGTTCTCTGCACGGTGCTCTACATCGCCGTTACAGCGGTGCTGACAGGGATGGTCCCTTACAACAAGCTGGATATCAACGCGCCGGTGGCTGACGCTTTCAAACAGCAAGGACTGACGTGGGCGCGATTGTTGATCTCACTCGGCGCGGTTGCGGGAATCACATCGGTAGTGCTGGTAACGATGCTGAGCCAGGCGAGGATACTGCTCGCGATGGCGCGCGACGGGTTGTTGCCGGCAAGCTTCTTTGCTGCGGTTCACGAACGCTTTCGCACGCCGTGGAAATCAACGATCGTGACCGGCATCTTCGTCGGGACAACCGCGGCGCTCCTTCCGATCGATGTCCTGCTGACGCTGGTGAACATCGGGACCTTGCTTGCGTTCGTGATCGTGTGCTCGGCGGTGCTGATAATGCGTCGCACTCACCCAAACGCTGAAAGACCGTTTCGCGCTCCGCTTGTTCCGCTTGTGCCGATACTCGGAATCGCGATTTGCTTGTTGTTGATGTTCTCCTTGCCCGCCGAAAACTGGCTGCGATTACTCGTCTGGCTTCTGATCGGATTCGCCATCTACTTTGGCTACGGACGAAGGCGCAGCGTGATGGCTCGGCGCCTTCAACACGAGCTTAGCAAGCATGGCGTTTCGCCGGCGGGTTCAACAGTCACGCACACGGATTAGGTCACCGAAGCTCTCGCTATGGTAATATCTCGGCAGGATAATTAACCGTAGCTCAGCAGAGGTCGACAGTGCCCGAGCGGAATTATCGCGATCCACTTCACAACATTATTTCACTCGACGAGTCCGTGCCGGACGATCGTCTGATAGTCGACTTGATTGATTCGGCGGAGTTCCAGCGGCTTCGGCGAATCAGGCAGCTCGGGCTCGCGATGTTCACGTATCAAGGTGCGGAGCACAGCCGGTTCACGCATTCGATCGGCGTGATGCACGTGATGACTCGCGCGCTAAACCTTCTCGGCTCACAACAAAAAATAAGCGACGAGGCGCGCGTAGCCGGTCGGGCAGGTGCCTTGCTTCACGACCTGGGGCACGGGCCTCTCTCACACGTCGTCGAGAAGGTCTTTCAGTTTCATCACGAAGATTGGACGCGGCGAATAATTCTCGACCAGACTACCGAAGTCAATCACATCCTGCGCGGCTTCGATGCGCAGCTTCCGGAGAAACTGGCCTCGGTGTATCAGCACAAGTACTCGCCCGCGTTTGTGTCGCAGTTAGTCTCTTCGCAGCTTGACTGCGATCGGATGGATTATTTGCTGCGCGATAGCTTGATGACCGGCGCGAAGTATGGATTGTACGATCTGGAGTGGGTGCTGCACGCGCTCAGGATCGATCAGCCGTGTGATCGAATCTACGTCGAGGCGAAGGGATTATACGCGGTGGAGGAGTATCTGCAGGCGCGTTACTACATGTTCCGGCAGGTTTACTTTCACAGGACGCTCAGGTCCGCAGAGGCCGTGCTGATCTCCGCTTTGAACCGCGCTCGATCGCTGATCGAGCGGGGCAAGCTGGGCTTTCGCATGGCTGGCTCCGTATTTGAGAAGATGTTAATGGGCGAACAAGTCGGCACTCGCGAGTATCTTCAATTGGACGACACCGATGTGATGTTTCGACTGAAGGAGTGGTCTCGGGACGCTGATGAGATTCTCGCAGATCTGGCGAGGCGTTTAATGGATCGAAGGCTGTTCAAGGCTATCGATTTGGGGGCGAATCCGTCGGAGAGTTTCTGGGCGAGCGCGGAGGAGATAGTTCGCCGTCGAGGCTTTGATCCGCGGTACTATCTGGTAACGGACCGAGCCGGCGACATTCCGTATTACGGCGATTACTCGACTGCGGGCGTTGACCCTAAGAATTTGATTTATGTTGAATCCGGGGCGGGCTCGCCGATGCGCGAGATCAGCGAGATCTCAGAAGTGATTCGCGGAATGCGCGGCTATCGGATCGACCGCGTATGCGTCCCGGTCGAGGTAGCCGACGAAGTGTTCGCGCTCATAAACAAGGACGCGAGTGGCGTCAGCACGTGCTGACCTTGAAGCGATCACAGGGCTCTAGCGGAAGCTTGAGAGCCTGGTTCGATTTCGCTCGTTCGTCACCTCAAAGGTGACGCCAGCAACTATACAGCAGAATTTCGTTCGGTCAATTCCCTGGGCGGGTAGCCTGAGGTTATCGGTTCTGATATCGATTAAGGGTTTCCCGAAACCGCTCCGCGTCCGATCGCGCCACTTTGAATTTTTGGGAGTCCTTACCAGACTGGATTGTCATTTCGTCCTTCGCAACACGCACTTGTACTCCGGCGACATTGTAAGAGTAAGTATGCTCTTTCCCTTCGTAAGCGACCCCTGTCGAGCTGACCGTTAAGGTCCCGCTACAAGAGCCCTGGAGCAACCCGCCATGTTGATGTTTGACCTGTATAGTCAACGGCTGCGGCTCAGCCGCTTTATCGCGCTGTTTGCGTTCGACGCGCTCGATTTTGTCCTCCAGTGTCGCCACAGAATACATCGTGCTTCCGCCCAATTGGCGAGCTTCCTTCCATCGCTCGACAGCGCTAGCCGTGTCCCCTCGTTGGTATGCGATGTCGCCCAAAAGGGAGATCGAAGATCGATAATGTTCTACTGAAGCCGCTGGTACCTGCTTAAAATAGGATTCGGCCTGGTCGAGTTTGCCGACCATCATGTATGAACGCGCTAGCGCGAAGATAACATCGGGTGTGCTTCGTCCGTTAAAAACAGAGAACTCGAGATCAGGGATTGCTTCAAGGAAGTTTTCCTTGCGGTACTGATCAAGGCCCCGGATTCGTCGAGGAGTTGGATCAGCCGCCTTTGCCTTTTCGATATTGCCGGCCGTCTGCATCTCACGCACTCGAGATCGAACCTGCTTGTCCTCAGGAAACAACTGGACGACCTGTTCTAATTGTTTGACAGCGGCATCCACGTCTCCGCGCGCGTAGGCTTGCTCGCCTGCGGAGGCGAGCGTCTCCTTAACCTGATTGCGAATCTGGCGGGCCTTGTCGCTTTGGCGATCGATTGCCAGAGCTTGCTTTGAGTAGTAGTAAGCGTTTGCGCCGGCCGGCTCTGTCAGGCGTCCAGACCGCAGGGCTTCTTCGGCCTGCCGCACAAGTCCGCGGACTTTGTTGGTAAGCGCAGACAACTGGTTCTCAAGTCTCGCAGCAGCAGTACGGGCTTCTTCATCGTTGAAGTATTCAACCAGAAAATTGTAAGCATCCTGCGCCTGAGCGAGATCCTCGCGCGCAATCGCTTTTTGCGCTGATTGATGTGCCGCCTTTCGGATTCTTTCGCGCATTTCCCACGCAAAGCTATTGCTCGAATCCAGCCTAATAATCAAGTCGGCATAGTTCAGCGCGCTGCCTTCATAGACCACCCCAAAGTAACCACGAGCGAACGCTTCTTCAGCTTGCTGCTGAAACTGTCTTATCTGTTCCTCAGGCGGAAGATTGACTGCTTCAGACGGCAGCACGGGTTTGAGCTTGTATTCGACCGGGCCTGGTTCGGCCACGGTGATTGTTTCGACAATTGGCTCAAAGCCTTCTTTGGTGATCTCGACTGTGTATGTGCCGATCGCTAACCGCTCGAGTTTGACTGGCGAATGCCCGTAGTCTTTTGAGTCGAGTTTTATGTCTGCCCCGGAAGGAACTGTAAGTATGACTAGTTGATCGACGGTTGAAGGTTTCTTCGTTACGAGATAAACAGCAGCAGCGCTCAGTGCTGTCAGCAGCAATGCCGAAGCCGCTGCAAATGCCCACCAACGTTTTCCCAACGACGTGCCTGGCATCCCCGAAGCGGTCGAGGCCTCGGCCTTCGTCTCGACAATAGAGGCCGCTTGTTTGGCGGTATGTGTTCCCATGTCAGACGACTTAGAAGTCGCCACGGCCTCTGCCTGTTCGTGTTCCACAGTGCTGTTTGCAACCGACATAACGCTGTCGTGAGCGTCGTGGTTGCCCACCGCGCGTTGACTGAAATTGCTCTCATCCGACATAGTCCGCTCGCATGTACCCGCTGGCGCGGCGCCGATCGCTCTCTAGCACAAATTCAAACGCTGTGGATTACTCAACGGGTTACTTTTTGCCAGCCAGAATTCCTGCGTCAAAAGCTGCTCCTAAGCATACAATAACGAACCGGGCAGCGGCAACAATCGTGTGAGGACAGATTCCGTCCCATCTGCCTCGCGGTATTGCTGAGCGGGATTTACGTTGCCCGTTCAAGCCCCGAATGTCTGAGTCTCACGATATAGCATCATTGAATTTGTAGCCAACGCCCCAGACGGTGAGAATGTATTTCGGTCTCCTTGGATTCCCTTCAATTTTGGTCCTGAGCCGATTGACGTGAGGGTCGATGTTGCGCTTGTAGCCCTCGTACGCAGTGTCCCATATTGTATTGAGGAGATCCTGCCGGGTGTATACGTGGCCGGGAGTGGATGCGAGAAGCCTGAGAATGCTGAACTCGATGGGCGTCAGCACGACTTCCCTTCCGCCAATGCTGACCCTGTGTTTGGTCAAGTCAATCTCAAGGTCATCTCGTTTTAGAACGGTTTCTTCTCGCTGCTGGGCCGCGGTCCGCGCTCGTTTTTGCAGCGCTTCAATTCTTAGCTCAAGCTCACGAGGACTAAAGGGCTTCGCGAGGTAATCGTCAACTCCCACGCCGTAGCCGGCCTCTTTGTCCGCGATGGTCGACTTTTCTGTGAGCATGATGATCGGGGTCGTCACACCTTTATCCCTAAGGAGCTTGCACAATCTTACGCCGTCGATGCCCGGCATCACCACGTCCAGTATTATGATGTTGGCCCCCGAAGAAAGACCACGATCGAATCCAGCTATTCCATCGGCGGCCTGAAGCACGTCGTAGCCTTTGGCGCCCAGGTAGTCCGCGACCATGTTGCGGATAGATTTGTTATCATCGACTATGAGGATTTTCTTGCCGGCGATTCTGGGCATAGGATAGGAGGTTCCGGTTGATGCATCGCGGACCGAATACTTGGTTCGCTGACGATCATAGCAGCCGCATCGGCATGACGACGTACTTGTATTCTGATTGCCCGTCCCCGGAAGGCCGCATCAGTGCAGGACTCTGCTCGTCTTTGAACTCGAGCATTACTTCGTCTGTGCCGACCACGCTGAGAAAATCGAGCAGATACTGAGCGTTGAATCCGATGCTCAAATTGTCACCACTATAGTCCAGAGGTATTACTTCCTTGGCCTCACCTACATCGGCACTCTGCGACGTTATGCTCAACTTACCAGCGCTAAGTTCAACTTTTACGCCGTGACTTCGCTCATCGGCCATTAGCGCAGCGCGCCTTATCGCCTGGGCTATCTTGTCCACATTCAAAGCGATCGTTTTATCATTGTTCTTGGGCAACACGAGTTCATAATTTGGGAATTGGCCTGCCAGCATCCTGGAAGTGAGGTGCCGATTCCGTACCTCAAAGTAAAGGTGATTCTCATCTCGAGCGATATCGAGATCCTCTTCCGCGCCGGCGGTGAGTTTTGCTAGCTCGATGAGTGCCTTCTTTGGAATTATCACTCTTAACTGATCAGTTTGATCCAGGCTCTGATCCACACTGGCACCGGCTAAGGCTAGCCGGTGACCGTCAGTTGCCACCATCTGCAATCGGCCGTCCGCAACAAGAAGAAGCGCTCCGTTGAGTGCGTATCGCGATTCCTCCTGAGTTATGGCAAAGACAGTACGGTTGATCAAGCTGTGAATCACAGATGCTGGGATTGTCAGCCCCGCCTTATCAGCTTTAGGCGTCGACGGGAAATGTTCCTTTGCCTGACCGACGATTCTGAATTCGGACGAGGCACAGACAATCCGTACCCAGTCGTTATCTTCTTTGGCGAAGTTTATCTCCGCATCCGGCAGATTTCTAACAATTTCGAAGAGCTTTCGGGCCTGAAGGACGATTGAACCGCTGCGAACAGACTCCGCCGCGCACTCAGTTTGAAGAGACACGTCCAGGTCTGTGGCAACCAACGAGATCGTCGTGTCATTTGCTGTTTCGATTAGAACATTTGATAAGATTGGGATAGTACTTTTCTTTTCAACTATCCCCTGAAGAAGATTCAGTTCTTTCAAAAGATTATTCTTACTAACGCTGAATTGCATAGTCACCTCTATCAAGTGCGCAGCATTCAAACCTACTACAATAAGAATCCTAGTTTACATTTACTAGTATTAGTAATAGAACCCGTGCAAAAGTGGATGTCATTATCCATCTTTGTGAAACGAACAGACTCCGAGCACAGCGTTGCTGTGGAAAACTCTGAGGAAAACATCTTAGAAACGGATCGGCACGCGTGCTTGAGGGCGCGGTAAGCGAGGCGCTCGAAAAATCCTCAAGAAATGATTCAGAGGAAGCTGTGGAAAAGTATGCACAAATCATTTTAAATCAGCGATTAAGTTGTTGATTGCCTTGTGGAAATCCGGATCCTTACCGTAGAGTTGCGATATCTTGTTAACACTATGAAGGACAGTCGTATGGTGCTTTCCACCAAACTCGCGGCCGATCTCTGGCAGACTTGCCTTTGTCAGAGTCTTGCACAAATACATCGCAACTTGTCGAGGCACGGCAACCTTTCGCGCGTTGTTTTTTGATTTAAGGTCAGCCACTTTGAGACCATAATGCCCGGCTACCGTTTTTTGAATGAGGTCAACCGAAACACCACTCGATTCCTCGGCAATGATTGTCCTGAGAACTTCGTGGGCCAAATCCAGGTCGACCGGCAAACCTTTCAGTGACGCGTAAGCCGTCAGTCTGACGAGGGAGCCCTCCAGTTCTCTAATGTTCGACTTGATCTTACTGGCTATGAACAACGCCACGTTGTCTGGAAGATTGATACGGTCCAACTCTGCCTTCCTTTTCAGAATCGCAACCTTGGTCTCAAGATCGGGAGGCTGGATGTCCGCTATCAGACCCCATTCGAATCTGGAATGCAGCCGCTCTTCGAGGGTTGGAATCTCTCTCGGTGGGCAGTCGCTCGAAATAACTATCTGCTTCTGTGCATCGTAAAGAGCATTGAATGTGTGAAAGAATTCTTCCTGAGTTCGCTCTTTGCCGGCGAGAAACTGGATATCATCCATCAATAGTACATCGATGTTCCGATACTTATCCCTGAACTTGATAGTCTTGTCGTACCTGATTGCATTGATCAGCTCGTTCATAAACCGCTCAGATGACAGGTAGGTCAGACGAAGACCCTGACTTCGTTGCTTTATCGCCTGTCCAATCGCGTGCATGAGGTGAGTTTTGCCGAGGCCGACGCCGCCGTATACATAGAGCGGGTTGTAGGTCTTCGAGGGCATGTCAACAACTGCAAGCGACGCTGCATGAGCGAACTGATTACAAGAACCCACAACAAAAGTATCGAACGTGTACTTCGGATTGAGCGGAAGTTCAACCGGCTCAGCCTCGAGCGCTCTGACGACTCCAACACCGAAGCCGGGATCATTTGACGCGAGGGTTTTGGATCTGGGAGAAACATCACCGGAAGTCTCGAATGATCGAATCTCTGGCGGCTGGGTATCGGCGATCAGGAACCTCAACTGGTAGGTATCTAGATTCAGTTCAAGAAGGGACTCCTCGATCACGTCGAAGTAGTTGTTGGTGATCCAATCCCGGAAAACCTCGTTTGGAACGGCCAGGTAAATAATCGAGCCCTCTTCCCTTGCTGAAGAAATCGGCCTGAACCACATGTTAAAGCTTTGCTCATTCACCCTTTTCGAGATTGCGTTGAGGATGGAAGATAGCAAGTCCATATCGGGGGCCGAAAGACGCCGGGCGCCTATGGAAGATTCAAACCGTCAAATCTGTACCGTGACGAGTTCAAACAAACAAACTTGAGAAGTAGATGAAAGTCTCTAGGACACCCAGACGACGCGACACCCCTCGAAAAACGGGCGCTCCGTGCTCAAGAGAAGCAGCCTAGAGAGAATCCCGACCAAAGACCGGCAAGATTAACATAGCAGCCATCGTGAATTCAACGCCAGTTTATAAGTAACAAATCGCACTATCTGTGGAGGGGCTAGCGCGCTCGTTCTGCAATCAGTAATTCCACCGAGGCGCGCTCGAGTTCAATCGAAGCGCGCACAACGTCCGAGTCCGGATCAGCAAGTGCGCGCTGCAATTGTTGCTCGGCTCGCTCCTTTAGCTTGAGCGCTCTCGTGAGATCTATATCCTCCGGCCGGCTAGCCTTGTTGGCAAGTATTGTTACTCGATCGGCGCTCACTTCAACAAGGCCATCGCTAATGGCCATTTCGCCGGTTTCGCTTCCAACATGGTAGGTCAACAAACCGGCCGGCTTGAGAAGCGAAACCATCTCCGTGTGACCCGGAAGAATACCGAGCTCGCCGTCAAGCCCCGGAACCTCAACGCGCTCGACCTCAGCTTCGAAGACCTTGCGCTCCGGAGTTACAACCTCGAGGTGAATACGTTCCGCCATTGCCTGCCTCTCGACTCGATCCCTTTAGAAGACCGGTTCGCCACGTCCGCTCACATAGTGCTTGCCCGCTCGACTGCTTCGTCGATGCCGCCTACCATAAAGAAAGCCTGTTCAGGAAGGTCATCATAGGTCCCCGAGATTAGCTCCTTGAAGCCCCGGACCGTGTCTTCGAGCGCTACGAACTTGCCCTTCAAGCCGGTGAACTGTTCAGCTACGTGGAACGGCTGGGAAAGGAAGCGCTGAATCTTTCTAGCACGCGCGACGGTTAGCTTGTCCTCCTCCGACAGTTCATCGATGCCGAGTATGGCGATAATGTCTTGAAGGTCCTTGTACCGTTGAAGTATTCGCTTTACTTCCTGAGCCACTTCATAGTGTTCCTCGCCCAATATTCTTGGATCGAGAATCCTCGACGTTGAAGCCAACGGGTCAACAGCGGGATAGATACCTAACTCAGCGATTTGTCGCGACAGTGCAGTTACTGCGTCGAGATGAGCAAAGGTCGTGGCAGGCGCAGGATCGGTATAATCATCCGCCGGAACATAGATCGCCTGAACCGATGTGATCGAACCTCGCTTGGTCGAAGTGATTCTCTCCTGTAGCTCGCCCATTTCGGTTGCAAGCGTCGGCTGGTACCCGACCGCTGATGGCATTCGCCCAAGCAGGGCGGATACTTCAGAGCCGGCCTGCGTGAATCGAAAGATGTTGTCGATAAACAGCAACACGTCCGTTCCAGCTTCATCACGGAAGTATTCCGCTACGGTCAGAGCGGTCAAGGCCACTCGCAAGCGGGCGCCTGGAGGCTCGGTCATCTGTCCGTAAACCAAGGCAGCTTTAGACTTAGGGATCGCAGTCATATCGACGTGAGCGAGGTCGAACTCACCGGTCTTTTCCATGTGCTCGTAGAATGACTCGCCGAAGTTGACCACTTTGGATTCAACCATCTCGCGAATGAGGTCGTTTCCTTCGCGTGTTCGTTCCCCTACGCCACCGAAAACCGAGAAGCCACCGTGTTTAAGAGCCACGTTATTAATGAGCTCCATAATCAAGACGGTCTTTCCGACGCCCGCCCCGCCAAACAAGCCGATCTTGCCCCCTCGAAGGAACGGTTCCAAGAGATCGACCACCTTGATGCCGGTCACGAACATTTCGAGCTCAGTTGATTGATCCTGGAACTGGGGGGAGTGTCGATGTATTGGATAGCGCTGCTCCGATACTACCGGACCCAGCTTGTCCACGGGCTCGCCGATTACATTCAAGACGCGTCCAAGGGTTGTTGGGCCAACCGGAACGGTTATCGGTCCGCCGGAGTCGAGAGCCTTCATCCCTCGTATCAATCCTTCGGTTGGTTCCATAGCGACGCAGCGGCAACGCCCCTCGCCAAGATGTTGCTGTACTTCTACCGTGATGTTTATGGGCTCTGGAACTTCGAAGCCATCGCTTACGATTCTTAGAGCTTGGTAGATCGGCGGCAGATCAGTTTCTTCGAACGCCACGTCCACGACCGGCCCGATTACCTGTAAGACCGTTCCCTCTTTTCCCATTCTCGGTGTCTCCTATGAAT
>Ga0114129_10015394_pt1 | contig 10883 bp, 8 predicted proteins | sample RhiMetdeltSRZDD1_FD_80071 | JGI IMG/M metagenome (GOLD analysis project Ga0114129, IMG submission 80071) | Populus rhizosphere microbial communities from Tennessee, USA - Rhizosphere MetaG P. deltoides SRZDD1 (version 2) (version 2) | ecosystem: Host-associated > Plants > Roots > Rhizosphere >... | reverse complement strand
CGGCGCCTCGGGGTGGCGCCCGGCACGGCGCTGTTCGTGTACTCGGGAAGCCTCGGCACCTGGTATCTCCCCGAGGAGATGGCCCGTTTCGTGAAGGCCTTCCGGGAAGCGACCGGCCGGACGTCGCACCTGCTCTGGCTCGTCAACAACGCGCCGGAGATCGCGCGGCAGGCGAGCCGGCAGGCCGGGCTGAGCGAGGCCGAGGTCACGGTCCTCGGCGCCCCCGCCGACGAGGTCCCCGGCTACCTCTCGGCCGCCGACGCCGCCGTCGCCCTCATCCGGCCCTGCTTCTCGAAGCGCTCGTCGTCGCCCACGAAATACGCGGAGGCGCTCGCGGTCGGCCTTCCCCTCCTGATCAGCCGCGACGTCGGCGACGGGGCGGCGATCGAGGAGCGGGCCGGAGCGCTGGGGGTCGAGTATCCCCTCGCACCCGCCGCGCTCGCCGAGGCCGCGCGCGGCCTCGCTCGCCTCATGGAGCGGCCGCGGGCCCACTTCCGCGCGCTGGCGCGCGAGCTGTTCGACATCGACTCGGTGGCGATGCCCGCCTACCGCCGGCTCTACGAGCAGCTCTGCCGGCCATGAGGGTGGCCTGCGTGGTGCCGTATCCGCTGGGCACCGCCCCCGGGCAGCGGTTCCGGCTCGAGCAGTGGGCGGCGCCCCTGGCCGGCCAGGGCATCGAGCTGCACTTCTTCCCCTTCATGGACGAGGAGGCGATGGCGAGGCTCTACCGGCCCGGCGAGCTGTGGTCCAAGGCGCGCAGCGTCGTCGCCGGGACGCGCGATCGGCTCCGGTGGGCGCTCGGCCAGGCGCGGGAGTTCGACGTGGCGGTGATCTTCCGGGAGGCGATCCCCCTGGGTCTCTCGCTGGTGGAGACGATGCTGGCCCGCCGCCTGCCCACGGTCTTCGACTTCGACGACGCCATCTGGCTCCCCAACGTCAGCCCCGCCAACCGTCCCTTCCAGCGCCTGAAGGGCTTCGGCAAGGTCGACCGCGCGTTGTCGGCGTGCTCCGCCGTGTCGGCGGGCTGCTCGCACCTGGCCGAGTACGCGCGGCGCCACAACCCCCGCGTGTTCGTGGTCCCGACCAGCATCGACCTCGCCCTCTACAGCCCGCCCCGCGCCCACGCCGCCGTGGACACGCTCACCGTTGGCTGGACGGGATCGCTCACGACCAGCCCCTACGTCGCGCTCATCGCCGAGCCGCTGCGGCGGGCGGCGGCCCGGATCCGGATGGAGCTGGTGGTCTTCGGCGGCGAGGTGACGATTCCCGGCGTGAGCGTGCGCTGCGAGCCGTGGTCGGCCACGGGGGAGGTGCCGCTCATCCGGACCTTCGACGTCGGCCTCAAGCCGCTGCCCCGGACGGACTGGGTGCGCGGGAAGTGCCCCATGAAGGAGCTGCAGTACATGGCGCTGGGCGTTCCCCCCGTGGCCACGCGCTTCGGAAGCAGCCCCGAGTGCATCGAGCCCGGGCGCACGGGCTTCCTCTGCGACACCGACGACGACTGGGTCGAGGCCCTGTCGAGCCTCGACGATCCGTCCCGGCGCGCCGCCGTCGGCGCCGCCGCCCGGCGCGTGGTGGAGGAGCGCTACGGCTCGACGGTCGCCGCCGCGGCCTTCGCGCGCGTGCTCGAGGCCGCGCGCGACCACTTCCACCGGGCCTGACGTCAGGCCACCTCCGGCGCGACCTCCGCCGGCGGGGAGGCGGCGCTCACGCGCCGCGCGCGCCGGCTCTCCGCTCCGACTGCGGCGAAGGCCAGGTAGAACACGAGGACCTGCGCCCGGTGGCGGTACGCCATGCCCGCGTTGGCCTCGGCCAGGGAGTAGCCGAAGGTCAGCCCGGCGGTGATGAGCATGACCATCATCGAGCGGGCCAGGTGATGCCGGACGAGGACCCCGATCCCGACGGCCATCGAGGGCAGCAGCGAGTAGAAGAAGAGCATCTCCGGCACGGTCAGGGCCTGGCGCAGGTTCGTCACCGTCCACGGGAACGGCGCGAGCAGGAAGAAGGCGAGGCCCTTGGGCAGGAACGCCAGCGCCTTGCCCGGCGTCGAGATGTCGGCTCCCGGCTCGAACCGGCTGCCGCCCACCGCCGCGCCCTGCCGCAGCTCCTGCATCGTCTCGAGGTCGAGGGAGCGGAAGCGGCGCTCCGGGTCGTGGGCGCGGTCCGCGTAGATCACCACCGCCGCCAGCAGCATCCCGAGGGCCACGTTCCGCGCGACGTGGGCGCGGTTGCGCACGAGGAACGACACCACCGCCGGCGCCGCCACCGCGAGGAAGATGTACTCGCGGAACTGCATCACGACCAGCACCGCCGCCGCGAGCAGGAGGACGGGCCGGAGCCGCAGGCCGTCCTGGAGCGCCATCGCCTCGCGGCAGATGAGGAGGATCAGCATCACCACCCAGCAGTCGCGGATGTTCAGCACCGACCACAGCACGAGCGAAGGAAACAGCGCCGTGTAGGCGGCGGTGCGCAGCGCCATTTTTGCGTTGCCCGTCATCCCGAGGGCGACGTCGTAGGCCAGGCGCACGCTGAGCGTGCCCACCAGCGCGTTGAGCAGCTTCGGCACCAGCGGCCAGGCGCCGAAGACGTAGTAGAGCGTGGCCACGATGTAGTAGTACGCCTTGGGTCCGCGCTCGAGCAGCTTCCACGGATAGACCAGCGTCTCGCCCGACCAGTAGCGGGCCAGCCATCCCGCGAAGGCGTCGTAGGTCTGCTGGTCGGGCGCGAAGAGGCTGTCGGTCGAGAGGAAGTGGAGCACCACCGCCGCGCCGATGCGCACCAGCAAGGCCCAGCGGAGGAGGCCGGCGAGCCTGCTCCCCTCTCCCCGAAGGGGAGAAGGGTCGGGGGTGAGGGTCAAGCTGAGGGAGGTTACCACCAGCCCAGCGCGCGGGCCACGGCCCGCGCCGCCAGGCGGGGAAGCTCGCCGGCCAGGCCGAGCCCCGTGCAGACCGCCGCCCACAGCCACAGGAGAGGCTGGCGGCGGTGGGCCGCCAGCGGCCCCGCGGCCAGCGCGTACACGATCGGGTCGTAGGGGAACCGCAGCCGTGGGCTCCCGTAGACGGCGGCGCTGAACAGCGTCACCGCCGCCAGCAGCAGCGGCACGGGGTGGAGCGGCCGCGGGCGCGACGCGAGGCCCCACACCGCGAGCGGCAAGGCGAAGAGGTACGCCGGCGACAGCAAGCCCGGTGGGCGGCGGACCTCCCAGTCGATGGGGATCCACAGGAAGGCCACCTTGAGGACGGCCAGGCGCAGCGCTCGCAGTGGATGCGCCGCCGCCTCGCGCAGCGCCGCGCGCGTGAGCTGCCGGTCGCTGGCCACCTCGCCCTGCGCCTGCGCCCTCACGACCTCGTCGTCGGTGATCAGGATCCCGAGGATCTTGCCCTCGGGGGGCCGGTACGACGAGTAGAGCGTGATCCCGCTCTGGGTTGACAGCACCGGGGCGCCGAGAGCGACGGCGTTGCGGACGAGCCAGGGGGTGACGACGAGCGCGGCCCCGGCCAGGAACAGCGCCGCCGCCTTCAGACGAGGAGTCTCGCGCCGGATCCACGCCAGCATCAGCACCGCCATGACCGGCGCCGCCGCGGTGCGCGCGAGGAGGCTGAGCCCCGACGCCAGGCCCGACGCCAGCGCGCGGCGCGGCGTCCGGCCGGGGTCGAGGGCGAGCAGCGACAGGAGGAACAGGGTCTGGTAGAGAACCTCCGAAAGCAGGAGCGACGGAGCCGCCGCCTGGACCGGGTCGACGGCCAGGAGGAGCCCGGCCAGCCACGGCGCCGGTCCCGCCAGCCAGCGCGCGGCGAGCGCGACCGTGAGCAGGCAGTTGGCGGCGCCGAGCACGCTCTGGAGCACGGCGGCCACGCGCACGTTCGGGCCGGTGACGGCCAGGAAGAGCGGGTAGAGCGGCGGGCGGAAGGCGGTCGGACGACCGGTAGCGTCGGCGTAGCCGCCGCCCGCGCGGAGCCCCTGGGCGAGCCGCAGGTAGTCGGCGGCGTCGGCCTCGGGCGGCGGCGGCGCGAGCGCGAAGAAGAGCCGGAGGGCGAGGGCGAGCACGAACAGCCCGACCACGCGCGGCTTCATCGGTTTTCCCCGTCGTCGGCCGCGGCCAGCTCCTCATACAGAAGCTCGAGCGCGCGCACCGTCGCCTGGATGTCGAAGGCCTCCGCCCGCGCCCGCGCCGCCGCGCCCAGCCGGCGCCGCCGCTCGGGATCGCGATCGAGCGCGGCGAGCGCGCGGGCCAGCTCCCCGGCGTCGCCCGGGGCCACGAGGACCCCGCTCACCCCGTCCTCCACCACCTCGGGGATCCCCCCGGTGCGGGAGGCCACCACCGGACACGCGCAGGCCATCGCCTCCAGCAGCGCGATCCCCACCGCTTCGTAGAGCGAGGGGAAGACGAACACCTCCGCGGCCGCCAGCAGCGGGCGCACCTCGCGCCGGCCGGTGAAGCGCACCCGGTCCTGCAGGCCGAGCGCGCTCGCCTGGGCCTCGAGCGCCGAGCGCTCCGCGCCCTCACCGGCCACGAGCAGCGAGAGCCGGGCGCCGCCTTCCCGCGCCGCCGCCATCGCGTCGAGCAGCACGCGGTGGCCCTTCTGCGGATGGAGCCGCCCGACGCTGAGCAGCCGCCGGCCGGGGGCCGGCCACTCCGCCGCCGCGCCGGCGTCGCCGCCCGGCGCGAAGGAGAGCAGGTCGATGCCGTTCGGAACGACGCGGATGCCCTCCCAGCCCATGTGCCGGCGGAAGTCCTCGGCCACCGCGCCCGAGACCGCGACGAGCGCGGCGTTGCGCGAGCCGGTGACGCGGTCGAGGAGCTTGCGTCCGCGGAAGAGGAGCGTGCTCCGGGCCTCGAACGTGTAGTCGGGGTTGTGCAGGGTCGTGACCACCGGGGCGCCCCCGGCCAGCCGCGCGGCGATCCGGCCCAGCACGTTGCCGTAGTAGAGGTGCGTGTGCACGAGCCCGGGGCCGAACTCCCGCAGCCGGAGCGCCAGAGAGCGCAGGCACTCGAGCGGCCGCCGGCGCGGCGGCACGAGCACGGGGACGACCGCGACGCCCGCCGACTCGATCTCCCCGCGCAGGTCGAGGGGCTCGTCGAGAGGGAACACGCGCGGCTCGAACCGCGCGCGATCGAGCCGGCGCACGACGTCGGCGACGAGGCGCTCGGCCCCGCCCACGCCCAGCGTCTCGATGACGTGGGCGACGCGCAGCGGAGCGCGGCGGCTCACGGCGAGCGCCGGGGAGCGGCCATCAGCTCCCGCAGCGCGGCGAACACCTCGTCCACGCCGAGCGACGGCAGGCAGCGCGGGTCCCGGCACGAGAGGTAGAGCGGGCACTCGCCGTGCGCGGAGGCCAGGACGCAGCGGCGCAGCGCCCGCACCGAGGGCGAGGGGTAGAGCGAGTACTTCGGATCGCTCGGCCCGACCAGCGCCACCGCCGGCGTGCCCGCCGCCACCGCGACGTGGAACGGGCCGCTGTCGTGCCCCACGAACGCGTCGCTCGCCCGGGCCGCCGCGACGAGGCCGGCGATGGGCGCGCCGAACGTGTCGACGCACCGCTCGCCCAGCGTGGCGAACACGTCGAGCGCCGCCCGCTCCGACGCCGACCCGACGAGCAGCACCAGGGCGTCCAGGCGATCGACGATGGTGCGCGCCAGCTCGGTCCAGCGCGCGAGGGGCCACTGCTTGGCCGGCTTGGCGGTCATGGGCTGGAGCGCGACCACCGCCCGGGCCCGCGTGCGCGCACGGGCCTGATCGACGCGCGCGGTGAGGGCGGGATCGGCCTCGGGCAGGCGCGGCCGGGGCGCGGGCCCCGTGCCCCCGGCGATCAGCCATCCCCGCTCGGTCTCGTGCCGGCCCGCGATCTCCGCGAGCGTGGGCCCGTCCGTGAGATAGCCGGTCTGGGCGGTGCGGACGCCCACCCGCCGCGGGGCGCGGGCCGCCCGGGCGATGCCGGCGAAGAGGCGCCGCTGGTAGGCGCCCAGGGTGTCGTTCAGGAACACCGCGATCGAGGCCGGCGCCCGGCGGCGCAGCGCGAGCACGTCGCGCCACAGGCGCGGGTCGTAGAGGCGCCGGTACGTGGGCCGGTGCACGCCGATCGACACCGTGTGCAGCTCGTCCACCGCTTCGGGGCGCAGCCAGGCGGTCTGGCCCGGCGAGTCCGCCACCAGCCGCAGCCGCGCCTTCGGGTAGCGCGCGCGCAGCGCGGAGAGCGCAGGGTCGGCGAGCAGCAGGTCGCCGAGCAGGCCGAACTTCACCACCAGGACGGAGTCCACCGCTCCGGGGGCGGGCCACTCGGTCACCGGCGGAGCAGCTCGCCGTAGAAGGCCTCCGTCTCCGCCGCCACCTTGTCCCAGTCGAAGCGGGCGAGCACCCGCGCGCGGCCCGCCTCTCCCATGCGCCTGCGCAGCGCTTCGTCCGCGAGCAGGCGGCGCATCGCCAGGGCCAGCGTGTGGGGATCGTCGGAGGGAACGAGCAGGCCCTCGGCGCCGTCGTCGATCATCTCCGGCACGCCCCCGACGCGGGCGGCCACGACGGGCCGCGCGCACGCCATCGCCTCCAGGATGCCGAGGGGCAGGTTCTCGTAGCGCGACGGGAGGACGTACACGTGCGACTCGCACAGCAGCGAGGAGAGCTTCGGGCGGGGAACCGGGCCGAGGAAGCGCACCGCGCGTTCGATGCCGAGCGAGGCGGCCAGCCGCCGGTACTCGTCTTCCTGGGGTCCGGTGCCGGCCAGGCGGAGCCGGGGCCCGTGCGGCAGACGGCGGAACGCCTCCAGCAGCACGTCCACGCCCTTCTGGTCGTCCATGCGGCCCGCGAAGAAGAAGACCGTGGGCGGGGGCGGCTCCTCCGCCAGCGGCGAGAAGGCCGACGTGTCGACACCGTTGGGGATGACCCGGGAGGCCCGGGTCGCGTAGCCACGCTCGCGCGCCTGCTCGCGGGCGAACGCGCTCACGAAGATGGCGCCGTCGGCCCGGCCGAGCGCGCGGCGCTCGAGCCACGCCTGCTGGTGGCGCCGGAGGAAGTCCAGGCGCGCCACGGGCTGGGTCCACGGAGGTGGCTGCCAGGGCGGCAGGTCGGGATGGTGGGACGTGGCGATGCGGCACCGCGCGCGGGGCAGCCACGCGCCCTCGTAGCCGGTCGAGTGGATCACGTCGCACGTGGAGTCCGAGAGCGCGCGGCGCGCGGCCCGCGCCACGCGGGCGGCGACGAGCCCGGGGCGAGCCGACGGCGCCACCCAGCGCACGGGGTACGGGGCGGAGACCGGGCGGCCCGGGTAGATGGCCCGGACGTCGTGCCCGCGCGCGGCGAGGGCCCGGGCCAGATCGTCCGTCGCCGCTTGCCCTCCGCCCGCCCCCGCGTCCCAGGGCGAGCGAAAGTTGGTCAGCACGATCCTCAAGCCGACCCGCAGGATCCGCGAGCCATCGCCGGTCGCTGTAGACTCTAGCATGATGGCCCTGGCCGCGCCCCGCGCGGAACCGCTCTCGGCCTGTCCCGCGTGCGCCGCCGGCGGCCCGCGGCCGTCACGCTCCGCCTTCGCCGATCCCGTGCTCGCCTGCCCCGCCTGCGGGCACCGCTGGGTGGCCGATCCGACGCGCGTCCCCTCCGCCGCCTTCTACGACCACCTTCACGAGGCCGACCTCATCAACCCGCTGCCCGAAGCGGCGCGGCGCGCGATGCTCGACGAGCGCCTGCGCTTCGTCGAGGACTGGCGCGCGCCGGGCACGCTGCTCGACGTGGGCTGCGGCGACGGCGCGTTCCTGGCGCGGGCGGAGGCGCGCGGGTGGACGACCGTCGGCCTCGAGACCTCGGCCGAGGCCGCCGCGCGAGCCCGGGCCGTCGCGCGCGGACGGGTCGTGTGCGCGCCGCTCGAGCAGGCCGCGCTGCCGGGCGAGCTCGACGCGGTCACGTTCTGGGACTCGCTCGAGCACCTCGTCGATCCCGCCGCGGCGCTGCGCCAGGTCGGCGCGCGCCTCCGTCCCGGCGGCGTCGTCGCGGTCACGATGCCCAACGCGGCCGGCGCCGAGTCGCGGCTGTGGGCCGCGGGTTGGCCGTACCTCGACCTCGCGCGCTACGGGCACCTCCACCACTTCACGCCCCGGTCGCTGCGCCGCCTCCTCGAGCGGGCCGGGGGCGCCACGCGGGTCGACGTGGTCACGCGCGGCTCGGTGGACCTGCGTCACGTGCCCGCGCTGTCGCGGATCGCCGGCGGTCCGGCCGGCCGGTGGGCGCTCGACAAGGCGAGCGGAGCGCTCGCCCGCGTGGGCCGCCCCGCCCGGCTGGGGTCGACGCTGATGGCGCGCGCGAGGAGAGGCGCGCCGAGTGCCTAGGCCGCGGGGATGCTGAGGCGGCTCCCGCGGCTCTCCCTCGGCCAGGCGACGCTGGCCTGGATCGGCGTCGACGGGACGCTCGCCGTCGCCAGCATCCTCACGACGCCGTACCTGGTGCACCGGCTGGGCACGGAGCCCTACGGCATCCTCGCGATGCTCTCGGTGCTGGCCGGCCAGCTCGGCGTGCTCCACCTCGGCGTGGGCCCCGCCGCCACGCGCCGGATCGCCGAGGCGCGAGGGCAGGACGGAGGCGACGCCCACGGCGCCGTGCTGTGGGCCACCGCGCTCCTCGGCCTGGCCGCGGCCCTCCTCGTCGGGAGCGCGTTCCTGACCGTCGCTCCCTGGGCGTGGACCCATCGCTTCCACGGCTCCGACGCCGTCACCGCGCTCGCCCTGGGCGCCATGGCGCCGTCGGCGATCGTCGTGGGGGCGCAGCCGCTGCTGGCGGCGGTGGCCGGCGGCCTGGCGGGTGAGGAGCGCTTCGCCGCCCTGAGCGTCTGGAGGCTCGGGCACGGCCTCGGCCGCCAGGCCGCGGCGGTGGCCGTGGTCTTCGCCGGCGGCGGCGCCCGCGAGGTGCTGTGGGCCCACGCCGGCGTCGACGGCGTGGCCATCGCCGTCGGCTTCGCCTTGTGGCCCGGGCTGCGCGGCTCCGTCTCCTGGCCGCGCCTGCGCCACGCGCTGGCGGGGCTGCTCTCGGTCGGCGTCCCCTTCGCCGGCGCCGGCCTCATCGCCTCGCTCCTCAGCGACGCGGAGAAGCTCGCCGTCAGCATGGCGCGCTCGATCGAGGACTTCACCTACTACACGGTCCCCTTCAACGCGGTGTTCCGGCTGACGATGTTCGCGGGCGCGCTCTCCAACGTGCTCTTCCCCCGCCTCGCCTCGGTGGCGGCGGCCGGTGACCGCGCGGGCGCGCGCGAGCTCGTCCGCCGCGGCACGCGGCTGTCCGTGGCGAGCATGTCCCTCGTGCTGGCTCCCCTCATCGCGATCGCCCCCGAGCTGCTCGGGCTCTGGCTCGGGCCCGACTTCGCGCAGCGCTCGACGCGGCCCGTCCGCATCCTGCTCGTGGCCCTGCTCGCCAACACCGCGTCGTTCTCCTACAACGCCGCGATCCGCGCCCGCGCGCGGCCGGCGGTGCTCAGCGGGCTGTACGCGGCGGAGCTGCCGCTGCACCTGCTCACCGTGTTCGTGCTCGTGCGGGCCGGCGGCATCACCGGGGCCGCGCTCGCCTGGGGAGTGCGCGTGCTCGCCGACCTCGCCGGCCATCGCTTCCTGACATCGCGCGCCTTCGAGGCGCCGGTGGGCGGCCTCACCGCGATCTCGGCCGCCCTGGGCGCGCTCGCCGCCTTCGCGCTCTCGTGCGAGGTGTTCCGGGCGACGCTGCCGGCCCTTCCGCGCCTGGCCGCAGGCGTCGCGCTGGGAGCGGCCATCGCTTTTCTGGTATTGAAGGCCGAGGACCGCGTGATCGCGATGCGGGCGCTGGACCCCGCGGCCTTGCTGCGCGGAGGCCGCGCATGAGCGACGCGGCGGGCGCGCCCCGCACCGCTCCCGTCGGCGCCTGCCCGGCCTGCGGCGCGACCGCGGCCGACGCGATGTTCACGCTGCCGGACCGGCTGCACTCGACGCCGGGCCGCTTCGGCTATCGCCGATGCCGGGGATGCCGCACGGTGTTCCAGGATCCGCGGGTGGTGGCCGCGGACCTGGCGCTGTGCTATCCGGACGACTATCTCCCGCACGCGCCCTCTTCGGCGGCCCCGGCGGGCGCCCGGCCGATGGCGGGTGTACGCGACGCGCTGCGCGGCGCGATCCAGGCCCGGGTGAGGAGGGAGCCCGTCGCTCCGCGCTGGCGGCTCGCCGCCCGGCTGCTCGCGGCCATCCGCCCGCTGCGGGAGCAGGCGTTCTATTCGCTGCTCGACGAGCTGCACCCACACGAGGGAGGCGGGCGGCGCGCGCTCGACGTCGGGTGCGGCGCGGGAAGGGTCATGGGCGAGCTGGGGCGCGCGGGCTGGGAGGTCGACGGCGTCGAGTGGGACGCCGCCGCTGCGGCCGCCGCTGCGCGCGTGACCGGCCGGCCGGTCTGGGCCGGGGACTTCCGCGAGGTCGATCTTCCCCGCGGCGCCTACGACCTGATCCTGCTGAACCACGTCTTCGAGCACCTGGCGGACCCGCGCGCCGCCCTCGCCCGGATCGCCGAGCTGCTCGCGCCGGGAGGCCGCGCCGTGCTCGTGCACCCCAACCCGGACTCGCTCGGAGCGCGGCGGTTCCAGGACTGCTGGTTCCACTGGGACCCGCCACGGCACCTGATCTTCCCCACGCCGGCGGCGCTGTCCGCGCTCGCCGCGACCCCGGAGTGGAGCCGCCTCCACGTGCGCACCACCGCCCGCAGCGCGCCCTGGGTGTTCAACAACTCGCGCGCGTATCGGGCGGGCCGATCCACGGACTGGTCGGAGCCGAGCCGCGGTGACCGGCTCCTCGGCCGGTGGGAGGCCGTGCTGGTCGCCGTGGGCCTGCCCCGCGGCGAGGAGATCGTCTGCACGCTGCGCAAGGCCGAACGCCCGGCCACCGCCCATGG
>Ga0114129_10015393_pt1 | contig 10884 bp, 6 predicted proteins | sample RhiMetdeltSRZDD1_FD_80071 | JGI IMG/M metagenome (GOLD analysis project Ga0114129, IMG submission 80071) | Populus rhizosphere microbial communities from Tennessee, USA - Rhizosphere MetaG P. deltoides SRZDD1 (version 2) (version 2) | ecosystem: Host-associated > Plants > Roots > Rhizosphere >... | reverse complement strand
GTTCTGCCAGATCAACTTGATTCACCTGCTCGACTGGTTCTCGAAGCGGCCGCTGGACAAGACCAGGCTGAGCCTGATCTGCGTTGGCGCGTTTCCGGGCGTAGAAGACTTCAGGGGACTCGGCCAGCTCACCGCCGAACAGTTGGCCTCGCTGTTTGGCACGCGGCACGAGGTCACAACCGAAGAGCTTGGTCTTGCTGCGCGCGCGTGGGCCGCTTATGGCTCGGATAACCCCGAGCCGATCGCACAACTGAGCGACGAGGACTCATCCGCGCTGCCTTTTCTAGAGGCCGCGCTTCGGCTGCATGTGATGCGCTTCCCTTCAGCGACAAATGGTCTAGGCCGAGTTGAGAACAAAGCGCTCGAGATAATTTCGGACGGACCGATCGGATTCAAATCTCTGTTCCCGAGATTCGCGAAAGCGGAACCAACCTACGGGCTCGGGGACTCGCAGTTCTGGAATGAGCTGAAGCGTCTGGGCAAAGTCAGACACCCGCTGATCGCGATAGCCGGGCTCGACAACCCGGAGCGCAGCCGAAAATCGAATCGGTTCCTTGAGGCGTCCTTCGAGTTGACTGAAGCTGGAAGGGCCGTGCTCGCGGGCGAGCGCGATTTCATCGAACTCAACGGCATAGACCTCTGGCTGGGAGGCGTCCACCTTACTGATGCGAGCACGTGGAGATGGGTTGAGCAGAACGGGCGGCTAGTAAGATGGTAGCTGCTAGCTTCGCCCATTGCGTCTTCGCGGATCTTTACGTCTTTGGGCGAAACACGATTAGCGAGTCGCGTTTCGCGCAAAGACGCGAAGATCCGCAAAAAACGCAGAGGGGTCTTTGATCACCGACGCGGGCCGCGAGGTGGACGCCGGTCGCGATTGAAGCCGCCGGGGCGCGGTGGACGAGGACTCCGATCATCTCTAGGCGGACGATCATCCCGTCCGTCGCGATCGAAGTCCGGCTGGCGCTCTTCTTCTTCGCCAGTCTCGCCGCGTTCTTCTCTCAGCACCGCCTTCCGTGACAGCCGGACCTTGCCTGACGGATCGACGTTTATCACTTTGACGAGCAACTGCTGACCCTCGGTAAGCTCGTCGCGAACGTCCCGCACTCTGTACTCTGCGATCTCGGAAACATGCAACAAGCCGTCGGTGCCCGGCAGTATCTCGACGAACGCGCCAAAATCGGCGATGCGCTGGACCGTGCCCAGATAAGTCTTGCCGACTTCGGGAACCGCAGTGATCTCTTCGATGGCCCGCTTGGCAGCTTCAGCCTGATCGAGATTCGCCGAAGCGATATTGATTCGCCCGGTGTCTTCGACGTCGATCTTGCAGCCTGTTTTTTCGACGAGTCCGCGAATCACCTTGCCGCCCGGCCCAATGACGTCGCGAATCTTGTCGACGGGAATCTGAATAGTCAGGATTCGAGGAGCGTACTTGCTGATTTCACCTCGCGGCGCTGGAATTGCCCCGTCCATCTTGTCAAGAATGTACAGCCGGCCGGCCTTCGCCTGCTGCAATGCGTCGGCGAGAATCTGTGCGTTGATGCCGGTGACTTTGATATCCATTTGAAGAGCGGTGATGCCGTTTCGAGTGCCGGTGACTTTGAAGTCCATGTCGCCGTAGTGGTCTTCAGCTCCGGCGATATCGGTCAAGATCGCGTACTTGTTGCCTTCCATCACCAGGCCCATCGCAACGCCCGCGACGGGAGCCTTGAGGGGCACGCCTGCGTCCATCAACGCGAGTGAGCCGCCGCACACCGACGCCATCGAGCTGGAACCGTTCGATTCGGTGATGTCGGAAACAACGCGCACGATGTAGGGCCAGTCGGCTTCCGCCGGAAGCAGGGGCTCGAGCGCCCTGCGAGCAAGCGCGCCGTGGCCGTATTCGCGTCGGCTTGTCGAGCCGGTGCGGCCAGTCTCGCCAACTGAGAAGTGCGGGAAATTATACGCGAGCAAGAAGCGGCGCTTGATCTCGCCCTTCTCGAGGTCATCCATGTACTGGATGTCTTCGCTGGTGCCCAGAGTCGCGGTGACGATGGCCTGGGTCTCACCGCGCGTGAACAATGCCGAGCCGTGCGTGCGCGGGAGCCAGCCAACCTCGATTGAAATCGGGCGGATCTCGCTGAACCGGCGGCCGTCGGGCCGGTGCCGGCGATTCAAGATGTCCTCGCGGAAAATCTTTTCCTTCAGGTGATTGAATATCTTTCCGGCCATCCTTTGTCTATCCGGTTCTTCCTCCGGATATCCCGCAACAGTCTCTTCCTTGAGCTTGTCGACAAGCGCATAGCTCTCGAGCTTGTCACGTTTCGTGGTATCAAGCGCGTCGCGCAAGCCATCGAGAATCCGTCCTTCGATCTCCGCCATCATCGCTTGATCGAGCTCGGGCTTAACGGCTTCGCGCTTGGTGACGCCGAGCTTTTGGTACATTTCCTTCTGAAGCCGGCAGAGCTTTTTGATTTCGTTGTGGCCGAACACGAGCGCCTCGACCATCACGTCTTCAGTAACCTCGCTGGCGCCCGCTTCGACCATAACGATCGCTTCTTCCGAACCCGCGACGATCAGATTCAACAGCGACGCGCGTGTTTGATCGTAAGACGGGTTGACGATGAAACGATCGTCAATCAACCCCACACGAACTCCCGCGACCGGAGTCTCAAACGGAATGTCAGAAAGGTAGAGCGCTGCGGACGCTCCCGTTATCGAGAGCACGTCGGCGTCGTAATTCTCATCGGCCGATAGCACAAGCGCCATCACCTGAGTCTCGCTGTTGTATCCTTCGGTAAACAGTGGCCGGATAGGCCGGTCGATTAACCTTGATGTGAGTGTCTCTTTTTCTGAAGGGCGCCCTTCGCGTCGAAAGTAGTTACCGGGTATGCGTCCGGCGGCATATCCGTATTCACGGTACTCAACCGTGAGCGGGAAAAAGTCTATGCCCTCTCGCGGCTTTGTTCCTACGGCCGCGACCAAAACCATCGTGTCTCCGTAACGAACTAACACGGCGCCGTCGGCCTGCTTGGCGATTTTGCCGGTCTCTATCGAAAACTCTACTCCTCCCAATTGAACTGATTGCTTCAACTCCATATCTGTCTCCTTCTCTCCGCCGCGCGCCCGTGCATTTTTGTCCTGAAGCCGCGGGCTCTACACAGAGGGCGTGCGGCTCGGATCTTGCGCGCAAGTGCAGTCGCTGAAATCTCGAGCTTGCATTGAAACGCCGCAAGCGATGCGTTGGTGTGATTGCCATAAAGCGACGAGGCCACGGTGAGCTGCAAAGCCTGCCGGCTCGCTCCCGTGGCCATCGATGAACTGAATTTGTCTGAACTGTACGTGACGCGCCCAGCGTTTTCCGTCGTCCTGGTTTTCGCTTCCAGGACTCCAAACTTAATCGAGTTATTCTTTGGTTGCGCGCCAGAGAACCGACAACTGACCGGACCGCTCGAAGCGGTTGCCCCCGGTTCCGGCCTTTCGCTGAGGTGATCTCTATTTTCTTATACCCAGACGGTTGATGACTTCTCGGTAACGGTCGGCGTTCTTACGCCTCAAATAATCCAACAAGCGCCGCCTCTGGCTGACCAGCTTCAACAAACCTCGCCTAGAATGGTTGTCCTTGACGTGGGTTTTGAAGTGTTCCGTAAGCCCGTTGATCCGCTGCGTTAGCAGGGCAACCTGAACTTCAGGTGAGCCGGTGTCAGTCGCGTGTGTCTTGTATTGACCGATTACTTCTGTCTTTGCTTCCTTAGCCAATGCCACTGTGACTCTCTCTCCTCTACTCAGTGAAAATCTTCGTTCTCGTTGAACTGCAAAAACTTATCACACGCGGAGCAGAGGTGTAAAGTCCAACACGGACGACGGTGGGCGCTCTCGGGCGGGCCAAAAAAGGGACCTACCGTTGGCTCACTCCGGCCGAAGCCTCGGCAAAGAACAGGCGAATTTCCTCTTCTGTCCTCAGCACACGGTTCGATCCGGCGGTCAAAACTATGTCCTCATCAGGCCGTTGGGATTGGAGCCGGCGTTCACGTTCGAGCGCTGTTGCGTGCGCGCCCGGCCGTGAACCCTGTTCGAGATAATCAAGACCAAGCTCGATCTTGGCATGTGCTTCCGCTAGTTCGTGGAAAGCTATCTCGCCAACTGGGACCATCGAGTTAGTAGCGAGGTTGAACCAGCGGGCGATAGGATTCAATCCCACAAGCGAGTCAAAACCTTCGGGCGGCCTTTCGGAGTCCAGCTTGGCGTTATGTTTCCGATAAGGATTGATTCTGCTGTCGAAATTCCCATCCAGGTTAATGCTTCCCGCTATCGTTACGCTCTTCCCGTATGTCGGAGCCTGATGGCCAATGTAGAGGCGGTAGCGATAACGGCTTTCAGCCATTTGAACGATCAACAGCAGTCCCTCATTTGACGTGACGTAATCTGCCACCTGTAGAGGATCTCCGACGCTGGGTCCCTCAAGTCCTGACGTCTTCCGCAGCAGCGTCTTGTCCAAAACTACACGCCCGTCTTGGTCGAGCTTGATCAAGCCGGCATTCTCTTCGCCTACGATCCATCGCAGACGCGCCAGCGCTTCAGCAACGTCACCCGTGACCCAGAGCCCGCCTTGTTCCTGTGGCAAGTTTCGGAAAGTCTCCTCTCCGCCGACGATCAGCTTGATGGCTAAGGAGACCGCGTCAGGCCGAGGTATGAGGTTCGTCTCAACGCGTGGCACGAACTTCAGCGCGGTTGCTCTGAAATCAGGCAGAGGTGTATCAGCAAGGTCATACATTTCCGACGAGCCGGCGTGTCGAACGGTGATGTTCCGATTCCCGCGCTCGCGAGGCGGCGCATGCTTGCTCGCCTCAATACCAAGCTTCGAGTCCGCGGCTGGCGTTGTCTGGGTTTGCGCTTCTGAGGGAGGAGTGGCGGTCGGGTCGCTCGAAACGTAGGTGTTGCTGCTCGTGACTCGCCGGGGCCGCGTGACTGCTTGACTCAAATCCGCTCTCTTGACCAGAAACTCTTTGACGGTTCCACGCGCAACCAGCTTCTCGCCGTAACGGCGCGCGTCATCACTTGTTATGAAGAGTCCGACAAATACCCGGGTCCAATAGCCACGACCTTGCAGTTCTACTGTCGCACATATTGGACGCTCGCCCGCTCGGACCAATTGAACGACGAACTCATCAGCGAGTTCTTTCGTGGGGAACGCCGCGACCTGCAAAGTGTAATCGCCTGCCGGATTGCCGTCTGTCATTGCGACGGCTGGGTATACCGATGCCAGCAACGCCGTTAAAACCAGACAGAGCCTCGATTGCATTGGCCCTCCCTTAAAGAAATGGGTACTTCGCGGCGTCCAATTATGTGGGTGGCAAGAAAGCTCGGTGACCGTGGGGCGTTGTTGCAGTTCTGAAGACTGCCTTGGTCACTAACCTCGATAGGGGAGTGCGTCCGTTTTCATTTCTCAGCGTAGGTTACGCCGCGACACCTGTCAAGAATTACTTGGCGGCATCGTTCTCGATTGGTTCCGCCAGCAAACATCGCGCCTCTCCCGCTCGATCAGCAAGGCGAGCTGAGTCAGACTGCTAAATCCGTTGGCGCTGAAGGGACCGCAACCGGTCGCTTGCCTTAGCGCTGCCGGGTAACTAGCATGCTGATTCCGCCGTACGTCCTAAGACGTTACGAGTGGATGCGATGCCTGTTCACGAGAAAACAATCGAAACGCTGATCGAAGCCGTGCGCAAAGTCAGCAGCTCGCTCGACCTCGACGAAGTGCTCGACACCATCTTCGATTCAGTCAAGGAGTTGATCAACTACGCGGCCGCTGTCATCTACGTGATGGACCCGAGAAGCGGCGAGGTTCACGAATTCAAGACTCGCGGGTATCGTCCGGAGTCGATCGCCAAAGACTTTCTCTCAACCGGGAGCGGCATTATCGGGTGGGTGATCCGCAATCGCACTGGTGAAATAGTCGGCGATGTGAAGCGAGACGCCCGCTATGTGAAGGTGCGCGCCGAGACTCGTTCGGAGGTGGCGGCGCCAATCATACGCGTCGACGGCCGCGTCATCGGCGTAATCAACCTCGAAGCTGATTGGGTGAACGGTTACGATGAACGCGATCTCGAACTGCTGACGATGTTCGCGTCGCTCGCGGCTTCGGCTATCGATCACACGCTGCTGTACCGGCAGGTGATGCGGCAGCGCCGAGTCGAGAGCGAGCTCGAGCTTGCTCGAAAAGTGGTCGAGGGCTTGATGCCCAGCGCCTTCCCGTTGATCGAAGGTTTCGACATCTACGGCACCACGATTCCGTTTCGCGAGGTGGGAGGCGATTACCTGGATTTCATCGACCGGGTCTCCGACCGGCTGGCATTGTTAGTGGCGGACGTATCGGGCAAGGGATTGGCCGCGGCTTTGATAATGGTCGCGTTCCGCGCCTACTTGCGCGCGACGGTGATCAACGAGCTTGCGATGCGAGTGGTGATGCGCCGCGTGAACCGGCTTGTCCACGAGACCACGGATGCCGAGAGATTCATCACAACTTTTTATGGTCTGATCGATCCCGAGCACAAGCGCTTGATGTACATCAACGCAGGTCACAACCCGCCTTTATTGTTGCGATCCGACGGCGGCAACGAATTGCTATCGCAAGGCGGTCTGCCGCTCGGCGTGTTTGAGACTTCGCGGTATTCGGAATCAGTAGTTGAGTTCCGGTCAGGCGATATCCTGGTTCTGTATACCGACGGAGTCGTAGAAGCTCGCAACCAGCAAGAGGAAGAATTCGGGCTCAAGCGCCTCGAAGAAGTCGTTCGCGCGTCGAGCGACCGCCGCGCCCACGAAATCGTCAAGGCAATCACAGCCGCGGTCGCCGAGTATTCATCCGAGGTTGGCGGCCCCGAGGATGACCTGACCGTGTCGATCATCAAAGTGAAATGACGAAGGCGGGGTGCTCAGCGTAACGGTTTAGCGGCGCAGTCGTCCGGCGGCGGGACGTTGCAGAAGAGCGCGATTTATGCGTTCCTGGTTCGGAGCTTCTCGACGGCCGCCTCGTTGATGTGCTTGTGGAGAATCGCGACCAGTTGTGAGGCCTCTACCACTGAGAGTGATAACGCCACCGAGTTATCTCCTGCATCAATGGTCAGGTTAATCGCGCCGCTGCGATGATCTATGTCAAAAGAACTGCCCTTAGCTTGAAAAGTGTCCATATGATCCTCGATTACTCGTCTACCATTTCGAATAACTTGTTTTCCGCGATCTCGGCAACGCCCAGTTTTCGAGCCTTGGCCAGCTTCGATCCAGGCTCGGCCCCAACCACGAGGTAGTCCAGCTTCTTCGAGACTGAAGGTAGTATCGTGCCCCCTCGTTCTTCAATCCACTTCTCCGCTGCGCTGCGCGGCATCGTTGCCAGCTTGCCCGTAATGATAAACGTCTTGCCCATCAACGGTCCACGCTTGATGCGCCGCTCTTCTCTTTCCATTTTCAAGCCCGCTTTGTGAAGCCGCTCAACCAGCTCGCGATTTCCGGGGTCTTTGAAGTATTCATAGACGCTCTTCGCGATGCGAGGTCCAATCCCCATGATGCCCGCTATTTCCTCTTCGCTCGCGTTCATCAATGCATCGATGTCGTGGAATGTCTGGGTGAGCAGCGCGGCGACGCCTTCTCCGATGTGCCTGATTCCCAACGCGAACAGAACATTCTCGAATGGGCGCTTCTTGCTGTCCTCAATGGCTGATTTCAGATTCTGAATTGATTTTTCCTTGAAGCCAGGAAGCTGCGCAAGTTGCTCGTCGGTCAAAGAGTAGAGGTCGGCGGCGTTGCGAATGAAGCCCAGCTCGAGCAGCTTCCATATGGTCGAGGGACCGAGCCCGCGAATGTCCATAGCGCCTCGGCTCACGAAGTGGTTCAGACCCTCGAAGATCTGAGCCGGACACTCGCGGTTGACGCAATAGGCCATCGCTTCGCCCGGTTCGTGGACAACAGCCTGTCCACACGAAGGGCATTTGTCCGGATACTGAAAGACCTGTTCTTTGCCCGTGCGTTGCTCGAGCACCGGGCCGACCACTTGAGGGATCACGTCGCCGGCCCGCTTGACGACCACCATATCGCCGATGCGAATGTCCTTGCGGCGAATGTCGTCTTCGTTGTGAAGCGTTGCCAGCTTGATCGTCACGCCGCCGAGTCTGACCGGTTCGAGCACCGCGTATGGATTCATCGAACCTGTGCGTCCGACGTTGATTCCGATTTCTTTCAACCTCGTTGTCGCAACCTGTCCGGGAAACTTGTAGGCTACTGCCCAGCGCGGGTCGCGGCTCACAGTGCCGAGAATTCTTTGGTCTTCGAGATCATCGACCTTGACCACTACTCCGTCTATTTCGTAGTCGAGCGATTCGCGCTTCGGTTCCCAATTCCGGCAAAACTCGATCACACCATCGATCGATTCGTGCCAACGGAAGTTTGTATTCACCGGGAAGCCCCATTCCTGAAGCGTCTCGAGAGTCTCTTTTTGTGACTTCAGCTCGCCGCCCTCGATGTATCCGATCGCATAGCCAAAGAACGAAAGCGCGCGAGATCTCGAAACCTTTGGATCCAACTGGCGAATGGCGCCCGCGGCGGCGTTTCGTGGATTCGCGAATTGCGATAATCCCTGGTCGGCGCGTTCTTCGTTTAATGCGTTGAAAGCCGACAGCGGCAAGTACACTTCGCCGCGCACTTCCATCTCCGGAATGTGCTCGCCTCCAGCCTTTAGACGAAGCGGAATCTGTTTGACCGTTTTCAGATTCGCGGTCACGTCTTCGCCAACGACGCCGTTTCCGCGAGTCGCCCCGCGCACGAACCGTCCGTTCTGATACGTGAGCGCAATTGCAACTCCGTCGATCTTCAACTCGGTGACATAAGCCGCTTCTTCGCGGTCCAACAAGTTGGTGACGCGCCGATTGAACGCGCGCAGCTCCTCTTGGCTGAAGGCGTTCGCAAGCGAGAGCATCGGAGCGTGATGTTCGACCTTGGTGAAGCGTTCGAGGGGTTCTCCGCCGACGCGTTGGGTTGGAGAGTCTGGGGACGCCAGCTCAGGGTGCGCGGTTTCGAGCTCGAGCAGCTCGCGGAACATGCGGTCGTATTCGGCGTCCGAGATCTCGGGCTCGTCTTTTACGTAATAGAGATAGTTGTGATATTCGAGTTTCTGCCGCAAGTCGGCTACGCGGGCGGCTACGCGATCGATGTCAACGTCGGGGGTCATAGTGATCTGATTTGGTTCGAATAAAGTTTAGCGTAGCTTGGTGTAAGAGCAAAAACAGCACGCGACGCGGAATCTGAGTACCCAATTCTTTACCTAATTAACTAGATAATGCCTAGTTCCAGAGTCGTGTTTTTTGCCACTGGGCATTCGAACCTCGCCCGAGACATTCCAGTACGAGTCAAGTTGCAAGCTCACGCAATATATCCCAGCGAGTCGTGTTTGTGAATCGCAGTCGCGCTTAGTCAGTGAAAATCATGCGAAGCCGCGGCCGCCATCGCATAAGACAACGGCTGGATGCGACGAGCCCTTACGTGAATCACGTTGTCTTGATTCTGCAACGGACCGTCGATCAACAGCAGCGGCTGATCCACCAGAACTAAACGGTTGCGGTCGAAGATGTCCGGCGTGACGATCACGTTCGCGATGCCCGTCTCGTCTTCCATGCTCAAAAACAAGAACCCTTTCGCGGTTCCCGGACGCTGGCGAACGATCACCCACCCGGCAATCCTCACCCAAACGCCGTTGCGTATCTCGCGCAGATCGATCGCGCGTTTGACTCCGAGCTTGTTCAATTCCTCTCGGCGATAAGCCATCGGGTGCTTCCCGAGTGTGACTCCCGTCCCGCGAAAGTCAGCGTTCACCCGCTCTTCGATCGTCATCGGCAGAAGCGGCGAATCAGCAATTGGATCTTTCTGTTCTTTGAGCAGTGGCCCAACCTCACGCGCCGCCCGTTCGACTTGCCAAAGCGCACTGCGACGGTGAAGAGATTGCCGATGGAGAGATTGCTGATTGCCGATTGCCGATTGCCGATTGCTGACCTCTGACTTCTGACCTCTGACTTCTGACTTCTGACTTCTGACCTCTGACTTCTGACTTCTGACTTCTGACCTCTGACCTCTGACTTCTGACTTCTGACCTCTGACTTCTGACCTCTGACTTCTGACCTCTGACTTCTGACCTCTGACTTCTGACTTCTGATCTCTAATAAAGTTGAGCGCGCCGACTTCGGCGAGTTTTCTCATTTCGTCTTTGCGAAGCTCGGGCACGCGGTTGTGCAGATCGTCGATGTTCGTAAAAGGCCGCTTCAAGCGTTCGCGCACGATCGCTTGAGCGGATTCTTCTCGAAATCCTTTCACATAACGCAACCCGAGCCGCATCTGGGGGTTGGAGGTTGGGGGTTGGGGGTTGGCAGACGAATACGAAGTTCGCTCTTCGGCAACCCAACCCCCATCCCCCGACCCCCATCTCCCATTTTCAATCGTGCAGTTCCAATCCGAACGCGTGATGTCGATCGGCTCGATCTTCAATCCGTGACGCTGTGCGTCCTTGATGATTGTAGCCGGTTGATAAAAACCCATCGGCTGATTGTTCAGAATCGCGGCAGTGAACGCCGCAAGATAGTGGCACCTCAAATAAGCGCTCGCGTACGCGATCAACGCGAAGCTCGCGGCGTGCGATTCGGGAAAGCCATACAGCGCGAATGAAGTTATTGCCTGTACGATTTTGTCTTGAGTCTCGCCGGTGATTCCGTTCTGGTCCATGCCGCGGCGCAGCTTGATTTCAATTTCGTTCATGCGCGCTTCCGACCGCTTGAAGCCCATCGCGCGCCGCAGCTCTTCGGCTTCGCCTCCCGTGAAGTTCGAGCAGATCATCGCTATGCGCAGCAACTGCTCTTGAAACAGCGGCACTCCCAG
>Ga0114129_10015392_pt1 | contig 10884 bp, 6 predicted proteins | sample RhiMetdeltSRZDD1_FD_80071 | JGI IMG/M metagenome (GOLD analysis project Ga0114129, IMG submission 80071) | Populus rhizosphere microbial communities from Tennessee, USA - Rhizosphere MetaG P. deltoides SRZDD1 (version 2) (version 2) | ecosystem: Host-associated > Plants > Roots > Rhizosphere >... | reverse complement strand
TCGAGGATGTACTGGCGCTCGAAGCGCGAGCGGGCGACGCGCAGCGGCAGCGCGGCGCCGTCCTCGCCGCTGTGTGACGCCGTCATGTGCAGCGCCTCCATCACGTCGCGGTGGCTGACGACGTCGCGCGCGACGATCACCGCCAGGCGCTCCATCAGGTTGCGCAGCTCGCGCACGTTGCCGCGCCAGGGAAGCTGCGAAAGGAACTCGATCGCGCGGGGCGCGAGCCGCTTCGGCTTGAAGCCGTTCTCGACGCTCGCGAGCCGGATGTAGTGCTCGGCGAGGAGCGGCACGTCCTCGGGCCGCGCGCGCAGCGGCGGCAGCGCGATGTTGACGACGTTCAGGCGGTCGTAGAGGTCGTCGCGGAAGCGCCCCTGCTCGATCTCCTCCACCAGGTTCTTGCTGGTGGCCGCCAGCACGCGCACGTCGACGGAGCGGCTCTTCGAGCTGCCGACCGGCGTGAGCTCGCCCTCCTGCAGCACGCGCAGCAACTTGGCCTGCATCACCAGCCCCATGTCCCCGATCTCGTCGAGGAACAGCGTGCCGCCGTCTGCCGTCTCGAAGGTGCCGCGGCGATCCGAGACGGCTCCCGTGAAGGCCCCTTTCACGTGGCCGAACATCTCGCTCTCGACGAGCTCAGCCGGCACCGCCGCGCAGTTCATCTGGACGAAAGCCTTCTCGCGGCGCGGCGACAGTGCGTGGATCGCCCGCGCCACCAGCTCCTTGCCGGTGCCGCGCTCACCCGAGATCAACACCCGTGCCCGCGTGGGCGCCACCATGTCGACGAGCTGATACACCCGCTGCACGGCGTCGGAGCTGCCCACCATTCCGTAGCGGGCGCCGTCGGCTCCCTTCTCCGCGGCGCCTCGCGACGGTATCGGGGCGAGCGCTCGATCGAGGACGTCGTAGAGTCGCTCGCGGGCGAGCGGCTTCTCGATGTATTCCGCCGCCCCCAGCCGCATCGCCTCGACGGCGTCGGTGACGCTGCCGTAGCCGGACACCACCACCACCGGCGTCACCGGCGAGCGCCGCTGCAGCTCGCGCAGCACGTCGAGGCCGGTGCCGTCAGGCAGCTTGAGGTCGAGCAGCACCGCTGCCGGCCGCTTCTCGCCGAAAACCCGCAGCCCCTCCCCCACCGAGGCGGCGCCGAGCGGCCGGTAGCCGCGCGCACTCAGCATGTCGAGGCAGATCTGACGCAGAGCGTCGTCGTCGTCGATCACGAGGACGAGCGGGCGGTCGGCGACACCCATCGTGGCGGCGGATGCTATCATCGTGGTCCATGAAGCGACAAGGCAAGTGGAGCGTGCTCCTGGCCCTCACGGCCTGCGGGGTAGCATGCGACTTCCAGAAGGACCCGGTCGCGGGCCCCTCGGCGGTTCAGCCCGTGCGCTTTGTTACGGTCAAGGTCGAGTATCGACAGCCGGCCGGCTGCCAGAACAACGAGAACACCTGCGAGGCGCGAGTGGTCTTCTTCGGGAGTTGGATGAGGCCCAAGAGCTCCACGTACGAAGGCGACCAGGTGCTGCTCGACACGCGCTTCGGGCCGAACTTCTGGGAAGGGATCGTGGAAAACGTGCCGGTCAACTGGCCGCCGAACGACTTCCCCCACTACGTGCGCGTCTACGACCCCCATCTGCAGTCCACCTCTTCGGGCGGGGTCACGGCCGCGCGCTTGATCGTGGGTGGCCAGATCATCACCGAGTACGACGCGCCCGGGACGCCACAGGAGAGCGGCCTCATCTACGTCGACGACAACGGCGTCGGACGCAGCCCGAGCTGAGGCTTATCTACCCCGTATTTCGCGCACACGGCTTTCGAGCTCGGCGAGGCGCGCGGCCTGGGGCGACGTGGCGTTGACGGTGTAGCGGCGCGCCTGCGTCAGGCGAGCCTCCGCCGCCACATATTCCAGCTCCCGCAGGTGTGCAGCCGCAGCGTTCAGGTGGATCTCGGCCATCTTCTGCTTGGTGGCCGAATCGTCCGGGCGCAAGATGAGGGCCTGCGCGTATTGGGCGAGAGCCGCCTCCGGATTGCCTGCGGGCCCGGCCAGGAAGTCTCCGTAGCGCACGACCAGGACCGGATCCTCGCGGCGCCGACGCACCAGCTCCTGGAACCCGGCGTCGGCCTCTCCCGGGCGTTGGGCTCGTATTGCGAAGGCGATCAGGCCCTCGGCGGCCTTGATGTCGACCAGGTCGGCCTGCAGCGCGTTGCCGTAGCTCATCAGCACGCGCTCGACGAGCGGGTCGGGCGGGGGCATGGGGGCCCCGGGCCGCACGCGTGGCGCCGCGGCAGCCGCCTGCAGCGCGTGCGGAGCCAGAAGCTCCGCGATCGCGAGATGGGCATCCACCAGGCCGGGGCGAGCCGTCACAGCGCGCGTGTATGCCGCGAGCGCGTGCTCCTCCTCCGGCTTGAGGCGCGTGTCGGCCACGCGCGCCCCCGCGAGGGGTGAAGGCGCGGGCGCGGACGCGGCCTTGCCCGCCCACGCCCGGCCTGCGATATAGGCGGAATCGGCGTCCAAGGCATCGCCCACGCGCGCCAGCACGTCGTCGTAGCGGCGCTCCGCCAGGAGCGTGCGCGCCTCGGCGAGTGGATCCGCGACGGCCGCGGCCGAGGACGAGCCGCTCTCCCGGCTGCAAGCCGCACCCAGGAGTAGCAGCAGCGCCGCCGCCCCCCGGGTACTCCGGCCACTCACGGCTGCGACGGCCCCGCGCCCTTCTGGCGCAGCTTCTCGATCGCGCGGTTGGCGCGATCCGCCACGCGCGAGTTCGGGTCGGCGAGCAGCGGCGTCAGCCGAGCCGAAGCGTTCGCGTCGCCCATGTCCGCGAGCAGATCGCAGACTGCTCCGCGGACGCCCGGGTCGCGGTCGCTCAGGTAAGGGTAAAGATCCGGCGCCACGCTGGGCCCGAGCTCCAGCAACAGGTCGCGGGCGTGCCCGGCCGTGCTGCCACTGCCTCCGAGCGCGAGCACCAGCGAGTCGAGGAAGGCCCGGTCGCCGAGCCGCGCGATCGCGAAGGCGTAGGCGATGCGGACGTCGCCGTTTTTCTCGCGCTGGAAGTCGGTCTTGAAGGCGGACAGCATGGAAGGTGTCGCGATCCGTCCGAGCCCTTCGACCGCGAGCCGCCGCTGCTCGAGGTCGTTCGAGAACAGGAGCTCGCGGTAGATGTCACCCTGGGCAGGGTCGCCCGTCCGCGCGAGCGAGGCGAGCACGCGCGTGCCGAGCTCCCGGCGCCGATGCTGCACGAACATCTCGCGCAGCGCCGGTCCGGCCTCGTGAACGCGCAGCACGCCGACCGACTGCAGCGCGCGGTTGCGGGCCGTGGCGTTCGAGTCGGCCAGGAGCGGGATGAGCGCGCGGCCTTCCTGGGCCGTGGCGCACTTGCCGAGCGCCGTCGCGGCGGCCGCGCGGACCTCGCCTTCCGGGTCCGAGAGCGCCTGCACCAGGTCCCGAATCGAGCTGCCGCCGCCCAGGATCCCGATCGCGTAGGCCGCGTTCGCGCGCAGCCCCGCCTTTTCGTCCTTGCCCAGCACGCCGGAGAGACCGCGGAACACGGACGCGTCGACCACGGTGTAGGGGGGGACCGAGGAGCGCTCGTATTCGTCGGAGAAGTTCTCGAGGAAGCGCCCGACGGGGCCGGTACGATCGCGCTCGGTGTAGATCTCGACGAGCGCCGAGATCGCCTCGTCGCGGATCAAGGGGTCGCCGTCCTGCAAGGTCGTGACGAGCGCCGGGATCCCCGACAGGTCGCGGAGAGCGGTGAGCGCGCGCACCACCTCGAGCCTGACCTTCTGTTCGGGGTCGCGCACCAGCGCCGACACCGGCGACACCGCCTCACGCCGGCGGCTTTCGCCGAGCTTGCGGGCGGCTTCCTGGCGCGTGCGAGCCGTCGGGGACTTGAGGTTCGCGACCAGATCGTCGAAGGTTTCCTGCGCGCCCGCTGAACCGATCCCCAGGGCGACGCCCAGCGCGAGCGTCGCGACCGCCTTGCGCTCGATTCTCATGAAAGTCGATGATAGCAGATGAGCGAGGTGCCCCCGCTTGCGAACCGGCTCAGGCGGTGGCGCCTTCGACGCGCTCGAGCGCTGCACGCAAGTAGCGCGCCGTGTGACCGCGGCCGCTGGCCGCGAGCGCCTCCGGGGTGCCCTGGAACACGAGCTCGCCGCCCGCGGCCCCGCCCTCGGGGCCGAGGTCGATCACCCAGTCGGCCTGCTTGATCACGTGCAGGTTGTGCTCGATCACCACGAGCGTCGCCCCGCCGTCGAGCAGGCGATGCAGCGCGTTCAGCAGCTCGTCGACGTCCCCCAGGTGCAGACCCGTCGTCGGCTCATCGAGCACGTACATCACGCGCGGCCCCGGACGCCGCAGCAGGTGCGCGGCCAGCTTCACGCGCTGCGCTTCCCCGCCGGAGAGCGTGCTCGCCGGCTGGCCGAGCCGCAGGTAGCCGAGCCCGATCTGCTCGAGCACCTTCAAGCGCCGCACCACGCGGTGCTGTCCGCTGAACAGCTGCAGTGCCTCGTGTACCGTGGTCTCGAGCACCTGGTCGATCGAGCGCGAGCGCCACTTGGCCTGCAGCACCGGCGCCCGGTAGCGCCGCCCGCCGCACGCCTCGCACACGAGCCAGGCGTCGGCCAGGAACTGCAGGTCGACCCGCACGCGGCCGTCGCCGGCGCACGTCTCGCAGCGGCCACCCGGCATGTTGAACGAGAAGTCCGAGGCGGCCAGGCCGAGCCGGCGCGCCTCGGGTGTCGCGGCGAAAAGCTCGCGGATCGCGTCGAACGCCTTCATGTAGGTGACCGGGTTCGAGCGCGGGCTCCTGCCGAGCGGCGACTGGTCCACGATCTCGACTTCGTCGACGAACTCGACGCCCTCGACGACGGGTGTGCCGCGATCGCTGGCGGCGCGCCTTCGGCGCAGCCGCGCGCACAGCACGTCGTGGACCAGGGTCGAATTGCCCGATCCGGAGACGCCGGTGACCACCGTGAAGGCGCCGAGCGGGAAGCGCGCGTCGAGCGCCTTCAGGTTGTGGATCTCGGCCCCGCGCACGTTCAGGAACAGGCCGTTGCCGCGGCGGCGTCGCGCCGGCACCGGAATCCGCAGGTCGCCACGCAGGTACTTGGCGGTCAGGCTGCGCGGCTCGCGCACGAGCGCCGCGGTCTCGCCCTGATAGACGACGCGCCCGCCCTGGTCGCCGGCCCCGGGGCCGAGGTCGATCACGTGGTCGGCGGCCTCGACGAGCGCCGTGTCGTGCTCGACGACCACCACGGTGTTGCCCTGATCGCGCAGGGCCCGCAGGATCCCGATCAGACGTTCGGTGTCGCGCGGGTGCAGCCCGACCGACGGCTCGTCGAGCACGAACAAGGTGCCGACGAGACCGGTCCCGAGCGCCGCCGCGAGGGCGATTCGCTGTGACTCGCCGCCCGACAAAGTCGCGGAGCCGCGGTCGAGGCTCAGGTAATCGAGCCCCACGTCCTCGAGGAACTGCAGGCGGCGGTCGACCTCGTGCAGCACCCGCCCGGCGATCACCCGCTCGGCGTCAGCGAGCTCGAGCCCTCGCAGGAAGCGCCGGGCGTCGCCCACGGGCATCGCCGAGACGTCGCGGATCGAAAGACCCCCGAGCTTGACGTGCAGCGCCTCCGGCCGCAGGCGCGCGCCGCGGCAGGCCGGGCACTCCTGGTACCCGCGGTAGCGCGCGAGGAAGGCCCGCACCTGCACGCGGTACTTGCGACCCTCGAGCCAGCGGAAAAAGCCCAGCACGCCGGCGAAGTCCTCGTCCCCTTCCAGCACCAGCCGGCGATGCGACTCGTCGAGGAACGACCAGGGCACGTCGAGCGGGATGCCGCGTCGGCGCGCGAAGCGCCGGAGCTGCGCCTGCAGGTTGCGGTAGTGCGGCTTGTTCCAGGGCTCGATCGCGCCCGCCCCCAGGCTCTTGTGCTTGTCCGGCACCACGAGCTCGAGATCGACCTCGATCAGGTTGCCGAATCCGTGGCAGGCCGGGCAGGCGCCGAAGGGATTGTTGAACGAGAAGAGGCGCGGCTGCGGCTCGACCGCCGGCCGTTCGCAGCCCGCGCATTCGAAGCGCTCCGAGACGCGCAGCCGCTCGCCGCCCGCAAGCTCGACCAGGGCGCGGCCGCCGCCTTCGCGAAGGGCCGTCTCGAGCGATTCGACGATGCGGCTGCGGTCGGCCTCGCGCACGCCCAGCCGATCGACCAGCACGAGCGCGTCCTCGGCGGGCGCTGGCCCGGCGAGGTCCGCGATCTCGAGCACGTCGCCGCCCAGCAGCAGGCGTGAGAAGCCGCGCTTGCGCAGCTCCGCGAGCGACAGCGGCCCGAACGGCCCGCCCTCCGGATGCGGCTCGGCTGGCCGGAAGCCGATCTGGATCCGGCTGCCTTCCACGTCGCGCAGCAGGCGTTCCGCTACGAGCGTCGGCGAGTCGCGCTTGATCAGCTCGCCGCAGGCGTCGCACACGACACGCCCGGCGCGCGCGAACAGCAGCCGCAGGTGGTCGTGGATCTCGGTGGCGGTCGCCACCGTGGAGCGCGGGCTGCGCGACAGCGTGCGCTGGCGAATCGCGATCGCCGGACAGATCCCGGACACCTCCTCCACGCGCGGCTTCTCCATCCGCTCCAGGAACTGCCGCGCGTAGGAGGAAAGGCTCTCGACGTAGCGGCGCTGGCCCTCGGCATACAAGGTGTCGAAGGCCAGGCTGCTCTTGCCGGAGCCCGAAACGCCGGTGATCACCACCAGCTTGCGCGTGGGGATGGTGACGTCGATCCCCTTCAGGTTGTGGACCCGGACTCCCCGGAGGACGATGTCGGCGGGCATCCTAACCGGGCATCGTACCACGCGCCCTGGTGACGGCGCCCGGGGCTCAGTGCTGCGCCCGAAGCTCCGGGGCGGACTCGGCGAGCTGCTTATCGCGCGCGCGCTCGGCCACGAACGTCTTCGGGTCGCGCATCAGCACCTCGGCGCGAGGCACGAGCTCGAGGGCTTTCCTGATCTGCGGGTCCCAGCTGACGCTGCGGCGGCGCGCCTCGCCCTCTCCGATCACTTGCATCAGGACCTGGTCCTCGATCTGGTGCACGATAGCGACCCTGTTCTGCTCTACGTCGGCGGGCGTGAAGCGCAGCTTGCGCGAGGTCAGGTACTCCTTGAACTCCGAGAGCACCGTGTCGTCCACGTGGAAGTCCCTCGCCACCACGCGCACCTTGGCCGAGGTCGTGTGCGACCGCTTGCCGGTGCCGGCGATGTCCGCCTGCCCGCGTCCACTCTCCACCTCGAAGCGCCGCGCGAAGCCGCTGAATGCCTGGCGGCCGATCAGGTAGGACACGAACTTGTTGGGGGTCTCGGCCTCGACGCAGTAGTCGGGTGTGATGCCGTCGCCGCCGAAGACCTTGCGGCCGGAGTCGGTGAGCTTGGCCTCGCCGCTGCCCTGGCCGCAGCCCTTGCGCTCGCGCGCCGAGTAGTACTCGTCGATCGAAGCCGAAACGTAATCGCGCTGGATCGAGCGACCGGAGGGCGTGTAGTAGCGCGCCGTCGTGAGCGCCAGCGCGTAGCCGCGCACGTTGCGAAGCGGCATGATCGTTTGCACCAGGCCCTTGCCGAAGGTGGTCTCCCCCACGATCAGTGCGCGGTCGTGGTCCTGGAGCGCGCCGGCAACGATTTCGCTCGCGCTCGCGCTGTGGCGCGAGGTGAGCACCACGAGCGGCGTCTGCGACCAGGGGCTGTCGGTCTCGGTGATGTAGTTCGACTCGTCGCGGCGCGAGCGCCCGCGCGTGTAGACCACGAGCTGGCCCTTCTTCAGGAACAGGTTCGACACCGCGAAGGCCTGGTCGAGGAGCCCGCCCGGGTTGTCACGGATGTCGAGGATGTACGCCTTCGCGCCCTCGCGCTTCAGCTCGCGCAAGGCCTTCTCGAGCTCGCGCTCACAGTCGTCGCCTTCGCCCGGCCGGCAGGCCGTGGTCTCGTTGAAATCCGTGAGGCGGATATAGCCGACGTCCTTGCTGACCATGAAGGAGTATGGGACGGAGTGCAGCGGGATCGCGTCGCGGATCACCGTGAACTCGAGCGGCTCGTCGTAGCCCTGGCGCACGATCGTCACCTTGATCGGCGAGCCTTTCGGGCCGCGCAGGCGCTTCACGGCATCGTCGATGCTCATCCCGCGCGCGTCCTCGCCTTCGATCTTGCTGATGATGTCTCCCGCGCGGATCCCGAGCCGATGCGCCGGCGTGCCCTCGAAAGGCGCCACCACGGTGATGTTGCCGTCGACCGACACGACGGTGATCCCGAGCCCGTAGTACTGGCCCTTCTGGCGCTCCTGCATCGACTGGTAGTCGCGCTGCTCGAAGAAGTTCGAGTGCGGATCGAGCGTCCGCAAGAGCTCGCGGATCGAGCTCGAGACCAGCTTGTCGCTCGGCACCTCCTCGACGTACTCGCGCTCGATCGCGCCGAGCAGCGCCGTATAGAGGTGGAGCTGCTCGTTGAGCCGCCCGGTGCCGGCGATCGCGCTCCTGCCGACGAGCCCCCCCGCCAGGGTGGAACCCAAGATCAATCCGATGGACACAGCCCCGAGCCGGGAGAGCTTCATGGAATCAATGATAACAGCACGAAAGCCCGGGACGGCCTGGACGAGCTAAAGGGGGGCATCACGCCCCCCCTAGCCCACCGGAGCGTTAGAAACGCACATGCACCCCGACTGTCCACGTCCATCCCGACAGGTCGATGCGGTTGACGAAACCGGACTCGTTGGGCGCGAAGTCGTTACCCATGTCCTTGGCCGCCCACATGTAGCGCCCCTCGCCCACGATCGCGAAGTCGCGGTTCACGTAGTAGCGGAGTCCGCCGAGCGCGTGCAGCCCGAGGGCAACACCGTCGTCGACGAAATCGTCGCTGTAGATGGCCAGGTCGGGATCCAAGAAGTCGATGAAGTCGCCGAACTCTTCGTACTGGTAGAAGACGGCATCCACTCCCCCGCCCACGAATGGAGCGAACTTGCTGCGTTTGCCGGTAGGCAAGAAGCGGAGCGACACACCGAGCGGTACCGTGCGGAGCCGCAAGGTCTGCAAGATGTCGCCGCCGCTGGGTCGCTCATAGTCGCGGTAGAACGTGTCGACGCTCTTCGAAGAGCCGTCGAGGTGGACCGCCACCTCGAGGTTGTCCGCGATGACGTGGTTGTACTCGACGCCCCCGTAGACACCGTCGAAGGCGCCCTTGTCGACGGCGTAGAGCTCGCACACATCCTGGAACAAGGTGTACTCGGCCGGCTCGCTCGAGGGGATGCCGCAATCACGCATGCGGGGCAGGAACCCGCCGATGCGGAGATCGAGGCCCTGCGCTCCCGCATCGCCCGCCAGCAGCAGGATCGTCAGGAGGATCGGAAAAAGCGCCGCTCGTCTCACGGTTGCTCCTTTCGAGGCCGCTACGCGGATCCGGCCTACCTTGGTGCCTGAAATGCAGGATCAGTGCCACGCCACGCTGGCCACAAGGCCAGGCAAACCAAGGGATTTCGAATCGTATCCTGCTTGGGTTGTCCTCAGGAGTGGACGACGCCGAACCCGCATCCCTCGGAAGCGGACAACGCGCACCTCGTGCAATTCAATTAAGACGGAAGGCCGAACACGTGAACACACCGGGAAAGGTAGTCAGAGAGGCGTGGCCACAGCCTCTCGACGGGACGTGTCGGCTCGTGCCAGACGGCACTGCAGCGCCTCATGGACGTATCAGCAGCGAGGCTCCGTTCTAGCCGGGCCTCGTCTGCTGCTTGTCGTTGTTCTCTGGCCCGCCCCAGGAGGGCCTGATGGGAAGTCGATCAAACAGGCGGTTCCAGATAGCTAGGAACCGTCGCACGTTCGGGTCGGCTTTCAGTTGGTCCGGGTCATACAGCTGGACACTGTGACGCTTCTCGTCAAGCCATATGTCGAGACGCAGTGCTGGCCGATGCAGAGGAAGCGTCGCGGGAAAGACCTTCGCAGGCATGTCGAAGAACCGCTCAGCTAGGATTACTTGTCGAATAGCAGCGACGTGGTCGGCCGAGAGGCTAAACCGCGCCATGAGGTTGCCGGACGGTGCGATCATGTAATTCACTCGGAGGGACATCTCGCCGCTCGGCGTGAGCCTTAGGTCCCAACTCTCACCGTACGGACCCGCTGTGCTGATCCACGCTTCCACAACGAGGGCCACGGGCTTGTCTTCGGCCTTCAGGATGCAGCCGATAAGCGACAAAGCGACTAGCCCAAACGCCGCGCGACTCAATCTAAGGTTCCCCCCGACTGAGGTCCGCGAACACCGGGGATAAAGTGCGAAGCTCCAAAGTCTACTGGGCTTCGTCAGCCTTATCCTCTTGTTGTGCGGCGTCGCTCACGCCGCGCGGAAGGAGATGTCCAGGAGCTGAGGCCCCGCCTCGCCATGCTCAAGTCGCTCGGCTAGTGCTTGAACCTTGGCTTGCGCTTCGTCCTGCGTCGCCCCGTACGCGAGTACGCCAGGCAGATCAGTAACCTCGGCGATCCACCGCCCGTCTGCTTCGCGTTCGAGCTCGACCTGAAAGGTCACCCAGCCTCCTCCGTCAGGCCATTCTAGCCGGCTCGGTGGCACCTGCGAAGTCCGCACAACACAGAGTTAAGCTGCGAAGCTCCATTATGCTCGGCTTCGTCAGCGTCAACTCTTTGTTGGACGGCGCCGTCGCGCATGGAGCCAAGCATCGATCACCTGCTGCACCGTCATGCTCGGCAGCCGCTGGAGCTCAGCTTCTGTCACTTGCAGCGCCTGCTGCATGACCTTCCACAGACTCTCGAACTCGAGCGCGTCGGGCTCTAGGACCACGATGTCGGCGATAGCTCCCCGGCGAATTCGCCCCAGCTCGGCCTGAAGGCCGATGGCGCGGGCGGGTCCGAGGG
>Ga0114129_10015391_pt1 | contig 10884 bp, 6 predicted proteins | sample RhiMetdeltSRZDD1_FD_80071 | JGI IMG/M metagenome (GOLD analysis project Ga0114129, IMG submission 80071) | Populus rhizosphere microbial communities from Tennessee, USA - Rhizosphere MetaG P. deltoides SRZDD1 (version 2) (version 2) | ecosystem: Host-associated > Plants > Roots > Rhizosphere >... | reverse complement strand
CGAACGTGAAGCTCAATCAACGCTTGCGTGAATTGCCCGGCGTGGATCGGATTTTCATCCACCCGAACATGGGCGACGGTGGATGCGGCGTCGGCGCGGCGCTGCTGGAATTCGTCGGCTGCGCCCGGCTGGTGGAACCGATCGCGGATGTGTTCCTGGGCCCGAGCTTCACCGAGGACCAGATTGCCGACGCGCTGCAGCGCGCACAGTTGCCGTTCACACGGTACGCGCCCGTCGAGTCGAAGATCGCAGCGCTTGTCGCGGCCGGGCGAGTGGTCGCGCGTTTCGACGGCCGAATGGAGTACGGACCGCGGGCGCTCGGCAACCGATCGATTCTCTACCACGCGAAAGAGGTCGAAGTGAATCAGTGGCTCAATCAGCGACTGGGCCGGACCGAGTTCATGCCGTTCGCGCCCGCGACGCTGAGTGAGTTCCGTGACGACTGCTACAAGAACATCTCGGGGTGCGAGCACGCGGCGGAGTTCATGACCATTACCTTCGACTGCACCGAAAACATGAAGCGAACCTCGCCGGCGGCGGTTCACGTTGACGGCACGGCGAGACCGCAACTGGTAACGGAGCGTTCGAATCCCGGTTTCTATCGGATCCTGAAGGAATATCACGCGCTGACCGGTATACCCTCGATCATCAACACGAGCTTCAACATGCACGAGGAGCCCATCGTCTGCACGCCAGACGACGCGATTCGAGCATTCCTGCAGGGAAACCTCGACCACCTGGCTATCGGGTCCTTCCTGGTCGATCACCCGTCGAGCCGCCGGTGAACGATCGCTCCGGAGTCGTGCTCGCCGTCTCGCCCGGTGATCGTGCTGCGGCGGTAGCCATCGACGGCTATCTGGCTGGCGCGGCGATCGACCGTGCAGGCGGGAGCGGCCAACCTTCGAATGGCGCCGCAGCCGCAGCGTTGAGGGCCGCAGGTGTCACATCGGAGCAGGTCGACGTCGTCTCGGTCGTCGGGTCTGCTGCCGGCCCGCTGCCGGGGGTATCAAACGGAATTGATCACGTGCTTCGCCGCGTGCTCAACGGCGCGAATCGCCGCCATGTCACGCCGGTACAGGCGCACCTGGCACAAGCGGCGGCGGTCGCTCCCGAAGGAGCCGTTTTGTTGGTGGCAAACGAAACGGATCCGGATCAATCCGTGGTCGCACAGAACTGCGCGACCCGGATCATCGGAATCCAGCCACGACCCGACATCGGGAGCGCAGTGGCTCTCGCCGGCCGAGTGGCTGCCGATATCGGAGTGCCGGCGACACACCTAGCGATGGAGCTCGAAGTCGCGGCCCAGACCGGATCGCCCGGGTACCTCGAAGACTTCACATCGATCTTGCAGCTCCGTGACGGTGCCACCCATGTCGACTGGGCCCGGTACCAAGCGTTCATGGATCGCGTTGCGGAGGGAACGCCTGCCGACCTGCGACGACGCGACAGCCTGCACAATCACGTACAGCGTCGAAGGACCGATCTGGCGGCCAGCCTCCTGGACCGGCTCGTCGAGGTTCTTGCGCGCGTCCTCGAAGGTCTGTCCGAACAGTCGAGGGCGGGTGCTGTCGCGCTGTCGGGAAGCTTGTTCACCGACGCGCACTTCAATGGCCGATTGGGAGCGGCGCTCAATGGAGCCCTTTCGATCGCGCCGGTTCCCGAAGGAGCGGGCGCGGTTCTCGGGGCGGCACTGCTGGCGGGCGGAGGAGTCATCGAACCGATCACGCATCTCGCGCTTGGTCCAACTGTGACGGAGCACGACATCAAACCAGTGCTCGAGAATTGCCGATTGGAGTACCTGTACGAACCCGACTGGCCCCGATTGATGTCAAGGGTCTCGGCCATGCTCTCGAGTGGGAAGCTCATTGCATGGTTTCAAGGGCCGCTCGAGTTCGGGCCCCGCTCGCTGGGAAGTCGAAGCATTCTCTGCGACCCGTCCAATCGGTATGCCCGGGACAACGTGAACACGTTTCTTCTCCAGCGCCCGCTCGACGACCCACTAGGACTGTCAATCCCGGCGTGTCGTGCGAGGGAGTGCCTGGTCCGCGATCTGGATTCCCCGTTCATGCTGGTTGGCGCTGAGGTGCAGCCGCAGTGGCGCTCCCGAGTCGTTGCGGCGCTCGATCGCCGGCATCGATGCGCGGTGCATACGGTACGGGCGGCCGCCTCGCCGGCGCTCCACGACCTCTTGGAGCTGCATTACGCCAGGACCGGAGTGCCGGGATTGATCAATGTTCCGCTGTCGACAACGCCGCACACGCTGGTCGCGGACGCACGCGAAGCCGTGCGCGCGACGTTCGGATCGGCGATTGACGTTCTCGTGATGGGTCGGTTTCTGATCAGCAAGGATTATTGGCTGCTCCGGAGCACTGCCGTCGTGTGATGGTGTGACGAACCAACCTGCACGAAGACTTTCGAGTGCCACACAGGGGTCACGTCGAGAGTGGCGATTCGCGCGACGCCGCCTCCGCTGGTTCCCGATGGCGAATGACGCGCGCTGGGACCCCGACTGCGACCACCGAGGCGGGAATGGGTTTAGTCACCACCGCGCCGGCTCCAATAATCGAGTTCGGCCCTACATCCGCCATGATGACGGCTGCATTGCCGACCCACACGGACGCGCCGATCCGAACGAGGGTTCGGCGGCCTTCCTGTTCGCGTGTGGACGGGTCCGTCTGTCCGGTTCCATGTGTATGCCGTCCGCTCGTCACGTGCACGCCCGAGCCGAGCAACGCGTCGTGCTCGATGTGTACGAGCCCGAGGTGGCATCCGGCGCCGACGTAAACACCGTCTTCGATCCGGGCGCCGGTTTGTGAAAACAGAGTGCCGAAGCTGATGACAGCTGTCGGGTGGCAGGCCGCGATCGTCTGCGCGAGGAATGCGCGCCGAAGGTACTGTCCCAGCACTCCCGGAATCAGTGCCAGCGTCTGGGTGGAACCTTCAAGCGCTCGATTCGCGCCCATCAGGGCGGCACGGATCCGGAACGACGCAAGGGCCGGAAGAACGGCCAGCAGTGCGAGCCCACGAGCGATGCTCTTCAACGTATCGCGCACGGCAGTCCAGCGGATGATGTCCGATTCTATATGGTGATTACGTCCGACGACCACATGTCCGACCATCGTGCCGAACAGCGGACACGAGTACGTGTACCTTTGGTGGCTGCGAATACGGCGGCCGGTCGCTCGGTTCGTCGTGGCGAGCCGCTCACCGTCGGAGTTCCGATGCTGCGCAGTGCCGCGTGGGACGCGGACCGCTGGGCTCTCGTCGGGCCAAGGAACACCTGCGCAGCGCAGGCTCGGGTGCTGGACCGATGGAGTGACGGGTCGATCCGATGGCTGCTCGTCGACGGACGACTCGATGTTGATTCGGGTGGGACCGAGCAGCTGTACTTGGAGCACGGTGACCCGCGTTTTCTGGACTTCGGAGCCATCACCGTTCGCGTGTCCGAGACAGACGATGGCGTCATGGTAGATACCGGCGCCGCCACCTTTAGCCTGCGACGAAACCTGGCATTTCCATTCGACGACGTCATCGTCTCAGATGATTCAGTGCTCGACCGTTCCGTCACGCGATTCACGATCACGGATGCGGACGGCGTGACGACGGCGGTTCTCGTCGACGCGATCGACATAGAGGAATGGGGCCCGATCCGCTGCAGCCTGGCTGTGACTGGTTCGGTCCGGCGTCACTCGAAGCGGGAGTGGCTCCACCTGCTCGCTCGTCTCGATTTCTATGCTGGCCTGCCGACCGTCAGGCTTCGCATCACTGTGCGCAACCCGGAGCGCGCCCGCCACGCTGGTGGATTCTGGGACCTCGGCGATCCGAACTCCGTGTATTTGGGGGAAATCTCGATGGCTCTCGCGCTGCTGCCATCCGAGAGCCCCTTCGTGGTTCGGTGCTCTGCCGAGTCGCGGGAGCATTTCACGCAACTCTGGGGGCCCGTCGAGTTATACCAGGACTCCAGCGGTGGCGAGCGCTGGGATTCGCCGAATCACGTGAACCACGCGCGTCGGGTGACGACCAGCTTCCAAGGGTATCGCCTCACGTCACCCGATGGCTCGCGGACCGGGCTCAGGGCGACGCCAATCCTGAGCGTCGCCCGGGGCCATCGTGAAATCACCCTCGCGTTTCCGCAGTTCTGGGAGAACTTTCCGAAAGCCGTCGAAGCCGACGATGGGGTGCTGACGCTGCGTCTTTTCCCCGGACAGTATTCGGACCTCCACGAGCTGCAGCCCGGCGAGCAGAAGACGCACGAGTGTTTCATCTCCTTTTGCCCAGACGACGTCACCGACTCGCCTCTCGAATGGTGTCGGCATCGGACGGTTCTTCACGCAAGGCCAGAGTGGTATTTCGGCGTCGATGCCGTCAGCTTCCTGGCGCCAGCCGATGAGCGGCACTCGGCGCTGGTCGAGACGGCGATTGCGGGCCGCGACACCTTCGTGCACAAACGCGAAGTGGTGGACGAGTACGGCTGGCGGCATTTCGGTGAGGTCTACGGAGACCATGAGGCGGTTCGCCACTCTGGTCCGTCGCCGCTCGTTTCGCATTACAACAATCAGTACGACGCGATTGGCGGATTCGCCTACCAGTTCCTCCGCTCCGGCGACCTGCGGTGGTGGCAGCTGTTCTCAGACCTCGTCGCTCACGTGATCGACATCGATGTGTACCACACGACGCGTGACAAGTGGGCTTTCAACAACGGGATGTTCTGGCACACCTATCATTATGGCGACGCCGACACGGCGACACACCGCACTTATCCTCGCAGCGCCCGCGGCCGGACGCATGGCGGCGGACCATCAGCGGACCACAACTACACGACTGGCCTGATGCTGCACTATCTGATGACGGGAAATGAAATGTCGCGTCAGACGGTGCTGGAATTGGCGGACTACGTCTTTGCCATGGACGACGGCGACAAGACCATTTTTCGTTGGCTTGCACGTGGCGCGACTGGGCTGGCGACCGCGTCCGCCGATGCCGGCACGTACCACGGGCCAGGCCGCGGAGCGGCGAATTCGATCAGCACGCTCTTGGATGGGTATCGGCTGAGCGGCGAGCCGAGGTTCTTGCAGAAAGCCGAGCGCCTGATTCGGCGCGTCATCCATCCTGCCGACGACATTGCGGCCCGCAAGCTCGATGAGCCGGAGCGGCGCTGGTTCTACACGATGTTTCTCCAGGCCCTGGGGAAGTACCTGGAGGAGAAGCAGGAACGCGGGCAACTGGATACGATGTACGAATACGCGCGGGCCAGCCTTCTGCACTACGCGCGGTGGATGGCGCAACACGAATATCCGTATCTCGATCGACCGGAGAAACTCGAATTCCCGACCGAGACGTGGGCGGCCCACGAGCTTCGCAAGAGTGACGCGTTCTACCTGGCTGCCTTGCACGCCAGCGAGCCCGAGCGAAGCCAGTTCACCGAGCGAGGGCGGTACTTCTTCGAAACAGCCATCACGACATTGGAGCGAATGCCCACGCACAGCCTGGCGCGCCCGGTCGTCATCCTTGCATCGTCCGGACTGCTTCACTCCTGGTTTCGACTGCATCCGAACGCGTCCGCGCCCGGAGCAACCGAGTCAAGCGACTTCGGTGTCCCAGAGCGCTTCGTTCCGCAAAAGCTTGTGGCGAAACAACGGCTGATATTTTTGACCGTCGCGGCGTTGCTTTGCCTGATCGTGCTGGGCACGGTTGCAGTCATGATCGGCTGGTGATTGCGTCCTGAAGCTGCAGCTTTCAGCGAAGCGTCATGATTTGAGTTCAGCGAAGCGCCGGAACGATTTCGACCAGCCTGCCCGGCGGACGCCGCTCGAACCATCCGATCCGTGTTCTCAGTGCCGAGGGAACGAGATAGGCAACGGACCTGTAATGCCGGGACGTTGTCGCCAGCGTGCTCGTCTCCAGATATCCCACAGGCATCGTGTTCGAGCCCAGCGGGTTCACGATCGTGCCGTAGCGATCGAACTGCGCGTGCCTCGGGTCGTCGCTGGTGAACACGTTATCCAGATATCGACAGCCATTCAGTACATACAATTGATCTCTCGTCGCGGCGTCCGTGATGAACGCCACGTCCGTCGTGGACCTGATCGCCGGCAGCAGTTCTTTGTTGATCTCGACGTCTTGGCCCCACGGGCCCGATGCCGCGATGAGCAGCACGTTGACTGCCGTGACGAACACCGCCAGAGCCATGCCGAGTCGCCGCAGCCGCGCCAAATAGAATCCGAGTGTAAGGGCGAGTGGCGCCGCGAATGTCTGCGCGAAACGTGCGCTTCGCCAGAAGGGTCGAAACTCGAATGGCGACTGGGTTCCGTAGCCGATCCACACCCAGAATGCGACGCTCGCGCCGAGCAGTATGCGGATCGATCGCGGCGTCGATTGGCGATGGGCGAACCAGAGGATGGACACCGACAATGTTGCCAGCCCGAAGTCCTTGGAGATGATCCACGCGAGCACCGGCCAGGCGAACCATGCTGCGGAGAACGTTGTCACGCTCGGATCCAGTCGCGGTGAGGTTTTTGGGATGATTCGGAACTCGTAGAACGGGTCGCGCGTGAGCCACCAGTACGTCAGGAACTCGATCGCGCAATAACCGACCGCGGCTGCAACGAGCCAGGCCACAGCGCGTCGCCGCTCGCGCGGATTCGAAGCGAGCAGGAATGCCGTTCCCAGCACGAAACCGATCAGGAAGACAGTCGTCAGATGGGTAAAAATGGCCAGGACGAAGGTGAAAGGACCCAGAAAATCGCGCGCCGGGATGTCGTCCACCAGCAGGCAACCGACGCCTGCGGTGATGAAGAACGTAGCGAGGCAGCCTGGCAAAGGAACGGTCGCAAATGCCACATCGACGGGCAAGCTCGCGGTGACCAGACCCGCAAAGAGCGCCGCGCGCGCTGAGAGCGCGTACGCGGCGATGAGCACCGTCACCAGACTTGTCGCCAGAGATGGAATCAACGACGGAAGCGCGAGAGCGCCTTCGCTGCAGCCGAAGGACTGGATCGTCAGGTGGAGTGAGCCGACGTACAGAAGGCGGGTTTCCCAGTGGCTCTGCGGCAGATGATTCCACTCGGCCGCATATTTCACGTAATGGACGGCATCAGCTGGCCACAATCCTTCGAAGAACGTGACTCGAAGGAGCAGCGCCAATGCGAAAGTTGCGAGAACGACCGTCGTGACCGCAGGTCCCCCGGTGTCGACATCGCTTGCGATCTGATGCGAACCGGCTTGCGCCACCACTCACAAAGATAACATGTGCGCGACGATGAGACGCTGCCGTCCACCAGACGCGGCTGCGCGATGAGTGACGAGAGAGGAGCGGGGGGACGACGTCCCCCGGGTGAACAGGAGTGCGGCTACAGTTGAAACACTCTGATAATCGCCTTGCCGGCGTAGATGTTCGACCAGTCACGTGAGGCTTCCGAGACGAACAACTGATTCGTCTGCCGATCGAACGCCAGCCTCAGCGAGCCGGTTGCGATCGTCGAGCCGTCGATGTCCCCCACCAGACTTCGCATCGGGATGTAGGCGGTCTCGCGGAGTTTCGTCCGATCCATCTCACCACGAGCGACCTTGGCGAAATCGTTCTGATCGTAAATGAACAGACCCACACGTCGGACGGTCGCGCCTGGTCCCGTCGCCTGATGCCACGGGTCCTTCTTCCCGTGGATGCAGGTATCGTTTCCGTACCAGGCGTGCGCGTCTTCGGTCACGCCATCGACGAATGACGTCGCGAAGATCACGCCTTGCTTGCCCGACGATGTGTTCACCCAGGCCGTGCTGGTGATGTAGTCGTTGAAGACGTTGCCGGCCGTGCCCGCGGGTCCCACCGGACCGAGCACCGGCTTTGCCGCCCCGAGCGGAAGATTCGGATTCGGATAGCCCGCTTCGCCCTGATGGTACAGCATCGAATCGCAAACCCCGCGGCGTAGCGCCGACGGCGCGGGCTGCAGGTTGTTGATGTCAAACTGCGCCAGCATCCCGACCGGCACGCTTGCCTTGGATCGATCATCTACTGGGTCTGGAGGCGTCGTCTCGCTTGGCTCGGAAAGCATGACATGGCCGTTAATGCCCCATGGCGATGCCCCACCACCCGAACCGTACATCGCGGACAAGATCAACCGTTTTCCCGCGAACAGAGTGCGGGCGAGATCCGCCCGGTTTGAGAACTCCGGGGGGAGCAGAGCCATGTACCCCCCGGTCAAATGCGATCCAGCAGTCGTCCGCCAAGGGCCGAACGCTCTGACACTCCCATCGGCATTGAGGCGCGTGAAGATCAGCGACGGGTCATTCGCATTGATGCCGTACACGTCCTTATAGGCCAGCCAGATGCCCTGCCGATTGTCGTCCCATTGGAGACCGCCCAGGAACGATGGGTTTCCCGCGGCCAGATTGTTGTAGAGCCGCTTGCCCTGATAGACGTCGCCCCACCAGCGCACGAATCGCGCGCGGTTGTCATTCTTGATGGCCGTGTCGGCATCAGGCGACAGCGTCGTCGGCACCTCAACTTCGTACACCTGATCGGGGACGTTCCCGTTCGCCTGGTTAGGCACGTCTCGCGCCGTGGTCAGCAGATTGAGCTTCCCGCTCACGCGGCGGAGAGTGATTGTGCCGTAGCTCGTGCCCGTCGACATCGCGTCACTGAGATCCTGCGGGAGCGCGAAGCAACCCTTGTAAGCGAGATCCTTCGCTGTGAGGACCGTGCCGCTTCCTGCCGATGACGCTTCGATGACGCGGAGGTTGGCCGGAGGCCTCGGGGCCTGGTCGACCCCGGACTCACCCGACGCGTAAACCGTCGGCAGGACTGCAGACACGCCAATGCCGGCCGCCAGCGAGCCGAGGAACTCCCGGCGGGAATGGGAAGAACGGTTTCGATCGGCCTTTTTCATGGTCCGTACAAGCCAAAAGCAAGACAGTTATTGAATCAAGGGAATGTCGACCCACCACTCAGCAACGACCGTGCCCGGTTGCGGCGCGAGGTGGATCGGCGAGAATCACGAGGTTTCGCGAGCAGGCCTGGACGAGAAGCGGCCAACCATCCCCGGCTGTAACGAAGATGTAATTGGACTTGCAACCTTGTCGGCACGGAATCATGCCACATCGCGCTGTGCCGTCGACGTAATCAATTCTCGGTAAATCGCTTCAACTCTATCCATTCGTCGCTCGAACGACAGCTCGGTCTCTACGTGTCGACGAGCGGCGGAAGCCCGCATTCTACTCGCCTCAGGGTCTGCGAGAGCAGACTCAATCGCGTGGGCGAGGGCTGAGACGTCGAGTGGCGGCACCACAAGCGCGTGCACGCCGTGTGCGACGATATCGCGTGTGCCGCCTGCATCCGTCACGACCAGAGGGGTTTCGAATGCCATCGCCTCCAGCACCGCATTCGGAGTTCCTTCGCGCTCGGATGATTGGACGAACAGATCGAATGCGTGATGGAGGCGGCTGATGTCAGGCCGATGCCCCAGGAGCCGGCAGACGTCCGCGAGTCGAAGCCGGTCGATTATTCGTTCGAGCTCCATCCGGCAGCGCCCTTCGCCTGCGATGAGCAACCGCGACCAGGGCCACCGTGCATGGATCCGAGCGAAGGCTTCCAAGAGTAGATCGAATCGCTTCTCCGACTCGAGCCGGCCGACGGCCCCGATGACGCGCTCGTGCTCCCCGAAACCGAATTCGTGTCTTGCGGGCTCGCGGTGATCGGGGTTCCGGACGAACTCTCGGTGGGTGATCGCGTTGGGCACCAGTACGATGCGATCCGGCCTGCAGCCCGCGCGAATGAGCTCTGCCTTGATCGGACTCGACACGGCGATCACGCGCGGGAAATATGCGAGGAGCTGCTTCTCGACCCGGTAATAGAACCGCTCGCGGGCACTGGCGCCCGCCCAGCCGTGGGCCGTCGACAACGGGATCGCGAGGCCGCGTCTCGCGAGCGCCCACGCCGCGAGATCTGTCTTGTAATCGTGGGCGTGAACGATGTGTATGCCTCTTCTCTTGACGACCGCGCGGAGTGCCGGCCAGACGGTCCAATCGAACGAGTGCCGCTCGTGGATCTCCTCGTAGTCGATGCCGAGCCGTGCGGCCTGCCGATCGATTGCAAAGACATCGTCGCGTCGATCGCGAATGTAGCAGACGGTCACTGCAATCGGGGAGCGGTACGGATGCCGCGCGCCGAGCAGAATGGTCTTGTCGGGGCCGCCGCCGGTTCCGCGAACGCTGCGAAGCTCGAGCACTCGAATCGGGCTCGTCGGCATTTGTATCTTGTCAGCCCAGCGCGGCGACACAACGCAGGTACAGCGCGTAATACCGGTCGACCGTCGATTCGATTCTGAAGCCGCTTCTGACGCGCTCGGCCGCGGATCGCCCAAACCTGGCCGCCTGACATGGATTATCCAACAACTCGAGGATTGCAGCCGCCGTGGCAGTAGCGTCGCCCCGCGGGACGAGCAGACCGTCCACGCGATCGCGCAGGATTTCGGGGTTCCCTCCGACCGCCGTGACGACTATCGGGAGCTCGGACGCCATGGCCTCCAGCAGTGTGATGGACGCCGCTTCGCTGAGAGACGTCAGAGCATAGAGGTCCACCGCTCCAAGGATCTCCGGTACGTCCGACCGCACACCCATGAATCGCACGCGCGAGCGAAGGCCGAGCTCGGTCAGGCGCTTCTCCAGTTCAGCGCGGAGTGGTCCATCGCCGACGAGCAGGAGGTCGACATCCGGCCGATCTCGTGCGACGCTGGCGAACGCGGTCAGGAGTGTGCGGTGATCCTTCACCGGGTGAAAGCGCGCGATGGTCGCGACGTATCGTCGAGAGGTATCGAGACCGAGGCGTGTGCGAACAGGGCCAGGATCCGAAGCGCGACCGTACCGTGCGATGTCGATCCCGTTCTCGACGAT
>Ga0114129_10015389_pt1 | contig 10885 bp, 9 predicted proteins | sample RhiMetdeltSRZDD1_FD_80071 | JGI IMG/M metagenome (GOLD analysis project Ga0114129, IMG submission 80071) | Populus rhizosphere microbial communities from Tennessee, USA - Rhizosphere MetaG P. deltoides SRZDD1 (version 2) (version 2) | ecosystem: Host-associated > Plants > Roots > Rhizosphere >... | reverse complement strand
TCACATTTTGCAGTACGCCCGGATGAAGAACGGCGTGTCGCCGATCTGGAGGGCCGGATCCTCGACAGGCCCGAACACTCGGCAGACGGCGTAGTGCGTCTCGATCCAGCGCATCAGTTGACGGCAATAGTCACGGCCGAACGCCGCAGCGCCGAACTCCCTCGTAGGCCGATTGGTGATCAGAATGAGACGCGTGTTCGCGGCCTGTAACTGCTGGATCGCGCGCGACTCACCTGTCGCGTCGAGAAATCCAGGCGTCACGATCTCCTCACGCAACGGATTCCGCCTCCCGCTGAGAAAATCCAGCGACGTGCCTTCGGGCATCACCGCGACGGCGTCCCCGGGCCGCGTGTGCTGATCGATGTACGCGAGCGCCTCGTTCCATGCTTCCCCGACGTCCGCCGAGGTGATCAGGCTGCCGCGAGGGGTGTCGATTGCCACCGTATTCAGCGTCCGGTAGCGATACGCCAGCACCCCGGCGGTGCCAACGCTCGTCATTACCAGCAGACTCAACGCCGTCGTAACGGCAATGGTGCGCACGCGCACGTCGCGGAACAGATCGGCAAATGGTCCGACCCACAGGTAGGTGAAGAGCACAATGGACATCGGTAGCAGAAACGATCCGTAAGACCCGCCGCTGCGGACGTGCAGTATCGTTCGCGCGAGACTCGCAAGCGCGTAGATCGCGTACACGATCAGGATCGCAGTGTCCGCGCTGCTGCCTGGTTCGGTCCGAAACCGACGGACCAGGAGGACGAGCAACCCGACGAGCAGCAGCGGCATCGCCAGATACGGCCCCAGGTCCCAGTCGAACCCGGTCGTCAGCGCCATCACGATCAGCGCCCCAAACGCCGCCGCGAGCACATACCAGGCACGACGACGGTGAGTCAGGCTGTCGGCGCCGATCAGGCTGCTGATCGCGCCGATGACCGCCGCCGCGATCCCCACTTTGATTGTGGCGACGACCATGCGTCCTACCGATCCAAGCGGATCGTCGAATCCGAAGAGTCGCGTGTTGAAATACGCGAGCTCGGGCGGCATGTTGTAGAGGAGGAGCCAGCTGTCCGACACGAGCGTGGACCAGCCGACGCGAGCCGCAATGATCGCGTACACACCGAACGCGAGACACGCGGCGGACGCGACGAATATGACGGCGAGCCTCAGGCCACGCAGGACACTCGGATACGTCGCGAGTACCGCCGTCGTCAATCCCGCCGCCAGCGTCGCCAGCGCCATCTCGGTCTTCGCCAGCATTCCCAGACCCGCCACCAGGCCGGCGACCAGAAACCGGAGCGGCGCTCCCGCGTCGCGACGTCTCTCGAGCGCCCGGATGAGAATCGCCAATGTGACCAGACCGAGCAGCGTCCCGTGCAGCGAGTTATAGGAGTACGGGAGGATGAAGTTTCCTGAGGGCTTGAACACGCACAGCCACGTGACGCTCAGAGTCGCGGTACCCGCGGCCGCGGGGCTCATGATCTTTCGTGCGAGGAAGTACACGAGGACGAGGATCGCGATCGCGGCGATCATTCCGTCCGCGTAAAGGACCGTGAGCGACGGACCGCAGAGTCGAAACAGGGCCGCGTGGAGCCAGGGCGACAGCGGCCCGTAGATGTGGCGCACGTCCGAGTAGAGCGTCTCGCCGCCGAGAAGCCGCAGCGGCTGATTCATCTCGCGCCCGGTATCGATCAGAGGACCGCCCCATCGATGCCAGGAAACGACGAGACCGAACGCGAACGACGCCGCGAGAACAGCCAGCCAGTCTCGGTCGCGTGTGAACAAGGATGCTCACTCCGGCAGGCTGTCCCCTTCTATGGCACGGTGAAGGCGCGGAAGACCCACGTGGCGCCGACGGTGAAGCCGACGCCGGGGTCGCGCGACGTCATGCCCAGCAGCACCGCCGCATCCAGACGGACGGTCTTGTGCGTGATCCGGCCGCCCAGACGCATCGTCGCTCGACTGTCGGTTCCCGGCGGCGCTTCGGTGCTGCGCGTGTTCGCGCGGCCGTTGATTTCCCCAACCACCTCGACTCCCTGCCGCACGGCTCGCGCAAGCGACAACCCGTACGCGAGGACGTCATTCTGACGATCGCCGCGCGTCGGATCCCCGAGGATCCCCAACCCGACATTTCCGACGATTCTGATCGACTGGACCGTCTTGCCGACGAGGCTCGTGAAATAGAAGTCCGTGGTGTCGAGACCGAGGCCGCTCTCGTTGCTCGCATTCGGCAGCCTGGTCGCAAACCGCAGCCCGACCGCGGGACGGCCGGGTTTCTCAGCAAGGACGCGCACTTTCGTCGCGACCACGATGTCCTCGACGTCATGTGTCGTGTTGCCCGGTACGTCAACCATCCACGACAGCGGCGCGACGCGGCGGGACTTGATGTCGAGACGGTTGTACAGCCCGCCATCGAGATGCAGCTCCGCGATGGAGCTGAGCCCGAAGCTGATGCCGAGCGTCGGCGCCCGGACGAGATTGCCTTGAAGACCCGAGACCGGAAAAAGAATGTCGCGCGCGTAATCAAACCCACCTTCAATCAGGACGAGGCCGGATCCAATCGTTTCCGGATCCTGCGTTACGAGCGGACGCTGCTGCGCGGCGGCGGGACGTGCAAGTCCGATGACGACAGCCGCTGCTGCAAGAACGTGTGATTTCCTCAACTGGACCACCTCCTCAGAATTGTCGTTTGCTGTCGAGCAGAATGGTCACCGGTCCGTGATTCACGAGCTCGACGTCCATCTGCGCCTGAAAGACGCCCGTCTCAACAGTCAGACCGCCCTCGCGCAGCTCTCGCGCGACGTCCTGATAGAGCGCCTGCGCGACCTCTGGGGCGGCCGCGCCATCGAATGACGGCCGGCGTCCCTTTCGCGCGTCGCCGGCGAGAGTGAATTGCGAGATGAGGAGCACTTCGCCGCGCGCGTCCACGATCGACCGGTTCATCTTGCCGTCTTCGTCCGGAAAAATGCGGAGGTCCCGTATCTTGCCGGCGATGTATTGGACGTCGGAGGGGCCGTCGCTGTTGGCGACGCCGACGAGCACGAGGAGGCCACCCGCAATCTGACCAGCGACACGGCCGTCAACTGTCACATTCGCACGGCTCACGCGCTGCACGACTGCCCGCAAAGACGCTCACTTGGAAGAGACCGGCACCAGTGGCAAGACGCGCGCCGCCGCCTGACGCAGCTCCGGCAGCGGATTCAGCCGGCGATCGAGCAGATGCCGGCTCGCGACGTTCCCAAGCGCCCGGAGCATGGAGCTTTTGATCTCGGAATGCTCGATCTCGAGCTCCGCGATGAGCCGCTTGATGCGCTGACGCTGCAGGCTCAGGTCGCCGCACGCCGGACAGCAGCAGCTGATAATCGGCAGCCCCGACGCCTTCGCATACGCGCGCGCCTCTGATTCCAGCACGTTGACGAGCGGACGGATGACGGTGTGCTCGCCGTTGTCCGAGACGAGACGCGCCGGCATCGCCTTCAGCGAGCCCGCGAAGAACAGATTCAGCAGCAGCGTCTCGATGAAGTCGTCGGCGTGATGGCCGAGCGCGATCTTCGTGGCGCCAACCTTCGACGCGAGACGGTAGAGCGCGCCGCGACGCAGACGCGCGCACAACGAGCAGGGCGTCGCACTCTCGTCCAGAATGTCCTCTATCGTCTCTCCAATCTCGGTGTGCTCGACGTAGCACTCCCATCCCCGCGCGGCGCAGGTCTGGGTGATCTTCTCGTGCTCGTATCCTTCGTAGCCCGAATCGATGTTCACGGCTACGAGCGAAAAATCGATCGGGGCGCGCCGGCGAAGGACGTCGAGGATCTGAATCAGGGCCCAGCTGTCTTTGCCTCCCGACAGGCCTATCATCACGCGGTCGCCGTCCTCGATGAGGCCGTAGTCGGTGATCGCCTTCGTGACTTTCTTCGCGATGCGGGTTTCGAGGTCTGAGCTGTAGGGCATGGTAATGGTTGGCCGGCTGAAGCCGGACTCTACTCATTCTAAGATCAGCTGACGGGCCGTGTCCGGCCATCTGAGGCGAGCGCCTGCCTCGAAGGCCTGCTGGCCCATCCGCTCCGCGAGGCTCCTGTCGTCAGCCAGCCTCCGCAACGCTCGAGCGAGCGCGTCCGGCGTCGGATCGCAGACGAATCCGGTCGTGCCATCGGTCACCAGCTCCGCAGGTCCACCCGAATCGTGACACGTCACGACGGCTTTGCGTGACGCGAAGGCCTCCGCCGTGACAAAGCCGTAGTCCTCCTGGAAAGGGGGAAAGCAGACGGCGCGGCACCGCCCGAGCAGATCGATCATCTGATCGTCCGAGAGGCGGCCCGTGAAGCGGACACGGTCCGTCACGCGCAGCTCGCGCGCGAGACGCTCGAGGCTGGAGCGGTCCTCCCCTTCTCCACAGATGACGCACCGCAAACCAATTCCTTCCGGCGAGGCCAGCGCGCGGATGAGAAGATCGGCGCGTTTGAGGGGCGTGAGCCGCGAGACGAACAGAAACTCATCGTCGTACGCGTCGCAGCGATACGCCCGCAGCGGCGCCGGCGGATAGAGAACGGTGGAGCGCAACTCAGGCCACATGGACAGCCGCTGCTGAATGGTCCGCGACTGCACGAAGAGGCGCGTGACATTACGCGTCAGCAGATATCTGTCCGCTCGATGAATGATCGCACGACGTAGACGCTCCTTAGTGCGCGCTTGCGGCGAGAGCGATGCGCTGAACCGGTCCCACAGATCGTAGTACTCCCGCATGGTGTGATTCAGCCAGCACGCATGACACGGGTGACGAACCGCGTAGCTCGGATACCGAAGACTGATGACCTGATCGACCGGTCGTCCTTCGCTCGACCCGACGTCCGTGAGCCAGGTCGCCAGGTAAGCGGACGCCTGCCGCCCGAAACGGTTCTGCGGCGTGATGACGATGTGGGCGTCGTGACCGGTGTCGCGGAGCGCGCGCGTCAGCTCCCGCGCGATGACCATGTGCCCTCCCTCCGCCATCGGCGGACTGGAGGTGACCACGGCAATTCTCATGGGACCAGCATCGGCTTGACGCGAACGCCGAGATATCGCGCGTCGGTCGCGTGCGGGTCAAAGAAGATCGGCGTGAAGCCGCTGCTGCAGCTCACCGAAGCGGTCCAGACGAGCGCCTGCACTTCTTTCTCGTACGGAAGACCGGGCGGCATCGCGAAGGTCACCTGCTGAGTCTCTCCGGGACCGAGGTGAATGTCCTGCCGGCGGCCCGCGATCCGAATCGTCACGTCCGCCGCGAGCGGGCCGGACGTCACGTTGAACGCCGCGCGCCGGATCGGCTTGTCGGTCTTGATGATGAATTCGGCGCGCGCCTCGCCGCGCGTCCAGAAGCTCTTGTCCGGCTCACGGCCATACGCGTTGTCGTCGAGGAAATACAGCAGGAAACCGGGATCGTTCTGGCCCGGATTGTCGCCGAACCAGATTCGCGCGTGATCCGGTTCGTTGTTGACCGGCAGATCGTTGACCAGCGTCAGCTCCACGGGCAGCAGGCGGAGAGGCCCGCTCTTGGCGTTGTCGGCGGGATGGAATGACGCGACGAACGGGTTGAGCACCATCGGTGCGACGAAGAGACCGCCGATCGCCCATGGCACGAACGACGCCGCGAGCGATTCGATCGGCGGCAACACGAACAGCATCACGCCGTACCCGCTGAAGAAGTAGCGGTTCCCGACGCCGCCACCGTGCCACGTATACGGCGTCATCACGATGAAGATCAGACCCTGGACGAGGCCGGCCGCGAGGACGAGCCATTGCCATCCCGGCCGCCGTTTCGGCGCTGCGAGAAGCGCCACCATGGCGAACACGGCCGGGAAGAAATAGCCCAGCAAGCCCGTGTAGCGGCCAACGAAAAAGTATTCGAGGTTGTGCGTCAGATTGGACGCGAACGTCCGCGGGTTGAAAATGACGTTCGTCAGAACGGTCTCGCGTGACTTCGTGATCCCCAGCTCCCGCGTGACCGTTTCGTTCTGGAACGGGAACTCGAAATAGTACGTCTCGCGATCGCCCCCCTGAAAATTCCAGTCGCCGGTAATGGCGAGGTTGATGGCGAACAGACCGCCGGCGATCGCTCCGAACGCGACAACACTCGTGACCGCGGTGAGCCACCGCCGGCGCCACACGATCCAGGCCACGATCGGAATGAAGAGCAGCGCCGCGGTTGGTTTGGAAAACGTCGCGAATCCAAGCAGCACGGCCGCGGCCGCGTCGCTTCGCGGCGTGAACAGCCAGGCCGTCCCGCGAGGAGAGCGCGCAGGGGACGCCACCTCCTTATAGAGCCAGCAGAAGTACGCGAGAAACGCCAGCGAAAAATTGAAGACCTCCGGCATGATCCACAGGAGGTAGACAGGGACCACCGAAGCCATCACGAACGCCGTGGCGAGAATGCCCGACGGCCACGCCCCCGAGCGCGCGTGAAGAAAGAGATAACTGCAGAACACGACGAAGGCGAGGAGCAGCGCATTCACAACAAGAAACCCGTTCGTGCCGAAGAGCGCGACGAACGGCGTCGCAACCAACGGGTACATGAACGATTTCGCGTAGAAGAGCCGATTCTGATCCGGGTCGGGAGCGCCCGACAGCGTTCTCCCCCTCTTCAGGAACACACCGGCGGGACCCGCGGGAAACTCGCGCCATACGCGCACGAGATCTTCCTTCCGATACGCGAGATCTCCGTCGTGCACGAGGCTCAGGCCCATCATGTAGTAGGTCGCCTCGTCGCTCTGAAAGCCGAAAGCCGTCTTGGGAAAATTCACCGTCAGCGCGAGCGCGCCGTAGACGCAGAGGAAGATCGCTGCAAGGACGAGCCCGGGCCGGACCGACATCGGCGCCACGACGGTGTCCGGTGCGGTCACCGGGTGCGTCACGCGGCGGCTCCGCCGGTGAGGAATGAGAGATCCGCCTGCAACACGCCGCGCCGCTTCGTGGCGCGTGAGACGCGGTGCAGTAGATCGTAGAGCTGCTCCATCTTGCGGACGAACGCGGCAATGTCGTACTGCTGACCCGTCATCCGCGCCTGCACGGAGAGGCGAGCCCGTTCCTCGGGATCGTCGATGAGGCGGACCATCGCGCGGCCGAGCGCGGCGGCATCGCGCTTCGGCACGATGACGGCGTCGCGCCGATCGGTCAGCACGTCGACGAGGCCGTCAGCATCCGTCGCCAGGATTGGCTTGCCCATCGCCAAGGCCTCGAACACCGTCAGCGGCGTCCCTTCCCAGAGTGACGGAAAGACACTGAGATCGAAGGCGGACACGACCCGTGCGACGTCGCGCGCGAAGCCGGTGAACACGAGTCGATCGCCGAGGCCGAGCGCCCGTGCCTGCGCCTCGAGCGCGGGACGAAGCGGCCCTTCCCCGAAAACGAGAAATCTCGTTCGCGGCCGCTCGTTGAGCACGTGTCGCGCGGCCTCCACCAGATACGAGTTCCCTTTCGACTCGTGCAGCCGCGTGACTGTTCCGGCGACGAACTCGTCCGCGGCCACGCCAAGCTCGCGCCGCGCCGCCGCGATCTCCTCAGGCGCTCGCTGACGGCTGAATTCCTCGAGCGGCACACCAAGATAAACGACCTTCACCCGCTCGGCCGGCATTTGCCGTGCCTTGATGACGAATTCCGCCGTGCTGCGGGAAACCGCGATCGCGATATCAGTCGCAGGGGCCAGCGCCTTGTCAGCCACTTTCTGGAACCACGGCGTGTCCGTCAGGTTCGCGTGCTCGTGGAGGATGGTCGGCAGCCCGCGCATGACCCCGGCCAGCCGGCCGAAGGTCGTTGCGCCGTACCCGTGCAGGTGCAGGATATCGATCTGTTTGCGACCGATGACTTTCAACAACGCCGGCAGCGTCGCCGGATCGTACTTCGAGCGATGCAAGTACGTGATGTCGATGCCGAGCGCATCCAGCGTCTCCTCGGACAGGTCCTTCTTTCTCAGGCTCACGAGCGACACGTTGTAGCGGTCGGGGTCGAAGCGGGGAATCATCCATGCGAACAGGCGCTTGACGCCGTGCATGCGCGACCCTTCCCAGCCCAGATGGTCGCAGACCTGAAGGACGTTCAGCCGTCGCGCGCTCACGAGCGCACCACCTGGTCGCGCTGGCCGACGATCCTGGCCGGCACGCCCGCAGCAATCGCGCCTGATGAAACGGCATCGCGCACGACTGCGCCGGCCCCCACGATCGCGCGATCGCCGATGACGACCCCGTCGAGGATCTTCGCGCCGGCGCCCAGCCACGCTCCCTCGCCAATCGCCACGCCCCGGCTGGTGCGTCCCTGCTTCACCACGGCTTCGGAGGGATCGCTGAAATCGTGGTCACCTCCGATGACATAGCAGTACGCCGCAAGCAGCGTATTCGCACCAATCGTCACCCGGCTCGCGGAGAAGACCTCGCAGTTGAATCCAATGTTGACGCCGTCCGCAAGATCGATGTCGCCGTTCTTGCACGACAGAATCGAATTTCTTCCGATGAACACGCCGGACCCAATCGTGATGCCGCCGTTCGCGTCTCCTTTCGCGTCCAGCAGGCAGTTGTCGTCGATCACCACGTTGTCACCGATCCGGATCTTCTGCGGATGACGCAGCACGACGTTCTGGCCGAAGATCACGTTGCGGCCGCACGCGCCGAGGAGCCAGGGAAACATCACTTTCCGCAGCGCAAGCCCCACTGCGCCGGCAACGTTCTGGGACACCTGCTGCACGAACTCGTACTTGAGCAGCGCGCCCCAGCCGGGACGTCCGACGACCAGCGCTGCGTACTTCTGCCGCGACGACTGAGTGGCGGAGAACAGCTGATCCGATGCGCGCGGGATGTCGGCCATTGGGAGCGTCGAAACTGTCCTAATGATAAAGGCCCGTGCGATAGAATGCATGCCCCGTCATGCTATGGCTGTTCGCGGCGGGCGCCGCGTGCGCGTGTTTTGTCGCGGCGTCGCTCGGGACGTTCGTACCGTCCTGGAGGGATGGGCGATACGGCGACTCAGGAGCGAACTGCAGGAGCTTCGCGACGAGCGCGAGCGTGCGAAGACCGCGGCGACGTCGCGCTGGGCACAGGAATCAGTGGAAGAGGTCGGACAAGCGGTGAAGTGGCTGGATGATTTCTATCGGGAGCCTACCGAGGGCTTCGGCCGTCCAGGAGGTCTGTGTCCGGGCGGGACATTGGACGATCGCGCGCTCACCACGTATGTTGTCGGCGTCTTTTTGCCAGCCCGCGCGGCGGGACGATCGGTAGACGCATCGCTGGCGACCATGAGGGCCGCCGTCCTCCGAAGCGATGCGTATCGCGCGGTTCATCCGTCTCCGGCAACATCACGATGAGCCCGCTTCCGTCTCACACCCAGCCGACTTCCCGGTAGGCCGCCAGCGTTCTGCGCACCCCCTCGCGCAGGCCAATGGTCGGCGAGTAGCCGAGTTCCTGACGCGCGCGACTGATATCGAACGCGCGGCTCTTCGTGAAGAAATCCACGCGGCGTCGATACAAGGGAGGCTCGATGCCAAACGGGGCGCAGAGAGCCTCGCAGACCGCGCCCGCGATCCAGAACGGCCAGACCGGGATGTGCAGCCGCGGCGCGGCGACGCCGGCCTCTTGGGCGATGACGTCGACGAGCTGCTCGAGCGTCGGCACGTCGGCGCCAGCCAGGATGTAGGTTCGACCGGCTGCAGCAGGTACCTCCCCGCACAACCGGAAACCTTCGACGAGGTCGTCGATATACGTCACGTGATAGAAGATTCGGCCGGAACCAAGGATCGCGAAGCGCCGGCGCGCAACGCCTCGAAAGAGCTTCAGCAGCCGACGATCGCCGGGTCCATAAATTCCGCTGGGCCGTGCGATCACCACGTCGAGGCCGGTGCGATCGGCGGCCTCGCGCGCGATGCGCTCCCCCTCGACCTTCGCGCGCTGATAGACATCGCCGGGACGAAGCGGTGCATCCTCGTTGGCCGGCGGATGTTCGACGTCGCCGTGGACGCCGACAGTACTGCAATGCACGAGGCGACGCGCACCACCGGCCGCGGCCGCTTCAATCAGAACACCTACAGCCTGCGCGTTGACTTCCTGGTAGGTCGAGTCCGGCAGCCGGGCCTCGCGATAGACCGCAGCGATGTTGTAGACGAGCTCGACGCTCTGAGCGGCGCGATGAAGCGAGGCGTGATCGCGAAGATCGCCTCGCACGACGTCGATGCCCGCGGCCGCGAGATCGCGCGCTCGATCGGGATCGCGAACGAGGGCCCGCACTCGATATCCACGCTGACGAAGCGATCGCGCGAGGTGCCCGCCCGTGAAGCCCGTGGCACCGGTTACGAGGACTTGCAACGCTCCGCCACTATCGTCGCAGGCGAGCCGAAGCGGTGCAGCAGGCCCAGCCGGTCGAAAGCCCCTTCAACGTGTCGCGTCCACGACTCGGAGGCCACTTTCTTGTGCAGCGCAATCGGCAGAACGAACTGCCGGTGTTCTCCGACGATGCGGAACCCTTCACGCTCGAGCGCGCGCGCCATCGTGCGTGGAGAGAACACGCGGTACGCTTCCACGTTTCGATCGACCACAGACGCCACGCGACGTGCCGCTGCGTGCAGTGCGGCGGCGCTCCAGAGGACCGGATAGTCGATGACGAGCCGATCGGCCGATACGCGGCACAGCTCGCGCAAGGATTGCCGCCAACCGGGCGTATGCATGAGGACCCGCAGACAGACCACCCCGTCGAACGCACGATCCGGGAAGTTCAGCGCGTGGACGTCGCCGCGAGCGAACGCGACGGCAACGCCCGCGTCGCGCGCCCGTCGCTCGGCGATCGCGAGCATGTCCGGGGATGCGTCGACGCCCGTCATGACGCCGCCGCGTCTGGCGAGCGCGATCGCGGCGCGGCCGGTGCCGGTGCCGACGTCGAGAATGCT
>Ga0114129_10015388_pt1 | contig 10885 bp, 9 predicted proteins | sample RhiMetdeltSRZDD1_FD_80071 | JGI IMG/M metagenome (GOLD analysis project Ga0114129, IMG submission 80071) | Populus rhizosphere microbial communities from Tennessee, USA - Rhizosphere MetaG P. deltoides SRZDD1 (version 2) (version 2) | ecosystem: Host-associated > Plants > Roots > Rhizosphere >... | reverse complement strand
GAGCCTGGGACGTCCAGCGCGACATAAGGCGTGAGCACAACGGTTGCGTGCGGATCGAGAGCGGATTTGGCTCCGCATTCGACACGGACCATGGCGCGAACGTACGGATCGACCGCGAAGACACTCGGGTAACGGACGAGGATGGTTTGGGCTTCCGGATCGTCGCTATCCATGACGACCTCTGCGTTCGGCGCCGCACCAATAGCGTCAGTTAAGCGCGAGGCCAGTTGTGGCCTGAGGTCGTCAGCCAGGTACCGCTGACATGCGGCACGAATTTCATCGAGCTTCGCATTTCGCTTCTTCCCGCTGAGTGCCTCCAATTCATCGATTGATACAGGTTCCCCGAGGTCCTCGCGGAACACGGTGATGTCGATATCCTCGGAAAATCGCTCGATCAAACCAAACGCCTTTGACAGAGATGTGCCGCCTTTGAAGAGTAGGCGCGGAGCACCTGCCGGCCTTCCTTCGAAAAGCGTTTCAAGGGTCCAGCACACCCAGAAGTCCTTCTCCACGTTCTGCTCTGTGATGCCCACGCGGCGAGCAGAAGTCACGAAGAGGTCGCGACGATCGTCTCGGGACGACGCGATGATGCGGCGATAGTCGGGTTTCATGGCGTGGCACGGCGAGAGCGAGTCACTCCCCTGTCATCCTCTCTGTGATCGTTGTCGATAAGTGGTCGAACGATTTGTTGCATCCAAGTGGGAAGCGTGTGCAGACCTTGACGAAGGTCGTCGCGAACGGCCGGCCCGTGATCAGGGTCATTGAGAATCACGGTGAGGCGCTGGAGGATTACCGTCGGATCCGACTGCAGCAGATCCTGAAGCCAATAGAGCGCCTGGACGAACCGCATTGCTGGCCGTCCGGCCCAGTAGAGGCGACTGGGAGCTACCGTCTTGAAGTGAATCTGCTGGTTGCCTAGGTGAATCGGGCGTAGTCGCGCATCAGTGAGAACGGTGACGCGCGCTGGGACCGCCGTAGTGAGGCCGAGATCGTTCGCGGCAGTCAAGCCGTCAACGACTATCCGGGTTTGGTCACGCCGGGCGATCGCATCGATTACTGATTTCTGATCGGCTTGCGTCGGCTTGTTGGTAAGGGCGTTGATTCGCGGTCGGAAATATAGCCCCCGATCGATTCGTGAGATGTCTCCATTTCCCGCGAGCCGCTGCAGCGCTTTGTCGACGGCTGCGCGCGGGCCAAGGTCGAGAAAATCGACCGGTGTCCAGACTCCGCCCTGCTGATCTGAGATACGACTCAGGATCTGCGCGCTCAGGTCGAGTCCTTGCCCTCTCTGCATTTGTCCTAAATATACATCATTTTTCGGACAAACAATTCGTAACTAACGATGTTCCGAGATGTTCCAGCAACTGTTGACTTCGCCAGTGCTCTTCTGTATTCTGCCACACTATGGAACATCAACAGCCGCACTTCTACACCGCGTCGCACCGACGCAATCCTGGCCGCTCCTCATGGCTTGCCGAATTTCGACATCCCCTAAAGCTCGACAACGCGGGCAAGCCAGGCCGAAAGATGCGCAAGGGCTTGGGTACCGAGGACGAAGACGTGGCCAAGCGTCTGGTGGAAGAACTCAATCAGCTGTTAAGCGAGGAGCGCCTCTGGTCACTTGGGGCCAAACCAGAGGCTCTGCTGCGGTTCTCCGAGAGGGTCGTAGAACTTTTCTATTCGGAGATTGAACCGCGGCACCGGAACGCGCGCGATCTTCGAGAGAAGTATTTGCCGTTGCCAGCCCGGGATTCGGGATATGCGCGCGCGCTGCTCCTCGGAGTTCCTGGCGCCGGCAAGACCACCTTGGTGCGCCAGTTGATCGGCACCCATCCGAAGCGGGAGCGCTTTCCGTCCACGTCTGTAAACCGCACGACCACGTTCCTGACGGAACTGATTACGCGTCCCGGCGAATTCACCGCCATCGTCACGTTCCTTTCAGAACACGAGACCAGATTCGAGATCGAGGAATCCGTTTCAAGCGCCCTTCTAGCGGCGATCGAGGGGACGCGTGAGCAAGCGGCGACCGCATTTCTCGAACAGAGCGACATGCGCTTCCGCCTGAAGTACGTCCTCGGTGACATCGCGGCAAACGATGAAGACGACCCTTACAAGACCGCCGACGAAGAACCGTTGTTTGACGACGAAGCGGTCACGGTATCGGAGTCCGAAGGCGCAACCCTTCGGCAGCGGCTGAATTCGTTTCTAGATCGTATCTTCGCGATCGCGAGCCAACACCGCGCTGACATTGAAGCGGTTCATGGCGAACTGAACGAGATGCGCCTGGACGACAAGAACGCGGCACTCGATTTGATCCAGATGGCGGCGGAAGACTCAGACGACTACGTCAGTCTCGTCTCCGATGTGCTCGACGAACTGCGGGGGAAATTCGAGGCTGTAACGACGGGAAAGTACGATCGTTCGACAGCAGCGTGGCCTCTCGCCTGGCACATCACCTGTCCCGAGACCGACCGGTCGGATTTCCTGAAAGCCGTCCGATTCTTCTCGGGGATATCGATTGGTTCGTGGGGACAACTTCTGACCCCATTGGTTAACGGGATCCGCGTCGCCGGTCCATTCCGGCCGAGTAGTGAGTGGAATTCCGAGGACGTAAAGCTTGTCCTTATGGACACGGAGGGTCTGTCGCACAAGGCGAACGTCAATACCGACCTTCCAGAACACATGGTGTCGCTTTTTGATGAATGTGACTCGATCGTACTGGTCGATAGCGCGAAGAACTCCCTCACTCATTTTGCAGCGGGAAAAGCCCTCGAAGCGGTGGTCAGTTCTGGGCACACGCGGAAACTGATGCTGGCGTTTACACACATGGACGCCGTTACTGGCGAGAACCTCCGAGGCAAGGCGCGTTTAGATCACGTGTTCGGCGGTGTCAGAAACGTCGTTGAGAATCAAGTCGCGAAGACCGTCTCGATTGAGCTGGCCCGCTACCTTCTGGAACATCTCACCCGAAACACCTTCTACCTTGGACAGATGGATCGTGCTGACCCTCAGCCCGCTTACCGGGAACTGCAACGGTTCGTCGAAGGAATTGAGAATAGCGCTCCAGAGCCATACGTTCCCGTTGCATTCCCGACCTATGGAACGGACAAGTTGGTGCTTGCAGTCCAGGAGGGCGCACGAGACTTCAGACAACCGTGGCGAGCCTGGCTCGGCATCGAGCCGCTGGCCGACCTACGACCGTATCCTTGGCAGAGCCTCAAGGCGATGAGTCGTCGCTATGCAGAAGGCTGGGATGACGGCTACCACCTGCAGCCGTCATCGAATCTGCTTGCTGCCTTGCAGCGAGCGATCTCTCGGTTTTTAGAAACGCCGCTGTCGTGGAATGGAGCACCCACGGCGGATCAAAAACGTGAGGTCATCGAGAGAATCAAGGCGCTGGTTGCGAAGCAACTCCCGGATTTGAGCAGAGAACTGCTGCGGGAAAAGCCGCAACCGGAGTGGCAGAGCGCGTATGCGCTTCGGGGAGGCGGAAGCACGCTCGCTCGAAAGATCCGTATCGAATCGATTTATGAAAAGTCGGTCCCGATCCCGCATGCGGGAAGCGATCGGAACACACAGGACTTCCTCGATCGCATTAAGGAAGTAGTCCTTGATGCCATCAAGACTGTGGAACTTGAAGTTCATGCCTCGCGCACCAAGAGCGTGGCGGTAGTCACCTAAGAGCGATGAGACCTTTGTGCTGTTCTGATACGTTCGGGTTCGAGCGCTGGTCGTCCGCCGGCCGAGCTGTCTGGCGGGTGCGGAAATTAGGATGGCAATCTGATGGAATCCGTTGACGGCTTCTGGTGGGAGCCAAAGCATCCAGAGACACGTTGGCCCGGAACCTTGAACTTTGGCGGGCCCGAGGGCGCCAACCTCAAGCTGTTCCTCGAGCCGGAGCCGTTATCAGCCGGCCTCCTTCGCAAAGTTTTCAGCAGCGAAATCCGGGACTACGACTTGCTCCTCGGCGACTCCACCTCCGGCGAGAAGGTCACACTCCTCAAGGCGTTCAATCGTTCGACGGATAACGTCTTCGCCAACGCCGTGATCGTCGGATTTCACGCGGACCGCGCCGATCCATTGATTTCAACGGCAGCGGTCGTATTCCGGCATCTCGATGAGTGGTGGGATCGCGCTGCAATCTCCCCAGACGTCTCTTTAGGTTAGCCGAACCTGACGCTGCAATACAAAGAACCCGACCCGATTGTGGTGTACGAAGATTCGGTGCTGCGGATTTCGGTTCGCTCGGGGCTCACGGGATCGCACAAACGGATGGAACATTCGTTGAAGGAAGAGATTCGCATTGAGATGAGCGCCAGCTCGCCGATTCCTTTGAGTGAGTTTCAATGGCGCGTCGATGCCTGCAAAGACTTGTTGTCGGTGGCGTGTCACACCGTATGCCAGGTCGAGGAGCTTCGACTGATACCTCCAAAGCTCGATCGCGAATCTCGGTTGGAGATCGGCCGCTTCCATGCGGTCCCTGTCTTGTCCGACCGCGACAAAGAATCTCGAACGTCGCTGGATCCGTTGTTTCAGTGCGGCGACATCCGTGACCACACTCAAGCGATTTTTACAGCGTGGTTGCAGGGCGCGCGGTCTCTCCTAGTTGTGCGGAGCCTGTATCTGAGCGCCGTCTACGGCAAAGCATTTCTTGAGGTGAAATTGCTTCACTTGACGCAGGCTGTCGAGGCGTACCATCGGCGATGCTATGACGGACTTTACATGGACGAGCAAGGCTATGCCACACGTGTAGCCGACGCACTCAGGGACGCTATCCCGACAGGGCTGGACCCGTCCCTTCGCGACTCGCTGAAAAATCGAGTCAAGTACGGCAACGAATACTCGTTTGTGAAGCGCCTCACGGTCTTGGTCACGAGCACGAGGACGCACTCACGGCTATCACGGAGAATCCTCGCAAATGGGTAAAGACGATCTCCGATCGTCGCAACTCATTCACGCATCATCCAGTGATCGACGGCCAACTTCACTCGATCGATCGAATGGAGATCATTTGTTGCAATTACGTGCTGCAGGCGTTGTTGGAGCTCTGTTTTCTCAAATCCATGGGGATGACGTCGGCGCAAATCACGACGCTTGCGACACGGTGCGCGAGGTACGGCAGTATCAAGCGGCGGTTCTTCGCTGGCCAGTGATCAATGCTTGGACAACCATGGCCCGAGTCGCCAGCCGTAGCATCTGAATTGCCTGCTGGCGATCTTGCGCTTGGGTCTGTTACGCTACGCCTCGCTTTTGAGGCGTTGACGTAGATGGCTCCTGACCACCATCCCACCACACTGATCGATTTAGAGTTCCTGACCGACGACGAACGTGACCGACAGCTCTGTCTTTCGTACTGGCAAGTGGACCCCACGGGCAAGTTCCTCCATACGGTCGCCGCAATCGCGGAAGGATTCGGCATTCCGTCTTCGAAGGTGTCGGCGCTCGTTGGCCAACACTGCGTCGCCTTTTTCCCAGAGGAGTCCTGCAGTAATTGTGGTCAGCGGCGGCCTTTCAGGACCCGTAGCGAGTTCGAGGAACGGCAACGGTATCGGCGGAATTACGGTCGGCTACCGTCGGGCATTTGCACCGCCTGCCAGGAGGCTGTCCGTCGCGAGGCACAGCGAAAGGCGGAAGAACTGGCACGCGCACGCGTCGCGATGCTGCAAGAGCAGCTCGAACGACTTCGGCGCGACTACTTCTGGTTGGCGCCCCGATTGTTATCATTCGACGATGCGGTTTATCTCGTGAGCCTCTTTCGTGCCGGGGGTTCCGATGACCTGTCATACGTCGTGCCGCACCCGGCGTTCACGTCGCCACTCTCGCCGACTACGGAACTGGACCGAAGGATTCTCGATCAGTTATATCGGCGTGAGATCGTGGCCATCCATCCAGGTTCGAGTCACGACGCTCTGGAATTCGAAGACGGCGCGTTTAGGAGTTTCTTCCCGTTTAAGGTTCATTGGGTACTACCGATGCCGGCTAATGGCCCATCGCCAGCGCGGTATCTTGAAGATCTCGAGCGCCTGCTGAAATCAGAGGATGAATGGCCCGACGACTGGCACGAAGCTGCTGCGGAGCTGCATCGGACCATCGCCCTGGACGAGTGTCTTCAGTATCTGCGAATCGCTCTCGAAGAACATGGCTTTGACCTTCGACCGAGCGAAAAACTTACGATCGTTCTGCGGTCTGTGCTCGCGCGGTTTTCAATCGGGCAGGCATACAACTTCATTTGGCGAGCGGCGAGGGATGTGACCGCATTCTATGTTCGCGAACGTATCTCGAAGACGCACGCGGTGAACGTGGTGCCGGGGAACATTCAACGAGCCGCTGAGCGGGCTGTTGCTGAAGGCTGGACCGTGAAAGCGTTCCGACGCGACCGTCGTGTCCCGGAAAGCCAGGTGAGCCACGTGCTTTTCACGATGGCCTTGAAACATCCAGAGGGAGGATTCGGCTCCGTTCCTCCACCGCCTCCGGAAGGGGAGGGCGAATCTCCCGGCGATGAGCCACCAAACTGAGCATCGCTGTATCCATGAGCCCACAACCACCGCTTCGGCGGAAGCGGCCGTGCTTGCCCTAGCCGTTTATCACGGGCTATAAACAAGAAGAGCAGCTCTTGGTCGGGCTGCCGGCTCCGCGTCCTACCTTGACGCGTTCTTGACCGCGGTCCCTCCTTTGCGTCGTCACGACACGAGGGAGGCACCCAACATGGCCAGCGGCGTGGCGTGTCCCAGCCCACTGCTATGACACGCGACCCGAGCTATCTCCTCACGCGCACACCCGCCTGAGTTCCCCTACGGTTCAAACCACGGCCCCCAGTTTACGGGCGGGAGGTGTTATGGACTTCGATCCGCGTGATTACAGCGACGAGCGAGACCCGCGAGAGCGAGACGAACGTGACCGGGACCATGACGATGCGCTGACGATCGGACGCGGCTCCAGTTCTCACCACGTGACCGAGCACCACGATGAACGACGCGACCGTGACGAAGGGCGTTCGGACCATCGTGATTGCGACGACGTGCGCTGGGACGACCGAGAGCGAGACTCCCGCGACCGAGACCGGGACCGCGAGCGTGGTGGACGCGACGTGTTCACGTGCGGTCTCAATTTGCCCCGTGGCCGCGACCATGAGGTCGTCTACAACTCGCGTGACCGTGAGTACACCTTGCGCGGTTCGGAGAGCCGGTCCCTCGCGACCGTGGGCGCCTTTCGGGTCGTCCCTGCCCTCGACCTCCGCGACCGCGATGACCGACCAGCCGATCCCCGGAATGGCGACCTTCGGCACCTCCGCGAGCAGGGATTGATCGAGACCGTTCGCATCCCAGGCTATCGGGAGCAGGCGGTGGTGTTGACGAACCGTGGCCGCGATCTCCTGGAGTCGAATCGCGACCGTGACCGTGATACGGGCCAGACCTGCCACGCGGGGCTTAAGCGCGAGCGCGAATTGGAACACGACGCCCAAGTCCATCGCGCCTACGAGCGTGACGCGGCGAAGCTCGAGGAGCGGGGCTTGGAGATTGAGCGCGTGCGGTTGGACTACGAACTGAAGCCGGAGTACCAGCAGTGGCTGCACGAGCGCGATCGTGGCCGGCCGGACGCCGACCGACGGCCGGATCGCGAGCCCCGCGAAATCGAGCAGTGGGCCCGTGAGCACGACCTGCCGTACCGGGATGGGCACGTGCAGTTCCCGGACTCTCAAATCGAGTATCGAGACATCGACGGCCGCGAAGACGATCTGAATGTCACGACCGAGCATTACCGAGGGGACACGGCGCAGCCGTGGCGAGCTCGGGATTCTCTTGTCATCGCGGCCTTCGAGACCATATTGGGGTCGCTCACGTCTTGGTGCCTGCTGCCCGTATCGGGAGCGCCCAATTGGGGCGCGAAAATTGGCTCGAACATCGGCGCAATTCTGTCGTGTGTTTGTACGATATGAACAACCAGATTCAACCGCGATGCGTTGGCGGCAGGCGCGAGTTCCTCTACGAAACCGAGGCGCCCGATCACCGGCCATCACGTTGGGCAGAATGACGCCGTGCTCGGCGCCGTCAAGACCTCGGCGCGAGACGCGCCGACCGCGGAGAAAAGATCTGCGCGGCTTCGGGTCTTGACCGGGCCTGCGCGCGGCGTGGTCCTTCGGCATTTACGTGACGGCCGGGGCTGAATGGCTGACGTTGACGGCCGATTTCGTGCGGGCGTATTCTGCGCATATCTCGCTGGTGTCAGACCTGACACCTCCTCCACATCGTCAGATGTGGAGCCGGTGACGTCGGCGTCTCAGGACCCCGATTCCACGCAAGCATTCACAGTCAACAGGTGGCCGATGTTCGACCAAAGGTCCAACATCGTGACCGTCTGACATCTTGCGACCTGACGCTCGTTCTACGGACTGGCGTCTGGCCGCCCAGACGCGATCGGCAACGGTTCGTGACTCAGGCCCCGAACCTTGCCGCCCTTCATGACGGGGTGAGGATTCGAAGTCACCACGCCGGAGACAAAGCGGTCCGGTGATCGATGTCGGCAAACCGCCCACATCCGCGCGGGAACTACCAGGGCGCCGGTCCCAGGATCGGCGCCCTGGCCCTCGCACTTCCCGAACAGAAACACGAACGGTCTGGTTGGGCGTGGAGCGGTTATGGACCACGAAGAAGAAGGCGTTTCCGAGCCGATGTTGATCGCGCGGTGTCGCGAAGTTCTCGGACGTGAAGCCGACGGACTCACGGACGCCGAAGTAGATCAGATCAGGCGACATGCCGACGCGATGGCGAACGTGATCGTCGAGATCTTCTTGGAGCAGCGCGCGTCGCAGGAGTAGGCGACAGTGAAGCGTGTACCGATCACCTTGTCGCCCGGGGAGAACGGCGTTAAGCTGCGACCAATGATCGGTGCCGTCGTTTACGTCCGCGTCTCCGATCCGCGCCAAGCGGAGAATCTGAGTCTGGCGACGCAGCTCAAAGCGTGCGAGGAGTACTGCGAGCGCCAGGGCTTTGTCGTTCTCGAACGATTCAGAGAGCAAGGGGAGAGCGCAAAGACCGCCGACCGTACCGAGCTTCAGAGACTGCTGCAGTACTGCCGCACCAACAAGGGCAAGGTGCATTTCGTCGTCGTGTTCAATCTCACGCGCTTCGCGCGAGAGAAGTACGACCACTTCGCGCTACGTGCCCACCTGAAATCGCTTGGGATATCTCTGCGCTCCGCCACCGAACCAATTGACGACACCGCCACCGGCAAGCTGATTGAAGGTGTTCTAGCTGCGTTCGCGCAATTCGACAACGATGTCCGTTCGGATCGCACCAAAGCCGGCATGCGCGCGGCGCTCGAATTGGGCCACTGGACGTTCCTTGCGCCAATCGGCTATGTCAACGCCCCTCGCTGGTCCGGGAAGAGCCTCGTCGAGGACCCCGAACGCGCACCGCTTGTGCGCCGTGCCTTTGAGCAGTTCGCGACCGGCCGCTACACGAAACAGCAGGTATTGGACGAAGTGACGCGGCTTGGATTGCGCACTCGGCGCGGCGGGAAAGTGAGTTCTCAGACATTCGACGCCGTGCTCGAGAATCAGCTGTACACCGGCGTCATCGATGTCGCCGAGTACGGCGTGCAAACGAACGTGGTGACTTTGCGCCGCTGATCGCCGAAAAGCTGTTCTACCGCGTGCAGGGCATTCTGAATCGTCGGGTTGGCGTGATCGCGCCGCCGCAGTGCAGTCGTCCCGATTTCCCGTTGCGTGCCTTTGTAAAATACCACGCGTGCGGCCGGCCGCTAACTGGAAGCTGGTCGAAGGGGCGCAACGGACGTTTCGCGTACTATCACTGCCGCGGCGGCGAATGTCGCGATGTGAATATTGCGAAGGCGAAGCTGGAAGGCCTCTTCGTCGACGAACTCGCGCGGCTGCAACCAAGTTCCGGCTACATGCGGCTCGTGAAGGAACGCGTGGTCCAGGTTTGGGACCGAGCGACGTCCGACGTGAAGGAGAAGGCCGAAGCTGTCGAGCGCCGGATCAAGGCGATACGGCAGAGGATCGACCGGCTCGACAACGCGTTCCTCTACGAGCAGTCGATCGACATCGACACCTACGATCGCCACAAGGAACGGCTGAACGAGGAGCTCACGCTGACGCGCATGGACCGGCACGCCACGGAGCTCGAAGAAATGGACGTAGAAGGCATCCTCGGCTTCGCAGAGCGCGTCTTGCCGCGCGCCGCGGACCTGTGGGTCCAAGCGTCACTCGATCAACAACAGCGCCTGCAGCAGCTGTTCTTCCCGCAGGCCGTCGCGTTCGACGGAAATGGCTTTATTGGAACCGCCGCAACCGCACCGGCTTTCAGTTACTTACGGCCTGCCGATGGTGGTGGGGAAAGAGTGGTGGACCAGACCGGGATCGTGCCGGTAAGGCGAGCCCGAAGGGCGACGCCGATCTGCCTGAGGCCGGTCTGGTCTAACCAGCCTGAGCGAAGCGAAGGATGGTGGCCCAGATTTTCCCCAGATGGAACCGCGTGGCGCACTGGCTCAGGGAGGCGGAGCGCTTTTCGACGGCGGCATAGGTCCGAATCCCACTCTTTCCGCCAATTCTCTAACCATGTCTAAACTGTTGATTTTAAAGAGCGACCCATAGCAGCTGAACGCGCCATTCTCCTGAGCCGAGCCGTACCATTTCGATTCGCTCGCCGCCAGGGCCAGTACGCATCAGTTGCGGCGTCTCGTCCCCGAATTTGAACAGCATGTTGGCGAGCGCTATGACTGCCTTGCCATCGGCGGGCCCATATTCACCGGCACCAGGGACCAAGCCGTCTTCGCCGATTGAAACCGGATAGCGGCCAGCCCATGTGACAATCGTCGTCAGTCTCTCAAGCAGCCCCGTCTCTTCCGCATCCGAGTGGGACATTCG
>Ga0114129_10015386_pt1 | contig 10886 bp, 11 predicted proteins | sample RhiMetdeltSRZDD1_FD_80071 | JGI IMG/M metagenome (GOLD analysis project Ga0114129, IMG submission 80071) | Populus rhizosphere microbial communities from Tennessee, USA - Rhizosphere MetaG P. deltoides SRZDD1 (version 2) (version 2) | ecosystem: Host-associated > Plants > Roots > Rhizosphere >... | reverse complement strand
TCGTGGTCGGAATGACCATTCTTGGCCCGGCGGGCATGCTCGCCGAGCTCGCGACGGGCCTCGGAGTCGGCATTCACGACACGGGGCTGCTCGTCACTTACGGCGCCGTTGTGCTGTGTATCGGCTCGCCGATGATGGCTTGGCTGACGACGCGAATTGACCGTCGCGTTCTATTGGTCGTCACCCTGGCTGTGCTGGCAATTGGGCAGGGCCTATCGGCGCTGACACCGAATTATTCCGTCATCCTCCTACTCCGGGTCATCATGCTGGCAATCGGCGCGCTCTACACGCCGCAGGCGGCGACGACCGTCGCCTTGATCGTTCCCGACCGCGAGCGGCCAAGCGCGATCGCCTTCGTATTTCTCGGTTGGTCGATCGCTATCGCGGGCGGACTGCCCCTTGTAACAGTTGTCGCCACAAATTTCGGCTGGCAGACGGTTTACGGCGCTCTGGCCGTTTTTGCCTCAATCATCGCTGCGCTGCTGTTTGCGGCGCTGCCAAAGGGACTCAAGGGAGCGCCGCTCTCACCGCGAAGCTTTGTCGCCATCGCGGAAAACAATCGCATCATGCTCATTCTGCTGGTCACACTACTGCAGACTTGCGGCCAGTTCGCCGTTTTCGTTTATCTCGCTCCGCTGCTCAACGCACTGACGGGCGCGGGCGCGGCTATTATGGGCGGTTTCTTCGCATTTTATGGCGTCATCGGGCTGATCGGCAACGTCGTCGCAAGCAGCATCGTAACCGCGCTTGGAACCCAGAGAACGCTCGCGCTGTTTCTTGGCTCCATGCTCCTCGGGATGACCCTGTGGGCAACCGGCGCGGGCTGGCTGCCGGCCATGGGCGCAGGCGTATTTTTCTGGGGGTTCGGATTTTCGGCGGTCAATTCCTTGCAGCAGGCTCGACTCGTCGCGGCCGCGCCGGATCTTGCGAGCGCGTCAGTCGCGCTCAATACATCGCTGCTTTACGTCGGACAGGCGATCGGGTCCGGCATCGGCGGGCTTCTGTTCGCCCACGAATATTTTCATGCCATTGGTTTCGTCGGCGTCGGTTTTGTGACAGCCGCATGCACAGTTCTTGCGGCTTGCTGGGAATCCGGTTCCTCGAAGCAGAAATGAGGTCGAGGTTCCACGTCCCTGTGATTAGCTCCTTGCCAAGGCTTTCACGGTCGTGAAAATGCCTACCCGCCGGAGCAATGAATCGCAAAAAGGGAACCAATGGCCCGCATCCGCTTCGATTTCGGCGCCCTGAAGCTTGACGCCGAATTGCTCCACACGCCAACCGCCAAAGCCATCGCCGCCGCGCTTCCCCTTTCGTCGGCGGTGTTGACCTGGGGCGAGGAAGTCTATTTCGATGTTCCGGTGAATGTGGCGCGCGAGCCTGACGCGCGTGCCGTTATCACCCCGGGAGAAATCGCGTATTGGCCGCAAGGTCCTGCGATAGCGATTGGCTTTGGACGTACGCCGATCTCCAAGGGAGACGAAACAAGGCTCGCGAGCCCGTGCAACGTTTTTGCGAAAGCGCTAGGCAGCGTAAAGGTGCTGTCGAAAGTGAAAACGGGCGTTGAAGTAAAGGTGACTAAACTCGACTAGCGCGACGATCGTTCGCCGGCGTGCCGACGCACCATCGATAGCGTGAGATCCCAGGCATTGCGGATGTTGACGATGGCCAGCGCGAGCAGTCCGCCGCCCAGCACTTCCACGGCGTAGGCGCGGTCGAAATAGATCATGATGCTTGCTACGAATAACGCAAAATATGCGCCGACCGGCAGCAATCCATAGGCGAAGTAATCCTGCACATAGTTCGTCATCTCGGTGCGGATCACCCAGACCGTAATGACGACCGACACGGCGATGCCGAGAAGAGCGGTTACGCCGATCAGGACAGCGAAGAAGACTGACCCGTGTGAAGGCACCAGGCACACGGCAGAGATAAAGAACACGCTGGTGAAATGAATTACCACCGGGCTCATGAATGTGCGAGGGCCCCGTTGATCCTTATCGCTCAGGTAGCCGGTGCCGAGCGACACCGCAACAAACAAAAGCGCAAGCAACGTGGCGGCAGCAGTGCCGACCAGCAGGTAGAATTCATGCCAGGCGTGCAGCGCTTCCATGAAAATCAGCCTCGCCCGACAAACGGCATTTTATTGGCCATCACCGTCATGAACAGGACATTCGTGTCGAGCGGCAGGCTCGCCATGTAGACCACGGCATTGCCAACGTGGTCAGCCTCCATGCGCGGTTCGATCATTTTGCGCCCATCCGGCTGCAGCACGCCTTCACCCTCCACCATGCGCTCGGTCAAAGGCGTTGCAGCATTGCCGATGTCGACCTGGCCGCAGCAGATGTCGTACTGCCGGCAGTCAAGCGACGTCGATTTGGTGAGCCCGGTGACCGCATGCTTCGTCGATGTGTAGGCGACCGAATAAGGCCGCGGCGCGTGCGCCGAGATCGAGCCGTTATTGATGATGCGGCCGCCGCGAGGCGACTGATCCTTCATGATCTTGATCGCCTCCTGTGTGCACAGGAACATGCCGGTCAGGTTCGTCGCGACGACGTTCTGCCAGGTTTCGAATGGCAAATCTTCCAAAGGAACAGCGGGCGCGCCGATGCCTGCGTTGTTGAAAAGCACATCAAGGCGGCCGAAGGTTGATTTTACGGTTGCGAACAGTGCGAGGATGGACTCGCGCTTGGACACGTCAGTCGGCACGGCCAACGACTGCGCCCCGGCGGCGTTGATTTCGCCGGCGACCTTGTCGAGCATCTCCTTACGGCGGCCCGCCAGCACGAGATTGTAGCCGGCCTTGGCGAGCGCAATCGACACCGCGCGGCCGACGCCGGTCCCGGCTCCCGTTACCAGTGCAATTTTCGTAGAAGGAGCCATCGGGGGATCCCTTTCATGCTCATTTCCAGGGATGCCCGCATATCACAAAAGCGCGCGCCCGCCATCAGCGAGCAGCGACGATGATCGATCGTTTTTTAGCTTGCGAGAGGTGTTGGTGCTTCGGTGGGCAGGAAGGCGCTGGGCGACTGGAGCCGTGCGCTGATTTCGGCGACCGTGCAGGCCTGCCGAAGCGATAGCCTTGCATCGAGTGAGCACCGGCGGCGCGCAGGGACAACTGCTGGTCGCCGGTTTCGACGCCTTCCGCGGTGACCTGCATGCCGAGGCCGCGGCTGAGGCTGACGATTGCATGTACGATCGCCGCGGCATCGGCGGCTCTTTCGATCGATCGCACGAAACTGCGGTCGATTTTCAGCTTGTCGAAGGGGAAACGGCGCAGATAGAGCAAGCTGGAATAGCCGGTGCTGAAATCATCCAGGGCGAGCCGCACGCCCAATGCCTTGAGACGCACCATCGCAGCTTCCGCGGTGTCGACATTGCCGAGCAGCCAGCACAGCGACGACAACGCAAATGATTGCAATCGCAACAATGACGCCAATAGGCACGACTACGCTCAAACGAGCGCGGTCCCAACTCGTGTATTGCCGCGCGTCAAAGCGTGCGGATGAGCAACAGCCGGCACGATGAAAGTCCCTGTCCTGCCGGTTAGCCTTTTCGTGGCCGGAACGTAGGCGACAAGCTTTGCTATTCGCTTGCGTTTATTGAAAACCCGCCAATCTTTGCCGCAGGAACATGCAATTCTCCCGGTTCTCTTAACTGCCGCTAAAACGATGTGCGGCGCTGCCAGAGAGTTAATTAATTGGAAAGAGCGAATTTGCACGAGCTGTTTAGCGACCTTGGATCGCTCAGCCGCGATAGGGCGGTCGAGGTATCGAGATGTGTGCAGCGCGGAGCGCGGCCGACCAACGTTCGCGCAGATCCTGGAAATAGGGCTCGCCTGGCTCAATGCGGTAGTTCACCTCGGCAGTGCAGGAATCTCTGCGCACGACCAGAATATCGATCGGCAGTCCCACCCCGAGATTGGAGCGCATGGTCGAATCCATCGAGATCAGGCCGATCTTCAACGCGTCATAAAGATCGGTGTTGAAGCTTATCGCCCGATCGAGCACGGGCTTGCCGTATTTGTGTTCGCCGATCTGCAGATACGGCGTGTCCGTCGTGCACTCGATGAAATTGCCTGCCGAGTAAATCATGAACAACTGCAGGCGTCCGCCCTTGATCTGCCCGCCGAACAAAAAAGCGAACTCGTGGTCCACTTCGGCGGCAGCGAGTACCTTGCCTTCGGCTGTCTGTATTTGGCGGACTACGCGGCCGATACGCTGCGCGGCCTGGAACATTGTCGGCGCATTCATCAGCGTCTCGATCTCGCCGGTTTCCGGATTCTGCACCCCTTCGATCAACGTCGAACGCGCAGACTGGCTGAGCGACAGATTGCCGGAGGAGGCGAGAGCCATGATGCGCTCACCCGGCTGCGTGTACACATGCAGCTTGCGGAATGTGGATGTTATCAAGGCCCGCATTGGTGCGCGTATCGGCGACCATGACCAGACCCTCCTGTACAAGGATTCCGCAGCAATAGGTCATGGGCCTTCAAGGACTCGTCTGGACACCGGCCGCAGATTTATAGCGACCCGACGCGCGACTGTGCAATGTCGGGGCCCCGGGTTTCGAACAAACTTGAACCGCTCGAGCACGTTCGCCGCTATTCGCGCCCTGCCATCAGGTCTGCGCCTGCTGACGTGCCTGATCCACTCGTACCGCGACCGTCAAAGTCTCCCCGCTGCCGCCAAAGCGCGCGCCACGCACCGGCGCGGCGCCAAGATAGTCGAGGCCGACCGCGACGCGGACATGGGACTCGGTGGTGGAAATCCCATTCGTCGGGTCGAAGCCGACCCATCCAAGGTTCTCGACATGGGCTTCAGCCCAGGCATGTCCTGCCTCCTGGGAGGTGACGCCGTCGGCACGGTGGAAGTGACCCCCAACGTACCGCGCCGGAATGCCAAGAGCGCGCGCTGCCGCGATAAAGATATGGGTGATGTCCTGACAGACTCCGCGACGAAGCGTAAAAGCTTGCGCGGCGGTGGTCGCGGCGTGGGTCGGATCGGTGTCGAAAGTAATTTCGCGATTAAGCGCGGTCATGAGGGCGTGAAGCAATGAGAGACTATCGCCGTCGTCGTCGGCGCGCGTTGCTTGCGCAAACTCGACGATGGCGGAATCGGTTTGCGTCAGCGGTGTTTCGCGCAGGTAGAGCTGTGGAGGAAAGCGCTCGACGGCTGCCGCGATAACTCCGTTTGTGTCCTGCGTATCGACTTCACCGTCAACCTCGACAGTCAACTTGCTAAGTGGTCTATCGACTGTGAAGGAATGGGTGATGTTGCCGAATGCATCTTCATGCTGGTGCAGCAGGCAATCTTCAGAAATATCGATTCGCCACGCCACCACGTGCTGCCCGTCGTGATCGCGCGGCGTCTTGCGCAACAGCTGCGTCACCCCGGTTGGCGGCGTTTCGTACGCATAAGAGGTCGAGTGGGAGATGCGAATTCGCATTGACGACGTTAGGAACCTCGTGAACTTCATTCAAGCCTCACACCATAAAGATGCGGGCCGCCGGGACAAGCCGGCCATGACGAAAGAGCGCTCCGCTCATGTCAGAAATTGCTCGGTGATCAATGCACCAAGCTTGTTATTCTCGACGATGAATTCGCCGATGAACTCGTGGAGGCCGCGTTGAAAAATGCCTTCCATGCGGCTGCTTTGCAGGCGGGTGCGAATGCCGCGTGCCTGCCGCTGGGCCGGACCCTGCCGGCCGTAAGCGCCGGCGATCGAATCCAGGTTGCGCACGATCGCCTCATAGCAGGAGGCCAGTGATCGGGGCATCTCGTCGCGCAAGATCAGCAGATCGGCCACCAGCCACGGCTGCAGGCTTTCCCGGTAAACCCAATGATAAGCGGTGAGCGCGGACACCGATCGCAAAATGGCGGCCCACTGAAAATAATCGAGCGGACCGCCAACGCGCTCGTTTTCGGGCAGCAGGAGATGGTATTTCACGTCGAGGATGCGGGCGGTGTTGTCGGCGCGCTCGATGTAGACGCCAAGCCGCGAAAACCAATAGGCGTCGTTGCGCAGCATGGTGCGGTACGCGGAGCCGTCAAAGCGCAGTGAAGATTCCTGCACCCATCTCAGGAAACGAGAGAACTCTTCACGCGATGTCGGTCCGTTGCCGAATCGCTTGAGCTCGAGCCAAGTGCCGTTGATCGAGTCCCACATTTCCATCGTGAGAGCAGTACGGACGGCGCGCGCGTTGCTGCGGGCAAGTTCGAAGCAGGCGCGAATGGACGATGAATTGTCCATTGAAAAAGCAAGGAAATCCGTGACGTTTGCCTCGTTGGCTTCGTCATAGAGTTTGAAAAAGGCGGTGGCGCAGCCGGCAGTCGCGACCGCGGATTCCCATTCATTGCTAGTGCCCACATAGGCAAGGGGAAGGGCGGACAGGCGTTGCGTCGCGTCGAGAATTCGCGCGAGATATTCCGCCCGCTCGACATAGCGCGAAAGCCAATACAGGTTGTCGGCGGTGCGCGAAAGCATTGCTATGGCTCCGCCACCGCCATCCTTCGAGGCTCGGGCGCTGAGCGCCCTCGCACCTCAGGATGACGGCGGAATAACGTTTCGTCATCCACCCGCGCGTAGCGCGGGCCTCGAAGGATGACCGGTCTGGTTGATCGCATCATCCGTCCAGCACCCATGTATCCTTCGTGCCGCCGCCCTGGCTCGAATTCACCACCAGCGAACCTGCTTTGAGCGCGACGCGCGTCAGTCCGCCCGGCACGATCCGCACGCGTTTGCGTCCGGTGAGGACGAACGGCCGCAAGTCAACGTGACGAGGCGCAACACCTTGCTCGACGCATGTCGGACACGTTGAAAGGGCGAGCGTTGGCTGGGCGATGAAATTTTTTGGCGATGTTTTGAGCTTGGCGCGAAATTGCTCGATTGCGACTTTGCTGGCAGCAGGGCCGACAAGCATGCCGTATCCGCCGGAGCCATGCACTTCCTTAACCACCAACTCGTGCAGATGATCGAGGACGTAGGCAAGATGCTCTTCGTCGCGGCAGCGCCAGGTTGGCACATTCTTCAGCAGCGGTTCTTCGCCGAGATAGAATTTCACAATTGCAGGCATGAAGCTGTAAACCGCTTTGTCGTCGGCAATTCCTGTGCCCACGGCATTGGCAAGCGTGACGTTGCCTGTTTTGTACGCCGTCATAAGTCCGGGCACTCCCAGAGCGGAATCCGATCGGAAGGCGAGGGGGTCGAGGAAATCGTCATCAATGCGGCGATAGATGACGTCCACCCGATGCGGGCCCTGGGTTGTCCGCATATAGACAATCTCGTCCTTGACGAAGAGATCGCGGCCTTCGACCAGTTCGACACCGAGCTTGTCGGCGAGAAATGAATGCTCGTAATAGGCCGAGTTGAACACGCCTGGCGTGAGCAGGACCACGTTCGGGTCCCGCGACGCCGACAATGGCGCGGCCGATTTCAGCGTCGCAAGCAACTCATCCGGATAATTCTCGACGGGCGCTATGCGATGGCGCGAAAATAGTTCCGGAAAAAGCCGCATCATGATTTCGCGGTTTTCGAGCATGTATGAGACGCCGGACGGCGTGCGCGCATTGTCTTCCAGAACGTAAAAGGTCTCGGCGTCGACGCGCACGATGTCGATACCGGCAACATGCACGTAAATATCGTGGGGTACCTCCTGGCCGCTCATTTCGGGTCGGAAGGCGGGATTGCGAAATACGAGGTCATCCGGAACCACGCCCGCGCGCAAAATCTCGCGCGCACCATAGATGTCCTTGATGAACGCGTTCAGCGCGCTGACACGCTGGGTCAGCCCCTTTTCGAGCAGTCTCCATTCGCTGCCCGACATGATGCGTGGAATAACATCGAAGGGGATCAGGCGTTCCTGGGCCTCGGCTTCGCCGTAAACCGCGAAGGTGATCCCGATGCGACGGAAGATGAGTTCGGCTTCACGCCGCCGGTAGTCAAGCACGTCGGGCGGCACCTCGGCGAGCCAGCGGGAGAGTTCCCCGTAAGCCGGGCGAACGGCGCCGTCAGGTTCCTTCATCTCGTCGAAGGCGACAGTCATGTAATTCCCCCTCTGACTGCCGGGTACGCAACTCACCGGCCGGCAGGACCAGTCTCGATGTACCCTCTATCTCCTGCAAGCTTCAGGCCATGGAAAATACCAGCGGAAAACGGGATTTTAGCCGCTCTGGCCGAAAACTCGCACAGGCGCTGCCCAATAATTGAGCGTGCAGGCGGGTGGCGGCTTGAGCGGCCACCTGGGCCACGCTAGGTCTTTGCATCTGCCCGTTAGGAAATTCGTATGAATTCCAAGCCCGACATCGTCACCGCTGCCGTGCTGGTGATCGGCGACGAGATCCTGTCGGGTCGCACCAAGGACAGGAATATCGGCTTTATCGCCGATTACCTCACCGCCATCGGGATCGATCTGAGAGAAGTGCGGGTGGTCGCCGATGACGCCGTGGCGATCGTGGACGCAGTCAATGTGCTGCGTGCCAAATATACCTATGTCTTCACCACCGGCGGCATCGGACCGACTCATGACGACATCACGGCAGATTGCGTGGCGGAAGCATTCGGCGTGTCGCTGGAATTCCATCCGGACGCAGTAGCGATCATCAAGGAACGGCTCGCCAAGACCGGCGGTGAACTCAACCAAGCGCGCCTGCGCATGGCGCGCATTCCACGCGGCGCCGAACTTGTTGCGAACAACGTATCAGGGGCACCCGGCTTCTGGATGGGCAACGTGATTACCATGGCTGGAATTCCTGCGGTGATGCAGGCGATGCTCGATGAGGTTGCGCCGAAGCTCAAAACCGGCACCAAGTTGCTGTCGGAAACAATCCGGGCCGATGCCAAGGAAGGCGATGTCGGCACCGAGCTCGGAGTGATCGCCAAGGCACATCCGGAAACGATCATTGGCAGCTATCCATTCATCGACGAAAAACAGGGGCCGAATACCAATATTGTTGTCCGCTCCCGCGATGCGGAGAAACTTGCCGCAGTGAAGGCCGAGGTCGAGACAATGCTTGCGAAGGTAAAGTCGCAGCTGGGGACGGCGCGCTAGGATGCTGACCGAACCACGAACTCCGTTCAATCCCAATTTCGACATTGCTCCTTGGGTCCCCACTTCCGCGGGGACGAACGGGAGAGGGCGCGAAGCTCAGCCGCAAACTCCGTTCATTCCCGCGGAAGCGGGGATCCAGTCGTCCCGCGGTAAGCACGGACGAACGGTGTGAGGGCCGGCAGATGGTCAATTCGACTGCGGAAAAAAAGCCACCCCGTCGGGAAAAAATCTTTCCCGTTTCGTGGGACCAGTTCCATCGCGACTCGCGTGCTCTCGCCTGGCGCCTGCATGAGGCCGGACCCTTTGATGCCATTGTTTGCATCACGCGCGGCGGTCTGGTGCCTGCGGCCATCATCGCGCGCGAACTCAACGTGAGAATGATCGAGACCGTGTCCGTGCTGAGCTACCGCGATTACGATAACCAGGGCGAAGTTTCGGTGCTCAAAGGCATTGCCCCCGAGGTGACAGGACTGCACTCGAAGGGCAAGCGCGTGCTGATCGTCGACGATCTGGTCGATACCGGCAAGACTGCGCGCGTCGTGCGCGACTTGCTGCCGAACGCGCATTTCGCCAGCGTATACGCGAAGCCGATGGGACGGCCCCTGGTAGATACATTCATCACTGAGGTCTCGCAGGATACCTGGATCTATTTTCCGTGGGATACGGGCCTGGCGTTCCAGCCGCCGATCCGTCCGGGCGGAGACTGACCAACAGAAAAAAATTTCGGAGGAAACACAATGCTGACACGACGCCATCTGCTTGCGACTGCGGGCGCGGCTGCATGCACCCCAGCCGGCTTTGGAGCCGCCGCCCAGAACTACGCGAGCCAGCCGATTCACATTCTTGTCGGCTATGCCGCGGGAGGGGGCGTCGACATTGTCGCCAGGCTGCTGCAGGAGCCGATGAAATCGGCGCTCGGTCAACCCATCGTCATTGAAAATCGCACCGGCGCGAGCGCGATGCTGGCGACGAACGCGGTCGCGAAGGCGGCGCCCGATGGCTATACGCTGCTGATGGCGGCATCCGGCGAAGTCGCCATCAATCATTTCCTGTTCAAGGACAAGATGAGCTATGATCCCGTAAAGGAATTGGTGCCGATTGCAATGATTGGCATCGTCCCCTGCGTGGTTGTCGTGGCCGACGCAACCCCGATCCGCAGCCCGAAAGAGCTGATCGCGTACGCCAAGGCAAATCCGGGCAGGGCTTCGTTCTCCTCATCGGGGATCGGGAACCCCCAACAGCTTGCCGGCGAACTGATGAACAGCATGGCGGGCACGCAGGTGTTGCACGTGCCGTACCGGGGTTCAGCGCCGGCCGTCACGGATGTTGCGACCGGTGCGGTCACCATGAGCTTCTCGAGCCTCGCTGCTGCGTTGCCGCTGATGCAGGCGGGCAAGATCCGCGCCGTTGCTGTCACCTCACGCGATAGGATGCCGCAGCTGCCGGATGTGGCGCCGCTGAGCGAAGGCGCGTCCGGACTTGCCGACTACGAGCTGCTCAATTGGTTCGCAATGTTCGGCACGGCCGGGACGCCGCCCGAGATTGTCGAACGCCTGAACGGGATCGTGAACGCGACACTGAAGGATCCGGCAATCGCCGACAAGCTGCTGCCCCAAGGAATCGTCCCGAAGCCGATGAAAGTTGCCGAGTTCAAGGCTTTCGTGGATTCCGAGCGCACGAAATTCGGAAAGATCGCGGAGCAGGCCAATATCAAATTGAGCAATTGATCGCGTTTGGGTGTATTGTTGCTCACTAGAAAAATCCCGCCGGGAGAACGCCGATGAACGTCAAGCCGAATACCCAGGATGCCAGGCCGGTCAATGACAAGCGCTCGCATCAC
>Ga0114129_10015385_pt1 | contig 10887 bp, 6 predicted proteins | sample RhiMetdeltSRZDD1_FD_80071 | JGI IMG/M metagenome (GOLD analysis project Ga0114129, IMG submission 80071) | Populus rhizosphere microbial communities from Tennessee, USA - Rhizosphere MetaG P. deltoides SRZDD1 (version 2) (version 2) | ecosystem: Host-associated > Plants > Roots > Rhizosphere >... | reverse complement strand
GGGGCGCGCCGGTCACGACGAGGCGCGGGCGCGCCTCGTCGGGGACCGCCGCGAACGCGCGAAGGAGTCCGTCGAGGTTCTTCCGCTGGTGGCGGCCCAGCACGACCATGTACGGCCCCTCCACCGCGTAGCGCCGACGCACCTGGTCGATCCGCTCGGGGTCGGCCGGCGCGTACACGGAGCGATCCACGCCGAGTGGGATCGTCTCGACCCGCTCCGGATCCGCGTCGTAGAGGCGGAGGAGATCGCGGCGGGTGGCCTCCGACGGCACCACCACGACGGCTGCGCGCCCGATCGCGCGCTCGACGGCTCGCCGCCACCAGGCCACCGCTTGAGGTGCGGTCTCCGGGAACAGACGGAACGCGAGATCGTGCACGGTCACGACGGTCGGGGTCCGGAGGGTCGGCGGCGGTACGAAGTTCGTCCCGAACACCACGTCCGCGCGTCCGAACACCTCCGCCGGCGGGAGTCCCAGCCGGGCCGTGCGGTCGTACAGCCGTGACGGGAACAGCACGCGTCGCTCGTGAACACCGGTTCCGTCGAAGGATCGCCGGCCGCGGAGGATGGACCGCGCGTGGAGGTACCAGGCGACGTACTCGGTCGAAGGATCCACGGCCGGCAGTCGCCGCAGGAGGTTCCACACGTAGGTCCCCACGCCCGTCCGCTCGGAGAACACCGCCGGTCTGGCGTCGACGAGCACCCTCATCGGTCGGATCGCGCCGACGTCACGCGGCCGGCGAGACGCACGACGGCTGCTCGGATCCACCGCCGAGCGGCTGTGGCCGGTACCCGGGGGTCACCACCACGGCGACGTCCCACGAGGACCCGTGCTCGACCTGCCGGAGCGGCACGCCCGGGAGGAACTGCCCCACGACCTGTGCCTCCTCCTCGTGCCCGGATGTGTACACGATCGTCGTCTCCTTCCCCGGGGTCCCGTCTCCGGCACGGAACGGCACGATCCCCGGAGCGATGTCGAAACCCGAGATCGAAAGCACGTGTTCGACCTGGCCGGCGGCGCTCCCCGATGACGCGTCGAGGACCGCGGTCACGATGTTGGCGGGCGACGGCGGCGTGTTGACGAGCTCCGTGCCGGTCGCCGGCAGCGGGCGTCCATCGCGGAGCGCGCCGAAGATCGATCTCGCGGCCGGGTCGAGGCGGAGGATCGAGATCTCGCTGGATGACCAGGAGGGCAGGACCAGATCAGGGACGCCCGGCACGGCGCGGAAGTCGACGGCACCGGTCGAGACGCCCCGCAGCTGCCCGACGAGGTACGCGAGGTCGGCCACCGGCAGGCCCGGATCCCGCTTCAGGTTGCCGAGGACGGGGTCGATCAGCCCGGGCAGACGAACCAGCTCTTGCGGTCGCAACATCCGGTTGATCACGGCGCGGAGGAACTGCTGCTGCCGCGCGATCCGGTGGAGGTCGGGAGCCGACTCGTCGCAGGGAAGGTGTCGGGTGCGCACGTAGGCGAGCGCCTGCTGCCCGTCCAGGCGTTGGCAACCGGCCTTCAGGTCGAGCGCAGAGAGCGGATCCTGCACGGCGAACGGGACACACATGTCGACCCCGCCGAGCGTGTCGACCACCTTCTGGAACCCCCGAAGATCCACGTAGAGGAAGTGGTTGACCGTCAAGCCGGTGAGCTTGTGGATCGTCTTGGCGACGCGGAGCGGACCGCCGCCCTCGATGCCTCCCTCGAAGGAGGTGTTGATCTTGTCCCATCCCCGCCCGGGGATCTGGACCCACAGGTCGCGGGGGAACGACAGCACGACGGCCTTCTCCTGCCGCGGGTCGATGTGCACCAGCATGATCGTGTCGGCGCGGGAGGTACCGCCGTTGTGCTCGTCGGTGCCGAACTGCACCTGCTCCTCGGGGGTCAGGCCTTTCCGAGAGTCGCTCCCGAGCAGGAGGTAGTTGCAGACGTTCTTCGCGCAGGGACCGACCGCAGCACTCTGGGCGTCCTCGAAGGGATCTCTCGAGACACCTACCCCTCGGGCGCCGACGTACTTCACCATCCCGTACGCCGAGAACGCGCCGATCAGCAACGCGAAGGTCGCGCTCGTTCCGAGGAGCGCACGCACGACGGTGCCCTGACGTCGAGGTTGACGGCCGTCTTCCATCGTCGTTCCAGCGTAGCGCCGGTGACCTCGCCGACCCCACGCTCGGCGGATGGCGTTCCTGTGTCGGAACGCCCGGTGGATACGATGTCGCGGCCTCGGACGTGACACCAGGAGGGCATGGACTCGACATGGCCGCGCATCTCATCCACGACCCGATGAGCTGCGAATACGGGGGTCGAGGGTCAGACGCGACCCGGAAGGCCGACGACCGCCGTGGTGATGACGTCCCAGCGAGCTCAGGAGGTGTGGGTGGAGCCTGCTGAGCAGGTCGCTTCGAGGGACGAGGACCTGATCCGGCGGATCGGGACGGGCGACGACGGCGCGTTCCGCGAGCTGTTCTCGCGGTACGCCTCGGTCGCCCACGCGCTGGCGTTCCGACTGGTCCGGCAGGCACAGCTCGCGGAGGAGATCGTGCAGGAGGCGTTCCTGGCCGTGTGGCGGCACACAGAGCGTTACGACCGGAGCCGCGGATCGGTCCGTTCCTGGCTGATGGGCACCGTCCATCATCGGGCGGTGGACGCTGTCCGACGCGAGCAGGCGCAACGGCGCCGCTCTGAGGACGCGATCCTCCTCCAGGCAGGCGCGGCCGAGGACCCGATCGACGACGTGCTCGCGGCGATCGACCTCCCCGCGGAACGTCGCGCGGTCCGCGAGGCGCTCGCCGACCTGCCGGACGAGCAACGGGACGTGATCGAGCGGATGTACTTCGGCGGCGAGTCGCAGTCGCGCATCGCGGAGCTGACCGGGCTGCCGCTCGGGACCGTGAAATCCCGAACGCTCCTGGCGATGCGCCGGCTCCGGGACCGGCTGGGGGCGACGGGACCATGATCCGCGACCACTCGCTGATCGACGAGCTGCTCGCGATCCAGGCGCTGGACGGGCTCGACGGCGACGACGAGACCACGCTGGATCGTGAGCTCGCGGCCCACCGGCCGTGCGAGGAGTGCGACCGTCTCCAGGTCGAGCACGCCGAGGTGGCGGGGCGGCTGGCGTTCGCGCTCGATCCGCTGCCGGTCCCGGCCGGGATGGTCGACCGGATCCTCGCCGAGCCGCAGCGCCGGGAGGCGGCGCCGCAGGACGCGGTTGCGCGCGACGAGGTCGCGCGCGACGAGGTGGGTCGCGACGAGGTGGGTCGCCGCCGCGACGCACGCCTCCGTCGCTGGCAGGCGGCGACCGGGGTGGCGGCGGCGATCGCGCTCCTGCTCGCGATCGTCCTCGTGACCCGGGGGCCGGCGGTCCCCGACCGGTTCGTGCCGTTCCAGGGAGCGAGCGGCGAGCTGGCGATGGCCTACACGCCCGGCGAGCCCGGCGTCTACGTCTGGGGCGATGGGCTTCCCGATCCGGGACCGGGGAAGGTCTACGAGCTGTGGATGTTCCAGGGCGGCACGCCGATCCGCGGCGCCTGCCTCACGCCGGCCGACGGATCGCTCGCGACGTTCGTCGATACCGACCTCGGTTCGTCGGAGTCGATGGCCGTCACGGTCGAATCCGAGGCGTGCCCCGCCGCCCCGACGACCGAGCCCGTGTACACCGCCGAGCTCAGCTGATCGCGCTCGCGCGAGCGGTCAGCCGGCGAGCATCTGGCGCAGGACCATCGGGAGGATGCCCCCGTTGGCGAAGATCTGGACCTCGGTGGGAGCGTCGATCCGCACGGTGACCGGGAACGAGATCGACGAGCCGTCGTCCCGCGTGACCTCGACGGTCGCCTCCTGACCCGGGGCGATCCCGTCCTCCAGACCGCGGATCGCGTACGTCTCACGCCCGCCCAGGCCGTGGGACGCGGCGCTCTCGCCGGCCCGGAACTGGAGCGGGAGGATCCCCATGCCGACGAGGTTCGATCGGTGGATCCGCTCGAAGGACTGGGCCAACACGAACCGCACCCCGAGGAGCGCCGGACCCTTGGCCGCCCAGTCGCGGGACGAGCCGCTCCCGTACTCGGCCCCGGCGAGGACGCCGAGCGGCACGCGTTCCCCGCGATACCGAGACGCCGCGTCGAACACCGTCATCCGATCGCCGTCCGGCAGGTGCGTGGTCCACGGGCCCTCGGTCCCGGGAGCGAGCTCGTTGCGGAGCCGGACGTTGGCGAAGGTGCCCCGCATCATCACCTCGTGGTTCCCTCGGCGGGCGCCGTAGGAGTTGAAGTCCCGGGGTTGCACCCCGTGCTCCTGGAGGTAGCTCCCGGCGGGTGAGTCCGCCTTGATCGAGCCGGCCGGCGAGATGTGGTCGGTGGTGATCGAGTCGCCGACCTTCACCAGGATCCGCGCCCCGTCGATCGTCGCGCCCTCTGTCCGCGCTCCCTCGATCGCGGCGGGAGGCTCGACGGCGCCCTCCTCGAAGAACGGGGGCTCGCGGACGTAGGTCGAGTCGGGATCCCAGGCGTAGGCCGGACCGGTCGGGGTCGGCAGCCCCTTCCACCGCTCGTCACCCTCCCAGATCCGGGCGTACTCCTCGACGAACTGCTCCTCGGTGATCGCCGCGGCGATCGTCTCCGCGACCTCCTTCGGGCTCGGCCAGAGATCCCGCAGGAACACCGGTCCGTCCGTGCCCTCGCCGAGCGGTTCCGTGGTCGGATCGAAGTCGATCCGCCCGGCGAGCGAGTAGGCAACCACCAGCGGCGGCGAGGCGAGGTAGCTCGCGCGGACCTGTGGATGGATCCGTCCCTCGAAGTTCCGGTTGCCGGACAGGATCGCGACGACGTTCAGCTGCCGTTCGTCGATCACGGCCGCGACCTCGTCGGGGAGTGGTCCGGAGTTCCCGATGCACGTGGTGCACCCGAACCCGACGAGGTTGAACCCCAGCTTCTCGAGGTAGGGCATCAGGCCGGCGCGGTCGAGGTAATCGGTGACGACCCGCGACCCGGGCGCGAGCGAGGTCTTCACCCACGGCTTCGGATCGAGGCCCGCCTCGATCGCTCGTTTCGCCAGGAGCCCCGCGCCGATCATCACCGACGGGTTCGACGTGTTCGTGCACGACGTGATCGCCGCGATCACGACCGACCCGTTGCGGACCTCGCCGTCTCCTTCGGGCGTCACGTCCTCGCTCCATCCCTCGTGGAAGTCCCCGTTCGGGCTGCCTCCCTCTGCGACGAATCGGCCGACCTCGGTCGGCTTCGGATCGGGCTCCTCCTGATCGCGGAACGCGGCGACGAACGAGTCCCACACGCCCGGCAGCGCCACGCGGTCCTGGGGGCGTCGCGGGCCCGCCAGCGACGGCTCCACCGCCGAGAGATCGAGGTCGAGCGTCTCCTGGAACGACGGGACCGGGTCCCCATCGGTCCGGAAGAGCCCCTGGGTCTTGGTGTACCGCTCCACCCGGTCGACCAGCTCGCCGCGCCCGGTGAACCGGAGGTACTCGAGCGTTCGATCATCGACCGGGAAGTAGGCGGACGTGGCGCCGTACTCCGGGCACATGTTCGAGAGCGTCGCGCGATCGGCGATCGTGAGCGTGGAGAGCCCCGAGCCGAAGAACTCCACGAAGCGGCCGACGACCCCGTGCGCGCGGAGCATCTGCGTGAGCGTCAGCACGAGATCCGTCGCGGTGGTCCCCGGCGGCATCTCCCCGATGACCTGAACGCCGACGACGTCGGGGGTCGGGAGGAACATCGGCTGCCCGAGCATCGCCGCCTCGGCCTCGATGCCGCCGACGCCCCAGCCGAGGACACCCAGCCCGTTCACCATCGTCGTGTGCGAGTCGGTGCCCACCAGCGTGTCGGGGAACGCCACCGCATCGCGGACGGAGACCACCTGCCCGAGGTGCTCCAGGTTCACCTGATGACAGATCCCGGCGCCCGGCGGGACCACGCGGAGACCGTCGAAGGCCTGCTGCGCCCACCGCAGGAGGGAGTACCGCTCACCGTTCCGGCGGTACTCCCAGTCGATGTTGGCCTCGTAGGCCTCGGGGCTCCGGAACAGGTCGACCTGGACCGAGTGGTCGATGATCAGGTCGACCGGCACGAGCGGATCGACACGGCTCGGGTCGCTCCCGGCCCGAGCCATCGCGCTGCGCATGGCAGCCAGGTCGACCACCGCCGGCACGCCGGTGAAATCCTGCATCAGCACCCTCGCCGGCATGAACGCGATGTCCTTCGCCGGCGCCGGCCAGGCGGCGAGCGCGCGGACGTCCTGGTCCGAGACGGCCGGCGATCCGGCGCGACGGAGGAGGTTCTCCAGGAGGATCCGGACCGTGTGCGGGAGGCGGTGGACGTCGCCGGTTCCCTGATCCGAGATCCACGACAGCGAGTACAGATCGACGGGTCCGTCCGCGGTCTCCAACCGCATCCGCGCGCCGCCGAGATCAGAGCTCATCCAGGTCCTGTCGGTCGTGTCGGTCGTCCTCTCCTTCCATCCTCCCACGCGGGAGGGTCTTCCTCGGAGGAGCTCAGGACCCGCCGTCCGATTCCGCCGCTCGGACGGCTCGGATCGCCTCCTTGTGCACGATCCGTCGCTCCCGACGGAGCTTCGCCTCCCGCTGCCGCCGACGCTCGGTTTCCGTCTCGACGACGAGCGGCGGCACCGCGCGCGGCCTCCCCTCCTCGTCCACGGCGACGAAGACGAGGTAGGCGCTGTTCACATGGCGCTTCCGGCCGGTGACCGGATCGTGCGCCTCGACCCGGACGCCGCATTCCATCGAGGTGGTCCCGACGTCGTTCACCGCCGCCTGCAGCACGACGACCTCGCCGATCTGGACCGGTTCGAGGAACGTCATCTCGTCGATCGCCACGGTGAGGGCCAGACCGCCGGAGTGCTTGATCGCGGCGAGCGCGGCGGCCGTGTCGACCAGCCGCATGATCACCCCACCGTGCACGTTGCCGGCCACGTTCGCGTCGGTGACCTCCATCATCTGCGTGAGCGTGACGGAGGAGTCCGCGACGGTGCGCGGCGCGAGGTCGGACACGGCGGCATCCTACGTTGGCCTCACCGGCGGCCGCGGCGCCGCCGATACCATCGGCGACCATGGGCGTCGACGGAAGAGCGGGAACGAGGAGACTCGCCATCGCGCCGCTCGCCGCTCTGCTGCTCACGGCGTGCTCGAACGGACCGGCGGCCGAGCCGACCCCGTCGCCGACCACCGTTCCTCCGAGCCCGGTCGTCTCCCCGACCCCATCCCCGACCCCGAGCCCCAGTCCGAGTCCGGAGCCGAGCGCCGAGCCGGATCCCGTCCCTCGGACCTTCGCCGGGGACCTCGATCCGTCGGAGGTCCCGGCCGAGGCGCTGGTCCCGGAAGGAGCCGAGGTCACGGGGCAGTGGTTCGGCTTCACCGACGACGGCGTCGTGATCGTGGTCGCCTGGGCGGAACCCGGGGACGACCCCTTCCGCCTCCCGCGCGGGATCGCGGTGTGGCGCCGGTCGACGTCGACACCGCACTGGCGAGCGGCGCTGGTCCGACGTCATCGAGCCCGCGACGGCGTGACGGAGATCCAGGCCCAGACGACCGACGTCACGGGCGACGGATCCGACGACGCCCTCGTGTTCGAGGGCGCCGGCGGATCCGGCGCCTGCGGGCGGTGGCTCGTGATCGACCTGCTCCGCATCGACACGACGTTCGATCGAGAACTCTGCGACGGCCGGGTGGAGCCGGCCCCGCCGGGATCACCCGGGCTCGTGGTCACGGAGTCGGTGTTCCGGCCCGGGGACGCGCATTGCTGTCCGAGCGCGATGCGGCGGACGACGCTCGCGTGGACGGGAGCAGCCTGGCGGGTGACGGAGAAGGAAGTCACGCGGACCTGAGGCCCCGACCACCGGGCCGGGGGACCCGGATGACCTAGGGTCTCCGCCGGCGGGTCGGGTGACCGATATCCCCCGGGCGGCACTCAGCCTCCCCCGCCCAGCTGCCGATACACGAACGGGAGTCCGGACAGGGGGCTGTGCGTGCGGATCGGCAGTGGGAACGGTGTGGCTCGACGGGTCCATGTCGCGCTGCTCGTCCTCTTGTCGTTCGGCGTCGCCGGCTCCTTCTGGATGGGGATCCGCACCCGCTCGGCCGCGCTGGACCGGGCCGCCGAACAGGCCCAGGTGATCACCGACAGCTCCCTCACGCTCGTCCTCCGACCGGAGGATCTCGAGCGGCCGGTCTCCGATGAGCGGAACCGGGAGCTCTCGAAGTCGATCACCGAGGTGGTCCTCGACGCGAGCGATTTCGAGACCGTCACGGTCTTCTCCCCCTCCGGGCTCATCCTCTACTCGACCGAGGGCGGGGTGATCGGGCAGCGCCTCAGCGGCGAGCGCGATCGGATCCACCTCGCCGTGAGCTCCGACCCCCAACCGATCGTGGCGGACGGGATGCTGTCCGTGATGGTGGGCCTCCACTTCCCGTCGGGCGTGGGTCGCGAAGCCGCCGTCGAGCTCACGCGGCCGAGCGACGACATCGACGCCGCCGCGGGGCCGTGGAGCACGAACTCGATGTTCCTCGCCGGAGCGTTGGTGCTGGTGATCTTCACGATGGTGAACGGGGGCCGGCGCGGCGACGCGCCCGTCTCCGCGCCCGAGCCGGCGCGCCTCCGCGTCCCGGTGATCCCGTCCCGACAGCCCACCGGTCGCCGGGTCGCCGAGCCGCCGCAGCCAGGACTGAAGGAAGAAGCCGAGGCCCGACGCCGCGCCGAGGACCGCGCGCAGGCCGCCGAACAGCGCCTCGTCCTCCTCCAGGAGCAGTACCGCACCACCCTCGAGGAGCTCCACTCGACCCAGCGGACGCTGCGGGACCGACCGGTCGGCGACGAGCGGATGCTCGAGGAGCGGGCGGTGAAGGCCGAGAACGCCGCACGGACGCTCGAGCAGCGTCTCCATAGCGTCACCGCGGAGCGGGATCGGCTCGCCGGCGAGATCCTGGCCAAGCGCGACGAGGTCGCGGGCGCCGGGAAGCAGATGCTCGAGCTGGCGGAGGCCGAGGCGATCGGGCTCCGCGCAGAGCTCGAGGGTGCACAGACGCAGCTCTCGCTCACGATGCAGGAGCTGAAGAGCATCCAGCGGCAAGCCGAGCGGTCGACCGAGCTGCAGGAGGAGCTCGACGCGGCGCAGCTGGATTCGCTGCATTCCCGGGACGCGGTGTCCGCGATGGAGTCCGAGCTGCGGAGCGCCCGCGCCGAGCTCGAGGACGCGCGTGCCGAGATGCGGGCGCTCCGCAGCGAGGAGCAGCGGGCCACGATGCTCGCCGACGAGCTCCGCGCGGCGAAGGCCGAGCTCGGGAGCCTCCGGGCCTCCCACCGGGCGGAGCTGGTGGAGCGCGAGGCGGAGCTGGAGGAGAAGGTCCGCTCGGTCCGCGAGGAGTTCCAGCTGCAGCTCGCGGAGGCCGAGACCCGGCACGCCGCGGAGTTGGCTTCGCAGTCGCAGGAGATCGCCGATCGCCTGGCCGCCGCCGATCTCGGCGCGAAGGAGGCCAGCGAGCGTGTGGCCGCGGCCGGCGCCGACCTCGCGGCCGCTCGCTCCGAATCGGAGGCGCGGGCGGTCGATCTCGAGAGCGCGCGCGCAGAGCTCGACGCCGCACACGACCGGATCGCCGAGCTCCAGCGAGAGTTGACCGAGCGCGAGACGGTGTACGCGCGCGCCGACGAGCTCGTGGCCGCGTCGAAGGCCGAGCACGCGACCCTCGCCTCGGAGTTGGAGGTGACCCGGGCGGCACTCGCGGAAGCGAAGGAGACGCTCGCGTCCGAACGGGCCGATCACGAGGAGCTCCAGCGGACGGACGAGCGCTCCCAGGTCGAGCTCGACCAGCTCGACGAGCGCGCCCAGCGCCTGGCCGCCGAGCTGGCGGAGGCCTCCGAGGCCAACGTCGAACTCAACCGACGCCTGCAGGAGATCGAATCGCGGCGGGCGCTGGAGATGGCCCAGGACGAGGGCCGCGCACACATGGACGAGCTCCTGGCGGCGACGCAGGAGCGGTTGGCGGGACAGAGCGAGAAGCTGATCGCCGCTGAGGAGCGGGTGCGCGAGCTCGAACGCCAGAGCGTGATCGACACCGAACGTCTCGAGGATCTCGAGGCCAAGCTCCGCCAGCACCAGATGGCGGATCAGATCCGCGAGCTCCAGGCTCCGAAACACGAGCAAGGCGAAGGCGCAGCGGACGTCGTGCCCGTCGAGGATCGTCGCGGGTCGGCCCCGTTCGTGAAGGAGATGTCGCTGGACGCGCAGAAGACGATCTCTCGGATCCTCGGCGTGGTCCAGCTCCTGAAGCACAAGCGCGAGGCCAAGGACCACGCGCAGCTCGTGCAGCAGCTCGCCGGCCACGCGCGGCGCCTCGACGCCACGATCCGGGACCTCTCCGATGTGGACTCGCTCGTGACCGGCGCGATCGAGCTCGAGCTGCGCAATACCGACCTCGAGTCGTTGATCCGTCGGGTCGTCGAAGAGTCGGGTGCGGAGGCCGATCACGACGTCCGCGTCGAGGCCGAGCCCACCTCGATCACGATCGACCGCACGCGAACCGAGCAGATCGTCGCCGGGCTCCTCCGCAGCGCGAGCGATCGCACGCCGACCGGCAAGACGATCGGGATCCGCCTGATGCGGGAGCGCGGAGGCGCCCTCGTGGTGCTCGAGGACGCCGAGTCCTCGTCGGAGGCGGTGCTGAGCCCGATGGTCCGGCGTCTCGCCGAGGTGCAGGGCGGCTGGGCCAAGCTGGAGCCCCGCGAGGGAGGCGGCGCGGCGTTCCGCGTGTTCCTCCCCCACGGCGGGCCGAACGGCGCACCGACCGACGAGCTCCCCGCGCCTGACGACGCGATCGAGGCACCGGTCGACGATCTCGAGCAGGACCCGAACCACTGGGTCAAGGCCGAGCAGGC
>Ga0114129_10015382_pt1 | contig 10888 bp, 8 predicted proteins | sample RhiMetdeltSRZDD1_FD_80071 | JGI IMG/M metagenome (GOLD analysis project Ga0114129, IMG submission 80071) | Populus rhizosphere microbial communities from Tennessee, USA - Rhizosphere MetaG P. deltoides SRZDD1 (version 2) (version 2) | ecosystem: Host-associated > Plants > Roots > Rhizosphere >... | reverse complement strand
CTTATATCGTTGCCGACTTCTGATTGTCAACGCCTTCCGCAAGGGTGCTAAGCTGCAGTGTGCAAAAGGAGGTGCGGCATGCAACGGAGCTTTCCGACGCTTGCGCTAGTCACCGTCATCGTGTGTCTCATGTCGATTGAGGGAAACGCGCAGGTCGTCAGGCAGGAGGTTGCCGGAATCCGCAACTTCGCCAAGATCGAATCGACCGTCGCGTGCGCCGGCGCCATCACGCCCGCGGCGATCCAGGAAATCAAGCAGATGGGCTATACGTCGATCATCAACCTCCGCCTCGCGACCGAGCAGGGGGCTGATATCGAAATCCACACCGCCGCGGCGAAGGCGGCAGGGATCCCCTACTACCACATTCCGTTCAGTGCATCGGCGCCGGATCCGGCCGCCGTTGACACGTTCCTGAAGACCATCGCCGCGCCCGGAGTCCAACCCGCGTTCATACATTGAGCGGGCGGGGGAAGAGCCGCCGGGATGTGGCTCATGAAACGCGCGATCGTCGATGGCTGGGACACCACTAAAGCGATGGAAGAAGCGACGGCGCTCGGTCTTGCGAATGAAGCGCTGAGGAAATTCTTTCTTGCGGAGATCGAAAAGCGGAAGCGCTGAAGCTGAAGTCGTCGAGCAAGCCCTCACCGCCACGGTCACGGTGCGTCCGACGCACCCGCCGCTGCGTGGCCGGCCGCGGCGATGGGTGACGATCGCCTGGGCCCTGACGACCGGTGCCGTCGTTCTGCTCGTGCTGACCGGGCTGCCGGAGCGGTATGACCGGGTTCGTTCAGCCGACGCTACCCTGCGCAACCCCGAGTTCCGGAATCTCATCGACGCGGGAGTGCGCCCCGGCGTGGCAGCGACACTCGACAGCATCGCCGAGGTGTTGCCATTCGCCGTGATGTTGGGCGGGGGCGTGGCGTTGTTCCTGCGCAGTAGCGGATCGCGCGAAGCGCTGTTTCTGTCTTTCGTGATGGTTTGCTGGTCCGCGGGCGTCAGCGTGATCTCCATGCATCGCACGCCGGGACCCGCGTGGTCACAGGCCCCCGCCGGCATGGCGGCGACGGTGATCTTGCTGCTGTCGTCGGTGTTACCCGTCAACGCGATGTTCTGGCTTCCGCAAGGCCGGTTCGTCGCCCGCTGGACGGCCTGGTGGACGGCGCTGCAGACCCTGATCTTCACCAGCCTGTATCTCTTCGCGCCGTTCCCGCGCGTGCACGATCTCGTCAACGCCGTCGGCGCGCCGGCGGTGATCGGCGGGATGTACGCGCAACTAACCCATTACCGGATGGTCCGCGATCCGGGGTCGCGGCAGCAGATCAAATGGGTCATGGTTGGCGCGGTGCTGGCGGCGGCCGGCTTCCTCGTCTCCGAGTTGGGAACCGTACTGGTCAGCGGGCGAGTGGACCTCAGCGCGCGCCTGTTAGCGGTCGTCGCGCGGCTCGCGGTCCCGGCGTCTGAAATCGGCTTCGTGATGTGTCTGGTGATCGCGATCCGCCGCTATCGTCTGTGGCGTGTCGATCTCGTCATCAACCGATCGCTCGTCTACGGTGCGGTGACGGTGGCCGTGATGATCATTCTTCTCGGCGGCGGATTCGCGCTGCAGCGCCTGCTCGGCGACGACCACACGCGGCTGGCGTTCGCGATTTCGATGGTGGCCGCCGCGGTGGCGTTCGGTCCCGCGCGGCAACGCGCGCAGCGGTTCGTCGACCGGCGCCTGTTCGGATTGCGGTTCGATCTCGGCGAGCTGGATCGCGGTCGACAGCTGCCGAGGATCAAGATGCCTGGGGCGCTCACCGGCCGCACGCTCGGCCGCTACCACATGCTGTCGGTGCTCGGACGAGGCGCGATGGGGGAGGTCTACCAGGCCGAAGCGGACGGCCGCCGGGTCGCCGTCAAGATCGTCCCCGACGAGCTCGCCGGTGAAGCCGAGTTCCTGCACTGGTTCAGGCGCGAAGCGCAAGCGCTCGCCGCACTTGATCATCCGAACATCGTCAGGTTCCATGAAGCCGGGGAGAGTGCGGGCGTGCATTACCTGGTGCTGGACTATATCGACGGGTGCGAATTGAGCACGATCATCAAGACCGAGCACCGCGTCGAGTTGTCGGACGCCCGCGACCTCGTCGCCGACTGCGCCGCCGCGCTCGACTACGCGCATCGGCGCGGCATGGTCCATCGCGACATCAAGCCGTCGAACATCATGGTCAGGCGCACCGGCGACGAGCGGCCCGAAGCCGTGCTGATGGATTTTGGCGTCGCCAAGATCAGGGAGAGCCAGACCGCGCTGACCAGCACCGGCGCGGTCGGCACGATTCAGTACATGGCGCCGGAACAGATTCGCGCCGCGCAGACCGTGGATGCCCGCGCGGACATTTATGCACTGGGCGTCACCGTGTATGAAATGGTGACGGGCGTACCGCCGTTCCGTGGCACCGCCGGGCAACTGGTGTTCGCGCATCTGCAGGAACACCCGCGCGACCCCCGGGAACTCGTCCCCGACCTTCCCGCGCCGGCGGCAAGCGCGATCATGCGGGCGCTGCGCAAGCAGCCCGCGGAGCGTTTTCAGACCGCGCCCGATTTTGCGGCCGCGTTCATGCTTCCCCTCTAGGCAGAGAGCGCTGCTCTTCAGTGAGCGCCGTTCAGGAGTTGCTGCGATCGCGCCGAAGTCGCGCCCATGCCGAGCGCGACTTGAACAGCAGACCAGAGCGCGGTTTCTTGCGCGTCGTACGGGAAGAGATACCCGCCCGCGTACCAGACGCCGTTGCGACCCTGGCGGGCGCGCAGCGCCGTCTGCCCCGCAAGCGTCGCCGGTGTCGGCAGCATGTGCAGGAACGCCGCTTCGTGGAACAACTGTGAGGGAAGCTGCCGATGTGTCGCCCAGCTTTTCCACAGTCCCGCGGCGGGCGACGCCGGCCCTTCGCCGAGCACGGATGCCATCCACATCGAGGCCTCGCAGAAGGGGCCATCGACGCGGCAATTCAGGAACGACCAGAGGTTTGAATTGGGCGGGACGTACGCGGGGTCGCCGTGGATCGCGAGCCGCGCGAATTCGAATTCGATCTGGCGGAGCGCTGCGCGCTCGGGTGCGGTGTCCGCGAGGCCATTGAGGAGCCGCAGCGTCGCGGGGCCTGACGCCGCAAACACCACGTCGTCGGCGACGAGCATGCGGCCGTCGTCACACCCGATGTGAAATGTCCCCAGCGCGTCGCGCACGACGTAGCGCACGCGGGCGTTGGTGAACACCTGCGTCATGCTGGACTGTTCGAGCAGTCGACGCAGCACCTCGCCCATCGACGGCTTCACGGCAAAGTACTGGATTGGATCGAGCGGATTCGGCGGCAGCGCTTCGGCCGCGAAGAACATGGCGGCGCGCGCGGAGAGCCCCCGTGCCTGCTCGATGCTGCCTGAGAAGAGCGATGCGGCCCAGGGCAGGATCATGCCCTCCCACTGCTCGCGAGTGAGGCCGAGTGTGGGCAGCCAGTCGCCCAGCGTCAACGCCCACGAGCCGTTCTGCTGCTCGCGGGCCTTGGCTGCCGCGAAGGCGGTGGCAAACGCCGCGAGGCCGTCGGCATTCCATCCGGCCAGCAACGGCCATGCGCGGCCCGGAAGATCCGGTGAGACGAACCGCGGCAGCAACTCGTTGCCCGCAGCCAGCGTAATCGACGCGGAAAAGGGGTGCGCGCCGACGCCGCTGACCGGGTCCGGCGGGTACAGGCCCAACTCCGCCAGCAACGCCGTGTAGAGCGGGTATGGGCCCGGATGGAAGAATTGCGCGCCGACGTCTACCGAGATGGTCTCGCCGCCGACCTCCACGTCAACGCTCTGCACGTTGCCGCCGACGACGCCTCGCGCTTCGAGGAGCGTGACGTCGCTCTGATGCGGGTCGAGGAGCCAGGCGAGCGCCACACCCGCCATGCCGCCGCCGATGATGACGATGCGGCGGCCTTGCATGCGGCGCGCCTCGCCCAACCTGGCGAAGGCGGCGACGCCGGCGAGGGAAAGAAGCAGGTCACGGCGGGTTGGGCGCATCGAGAGGTTCAAGTCGCCGAGACTATACACCACGGCGTGCCCAAGACCTTTCACCACTTGAAGGGGCCGGCGTGCAATTCGACGATGGTTCGGACGCTGAGGGTCGAGTCGAACTCCCGATAGACCGTCGGCGCCCAGCCCACGCTGTTCAACAGATCCGGATCGCGCGCGAGGTTATACGCCGCGAGCGGCTCCACCGGCTGATCGGTGGCGAGGCCCGTCTGCAGCGTGCCGGCCACGAAGATCGACCGGCCGCCCGTGAATGCCGAGATGAAGCGATCGGGTGTAAAGCGCGACGCGGTCCGGAAGAAATTGTTCTCGGCGTAAATCCCCGCGCTCACTGGCAGCGGCTGAACACCGACGCCCCAGCTGTAGCTATAGATGCCGGTGTCGGGGACGACGTAGTAGTTGTTGTAGACGTGAACCTGCCCGTAGCGCACGCGCGGCGCGCGCTGACCGATGTTCTCGAAATGATTGTGGTGCAGCGTGACTCGGAGCTTGCCGACGTCCAGGGGCGCCGAATCGGACGAGCCAATCAACATCGTTTTGTCATGATCGATGAAACGGTTCCACGACACCGTGACCAGGTCCGACGCGTTGGTGATGTCGACCAGGCCATCGTGGATTTGGAATTTCGCGCCGAAGATCACCGGCAGCGTGTGATCAGCCGTCACGCGATCGCGGAACTCGTTGTGATCGATCCACACGTTCTCGGTGTCGCGCAATGAAATCGCGTCGTATTCTGCGTCCCACGCGCCGGTTCCGGCCCACGTGCCGTCGGCGTTGCGGCTCGGTGTCCAGGCCGGAAAGCAGTCGAACACGTCCTCGAAGATCAGATTCCTGATGATGATGTTGCGCCGCTTGGCGGTGGCACTGCCGCGCAGGTCGAACCACGCGCCACGAAGGGTGGCGCGCGCGTCAGTGCCGAGAATCGTCGTATTGTCGGGCACGCGCAGCCGGACACGCGAGGACTGTGCGGCCGCGGAATCGAGCCGCGCCGCCTCGAGCGACCCGGTGGTGTTGGCCGGGGGGGTCGGTCCCCATGGACCCTGTGGGTTGTAGAAGTCGAGGAACGCCTGCCGCGTGTAGCCGCTGCGATAGTAGTCCTCGCACTGCAGCGGTCGATTGGCATCGTCGACATTGGCGTCGATCACGCCGTCGATGTAGATGATGCGCGCCGCGCCGGCTGGCCCGGCCGCGAAGGCGGCGGCGAGTTCATTGCGGGTGCGCACGACGAACGTGTAGCCGTCCGCAGCCGCCGCGCCTCCAGTGACACCGCTCCCCATCGAGGCGAATCCGTCGCCGGCAAGCGGCACCATGCGGCCGACGTCGCGCTGGGCCGGCGTGTCTTCGCCAGCGGCCAGCACGGCAAGCATCATCGCGATGAGGCCGGTTCTGACTGTTCGCACCCGGCCAACTATACTGAAGTGAGCAGAAGAAAGTCGGAAGTGAACAGTGACGAAACCCGCCGCCATGTTGCTGTGTGTGATCACCGCAGGTGCTCAGAGCCAGCCCGCACGAGTCGTCGGCGATCTGGCCGCCGGCAAAGCGCTGTTCGAAGGCACAGGAACGTGCGCAGCGTGCCACTCGATCGATACCAGCGGCCGCCGGCGCGGACCGGACTTGAGCTGGATTGGGATGTTGCGGAGCGAGGAAGCGCTGCGGCGCGCGGTGGCCGGGCATCGATCGGCGCCGCCGTCGCTTTCGGCGGCCGACATCGATCATCTCGTCGCCTACCTGCGCACGCTGCGCTCGATTCCGCCGAGCGATCCGCGAGAGCGGACGCGCTCGATTCCGGCGGCTTCGGAGAACGTCGCGTTCTTCGACCGGCCCGAACGCGAGGCCGAGGAGCGGTCGGCCGCGCTCGTGGAGGCACTCGACATTCCGGAAGGCGGCACGATCGCGGACATCGGCGCCGGCACCGGCTACTTCACCTGGCGTCTCGCCCGACGCGTGGGCCCGGCGGGCAAGGTCATCGCAGTGGACATCCAGCAGCGCATGCTGGATCTGGCTGCGGAAACGGTGCGGCAGCACGGTCTCGTCAACGTCGACTACGTGCTTGGAAAAGAAACCGATCCTCGACTGCCACCGGGGTCACTCGACATGGTGTTCATCGCCCACTCGTACCACGAGTTTTCTCAGCCCGAGACGATCATGGAGGCCATCCGCCGATCGCTGAAACCCGGAGGCCGACTCGTCATCGTGGAGTACGCGAAGGAGCGCACGCTGGCTCCGGCGGCGCCTTCCCATAAGATGAGTTTCGACGAGATTCGCGAGGAGATCGAGCCGACGGGGTTCGACTTGGAAAGGATCCTCGACTTTCTACCGTTCCAGCACGGGTTGATCTTTACCGTGCGCTAGGAATGAAGGATCATCCGCGGCCGGACGGCCTCCGGGACACCTACGACAGGATCGCGGAGGACTGGGCCAAGGAGCATGAAGGCGACACTCGGTGGCTCGAGTGCACGGCCACGTTCGCATCGCTGTTGCCACCAGGCGCGCGCGTGCTGGATGCCGGGTGCGGTCCGGGGCAGAAGGCCAGGTTCTTCCAGGACCGCGGTTTTCATGTGCTCGGCATCGATTTCTCGGAGAAACTTCTCGAGATCGCGCGCCGGACCGCGACCGCTTCTGATTTCCGTTTGCTCGATCTGCGGGACATCGGCACGCTCTCCGAAGAGTTCGAAGGCGTGTTCGCTCAAGCGTCCCTCCTCCATATCCCGAAAGCAGAAGCCTTCTCGGTCATCGAAGGCATGGTGTCCCGGCTCGTGCCGCGGGGACTTCTCTATATAGCTGTGAAAGCACAGCGCCCCGGGAACCCTGAAGAGGCGATCGTGACGGAGAACGATTACGGATACGACTACGAGCGTTTCTTCAGTTACTACACCATGGACGAGTTGCGCGCCCATGTCGATCGCCTCGGACTGTCGTTGGTCCACGCCGAAGCCTCGCAGGACTGGATGCAGATCATCGCGCGGAAACCTTGACGGCGCCGCGAAATTTTACGGCTTCCAACCTTTTCGCAGCGCAGTCCGTCTCGTGGTCCCGATGAGTCTCTGGATTCGCGATGTGCGCTTCGCGTGCCGCCTGCTCGTGCGCCAACCGGCGTTCAGCGGCGTCGCCATTCTGACCCTCGCGCTTGGCATCGCCGCCACAACGGCCGTCTTCACGGTCGTGTACGGCGTCCTGTTGCGGCCGCTTCCGTATCGGGATCCCGATCGACTGGTGATGCTCCTCTACGGCCATCAGGGCCGCGTGTCACCGTGGCTGTCTCCTCTCAATTTTGGCGACTATGTCGGTCAAAGCGATGTGTTCACGAGTGCGGCCGCGGTCGCGCCGATCACGGCCAATCTGACCGGCGCCGGCGATCCCGAGCGCGTGCCGGGCACCAGAGTGTCCTGGAATTACTTCGACGTGCTGGGCGCGTCGATGGCGCTCGGCCGCGGGTTCACCGAGGCCGACAATCAGGGTGACGGCAATCGCATGGTGTTGAGTTACGGACTCTGGCGCCGCCGGTTCGGCGGCCGTCCCGACATCATCAACGCGACGACAACGGTCGATGGCCGCGCGGTGACGGTCGTGGGTGTCGCCTCTCCGGATGTCAACTTTCCAGCGGCCGCTGAATTCTGGCAGCCGCTGATCTTCACTCCGCGCGATGTCGGGCCTGACGCGCGCGGTGCTCAATGGGTCCAGGTGCTCGCGCGATTGCGCGACGGCGTGCCGGTGCTGCAGGCGAACACGGCGCTCGAGACGGTTGCGGGCCGTCTGGCGCTGGCGTTTCCGCGAACGGAGACGGACGCCACGATCATGGCCGTCGCTCTGCACGAGCGCCTTGTCGAGAACGCGCGGCCGACGCTGCTCATCCTGCTCGGTGCCGTGATGCTCGTCATGCTCATCGCCTGCGCGAACGTGGCGAATCTCCTGCTGGCCAGGGCCAGGGGACGCGGGCGCGAAATGTCCGTCCGTGCGGCGCTCGGTGCGAGTCGTCCACAGCTGATCAGACAGCTGCTCATCGAAAGCCTCGTGCTCGGCGTGCTGGGGACCATCGCCGGCGCGACTCTGGCCGTGCTGCCTGTGCGCGCCCTCGTGCTGCTGGCGCCGCCGTTGATCCCACGACTCTCAGAGCTGGCGATCGACGGACCTGTCCTCGGCTTCGCAGCGGCCGCTGCCATCGTGACCAGTCTGATCTTCGGGTTGGCGCCGGCCATTTCCACCTCGAGGCGATTGGGCGGCGCCGGCTTCGCGCTGAGCCGCGGCACCGTCGGCGAAACCGGGACGCGACCCCGGCGCTTGCTGGTGGTTTCGGAGCTGGCCCTTGCCGTGATGCTGTTGGCGGGCGCCGGTCTGCTCATTCGCAGTTACATCCAGCTGCAACAGGTCGCGCCAGGGTTCGATCCTGAAGGGGTCGTGACATTCAGTCTGTCGCTGCCCGCGGCGAAGTACTCCGGGCCCGGCGGCTCGAGCGCGTTCGTCTCGACGCTGCTGTCGCGCGTGCAAGGCGAACCTGGCGTGGACTCGGTTTCGGCGGCGATGGGGCTGCCGTTCACCAGCGGTCTCAATGCGCTGACGGGCTTTCGCCGCGAAGGGCAGCCCGAGCCGGATTCCGCGTCGATGCCATCGGCGTCGTTGCGGATTATCACCGCCGATTACTTCAAGACGCTGAGGATTCCGCTCCGCGGCGGACGGTTCTTCACGGACCGCGACGCCATGGCGGGTCCCGAAGTCGCCGTCATCAACCAACGCACCGCGCAGCGCTATTTTGCGGGACTCAATCCGATCGGAGAACAGATTCGTGTGAGTGCCGAGCTTTCGCGCGACGGACGCAACGGGCCAAAGACGATCGTCGGTGTTGTCGGCGACGTGAAATACCGCGGCCTGGACGAGGAGACACCGGCGGAGATTTATCTGCCCTTCAACCAGAATCCGGTGGATGCGTTTACCGTGGCCGTGCGCACCAGGGGAAACGCAGCGGCGCTGGTTCCCGTGTTGCGGCGGGAGGTGGGTGCTCTCGATTCGCAGCTGCCGCTTGCGAACGTCAGGTTGCTGGCCGACCTCGTCGAGGCGTCAGTCGCGGGACGCCGATTCACGCTGGTGGTGTTTCTTGTCTTCGGCGCGATCGCGGTCGTGATGTCGGCGGTTGGCGTCTATGGCGTCCTTGCGTCTCTCGTCGGGCAGCGGACAAGAGAAATCGGTCTCCGGCTGGCAATCGGGGCCTCGCCCGCTGATGTCGTGTGGTTGTTCGTCCGCGAAGGCGCCATGCTGATCGCGGTTGGCGTGACCGCGGGGCTCGTCGGGGCGCTCGCCGCGGGGAGGTGGATCGCCGGGCTGCTGTTTGGCGTCACCGCCGCCGATCCGGCGACATTCGTCGCAGCGGTGTTGATACTCGCCGTGACGGCCGCATGCGCGACATACGTGCCGGCGCGGCGCGCCGCACGCGTCGATCCTGCCGACGCGTTGAGAGCGGATTAGCGCGATTCGAGCTGCGACGGATGGCGGCGCCTACCGCGAAGCGATCGGGCGGGCGCGTTCCGCCCGCGCTGCGGTGATGAGCGGGATCCTCGCGTCGGCCTTCTCCCACAGCGCAAACAGATCGTCGTAGGCGCTTCTCGCCTTGACGGTGTCGCCGGAGAGCGCCAGCGCTCGCGCCAGCTGCAGCCGCGCCATCGCGTCAATGGGATCGACGAGCACGATGCTGCGATGATCGACAATCCGCTGGAACTCGGCGGCGGCCTCCACCGGCTGTTTCGCCGCCAGGTACGCCAGGCCGCGAACGTAGATCGGATACAGCTTGCCGAAGTACGCGTTGAAGCCGATGCCGCCCTGGGCGAGATCGAAGCGTGAGGCTGGTTGCAGCGATTGGATCGCCGCCGCTGCGTTATGCGCATCCAATTCGAACAGCGCCCGCAGTGTCGGCAGATACATGAATTGCACCGACGTGTCCTCCGGATAGCCACGGGCGAGATCGTCGGCAAGTGCACGCGATCGCGACATGTCACCGGACACCGCGAGCGCGAACGCGGCGGCATAGTCCACGTCGCGGCCCCTGCCGAGGGCGAGGGCCGCGGTCGCCTTCTGCCTGGCTGCTGTCGGATTCCCGTACAACGCTTCCCACACGGCTGTTGCCGTTTCGAACAAGGCGGCCCGCTCGAGCTTCCCGGACTGCTTCGGGATCGCGACGGCGATCGCCGCCGTCTGTCTCGCATCCGCCAGGCGCCCCGAGCGCGCCTGCGCCAACGCCTCCAGATGCGACACCAGGTCCTCGTTCGAGCGATCGGCTCTCCCCAGCTCGGCCTGCCGCTTCATGCCCTCGCTGTCGTCGCGCAGGAAAGCGATGAAGTAGCGGATCAGGAAAACATCAGAAGCCAGCTTCCGCTCTTCCCCTTCACGGATGGTGGCTTCGGCAGCGTCCAGACGGTTCAGGAGGAGTTCGCCGTGCGCCTTGCTGTTGATTGAAGCGACGGAGCCGCCTTCGGGATTCAGAGCCATCGACCTCGCGGCCGCAGCGACCCCCGCCTCATATCTGCCGGTGCTCCTCGCGGCGAAGCCGGCCAGCAATCCGTGAGGGTTGGGATCGCGTGGGTAGCTCTGCGCCCACGCTTCCAGCGTCTCCATCTCCCGGTCCATGTTGCCCGTGACCTGGCGGTCGTACGCCATTTCGATGAAGAATCGCTCGGCGTCGCTCGCGCGATGGCGCAACTGGTACGCCTTGATCGTGCTCTGCCGCGACAGCGCCGACTCTCCCTCATTGCTGTAAAAGATCCCGAGCTGCGCGTGGGCGATCGCGAAGTCCGGGTCGATCGCGATCGCCCGCTCGAACAGCGGCTGGGCCCGTCCACGGCCGGATGACGCGTACACCTGTCGT
>Ga0114129_10015381_pt1 | contig 10888 bp, 12 predicted proteins | sample RhiMetdeltSRZDD1_FD_80071 | JGI IMG/M metagenome (GOLD analysis project Ga0114129, IMG submission 80071) | Populus rhizosphere microbial communities from Tennessee, USA - Rhizosphere MetaG P. deltoides SRZDD1 (version 2) (version 2) | ecosystem: Host-associated > Plants > Roots > Rhizosphere >... | reverse complement strand
TTACGCGCGCGGCGTGTACCATCACAAGATCTTTCCCGACATCAACGGGCAGCCTGTGGTGGTGATCTACTACGAGACTAAGCCTGCGCCCCAGGGACGGAGCCTCATCAGCGCCGCGGTGAGCGGGTTCGTCAAGCTCGACAGCCGGATCCTCGCCATGGCCAGCAAGCTGGCGACCTCGGTGGCGACCGCCAAGGGCGAGAAGGAGGCGCGCCGCCTCGTCCGCCTGTTCGCGAAGACCACGCACGCCATCGACGCCGATCCGGCAGGGGTCTTCGACAAGGTCCGGCAGCAGCCCAACGTGCCGTCGGCCGAACTCGAGGAGTTCCGCCGCCTGCTCAATCTCCCCGGCGGCGCCCCGAGCCGGTCGAGCGCCGCTCGCTAGCCGTCCGGGCCTGCCGGGCGCGCGCAAGCCCCTGCCGGAAGCGCGGAAAATCCGGTCCGAGTCGCACCGCGGCTTCCCAGGCGCCCACGGCCGCGTCGTAGCGTCCCTGCTCGTGGAGCGCGCGACCCAGACGGGCGTGGGCATCCGCGTGCTCGGGCTTGCCCTCGATCACCGCCCGAGCGGCCGCCTCCAGCTCGGGCCATCTCTCCTGCTCCTCCAGCGCCTGCCACAGGTCGAAGTGGGCCTGGGCCGCGTCCGGGCTGAGCTCGATGACCGCCCTCGCCGCCTGCTCGACGTCCGCCCAGCGGGACTGCCCGACCAGGACTCGCATGAGACCGAAGCGGGCCGCCAGCGATGCCGGCTTGATTCCAAGCGCGGCGCGATAGGCTGCCTCGGCCTCCCGCGGGAGGTGTCTTTCCAGGTGCAGCTCGCCCAGGTCGCAGTGAGCACGGACGTAGTCCGGCTTGAAGCCGATTGCGGCCTCGAAGGCCGCCTGCGCCTCGACATGACGGCCCTGCCAGTAGAGCGCGACCCCGAGCCCCCGATGCAGGGCCGGATGCCGCGGCGCCTGTTCGAGCGCCTCGCGGTAGGCGACCTCGGCCTCGGCGTGCCGGCCTTGCCGGCCGAGACCAAGGGCGACGTTGGCCCTGGCACGGATGTGATCCGGCTCGACGCGGATCGCCTCCCGCAGCGCCCGCTCGGCGTCGGCGTGGCGGCCCTGTCGGCCGAGCGCGACTCCCAGCTCGTAGAGCAAGTCGCCGTCGTCCGGCCGCAGGGCGACGGCGCGCCTGAACGCCGCTTCAGCTTCCGCATACTCGCCCTGCGCTCCGAGGACCAGGCCCCGGCCCGCGTGCAGATCGGCATCGTCGGGATCGAGACGCACGGCCTCGGCATAGGCCTCCGTGGCCGGGCCCCACCGGCCCAGCCTGCGGTACGTCGTCGCCAGGGCGACCCAGGCCGCCACGAAGCGCGGCCGCAGGCGCACCGCCTCCCGGAGGGCGGTGATCGCTTCCTCGAAGTGTCCGTGGCGCTCCAGGACGACCCCGAGGTGGAAGTGGGCTCGTGCTTGCCCCGGGGCCAGCCGGATCGCATCCCGGAAGGCGGCGGCCGCCTCGGCGAACCGGTGGCGCCGCTCCAGGTTCAGCGCGAGCGTCTCGCGCAGGGCGGGATTGTCGGGCCAGCGTCGCAGCGCGGCGCGCAGGGCGGGCGTGGCCTGCGCCGCCCTGCCCTGCCGCTCCAGGGCCAGCCCCAGGCCGAGGTGCGCGCGGAGATCGTGAGGCCGCGCCTCGATCACCGCCCGGAACACCTCTGCCGCCTCCGCCGGGCGCCTCTGGTCGAGGATCGCGCCGGCCAGCTCCAGGCGGAGCGCGGGGTCGCCGCTGCGCGTCAGCGCGCCGCGTGCGACCGCCTCGGCGTCGGCCGGCCGCCGCAGACGACGCAGCACGCGCGCGAGGTTCGAGCCGGCGAGGGGGTCGCCGCGCTTCAGTCGCAGGGCCTCACCGAGGGCCGCCGCGGCCGCCGTGAAGTTCCTCTGCCGCTCCAGGGCCAGGCCGAGCGCGAGATGGGCCTTCGCGAAGTCGGGACGGAGTCGCACCGCTTCCTGGTAGGCGTCCGCCGCTTCGGCGAAGCGGTCCTGCTCGAAGAGGACCGCGCCGAGCTCGGCGTGCGCGCTGGCGACGGCCGGCGCCTGCTGGACCGCGGCGCGAAGCAGGATCTCCGCCTCGGCGGGTCGCCGCAAGCGTCGAAGAACGACGGCCAGCTCGACGGACACGCGCGCGTCGCCGGGCCGGCTGAGCAAGGCCTGGCGAAACGCGCCCTCGGCCTCCGCGAACCGGCCACCGACGACGCGCGCACGAGCCCGGTCGGACCACCGCTGGAAGTCGTCCATGCCGATCGACGCCGAGGGGCTCCAGGACCGAGCCCTGGGGCCCGCCCGGCGCGACCGCTATCGTACCAGGACGCCGTGGAGAAGCGGCTCAGGCCGCGCGGGTGTGCGCGGCGGCCGCGATCTCCAGGCGGTCGACCATGACCACGTCCGGGCGGACGTGGCGGGCCTCCTCCTCGACCAGCCGCAACACCCGGTCGCGATACTCGGGCTCGGGGACCCGGCCGACGACCTCCAGGCGAGCGGGCGTGCCCGACCACCAGGGCACGTGGGCCGTCGGCGTCACGGCGAGCCCGAAGAGGCTCGGATCGCGCAGGAGCGCGTCGGACACCTGCGCTTGCAGATGCACGGCCTCCGCCTCACGCTTGCGCTTGAGATCGTAGAGCTTCACGCCGATGCCAACGATGACCAGCAGACCGACGAGCAGGACGAACACCGTGGCTGTGGGTCCCATCTGCATGGCAGCATCCTCCGACAGCGCGGAGGCAGCAAGGGGGGTGCCACTGGGGGCCGAATTGAAAAATCTACGCACGGCGGACGGGGCGACCGACGAGACGCTAGCGCCGGCCCCCGAGAATCGTGGCGAGCATGTGGTCCAGGTAGCGGAAGTCGAACGGCTTGGGCACGTAGGCGAAGGCGCCGCTGCGTAGCGCCTCGGCCGCCATGGCGACCTGCTCGCTGGCCGTGACCATGATGACGGCGATCGTGTCGTCGATCTGCTTGATGTCCTTCAGCACCTGAACGCCGTTCATGCGGGGCATGTTGATGTCGAGCATCACGACGTCCGGCCGCGCGCGCAGGATCGCGCCGAGCGCATCGGCGCCGTTGAGCGCCGTCTCGACGTCGTAGTCACCCTTGAAGTGCTCGGTCAGGACCTCGAGGATGAGCGGCTCGTCGTCCACGATGAGAAGGCGCCGCCGAGGGCTATCCATCATTCCTCCGACCCTAGGTCGAGCGCGCGCCGCCGGTCAAGCCGCCGGCCGTCAGTCGGCATGCAGGGCGCGTCGGCCTTCTCCGACGAAGAGGTCCTCGAGCGACTGCCGGACGGGCTGCACGCTGACCAGTCGCGCCCTGCAGGCGCGGGCCGCCGCCAGCGCCTCGTCGACGTCGCGTTCGCACGGCACGTCGATGCGGGCGCCGGCCGGCGTGGCCGTGGCGCGGGCGCCGTCCACCTTGCGCAGCGCGTCCTCGAGCTCGGCCAGCGGCGCCCCGACCACCGTGACCTCCAGGCGCCCGCTCGCGTCCGGACCCTGCCGGATGTCGTCGAGTCGCCCCAGGTGAGTGAGGCGGCCGCGGGAAAGGATGCCCACGCGGTCGCACAGCACCTCGATGTCCGCGATGATGTGGGAGGAGAAGAACACGGTGGTGCCGGCGGCCGGCAGGGACGCGATGAGGTCGCGCACCTGACGGCGGCCGATCGGATCGAGTCCGCTCATCGGCTCGTCGAGGATCACGATCTCGGGGTCGTTGACCAGGGCCTGCGCCAGTCCCACACGCTGCAGCATGCCCTTGGAGAGCTTGCGGAGCTGCCGGTTCCAGGCGCCCTCGTCGAGGCTGACGCGCCGGAGCAGGTCGGCGGCCCGTGCCCGGCGCGCGGCCGGCGCGTAGCCGAACAGCTGCGCGCAGTACTCCAGCAACTCCCGCGCGGTCAGGTAGTCGTAGAAGTAGGGCGCCTCCGGCAGATACCCGATGCGGGCGTGCACGGTGACGTCGGCGACGTCGTGACCGAGGATCCGGGCACGGCCGGCGGTCGGGGCGATCAGCCGGAGCAGGATCTTGATCGCCGTCGTCTTGCCGGCGCCGTTGCCGCCGAGGAAGCCGAAGATCTCCCCGCGCTCGACCGTCAACGACAGGCCGTCCAGGGCGCGCACGCGACGGAGGTTCAGGAACCCCGTCGGATAGTCCTTGGTGACGCCCTCGAGCTCGATCGCGCTCATCCGCGTGGCACCGTGGAGGCGCGGTGCAGCGTCACGTCGCACCCTCGTCGGGTGACGACGAGCACGTAAGGCGTCCCGGAGGGGTCGATGGGCGGGCCCTGCGTATCGACGGTCAGCCCGGCCGCCCGCAGGGCGGCCGCGGCCTCGCTCCACGAGCGCGGGCATTGCCCGGTCGCGCTGACGAGGCCGGCCAGGACCTCGCGGATGACCTGGCGCTCCCGCAGGGAGCGCACCTCCATGAGCCGGTTCAACGCCCACTGCTTCACCTGGTGGTCCTGCGCCTGCTCGTACATGCGCGCGTACATCGCCTGGGCCACCTTCGGATCGTCGCCGCGGCTCTCCATCCGCTCGGCCATGTGCTCCATCCAGGTGGCGGTGGTCATCCGGGCGCCGCGCCGGAAGGCGTCGGCGGCGGCCAGGTAGTCACCCCGCTGCCAGTAGATGAACGCGAGCTGCTGGTGGAGGTACCACTGGTCCGGGTTCGACTCGATGCCGCGTTCGACCAGCGCCACGGCCGCCGCCCCGTCGACGGCCGGCAGGACGATCGCGGCAAACTCGTAGACCGCCGTGAAGCGCGGATCCAGCGTGGTGATCAGCTCGATGAGGCGAACCAGCACGCGCGGGTTCACGGCCTTGATGCGATCGAGCTCCGCCACGGTGCGGCCGGCGGCGGTCTCGGCCTGCGTCTGCTCCTCGAGCTTCCGGCCGACGTACTGCAGCGTGGTGAGCCAGTACCAGTCGGCGACCAGGCCACCGAAGCCGGCCGTCAGGCGACGCGCGATCTGCGGCGAGACGTAAGGAGCCGCGTCGTCCAGGGCCACCCGCAGCGCCGGCGCTCCACGATCGAGGGTGCGCGCGAGCGCCACGCTCGAGCCGAAGCCGAGCACCAGCGCCAGGACGAGCCCGAGGCTCCGGCGTGACGCCGTCGTCGCGAGCCTGCTCACCCGCGCCTCACTTGAAGTCCCGCCGCGCGAACGCCAGGGCGGCGGCGGCGAGCAGCGCGACGTCCCACGCGATCGCATAGGCGAGCGCGGTGACCATGTAGTCGGCCGACGGGCCGACGCCGTGCGCGGCCGGGGTGATGACCACGAAGGTGGAGAGGTTGGGGAGCGCGTGGTGGAGCGCGACGAGCGCGGCGCGCGGGGCGGCGGCGTCGAAGAGCGTGGCCAGGGCCTTGAGGTCGGCCGTGAAGTGCCCGATCAGGAACACCGCCAGGGACGCGAAGAGCGCGAAGACGGGCGACGAGAACGCGGAGAACAGCAACGCGACCCCGGTGAGCACGGTGAGCTCGAGATAGATGAGGGCCACCGTCGACCACAGCACGAGGGCCAGCGCCGTCGACAGCGCCCTGATGGAGAGCAGGACCAGTGTCAGGCCGGCGCCCATCACCACCAGGTTGACGGCCAGAGTGACGCAGAGTCCCAGATACTTGCCGAGCAAGAACTCCGTCCGCCCGACCGGCTTGGCGAAGATCGCGTAGAGCGTGCGACGCTCCATCTCCTTCCAGACCAGACCGACTCCGACGAAGATGGCGATGAGCGCGCCGAACAGCAGCGTCGCGGTCAGCCCGAAGTCGACGATGATCTTGGCGTCCTGGGACGCCGAGGCCGCCCCCAGGAACACGGCGCCGACGCTCAGCAGCAGCACGAACAGCACCAGGTTGTACAGCACTCGATCGCGGACCGCCTCGCGGAACGTGTTGCGGGCGATCGCCACGATCCGGCGCCGTGATGACGGGACCGGCCGGGCGGCGGGGATCCCCGCCGCCGCCACCCCGTGTGTCGTTGTCAGCGTGTGCATCCGGAGATCCATCCTAGCGAACCGGCACGGGCGCCCCGAAGCGTTTCGAGCAGGGGGCTTCGCTGGCCTGTCCCTTGCCCCGTCCGGGGACGGAGGGATGCCATGACGGACCATTCAGCCTGCGACAGCCAGGACAGGTCGGACCAGTTGAGCCCCAATCGGGCTTTACAGGAGAGCACCGGGGCCACCGGAAGCCAGCGGATCGGAAACAACGGTCCGGTGGCGAACCCCACGGTGTCCTTCCCAGATGACACCGCCGACCGCGAGGCGAGCAGCCCTGGGCAAAAGACTGGAGCCGGGGGCGGGAGTTGAACCCGCGACCTACTGATTACGAAACGAGGGCCGGCGAAGAGCCGGCCTTCAGTCTTTCTGCGTAGTTTCGCGTAACCGTACGCTGCCGCTCGATTTCTGGTTGCTCGCCCCGAGGACTGAGTGGGACTCTCGGCGCGCTCGAGGACTGAAATAGGGCCCGCTGACGGGTACGTTCAGCGCAAATCAGCGCAAGCAGTCAGACGCCAATGGCCTCACGCGCCTTCAGCAGTACATCGCGGTCCCGATGCTCGTGCAGGCCGCCGGCTTGGGCTGATGCCGCCCGACCGACGTCTGGGTGCCCGGCGCCGCGACGGCAGCGCATCCTGCGAGAGCGAGCGCGATGGCCATGATCGCCATGGTTCTCATGCTTCAACCTCTCCTCGATCAGCCTTCGAGCCCCACTCGGCTGCATCAACCGCTCCATCCACTTCGCGATTCCGCCCGCCCCTCCGATGATCCTCCTGGCCTCCTCGTAGGCCTCGTGGCACCGAACCGATCGCACGCTGCCAGGGATGCCGGTGGCTCGAACACGACGGTTGGACGGTTCATCCTCACGACCCTGTCGTGACCTTCTTGACGCGCGGACACTGCCCGGCTCCAGGGTCAGCCCCACGATGCCTTCGGGGAACTCCCGGTAGCTGCTCGGTCTTCAGGTTGGCTTTCGCCATGGTCTCAGTTCCGGTAATGCCGGCCGTTGTCGTAGTACGCCAGGTGCCACGGGAGCATCCTCATCAGGAGCGCGGTCGAACTCATCACGCGCCGCCTCACTTGAACAGCACCGGCATGGTGTCGCTGCAGCCCGACAGGCGCTGGTACGCGATGATCGCGGCGCCCATCGGCACCCGGTCCTTGTTCTCGCGCAGTAGGTCCCGCGTCGCGGCGGCCAACGTCCGGCCGGAGACCGCCGGCGGCTCGCATCCGTTCTGGGAGACGACCACTTCCAGCGTCTGGGCGACCCCGGCGGCCCAAGTCTCCAGGATGTATCGCGTGTCGGCCGCCTCGTAGTACTGGAGCCACAACGGCGTGCGCGGGCCATCTGCGTCTGCACGTCCGACGGCCAGTAATAGAAGCAGGACGACTACGAACGCCGACCTCATCGTCGTGATCCTCATGGTGGAGCGTGCCGAGGGCCTCACCCCTCGCCTTCTACGTCTTGGCCCGGTCGACGCTCGCGTTCCCCTCATGGCTCGCGATCAGCGTCGTCTTGCCGCTCGACGAGGGCCCGATCTCGAGGCGGACGGCACTCGATCTGCTCTTGCGTGATGTACGTGCGCGGGCGGCGGCGCTCGCTCATCGGGCCCTCCCCAGCTCCTTGGCCTTCTCCACGCTGCTGAACGCGGTCGCCATGTTGGAGAGCTGTCGGCCCAGCCCGAGCCCGACCAGCCGCTCGAAGGCCTCCTCGGCCGACTCGCTGGCCTCGATCATGGTCGTCAGGTCGCGGGCGACGCGGCCTAACACGTCGATGACCAGGGCGACCAGCACCGCGTCGGTCAGCGGCGGCGTGGGCAACAGCTCCGCAAGCAGGCGGTCGACTTCGGCGTCCGTCCTCTTCGACATCGCGAGCTCCGCGTCGGTGCCGGGCCCAGCGGCCCACTTCCTGTTCTACTCGATCAAGGCGCACTTCACCGACTACCTCCTCACCGGGGCGGGGTCACGGTCATGCATCGGCTCCTGCACTCAGAAGTGGATCGGTGCGGGCGACGGCGGCGCGGTGGGCTCGCCGTACCTTGGCTCTCCCATGGAGAACCCGCATCGGGCCTCGCGGCCCATCGCACCCGGCGTACGGCTTCGGGTTGCGGGACGTCCGAGTCGGACGTCGCTCTGGATGCCCGACCATGTTAGAAGAGAGCCGTGCCCACGGTCAAGGACGCTGGGGGCCGGGGCGCGCACGCCGGCGCAGCGGCGGGCGAGCGCGAGGAAGGCGGCGAAGGCGCGGTGGCGAAGAAGCGCGTGTGATGGAGACGGCGCTCTACTACACGCTGAGCACCGTCGCGCAGACGCTCGCGGGCACGCTCGCCATCTTGGTCGCCGTGATGCTGGCCCAAACGTCCAGGGTCACTGACGCGCAACATGCGGGGACCGCGCACCCGCTACATCAGGCCTCGCGACGCGTCCGGCACCGACTCCGCATGGCGATCGGGTTGTCTCTTGTCGACATCGGCGTCTGCTTCGGCGCGCTTCCCTTCACGCCGCTCATCGCTCGGCACAGCGGCGTGGCAGTACTTGTCCTTGCCGTCACGATTGTCCTGGGCGTCGTCTGCCTCGTTTACTACTGGCGGTTGATCGAGCTGCTCTTCAGCTTCCGCCAAAAGATCCGCCGCCAGCCGTCCTCGGCGACAGTCCAGTCCTTCTGCTTGACCTTCAGCCACCGCCTCGTCGGCCCTCTCTCGTATACGCTGGCCTCGTCCTTCGCGACGTAGCCCTCATACCCGCGCTCGACCAGCTGCTTCCACGCCTCCATCCCGTCGTGCGCGAGCCGACGCACGGGGACTACCAAGTCGCTGTTCGCGACGACGTCCTCCAGCCGGGTGCGGCGCTCACGGAGCGGCCCGGCCGGTCAGGTCGCGGCGGTCGTGGTACAGCAGGTCACGGCAGCAATCGCCGCGCGCAGGCGGCGGCCTCGGGAGTCGAGGTTAGTCCCGAGGGGCATGGTCGCCATCCTCCGCCCGCCGGGCCATGTTGGCCCCGCGGTCGCAGGCCCACGCGCTCGCGAAACGCCTGCTGATCGGCTGTCGGCGTGGAAGTCCACGGTGGTCCTCCCGCGGCAGAGTGACGCACTGAACGGTGGTTCACTCTAGGAATCGCCCCTGCGTTGTCAAGGCGCACACGCGCCATCGAGCAGGTTACGGTGCCCCCCAATGCTGACGTTCGACGATACGCGCCGGGCTTGCTATGCAGGCTACGTGACCCAGGCGATCGTGAACAACCTGGCCCCGCTGCTCTTCATCGTCTTCCAGACCCGGTATCACGTGCCGTACGAGATGCTCGGGCGCCTGGTCCTGCTGAACTTCGCGACCCAGCTCGTGACCGATCTCGTCGCCGTCACACTGATGGACCGCCTGGGCTATCGCGTACCGCTGGTGCTCGCGCACGTGCTCTGCGTGGTGGGCCTGGTGCTGCTCGCGGCCCTGCCCTCCCTGCTCGCGTCGCCGTACCTGGGGCTGAGCCTCGCGATCGTGGTGTACGGGATCGGCGGAGGTCTCCTGGAGGTGGTCGTCAGTCCCGTCGTCGACGCACTGCCCACCCCGCGCGAGGGCAAGGCCGCCGCCATGAGCCTGCTGCACTCGTTCTACTGCTGGGGGCAAGTGGTTGTGGTCCTGGTCACGACGCTGCTGCTGGCGCAGATCGGTCACGGCGACTGGCGCGCGGTGCCGCTGCTCTGGGCGGTGGTGCCGGTGGTGAACGTCGTGTTCCTGCTCCGCGTGCCGCTGCCGCCCGCCGTGCCTGACGAGCACCGCACGGCACGCGGAGAGTTGTTCACGACGCTGGCGTTCCCGGTGCTGCTCGTGCTGATGCTTTGCGCCGGTGCGGCCGAGCTCACCATGTCGCAATGGTCATCCTTGTTCGCCGAGCAGGCCCTGGGCCTGCCCAAGGTCGGGGGCGACCTGGCGGGCCCCCTGCTGTTCGCGGCGCTGATGGGCGTGGGGCGCATCGCCTACAGCCGTTACGGAGAGACGATCCGCCTCGTCCCGGCGGTGGTCGGATGCGGAGCGCTGGCCACCCTCGGCTACCTCACGGCGGCGCTCTCGAGCAGTCCCGTCCTCAGCCTGCTTGGCTGCGCGATGTGCGGCTTGGCGGTCAGCCTCCTGTGGCCCGGCACGTTCAGCCTGGCCGCCGCGCGGTTCCCCGCCGGGGGCGTCACGATGTTCGCAATCCTGGCGATGCTCGGCGACGCGGGCGCGGCGGCCGGTCCCTGGCTGGCTGGGGTGGTGGCCGACGCCAGCGCTGGCGGTCTCCGCGCCGGTCTTCTCGTCGGCACCGTGTTCCCCCTCGGCGTCGTCGTCACCGCCTTGACCTATGCCGTCGCCAAGCGATAGGTACGAGCGTGCTATCGTGCGCCCATCGCCTGACATTCCCCCGCACGTGCGCGACCATAGCGCCTGGACTGGAGTAACGTCATCGGCGGCGAGCACGGTGATCTTGCCCTTCACGCGAGATGGGTCGAAGGGGAAGGTTGTGTGAGTGAGCTTCGCCACCTCCTCGATGACGGCCTGGATGTCAGCATCCTTGAACGCGAACCGGCTTTGAGTGACGCCGAAGGCCGAGCCGGGCGCGGTTGTGAAAACGAGGGCCAACGAGACACCCACCCAGAGACGGTTCAGCTCATTGAAAAGGTGCGGATGATTTCATTGGGTCACCTCCGAACGGCGTCCAGGAGTACGCCGGAATAACTGCTTCACGCCGACTCGCTTATTCTCGCCACTCCGCCTTCTCCAAGCAACCGTCATGCCCATCTCGCCGTAGACAGGCTCTTATGTGCCAATCCGCGGAATCGTGAACGTGAAGGTGGAGCCGACTCCCAATTGGCTCTGGACCTCGATCCGCCCGCCATGCAGCTCGACGAACTTC
>Ga0114129_10015380_pt1 | contig 10888 bp, 12 predicted proteins | sample RhiMetdeltSRZDD1_FD_80071 | JGI IMG/M metagenome (GOLD analysis project Ga0114129, IMG submission 80071) | Populus rhizosphere microbial communities from Tennessee, USA - Rhizosphere MetaG P. deltoides SRZDD1 (version 2) (version 2) | ecosystem: Host-associated > Plants > Roots > Rhizosphere >... | reverse complement strand
TTCAGGATGATGTCCAGAGCCTCCTGGAAGCGCTCCCGGCTCTCATCATAGTCGATGCCCATGGTATTATAGGCGCGCATGTTCCCACTGCGCCCGACACCGAACTCGAAGCGCCCCTGGCTGATCTGGTCCACCGTGGCAGCCTCCTCGGCAATGCGCAAGGGGTGGATCAGGGGCAACACCTGGACCGCCATGCCCACCCGTAACCGTTTGGTGCGGGTCGCTATAGAACAGGCGACGATGATAGGCGCAGCGAGCACTGAGCGGTTCGGATTGAAGTGCATCTCTCCCAGCCACACCGTATCGATCCCCGATGCTTCAGCCAAGTCCACCAGGTCAAAGGCTTCCTTGAAGGCTTCCTGGTGTGTGCCTCCCTGACGCAGGACGAAGTCCAGAAATATGCCGAAATCCATACGTTACCTCCTTCTTGAGGCCAGGTGTTACGATCCGCCACTGTTCTATCAGTATAGATCTTCTACTGGGGTTCAGGGAAGTCCTTTGCGCTGAGACCGGTCTCAAACCGTGGGATGTTCCAGGCTGATGCTGGTTTTCTACATGAGCCAGCGCCACCCGTCGCTGCCTACTGTCAGTGGCTCAGGGGTGGGCAATCACCAGCAGCGTGGCGGCATGCGCCAGCACACAGCACAGCGCCTGGTGCAGGGTCTCGGGGTCCAGGGAGGCAAAGCTCTCGTCGAGGACGACAACGTCGGCACCTTGCAGCAACGCCTGGGCGATGTAGAGACGGCTCTGCTCGCCGTGGGAGAGGCGCCAACCGGTATCGCCGACCATTTGCAGCAGCCCGGCCGGCATGCGGTCGAGGAGTTCCTGCAGGCCCAGCTCGCCGCACAGAGCTTCGGCCTCTACAAAATCCTCAGGACGCGGTGGCCAGTCCCGGCCCATGAGCAGGTTGAAGGCCAGCGGGGCCGCGAAGACGTGGTTGTCGTGGAACTGTGGCGCGGCCACGGCCCGCCGCCGCCAACCCGCAGCTCCTAGGGTCCGGCGGTCGAGGCCGCCGAGCAGCACGAGGCCCGACTCGGGCTGGCGCAACCCCAGGAGCAGCGCGGCCAGGGTGGACTTGCCACCGCCCGAGGGCCCTTCCAGAAGCAGCCGGTCGCCACGGCAGAGACGCAGACTGCAGCCGCGCAGAACCGGCTCACCACGGTCGTGGTAGCGAAACACCAGGTCGTGCGCCTCGAGCACGGGCGACGCCTCCCCAGCGCCAGCCGTGCCGTCACTGGACGCCAGTGCGAAAGTCGGGGTGGTCACCACCTCCGGGCGGGCCGCAGCGTGGAAAAGGGGGGCCGCCTGCTGCCAGGCGAGCGTTGCACCCGCCAGATGCCACAGGCCGGTGGCCAGTTTTCTCAACGCCTCATAGGCCAGCAGGATGCCACCCAGACCGATGGCGAGGGCCGCTGGCGTGCCGGAGCCGGTGAGGAAGGCTGGGGTCACGCCAAGCAGGCCCAGGCTGTCCTTCCGATAAGCGGGCTTGACATCCTGGATGTGGTCCGGTAAACCAGGCGTCCTCCACTGCGTCAACCCTTCTTCATGTCTTGCCGAGCGCAGGGGTGCAGACCGTTCGACCCGAGTTGAGGAGTCAGGGCCCGCAGCAGCCAGCTCAAGACGGAACACCAAGGAACATCAAGGGGATCTGCTGTCGTGCCGCCACCAAACATAGATACACGAAGAGATAAAAACATCTTGACAGTATCGTCATGATATGTCTATTGTATAGACATGTATCTGCGAACGACCAAACGCCAGAACAAAGACGGTTCCATCGTGGAGTACTACCAACTCGCCGAGACGCGCTGGGACCCCACCCAGCGGCGCCCCACGGCCCACATCCTCTACAATTTTGGCCGCGTCGATGCCGTGAAGCGCGAGGCGCTGCTGCGCCTCGCCCGGAGCATCAGTCGCGGGTGTCAGGGCGGCCAGGCCCTGCTCAGTCCAGAAGACCGCGCGGGGCTGCTGGAGCGGCTCGCACGCGATGCCTTAAGCGCTGACGATCGGCACGTGTTGGGGCAGCTGATGCAGGTCACGCCAGGCTCCCAGGCATTCCTGGACCCCCTCGGCCAGTCCGCTCCGCAGGACGCCCCAGGGCAAACCAAGCGCAGGCGGACGGTGGGCAAGAGGTCACGCCGACGCCAGGGGCGCGCGGAGGGTGAGCGGCAGCGTGGACCTCGTGGCGTTGCGGCGCGCCACCCGCGGGGATGAGCGGCCTCCCGTGTGTGCGGTGTGGTGGGATAGGGAGGTGTGCCCGCGCATGAGCCAAGCCCAAGAGGTGAAGCAGAGCCTGGACGCGGTCCGGTCGCTGTTGGCGCATCTGGAGACGGCCAGGTGGGTGGAGGAAGACTGGGGGAGGTTGCCGCGGGTGCTGCGGTCGTATGCGCGGCTGTTGGTGACGCTTTTCGAGGCGCAGATCACGCTCAAACGGTTGCAGGCGCTGGTCTTTGGGCAGCGACGTCGGCCCCCCTCTCGCGCCGCGCCTGATGCGGGGCAGGGCTTACAAGGCGACGACAGCCTGACAGGCGCTGCGGGCGCACGTGCGGCGTGTGCACACAAGGAGGAAGGCAGGGCGGATGCCAGGCGGGAGGCAGGCCGAGGGGCGTCGGACACTGGGGTGGAGTTCACGCCCTCCGGGGGCCATCGCCCGGGCTCTGGTCGTCTGGAGGCGGAGGCCTCTGTGGGGGCCGAGCGCGTCGAGTGCCGCCATGCAGCGTTGGCCGTGGGCGAGCGCTGCCCGGTCTGTGGCCAGGGGCGGTTAGATCGGTTGCCGCCAGGCGTCGAGATCCGCATCGACGGCAACGCCTTGCTCACGGCGATCCGCTATGAGGTGGAGAAGCTGCGCTGCGCGGCGTGTGGGCAGGTGTTCACCGCGCAGCTGCCCGCGGAGGCCGGTGCGGAGCAATATAGTCCGCGGGCCCGGGCCGTGTTAGCGCTCGGGCGCTACTATTTGGGCCTGCCGTTGTCCCGCGTGCAAGGCTATCAAGCCATGCTGGGGGTGCCGGTGCCGGATGCGACGCCATGGGACCAGATCGAGAAGGTGGGCGACTGTAGCTAGAGAGTGTTGGAGTATCTTGAACGCCTGGCGGCCCAGGGGGAGCTGCTCTATCAGGACGACACCTCGGTACGGATGCTCTCGCTGAGAGGTGCGAACCTCAAAGCTCGGGCTGAAGCCGAGGCGCTGGGCTGCTCGCGGTCCAAAGAGCGCACCGGCATGTATACCACGGCGTTGGTGGTACAGGTGGGTGAGCAGACGATCTGCCTGTATTATTCGGGCCGCGCGCAGGCGGGGGAAAATCTCACGGCCCTGTTGGAGCAGCGCCAGGCGAGCCTGGACAAACCGTTGGTGATGTCCGATGCGCTCTCGCACAATGCGGCCGATGAAACGGCGCTGATTCGCTGCCACTGTCTGGCCCATGGGCGGCGCCAGTTCAGCGATCTGGCCGACGTGTTTCCGCAGGAGGGCGCCGTCGTCATCGAGGCGCTCACGCAGGTGTTTGACCATGACGAACACGCGCGCCACGCGCAGCTGAGCCCCGCAGCCCGCTTGGCGTACCACCAGGCCTATAGCCGTCCGCTTATGGACGCGCTCAAAGCGTGGCTCGACCCGCAGTGTACCGAGCGCCTGGTGGAACCCCACAGCGCGCTGGGCAAGGCGATTGCCTACATGCAGGGCCACTGGGAAACGCTCACGCGCTTTTTCTCGGTGGAGCATGCGCCCCTCGACAACAATCTGGTCGAGAGGGCATTGAAGCGGTGCAGCCGCCAGCGCAAGAACTCGCTGTTCTATAAGACAGCGTACAGCGCCTACATTGCCAGTGGGCTCACCAGCCTGATCGCCCCCTGTCTGCATGCCGGGGTCAATGCCCTGGAGTCCCTCGTCGCGTTGCAAGAACACCGCCCCGAGGTCTTTGCCGCCCCTGAGGCGTGGTTCCCCTGGACCTCTCAGGCGCGTCTCGTGCCGCCTTAGACGATACGTCGCCAATCGTGGGCCATCTGCGCCCGTTCGGGATCGCCATGCCACAGCACAATGATGAGTTCCCGCGCGGACAATGGGACCCGTGCGTCCGCTGCATGGGGCCACCACGTGAAGCGTCCCTGCGATAATCTCTTCATACAGAGCCAGTAGCCCTGGCCATCGTAGAGCCAGAGTTTGAGCGCTGTGCCCGCGCGGTTGCGGAACACGTAGATAGCGCCCTCCAGGGAGGTGTCGCCCAAGCTGTGTCGGCACACAGCCACGAGGCCATCAATGCCTTTGCGAAAAGCCACCGGTGCGGTGGCCACAAAGAGGCGGCTTTGGGGGGTCAACTGAATCATGCGGGCGTCTCCAAAAAGGTCCGCACCAGGGCAGCCAGGGGGAGCGGTGCCTCGTGCGAGCGAATCCAGAGGCGCGTGCCATCGGCGCGGTGCAGCTCGATCTCCGTGGGTGGAGCAGGGCGGGGCCAGGAAGCGGCGGCGGGCACGTCCACAAAGTCGAGGGCTGGCGGCAGAGGCTCCGCCCCAGGCCCCTCGGGTCTGGCGGCACAGCGCTTATGCAAGTCACGCCCCCGCACCCCCAAGCGCTTCGCCACAGAGGCCAGCGGTAAGACGGCCGTTAAAGCGATCGCCTGCTCCCAGAGCGGCAGGGGAATCGGGGCAAAGCGGTCCGTGCGCTGCTGGCGCCAGTGCGCAAACTGGTCCGCCAAGTCAGTCAGATGTTGTTCGGCCTGCGCCGAGGTCATGTTGTGCATCGTTGCCTCCCAGTCATGATATGGACATGGTTATGACTGTAGGCTCAGGCAAACTCCCCTGTCACGCATGCCTGTCGGAAGCAGACCGCACGAGATCAAGCTGCGCTGCGAGGCCACGCACATGCAAACGGTCATAGAACCCAGCCGCCTCCTCAGCCGAGCGCGCCGCCACCTGTGCCTCCTGGTGCCGGGCACGCGCTTCGTCGAGGCCCACCCGTGCTGCCTGCTGCTCTCCCTGGCGCGCCGCCTCTTCGGCCATGACCTCCTGGCGGCGCGCCGCGAGCTGGGCGGACAGGGCCGCCAGCCGGACGCGCGCTTCCTCCTGCTGGAGGCGCTGGGCTTCGGCGTCAAGTTCGACGAGCACCTCGCCGGCCTGCACCTCCTGGCCCACCACCAGGCGCGTCACAGCGACCCGGCCGGCCACCGGGGTGGCGAGGGGATGGGCGGCACGGTCCACTTCCAGCCGCGCGTTCTGAGTCACCTCGTAGACGGCGACACGGGACAGCAGGAACCAGGCCCCCCAGCCGCCCAGGAGCAGCACGGCTGACAGCAATTCCGCCAGCGAGCGGCCGAACCCGTCCGCGGCCAGCGAGCGCATGGAACGAGAGAACGCGATTGGCACCGGAGAGATCCTGACACGTCTTGCATTGCTACGCGTTGCGGGCTCAGCTATGAGCTATCAACCATTGGCGCGGCCCCCATCCCGGAGGTTGCTCACGTTCCAGAACGGCGCCTACGCCGCGGGCGCGCCTGCCGGGCACGTACCTCCAGGGCCACGGCCTCAGCCCGGCGCTGCGTCTCGCGTAAGAGCTGTGCATAGTTCTGCAGACAGATCACCACCTTGGGGTGCCTGGGGCCAAGGCAGGCCTCAAAAATCCCCAGCGCCCGCTGATACAGGGGCTCGGCCTCAGCATACTTCTCTACCGACGTGTAGAACACGGCGAGGTTGTTGAGGGTCATGGCCACATCCGGGTGCTCGGGACCCAGGAGGTGCTCCTTAATTGCCAGCGCCCGTTGATACAGGGGCTCAGCCGCGGCGTGGTCGCCCCTGGTGTGATAGAGGGCCGCCAGATTGTTGCACGTGATGGCTATTTCATAGTGCCCTGGTCCGAGGACGCGCTCGAAGATCGCCAGGGCGCGCCGGTACAGGGCTTCTGCCTCGTCGTACTTTCCCTGCCCCTCCAGGAGCCCGGCCAGGGCTGCCACATCCGCGGCCACCGCCAGGTGCTCGGGACCCAGCGCCCGCTCGCGGAGCGCCACGGCCCGGCGGGCGAAGGGCTCCCCGCGGGCATAGCGGCCGCGGGCATGCTCCAGCCCACCGAGGTTGTGGTACAGAGTCGCGACGTCCGGATGGTCGGGGCCGAGCGCCCGTTGCGTGATCGCCAGGGCGCGCCGGTAGAGCCGTCCGGCGGCGACGAACTGCCCCGTATACTTGTAGAGCACCGCCAGGTTATTGAGGCAGGTCGCCACCTCGAGGTGGTCCGGCCCGAGGGTTGCCTCTGCCCGGGCCAGCGCCTGCCGGAACAGCGGTTCCGCCTCGCCGTAGCGCCCCTGGACGCGGTAGAGCCCGGCCAGGCCGCACAACGACTGCACCCGGATCGTCTCGACTTCGAGGCTGCCAGTCAGGGTTTCCATAATGGCGACGGAGCGCTGGTACAGCCGTTCTGCCTCAGCGTAGTGGCCCTGATCTTCGTACGTTCCCGCCAGAGTATTCAGGACAAATGAGATACAGCCTGGCGCCCAAAATCTCTCCAATTCTTAAGGGAAGCCTGTTTGCATGGAAACAGGTTGACCAATGGTATCGGTTTTTGGAGACAGCGACAGGGGCGTCTGCGATAGGCTTCCCGAGAGGAGTGCAAGATACAAGGCTGTATGCCGTCGCCTGCAACGCCTTGTTACACATCGTTCGCCTGACTCTCAATGTCCCATTCTAATGCCCACCGCAGCCACCCCCAGCGGGATGGTAGGGTCCCCACGTGGCCCGTCCAGAGTGCCGAAGCTATAGACACGAGACCTCCGACCACGGAAGCTGCTGGGCCTAAGGCCGGAAGCGCTCCCACGGCACCGATAATACCGGCAGAAATAGCGAGAACCTTGCCCGAAGCGCTGAGTTTGGCGGGCAATCCAAGTGCTATGGCGATATCTTGAGTGGTCGCCTTGTCGAGCGCCCCCGGGTTCAGCTCATGGATCTTGCGATCGCGGATGAGCCCCCTCGCCTCATGCAAGAAGCTTGTGTACTGGTCTAGTGTCATGGAGGATACCATGCGGGCTACTACGTCGGACAGAGACAGCGGAAGTTTCCGCTGCGTCACCCCGGCTATTTCCATAGTGGGCAGCCGCACCTGCTCTCGGATCGGGTGAGCCATGAAATAGGTGTCAGGTCCTGCAAGCCGGCCATAGAGTGGATACCGCAGCACAACGTCAAAGCCATAAAGAACTCTCTCAACGGGCTCACCAAGGTCAGCGGCCAGAACACCCAGTTTGCCATCGCTTTGCAGATGGGCCACATCGAAGATGTATCGGGGTTCGCCTCTGGCCCAATGCCCATTGGTGAGCCATGTATCGTGGTGCAAGCCAAGCCACCTGTGGAACATCGAGCGGTTATTCTGAGCCCAGGCAGCAAATCCGGAAAATGTGTCGCTCAGGTATTCAGTAGCCAGCGAATATGGTTCGTCCACTGAATAGGTCATCGGTGAAAGCACCTCAGAATCGCGTGATTGCAGCTGCCTGAGAATCTCTGGGAGCTCCATCTGGTCCGGCATATTTGTTCTGACAGGCATAGTAAAATGAGCAATATCACTGTATACAAAGAAGTCTGCGAGCCGCCCTGCGAGCCTCGGGCCCCATGGATCGCGAGTCCGCTTCCCAAAGATTGACTCCACACCGTTTAGGGACGTCAAGTCAATGAGCTGAGTGAGGTTTGACATATGCAGCCCTTTCTAGACGAAGTGCCAGCCCTTGATCCGGTGCCTGTGAGTATGTGTAACGTCGGGGTGACCGGCGCATCTCCCGGCTAACCAGTCGCTGCGCTCCCCGTTAGCCGGGACCGAGTCCACCCCTGGGTTATCAGGCAGAGCACAGCGGAGCCTGATGGCCCAGGGGTGGACTCGGTCCCGGGCACCCCGACGTTCATCAGGCTCCGCTTGGCTCCGCCTGATGAACGCTGGCGCTCAGGCGCGCCCGAAAGCGGGAGCGCAGCGGACGCTGTAGGGCGTCGCCTGCAGCGGTTTGTTGGGCGCTACTTCCGCCAGCACTGAAACTGGTAGTTCGCTTGCGTGTGCGGGGGGAAGCCGACGACCCGGAAGCTCCGAGCAAGCTCGGCACCGCGCGTGCACTGCGTCGGACAAGGGTCTCGAACGACATCCCCGGCATCAATCCATCCGGTCCAAGCGGTCCCGCAATCGATTCGCACGGGCACCTGTGCCGCTCCCGCCGGTAAACTCGGCGAACCCGGGGGCTCAGCGGCTTGAACGAGTTCCAACTGTACCCCGGCTTTTGTTGCTTTGGCTACGTCAGCTCGCAACAGACGATGCTGAGCAGAGGCTTCTTCAGCTAAACTGCGTTCACTTGTTGAGGCAGGCTGAGTCGGTACTTGGGGGGCTTTGTTAGCCGCTTCACCTCGAGCCCCTGAATTCGGGTCAAGGGAGGAGCTGAGCGCAAGGCTGCGCTGGCCCGGTGAGAAAGGCTGTTTCATGGCCCCTGGATTCTTCTTAGCGGCTTCCTCCGTCTGAGGAGCCACGACGGTGGGTTGGACGGTGTAAAGCGCGAAGCAGGCGAGTACGCCACAGAACAGAAGCAAGATTGTGACGGCCAATAGCTTGGTCCCCGGTTTGTCTTGCGGCCCGAATAACGTGATGACGACGCTTCCGGCAACAAGGATAGCCAGCCCGGCAATGCCCATTGGAGACACTATAGCCGCCTTGAAAATCTCAACCCACGCTTGTGACATCGCTGCCTCTGCTATTGTGCAGCCCAACCATTGATTAACAGGCAACTTTGCCCTGATAGGACGCTATTGGTGAGGGTTTCAAGACATTTTGCCCCATGCCCATTACCAGCGCACGCAGGGCACCATGACGGAGACATTATCCCTACAGCGACATTTCTAAAGCATGCATTCCTAACACAAGGATTTATGGGTGCATCAAAGACCACTTGCCCTCGTCACTTACGACCGCAAAAACCGCGATACTACATGGGTAAATTTGGTCAACACACTAAAGTGACGTTGTAGGGCTAATACCAAAATCAAGGTGCAAGAACGTCGTGATACCGACGAGTTACCGCACGATCCGTGTATCTGGAAATTACACCCTCCTTTGCCGACCCCGTTTTTTCTCGACCTGCTCATGCTCACTCTCCCCTTTTTCCCCTCGCCTATCATCCAAACCCCATATCAAAAATGGTGGAACGGACCATGCCAGGTGAAAGGAGGACCACCATCGCGCCAGTAGTAATCCAACCGAGTCCCGGTTCGCGCGAGGCCTTCAAAGGAGAGCCGTCCGCGGAAGCTCGTCTGAATAAATGAGACAGCCTCGTAGTGGTCATTTGTGCCGAAGGGCAAGGGACCAGTCCAAGGCAGATCTGACTTGCTATTGTCCCGCCAGAAATGGGCTAGGCCCCCTTCAGCCCGTGGCACGATCACCTCAAAATTGCCTTGGTTATTCCCGCCGCTTTGAAAGAACGCAGGAGTGCCAGTCGCCCCATTAAAGAAGGTCCACGGACCATGCCAGGTGAAAGGAGGACCGCCATCGCGCCAGTAGTAATCCAACCGAGTCCCGGTTCGCGCGAGGCCTTCAAAGGAGAGCCGTCCGCGGAAGCTCGTCTGAATAAATGAGACAGCCTCGTAGTGGTCGTTTGTGCCGAAGAGGTTCGGGCCATACCAAGGCAGATCTGGCTCGCTGTTTTCACGGTAGAAATGGGCCAGGCCCCCTTCAGCCCGTGGCACGATCACCTCAAAGTTCCCTTGGTGATTCCCACCGCTTTGAAAGAACGCAGGAGTGCTAGCAAAGCCCTTGGGTGCACCGCCTACTTGCGCTATATGCCACCTTACCACATAACGTCCGCTGTCTCCACAGCCGACTGGCGACTCAATCTCATCGAATATCCTCTGATAAAATGTGCCTGTGGTCGAAGTCAGGTGCTCAACCTCTGCACCTGAGAACTTAAACTGTTGCGCTGCACATGGGCCATCACAGTCAGCATCAATGAGGTTGATCAATGCGCTTATCACTCTCTGGATGAAGCTCTGATAGTCTTTCAGTGATGGAAACTGTGCTACAACAGCCTGGGTAGCAGCAGAAGCGAGGCCATTTTCTATCGCCTGTCTGTCCCCGTTAGCGTGCCCTTTGTTCAGAACAACGTAGTTGAGCGCGAGCGTATCATTTGGCCCAACGTCCACAGGGCCTAGTTGTAGGTTAACGGGATGCATCCCATCATTGACATCGCCCACAAAGATGGTCTGATTAAGTGGTGTCTGCTGGTTCACCTGCACAGTAAGCGTGACATAGTCAGTATCTTCATGTACCGACCGCGTTGTGAGCACGTAGAATTTATCTAGAGCTATGGTATACTGAGCCATCATTTTCCTCCTGGCCCTCAATGAACTGCTGAGGCCTACTCATCGATGAAGGTTATTTGTACCCAACCCCCGCGTAAGTAAGTGGACCGATTTAGGAGCTATCGATAGCTCGCTACCTACACAGACTCATCTCAGAGAGATCATCCACGTTACCTGGGAGAATGCTATGTCCCTCAGGGAGATAGACATTGATGGCAAAGTTGCGGGTGCTGGCACCTCATGATCGCGTCTCTATGGCTGGACCTTGTAAGGTCATTACTACCGCCGCTTGATTCCTCTGGGGGCCGCAATAGAACCGGAATGTTAGATTCCGGAGACGCCCGTAACTGGTGTGCCGTCCGCGGTGAGAGCAGACGGCCCTTGAAAGGGCCCGGGGGTGTTGGGGAGCTGGCCCCCCGCATCGGGGCGGAAGAATTGGAGCAGGCGCCCATCCTGGGTGCGCACGACGAGTTCCAGGTTGCCAGGGCCGCGGCCCGCCGTGCTGAAGTTGCTCTGAATGAGCGAGACCGCCGTGATCTGCCCTGCTGGGTCCCCGAAGCGGAACGGCCCGTGCCAGGGCAGCCCTGGCGCATCA
>Ga0114129_10015377_pt1 | contig 10889 bp, 7 predicted proteins | sample RhiMetdeltSRZDD1_FD_80071 | JGI IMG/M metagenome (GOLD analysis project Ga0114129, IMG submission 80071) | Populus rhizosphere microbial communities from Tennessee, USA - Rhizosphere MetaG P. deltoides SRZDD1 (version 2) (version 2) | ecosystem: Host-associated > Plants > Roots > Rhizosphere >... | reverse complement strand
TGGCGCCCGAGGTCATCGGACTGCTCGGCGCCGCGACGGTGCTCACGCTCCTCCTGTGGATCTCGGAGATGGCGAACCGCTACCCCGCCCGGCAACGTCGCCGGCTAGAGGTCTTCGTCCGCAGCTTGTCGCTCAGCTCTCAGGGACACAGCAAGCGGCGTTCGATCGTTCAGCGGGTCCTAATCCCGTCGCTGCGCGCGGCAGGCCGTCCCTTGCTGCGCATCACTCCCGCTGGGATGCTCACGTCGACACGCGAGCGGCTGCAGCACGCCGGCGAGCCGCTGGGCCTCGGGCCGGTCGAGTTCTTCGGCATCCGGGCCGGGCTGGCTGTGGGCGCGGGGATCGTCTCGCTTGCCGTGATCACGCGACTGACCGGGGTCGTCGGCGCGGCGCCATCCGCGCTGCTGCTCGGCGCCCTGCTCGGTTTCGCTGTGCCGGGCCTCGTCATCGACGCGATCGGCCGCGGCCGCAAGAACGAGATCCGGCGCGCGCTCCCTGCGGCGCTGGACATGCTCGCGCTGTCGGCCGAGGCCGGGCTGTCCTTCGACGGCGCGATCGGCCAGGTCGCGCATCGCTGGGAGAGCGCGCTCTCTGAGGAATTCCGCCGGCTTCTGGTGGAGTTCCAGATGGGCCGGGAGCGTCGGTTCGCGCTCCGAGAGATGGCGCAGCGCAGCGGCGTTCCCGAGCTGGGACGATTCGCGAACGCGGTCGTGCAGGCCGACTCGCTCGGCGTACCTCTGTCGCGCGTCCTGCACGAACAGTCCGCGGAGATCCGGCTGCGGCGGCGACAGCGGGCGGAAGAGCTCGCGCGCAAGGCACCCGTGAAGATGCTGTTCCCGATGGTGGCGCTCATCTTCCCCGCGCTCTTCGTCGTGATCCTCGGTCCGGCGGTGCCGAGGCTTCTCGAAGCCTTCGGCAGCATGCCTTAGCTCGAAGGACCGAGATGACAAGCGTGATCCCTTTCTTCCTCCACGATCTCGGTTCGGCGGAGGCGACCGCGTTCGAGGGCGCGCTCGCGGACCCGATCCTCACCTCCGGCGATGCTGTCGCCGAGTTCGAGAAGCGCTTCGCCGCGACACTCGGACGAGCCCACGCGATCGGGGTCACGAGCTCGACCGCGGCTCTGCATCTCGCGCTGCTCGCCCTTCGGATCGGACCCGGCGACGAGGTGATCACCTCGCCCCTCGCGTTCGTTGGCACCGCGACAGCGATCATCGAGTCCGGCGCGCGGATCGTGTTCGCCGACGTCGAACCGGACACGGGAAACATCGATCCGGAGCGCATCGAGGCAGCGATCACCCCTCGGACGCGCGCGATCGTGCCGATCCACCTCTATGGGCAGATGGCCGACATGCGCGCGATCCGGGCCATCGCCGACCGACACAGGCTGCGCGTCGTCGAGGATGCCAGCCACAGCATCGAGGGCCGTCGCGACGGGATCGGCCCGGGCGAGATCGGCGATGCCGCCTGCTTCTCCTTCTATGCCACGCACAGCCTGACCTGCGGCGAGGGCGGCGCTGTCGTGACCGACAGCGACGAGCTCGCGGCGCGTCTGCGTTCGCTGCGTTTGTACGGCGTCACGAAGACGGGGGCCGATCGCACGCGCGAGGGCTACCTGCCATGGGACATGACTGACCTCGGTCTGAAGTGCGGGCTCGACAACCTCCACGCCGCGATCCTGCTGCCGCAGCTTCTGCGCCTCGAAGCCAACCTGCTGCGGCGGCATGAGCTGGCCGCGGAGTACGAACGCCGACTCGTGCGCATCCACGACCTGTGGTGGCCGCGCACGCGTCCGCACGTGCTGCATGCCCGCCACCTGTTCCCCGTGTGGGTCGGACACGGCCGGCGTGACGAGCTCATGAGCGCTCTGCAGTCGCGCGGCATCGGGGTCTCGGTCAATTACCCCGCCGTCCACCTGCTCACGTACTTTCGCCAGCACTTCGGATACGTTCCGGGCGACTTCCCGGCGACCGAGCGCATCAGCGCGTCGGCGCTGTCACTTCCCCTGTACCCGCGGCTTCCGATGGAACGCGTCGGCGAGATCGCGGGCGCGGTCGCGGACGTGCTGGGACGGGTCGGTCAAAGAGGCGAGCGCCCGACGACAACCGTTTCTCAACCGTCCGAGCAGCCCTCGACAACGACGTCCACCTAGCGTCGACCGCGGACAAAGGGGGTCGACGTGCCGAAGCGGGTTGTCGTTACAGGCGGCGCTGGCTACCTCGGATGCGTGCTCGTTCCGCGTTTGCTTGACGACGGGTACCACGTGGACGTGCTCGACCGGTTCATCTTCGGGCAGGAGCCACTCGCGCCCGTGCTTGGCCACCCGCGCCTGCGCGTCGTGGAGGGTGACGTCACCAGGCTGGCAGAGCAGAACGGGTTTCTCGAAGGTGTCGACGCGATCATCCACCTGGCCGCGCTGTCCAACGACCCTTCCTGCGACCTCAAGCCCGAGCAGACGCAGCGCGTCAACTTCGAGGCAACGCTCGAGCTGGCACGCCGAGCGGCTCGCGCGGGGGTCAAGAAGTTCGTGTTCTCGTCCTCGTGCAGCGTGTATGGCTCGAACCCGAGCCCGATCGTCGACGAACGGTCCGAGCTGCAGCCGGTTTCCCTGTACGCGGAGAAGAAAGCCGAGGCGGAGCGCGAGCTCTTCTCGCTGGCCGCGCCCGGAATGTCGATCACGGCGCTGCGCCTCGCGACGCTCTACGGACTGTCGCCCCGCATGCGGTTCGACCTCGCGGTAAATCTCATGGTCATGAACGCCGTGACCCGACGCGCGATCTTCATCCTCGGCGGTGGAGAACAATGGCGGCCGTTCGTGCACCTCGTCGACGCATCTCAGGCCTTCGCCATGGTCCTTTCGGCGGATCCCAGTCTCGTGGACCACGAGGTGTTCAACGTCGGCTCGGACGAGAACAACTACCAGGTGCGCGACCTGGCCACGATCGTGCGCGACGCGCTCCCCCATCTCGAGGTCGCGGTGACGAAGGTGCCCGATGATGCGGACCCGCGCAGCTACCGCGTGTCCTTCGCGAAGATCGCCGAGCGTCTGGGCTTCCGTACGACCTGCGACATCGTCGACGGCGTGAAGGAGATCGCGCGCGCGATCCAGTCGGGCCGCCTCGGTGATTGCTCGGACACGCGCTACTACACCGTGAAGTCCTGGAGGGAATTCTCCGACCGGCCCGCGGTGGCAGGTGGCGATCCGGTCCGGACCGAGTTCTTGCCGTTCGGCCTGCCCTCGCTTGGACGCGAGGAGGAAGAGGGCGTGCTCGAGGTGATGCGCTCGGGCTGGCTCACCACCGGACCCAAGACACATCAGTTCGAAAAGGCGCTTGCCGCGTACACGGGCGCGAAGCACGCCATCGCCGTGAACAGCTGCACCGCCGCTCTGCATGTGGCGCTGGCGGCGCGCGGCATCGGCCCAGGTGATGAGGTCATCACATCGGCGATCACCTTCCCGGCGACGGCGAACGTCGTCGTGCACCAAGGGGCGACACCGGTCCTGGTCGACGTCGACCCGACGACGCTGAATCTGCTACCCGATGCCATCGAGCGCGCGGTCACGTCTCGGACCCGCGCGATCATCCCCGTCCACATGGCCGGCCAGCCCGCCGAGATGGAGAAGATCTGGGATATCGCGCGCCGGCACGGACTGGCGGTCATCGAGGACGCGGCGCACGCGATCGGCGCGGAGTACCGCGGTCGGCGCGTCGGGGGTCTCGAGGGCTCGCTCGCCAGCTGCCTGAGCTTCTACCCGATCAAGAACATGACCACGATCGAGGGCGGCGCGATCCTGACGAACGACGACGAGTTCGCGGAGCGCGCGAGGCTGTACAGCCTGCACGGCATCAGCAAAGACGCCTGGAAGCGTTACTCGAACGCCGGCTATCAGCACTGGGACACGATGCTGCCGGGATTCAAATACAACATGCCCGACATCTCGGCCGTCATCGGGCTGGAACAGCTGAAACGGCTCGACGGCTTCCTCGAGCGGCGGCAGCGATACGCGGAGATCTACCTGAGCGCGTTCGCCGATCTCCCCGAGATCGAGCCGCTCCGACGCGAGACAGGTATCCGCCACGCGTGGCATCTCTTCGTGATCCTGCTTCGGCTCGATCTCCTGACCATCGACCGGGATGCGTTCATGGAGGCGCTGCGCCGGGAGAACATCGGCACGGGGATCCACTTCCGCTCGCTGCACATCCAGCCGTTCTTCCGCGAGCACCTCGGCCTGAAGCGCAGCGACCTTCCCAACGCGGCTCGCGTGAGCGACCAGCTGCTGTCGCTTCCGCTGTACCCGAAGATGACCGAGAGCGACGTGCACGATGTCGTGAGCGCGGTCCGCAAGATCGTCGTCGCCCATCGAGTGCGCGCGGACGCCGAGACGAACGCGGACCTGAGGGAGCCGTCGCCGGCCTAGCGCGCCGCCGTGAACGTCAGCGCGGGAAAGCCGAGGCGACTCCGCCGTCGACCGTGAGGACACAGCCCGTCATTCGTGACGACCGATCCGATAGGCAGAACGCGACCGCCTCGGCGACGTCGGAGCCACGCACCGCGACACCGAGCAGGCTTCGCGCGGCGTAGAACTTCTCGAGCTCACCCGGGTCCACCTGATGAGCGGCGGCGCGTTCCTCGCGCAGTCCCCCCTCCCAGAGGCGCGACCCTTCGAAGACAGCGTCGGGGTTGACGACGTTCGCGCGGACGCCGCTGCGTCCCCCCTCGATCGCGACGATCCGCGCGAGCTGGACTTCCGCGGCCTTTGCGATGCTGTACGCGCCGAAGGCCTCGCCGGGGCTGAAGGCGTTCTTCGACGCGATGTACACGAGACTGCCGCCGATGCCCTGGGCGCGAAGCGCGGCCAGCACACGCCGGGTGAGAAGGAAATGCGACGTCGTGTTGACGGCAAGGCTCTTCGACCAGTCGTCTAGAGACAGAGCCTCGATCCGACCCATCACCGCCACGCCGGCGTTCGAGACCGCGCCATCCAGACCGCCCCAGCGCATCACCGTGTCGTGGACGAGACGGTCGATGTCGTCCGTTCTCGTCACATCGGCGCGCACCGCCAGCGCCGCGCCGCCGGCCGCGCGGATCGCGGCCTCCGTCTGGGCGAGCCCGACCGCGTCCAGGTCCGCGAGCGCGACGTGCGCGCCGCGCGCCGCCAGCGCGATCGAGACGTCACGCCCGATGCCCGAGGCGGCGCCGGTCACGATGAACACTCGTGTCTCCAGCTCGCGCTCGCTGACGGCCGCCAGCTTCGCGAGCTCGAGCGGCCAGTACTCCAGATCGAAAACGTCCCTGTCGTCGAGGGCGCGCGCCGCGCCGAAGGCGTCGATCACGGTCGCCGCGACGGCGTGCGTTCGGGAGGCGACCTCGGAAACGACACGCGCCGCCCGCTCGTCCGCGCCGGTCGCGATCCGCCCCAGCCCCGGCACGAGGGCCACGACCGGTCGCGCGTCGCGCATCCGCGTTCCCGCGGGCGCGCGGTCACGGTGGCGCTCCCACTGCTCGCCGGCGGCCCGCTCGGCCGAGTCGACCAGGGCGGCCACCTCGTCCGCAGAGCGCGCGAGGATCGGGAATGCGCGCGTGCGGAGCAGATGGTCCGCCGTCGCCGGGCCCGCCGCGAGAACATCCGCGGCGTCATCTCGATCCGACACCGCTCGACCAGATTCATCGACGTGGATCACCCGACGGCCATCACGCGACAAGCGGCCACGGAGCGCGAGCAGCAGGCGCTCGGCCTCGATCGCGTCGAGCGGCGGCAGGGCTCGCGTCGGTCGCTGTTTCAGGCGCTGCTCGAGATAGCGCCGCGCGCGCGACACCAGGTCGTTCGTGCGCGCGAGTGCACCGTCCGACGTCTCGGCCCACGTGACAAGTCCGTGATGCTCCAGGACCACGGCCTCGGCTGCGCCGTGGGCCGCGACTTCCCTCGCGAGTTCGAACCCTGGGCGGCGGTAGGGCACGAACGCCACGTCGCGTCCGAGCGCCCCGCGCACCGTCGTTTCCGGATCCGGTCCGTTGGTGAGTGCGCAGATCGCGTCCGCGTGCACGTGATCGACATGCGCGGCGGGCAGGAATGCGTGTAGGAGTGTCTCGATCGACGGTCGCCGCGGTCCGAGATCGGCCCGGCAGTGCGCGAGGAAGCGCGTCATCTCCTCGTCGTCCATCACCTTGTGCTCGCGCGCGGCGAGGAGCTCGTCGAGGAAGAGGGCGACGAAGCCATCAGGCGCAGCTGTGCGAAGGTCCACGCCACTCGCCTTGATCACGAGGAGGGACCGTGGCCGGCCGAGGTGATCGGCGCCGATGGTCTTGATCGAGGTGTTCCCGCCGCCGTGCACAACGAGCGTTTCGTCTTCTCCAAGCTTTTGGCTGCGCCGGACGAGCTCGGCGACGCCCGCGAGGGACGCGACGTTCATGCCGGTCAGACGAGGCTGGCGATCGCGCGCGCGGGCGCCCCGCTGGGAGTGATCGTGCGGCGTTCGGTCACGATCGCGGAGACCAGGTCGGCGGGCGTCACATCGAACGCCGGATTCGCCGCGATCGTGCCGGCAGGTGATGTGAGCACGCCGCCGAAACCGAGGACCTCGCGCCCATCGCGTTCCTCGATCTCGATGTCATCTCCCCGCGCGGTCGCCGGATCGATCGTCGATTCCGGCGCGGCGACGACGAAGGGAATGCCGGCGCGGCGCGCGGCGAGCGCGTGGGCGAGGGTTCCGACCTTGTTCGCGACATCCCAGTTTGCGGCAATCCGGTCCGCGCCCACGACGACCGCGTCGACCTGACCGCCGACGATGAGACCAGCCGCGGCGCCGTCCACGATCAGCCGATGCGCGACGCCCATGCGTGCGAGCTCCCAGGTCGTGAGGCGTGCGCCCTGGAGGAGGGGCCGCGTCTCGCAGGCGTAAACGAGATCGAGCTCGCCCATCTGGTGCAGTGCCCCGATGACCGCAAGGGCGGTCCCCTGCTCGACGGCCGCGAGAGCTCCCGCGTTGCAGTGCGTGAGGACGCGCCGGCGCCCGACGAGCAGGGCGGCGCCGCGGCGACCGATCGCGTAGTTGGCTTCGATGTCGACGTCGCGGACGGCGAGCGCCGCGGCGAGCACGCCGTCAGGGCCGCCAGCTCTCGCCGAGCGGGCACGCTCGACGCCCCACGCGAGGTTCACGGCCGTCGGACGCGCACCTATCAGGAGTGATGCCGCAGCGTCGATCGCGCGATCGATAGCGTCACCGCGTTCGGAGGCGCGTGCTGCGGCGAGCGCGACACCGAAGGCTCCCGCAACACCGAGCGCCATCGCACCGCGAACGGCGAGACGCCGTATGGCGTCGACGAGCTCCTCGGGCGTGTGGATCAGCAGCATCTTGAGCTCGTGCGGCAGCGCCGTCTGGTCGACGATGACGATGTCCCCGTCGCGCCAATCGATGGTCCGCAGCGTCGTCACGTTCCGCGGGCCGCAACGGTGGGCCGCGGCCGGACGCACACACTGGTCGCGATCGCAAGGAGCCGCTTCGCGCTCTCGCGCGCATCAAAGTGCGCGACGGCCCGCTCACGCGCGGCCCGACCCATTCGACGGCGGAGCGACTCGTCATCGACGAGGGCCGTGAGGGCACGGCCGATCGCGCGTTCGTCGCCGGGTGCCATCAGGAACCCGGTCTGGCCATCGACGACGATGTCAGCCACGCCGCCGACGTCCGTGACGGCGACGGGTAGGCCGGCCGCCATGGCCTCGATCGACGCGATCGAGAAGCAGTCGGCGATCGTGGGCAGGACGAATGCATCGCATTCAGCGTAAAGCCGGCGCAGGGCCTCGCTCCCGTTCCGCATCCCGCGATGGACGACAACGCCGCGCGTCGACGGGACCTCGTCCCGCGTCACGACGTGGAGCTCAGCCCTGTCGGCGAGCTCGAGCGCCGTGAAAGCGCGCAGCAGCTCCGGTCCGCCCTTGCGCGCAAAGTCTCCGCCGACGAAAAGGAGGCGCGGCCGCGGCGAGCGCTCTCGTGGCTCTGGCCGCCAGACCGACGTGTCGACGCCGGGGGGGACGACATGCACCTTCTCCGGCGAGCTGCCGTACTCCTCGACGAGGGATCGCGCCGTCCAATGTGACCACCCGATCAGCGCGCGTGCGAGCCGGAAGTTCGTCATGTTCGCGGCGCGCTTCGCGCGCGCGACGAGCCCGAACCCATCCTCGCCCTGACGATAGGCGACGCTCATGCGGTCGTACTGCGACGGCGTCACGTCGGTCATCAGGAGCGTCGGCGTTCGGAGGAGGTAGGGCTGGCAGAGCATCGCCGCCTTCTGCGTATTGAATAGGAGCGCGTCATATCGTTGGCCGGCGAGGCCGCGACGCACGTCGATCAGGCCGCGAAGGCCCGCCCGGATCACGGTCGGCAGGCCGGGGATGCGCTCAGGGATGCCGCCCGAGCGAAAGAGGTCGGTCTCGACCCAGACCGCCTCGATGCCCAGCTTCTCCACCGCGGCGCGCAGGTTGAGCGACCATGTCGTGTGCCCGAGCACCTGCTCCATGACGAACGCGACGCGCGGCGCGGCACTCATGCGGCCACGCTCGGGTGCAAGGCGACTGCGCGCCAGACTTCATCGCGCGAGCCGAGTCCATCCGCCACGCCCTGCCAGTAGAACAGATTGAACAGCGCGCTCAGAGCGGCGCGCGCCACACGCCGCTCGTGCAGCGCGTCGGCGACGTGGACAAGCGCACGCAGGCCGAGCGTCACCGGCACGAACGCGAGCGGACGGCCAACGCTGAGACGAGCGAGACCACGATTCAGGACATGACGCCGGTGAAACTCCCAGAACGCGAGGCCGAGCGCCTGATGTCCCTTGTCGCGGTGCATAGCGACATCGCCTCGTCCGTACTGGTACGGCGTGCGGCGCCACGATGCGAAGGTACGACGTGGATAGTGGGTGACCGCGGCCTTCGGTTCGAACGCGAACTGCGAGCCCATGTCGCGCAACCGGTAGCCGAGCTCGACATCCTCGGCGCGGGCGAACGTTGGATCGAAGCCACCTGCCTCGATGAGCCGGGAGCGCTCGAGCGACGCGTTGGCCGTGAACAGCTGCCGTGGCGTGCACGCATACGCTCCGGCGATCATCGCGCTGTACTGCTCGAGAAGCTTCTCTTCCTCCCAGCGGATCCACGCTGGCCTGGGCCAGGCTCGCGGCGGCAGCATCGGGCCGATCACCACGGTGTTCGTTGCCGCTTGGTGCGCCGCAACGTGCGCGGCGATCGCACGCGGGTCGGGGATCACGTCGTCGTCGAAGAAGACGACGATCGCGCCACGAGCGTGCGCGACGCCGAGGTTGCGCGCCGCACCTGGCCCGCTGTTGGGCTGCGCGAAGTGACGCAGCGCATACCCAGGGCGCAGACCTGTCAGGTACTCGCGGGTTCCATCGAACGATCCGTCGTCGACAACGATGACCTCGAAGTCAGCCTTGGGATGGGTCTGCCCCTCGAGGGCATCCAACAGCCGCGTGAGACTCTCGCGCCGCTGATACGTCGGCACGACAACGCTCACCGTCGGAACGCGGTCGCCTAGAAGCGTCGGACGATCCTGGCCGGCACTCCGGCCACGAGCGTGCGGGGCGGGACGTCATGCGTCACAACAGCGCCGGCGGCGACGACCGCGTCGTGCCCGACACGCACGCCTTTCAAGACGATCGACCGGTTGCCGAGCCAGACCCGGTCCTCGATCGCGATCGGCTCTCCGGTCGGGTCCCAAGCCTTGTCCTCGACGCGATGGAAGTCGGTGTCCATGACCTGGACGTGGGTGCCGATGAGACAGTCATTGCCGATCTTCACGTGCGCGCTGGCGACGAGCGACGTCCCGTAGTTGACGAAGACGTTGTCTCCGATCTCGAGGTGGCCCCCGGGGAGCGTGACGAGCTCGAGCTTCGCGACCGTCGACACCAGACGGACTCGGTCGCCGATCGTCATTCGGCCAGCGTTCGACACCACTGGACTGCCGCGCAGCGTCACACGCCGACCGAGTGTCCGGACCCCGCGGAGGCGCAGGCGCGCGTTCGCCGCCGGCCAGAGCAGGCCGAGCCGGCGTCCACTCGCCACGAGTCGCGCTAGGCGACTGCGGCTGGGATGCGCTGCGGTGACGGCGATGCCGGCTTCCACGTCACCTCCTCCGATCCGAGCAGGATGCGATCGACGGTCTCGACGCCCTGCATCACCGAGTGATCCATGTTGCCGATCTCGTACAGCCAGGCGCCGAACCGGCCGCGCGAGTAGACGTCGCGCTCCATGAAGAACGGCTGTACCGCCGCGAGCGCCTCGTCACGCTCCAGCGTCGGGACCGGGTACTCATACGGGACGTCGATCTGGTGCGTCGCCACGATGCGGGACCGGTCCGACTCTTCAAGAAGACGCTTCGCGACCATTCCGTCGATGACCCGCTGGACGATGGTCTCCTTCGGCTCCGGCTTCCACGGCGAGTGCGTCGTCTCCGCGAGCAGAAGGAAGTGGTCCTTGTCGGGTGTCATATAAGGCGAGTAGTTCGAGAGGTACGTGACGCGGTAGAACGGCGTGTTGTCCTCGGGGTAGTACATCCAGCACTTCGTCGTCGGATTCGATCGCGCGACGCCGACGCTCACGATGTAGCTGGAGTTGTGCACGAGCCGCGTGGCGGCCTCGCGCACGTACGCCGGTGCCTGTTGCGAGGACGCGACGAGCAGATCCAGAGGCATCGTCGAGATCAGCACGTCGTAGCTGGTCCCGGTGCCGTCGTCGAACTCGACGGTCTTTCGCTCGAGATCCACCGCGACGGCGGCCTTGCCCAGGTGCAGTCGGGACTCGATGTACGGAACGAACGCGCGGTAGATCGCGCCCGTGCCGCCACGAAGGGGGTACTTGAAGGTGTTGTTCGGTCCCCACG
>Ga0114129_10015375_pt1 | contig 10890 bp, 6 predicted proteins | sample RhiMetdeltSRZDD1_FD_80071 | JGI IMG/M metagenome (GOLD analysis project Ga0114129, IMG submission 80071) | Populus rhizosphere microbial communities from Tennessee, USA - Rhizosphere MetaG P. deltoides SRZDD1 (version 2) (version 2) | ecosystem: Host-associated > Plants > Roots > Rhizosphere >... | reverse complement strand
TTCCAGCAACTGGCGGTTAAGACGTTGCACCTCGCCCGCCGCATTCATTGTGCATACAAGCCCTGGAATGCTATCGACGACCATGCGCAGATTCTGTTCGCGCTCGCGAAGTCCCTCCTCAGCGCGCTTCAGATCTTCAATGTCGGTAGCAACGCCATACCAGCGAATCACGCGACCGCTGCGATCCCGTAAGGGCTGAGCATTCGTTCGAAACCAGCGATAGACGTTGTCGAACCGCCGCACACGTTGGTCTACATCGCACGGCTCGCCGGTTTCGATGGAATGCAACCACGCCTTTTTCGTTCTCTCAACATCCTCGGGGTGGAGTACGTTAGCCCATCCAAATCCCACCAGGTCCTCCAGCCGTACCCCGGTGAAATCCAGAATGCGCTGATTCAGATATTCGATCTTTCCATCCGTCCCCGCATACCATGCAAATGCGGGAATGCTGTCGACGATCAGGCGAAACCCTTCTTCGCTTGCGCGCAGGGCCTCCGTGGCATGTTGCGACGTGTCGAAGTTCAACGCGTCGTCCACCGCCAGCGCCACCTGGTTGGCGACGAGCGAGAGGAAGCCGACTTCCTCCTTGCTGTAGGCGTCGGCCTCCAGGCTGCCAAAAGCGAGGCCGCCGAGGCGCCGGTGTACGGTCGTCAAAGGAAGAGCGCATACCGAACGGACCCCGCGGTTCCCGAGCATCGCGGTGACCGCCGGAAATCGCGTCTCCTCGGCCAGGGAGGGAATCATCAGGGGCTCTTGATGCTGGTACACCCACCAACTGAAGGTTTCTTCCGGCGCGAATTTTGGAGCTTGGAGGGGAACACCCGGCTCCCCATAAGACATGGTATTCATTTCGTGCATCTTCTCGTCGTAGATGCCGACACCCATGACATAGAAGCTCACCACGGCGCGCAACTCTCGTGCGAGAATGCTGAAAAGTTCGTCTGAAGAGCGAATCGAGATGAGCGTCTGCGAAACGCGCAGGAGCGTTTCGTATCGCTTACTTACCGTCATTTCGGCCGCTTTTTGAACCGTTCCGCTCATCACAGTGCTGCAGCGAACATTTCGTCGATCAGAGGACCAGGCACGGCTAGTGATCTGAAACTTGGTTCTGAATCGCGGCGGACTGTTCGCTTACGACAGTTCACACCTGTCTTAGTTCCAGCTCAACGTTCGTCCGAATTTCCCGAATCCCCCAGCAATATACACCAGGAGGGCCGACATCATCGGGCATTCAGAACCCGTCCTACAGCCGTCTGCTGTGGTGACGGACCTCTGGCAGACGAGCCAAACCTCCGGCGTCCGTTTCCTGCTTTCGCGCATTCGGCCGCCACACACCTCGGCTCCTAAAAGCGGCTGGGGCAAGCAGATGCGGGCATCTAAAATATTGTGCTCCTTTTGGTTCCCCAACTGCCACATGCTTCCGCGGCGGCTCATCGAATTCGTCTCAGTCTTGTGATACCGGACAGTCGGGACCTTAAGGGTCGCGAGGCCGTCGCCACGAAATCTCATTGCCCGGGGTGTCGCCATTCTCAGGTTATGGCGCGTGCGTGGAAAACGCTGGGTCGGCTCCCGGCGCTTCCGCAGGAGTGAGGAAGAGTAGTGCTGAGGATCACTATGACGAACTCGCCGGAAGAGCAGAGGTGGTCTTTGCAGGGCGAATTGTTCGGCCAATGGGCAGCTGAACTTAGGTCCACCTGGCGAAAAGCTCAAGTAGAGGGGGATACCCGCAAGTGCATTGTCGAACTGACCGAGGTGACATCAATCGACCGTAATGGCGAAGAGGTTCTGTCGGAAATTATGAGCCACGGAGGCGAGTTCGTCGCGAGCGACGTATACACAAAACATCTTCTACAGAACTTGCGCAGCGAGTTGGAGCGAAGCCGCGTGAAAGAAAAACAAGACGACAGGAGCAACCGATCATGAAGTCGAGAGAGACTGGCTGGGCGCTAAGCAGGTCAATCGTTCACTATTGGCTCCTGCGCCTATTGGCATTTCCGGATTTGAGGCGGCCGAGGTGAACTCACCAGAATACGACCTTCTTGTAATCGGCAGTGGCCCGGCCGGGCAGAAGGGCGCCATTGCCGCGGCGAAGGCGCGCAAAAGCGTCGCCGTAATCGACCGCATCGGGATGATCGGAGGCGTGAGCGTTCACACCGGCACGATACCCAGCAAAACGGTACGTGAAGCCATCTTTCAACTAAGCGGACTTGCTGTTAGCGCACTGTACGGCGCTGGGTCTCGAGGTCGTGTCGACATTTCTGTCGAAAATGTCTCCTCCCGTGTGAAAGCCATCGTCGCGCGAGAGACCGGGGTCGTTCGGGCGCAGCTCGAGCGTAACGGCGTTGCAGTCCATCCTGGGGGTGCGTCATTTCTGGACCCTCACACACTGGAAGTTCAGGGCGGCGATGGCGAAGGGATCAGACTCAAAGGCCGTAAGATCCTGATTGCCTGCGGTACCCGGCCCGCGCACAGCCCGGACATTCCCTTTGACAACCATCGCATTGTGGATACCGATCACCTCGGCGATCTGGGTGGTCTCCCGAAAGAAATCATCGTCGTGGGTGCTGGCGTGGTAGGCCTCGAGTACGCATCCTTCATGACTGCCCTCGGTGCCGAGGTCACGTTGATTGATCAGCGCCCGGTTGTTCTGGATTTCGTGGATCGGCAAATCGTCGAAGCGCTGTCTTACCACTTACGTCGGCAGGGTGTCACATTTCGTCTCGCGGAAAAGGTGACGCAGGTTGGGATCGACCCCGCTCGCGGTCGTGTTTTCGCTCAATTGGAGAGCGGCAAGAAAGTACAAGGCGACGCCCTCGTTTACGCTGTCGGCCGCCAGGCCAATGGCGATCAACTCCATTTGGAAGCTGCCGGCCTAGCGGCCGATTCGCGTGGCAAGGTGAAAGTGAACGAGTTCTTTCAAACTGACCTTCCCCACATCTATGCGGCCGGGGACGTGATCGGCTTCCCGGCACTTGCAAGCACTTCCATGGAACAGGGCCGCCTGGCCGCCTGCCATATGTTTGGAATTCCCTTTGAACATATGCCCAGCCTTTTTCCCTACGGTATCTATACGATTCCAGAAATATCAATGGTTGGTGAGACCGAGGAAGCATTAACAGCGAACAAAATTCCTTACGAGGTGGGAATCGCGAAGTATTCTGAGTTGGCAAAGAGCATGATGCTCGGTGACGAGACCGGGATGCTCAAGCTGCTCTTTGATCCGGAAACGCACAAACTTCTTGGCGTGCATGCCTTAGGACAGCGCGCGACAGAAATCATCCACATTGGTCAGGCCGTGCTCTTCTACCGCGGGTCGGTGGAATATTTCCATGACATGGTCTTCAACTACCCGACGCTCGCCGAAGCCTACAAAGTGGCTGCATTAGACGGGCTGAATAAAGTCTGAGAGACATGATCGACCGACGTGAATTCTTGATGGCAGGTGGAGCTCTCGCGTTCGCTGCGCCAGTGACGGCTTCCAGCAGACCGCTCAAAGAGGAACTATGCAAACCAACAATACCGATCCGTTTTGGCCCGATAGTGCTCGTCTGGTCATCTCCATCTCGATGCAGATGGAGGCCGGCGCTCAGCCCAAAAGCGGCGCCGAGAGTCCATTGCCGAGGATCGATCCGAAATACCCAGATATAGCGGCCACCAAATGGTACGAGTACGGGTTCAAGGAAGGCTTGCCGCGGCTATTGGAGATGTTCGACCGCCGCAAGGTAAAGGTGACCTCCCACATGGTTGGCGCCGCAGTCGAAAAGCACCCGGCGTTGGCAAAAGAGATGGTCCAGCGTGGCCACGAACCAGCGGGTCACGGCAAGACCTGGACGCCGCAGTATTCCATGACCTCGGAACAAGAACGGAAGAGCTACACGGACTCGGCCGTAACCATCGAGCGAGTCACAGGCGTGCGGCAAGTTGGCTTCAATGCGTTCTGGCTGCGGGGTACACCGCAGACGCTCCAGATCCTGCAGGAGCTTGGCTACACCTACTACATCGACGACGTCAGCCGCGATGAGCCATTCCTGGTGAACGTTCGAAACAAGCCCTTCGCCGTGGTGCCATACACGCTGCACCTGAACGACATTGTGAACTACGAGGGGCGGTACTTCAGCACCGACGCATACGCAGCGGATCTGAAACGTGAGTTCGACGTGTTGTACGAAGAAAGCGAGCATCGCCGTCGCATGATGTCGGTCAGCGCGCACGATCGAATTGCGGGCCCGCCCGTATGCGAGTGCTGGAGGATTTCATCCAGTATGCACAGTCGCGCCCGGCAGTCACCTTCATGCGCAAGGTGGATATCGCGAACTACGCGATCGCAAGCACGCGAACCGTTCGCGAGGGGATTTAGGAGCCACAGCATGAAGGGAAAGTCCGGTCATCTGTTAGCCTGCGTCGTTGTTGCGCTTTTCCTCGGTGGTTGCGAGCGGCAGAGCGCATCGTCGGATCGCGCCCAGCCAGATCCCATCGCCGTCCGAATCGCGACGCCGAAGCATGTTCGGGTCCCTGCGGAAGTCGTTGTGAGCGGAACTGTCGAAACGCCGTCTGCGCCGACAACTGTTGGATTCCTGGTGTCCGGCAAAGTGATCCGCGTCGGGCATCGCGAGGGTGATTTCGTCAAGGCGGGAGAAATACTCGCAGTCATCGATCCCGCGGACTACCAATTCGCAGTGGAGGCGGCGGTCGCACAGAGTGCGCTTGCTCGCGCTCAGAACGAGAAGGCTTCAGTGTCCGCGCGAACGGAAGTCGTCGAACAGGCGCGGGCGAATCTCTTGCAGGCTGAAGATGAGTTTCGCCGGATGAAGACTCTCTATGAGAAGAAGAGCCTCACGCCGAACGATTTCAAGAAATACGAGACGGCATACACAAACGCTCAGCAGCAGTATGACCAGGCTAAGGAGGGTGCTCAGCAGGAGGACAAGGCCGCCGCAAAGGCCGCGCTCGAACAAGCCGAGGCCGCAGAACGTATCGCGCGAAAGCGGTTGAGCGATTCGACCCTTATCGCTCCGATTAGCGGTTTTGTGTCGAAGCGCAACATTGAGGAAGGGGCGATGGCGAGTCCAGGAACTCCGGTCTTCACGATCGTTGAATTGGATCCAGTGGAAATCGAGGTCGGCGTGCCGGAAACCGATGTTCGTTTGGTCCACAGGGGCCAGCAAGCAATCGTAACGGCATCCGCTCGCCCCGGCATCAGCTTTTCTGGGAGAGTCCGGCTGGTCAACGTGTCTGCGGAACCGCAAACGCGAACCTACATGGTAAGGATCACAGTCCCCAACCCCAAAGGCAGTCTTCTGGTGGGAATGATTGCCGAAGCCCGAATCCTTGGCAACGAAACGATGGATGTCCTCACTCTCCCGGGTCAATCGCTGGTGCGCGATCCGCAAGGGGCGCCCCAGGTGTTCGTCTACTTTCCGAACGAGAAGCGGGTGTATGCCAGACGCGTGACAGTGGGCGGAATCATGGACCGGGATGTGCAAATCATCGATGGCGTAACGGGCAGCGAGTCAGTCGTGGTCGCTGGCCAACAACTTGTGCGCGAGGGATCAGTAGTCAGCGCTAAAGAGGAAAAGCAGTGAATCCGATTAAGGGTTCTCTCCACTATCCGGCGGTGACGCTAAGCCTTACATTAGGGCTTTTGCTGGCCGGTACTCAGGCGATCCTCCACATGCCGCGCATGGAGGACCCCAGCGTCACCATTCGAACCGGCATTGTAGCGGCACTCTATCCGGGCGCAACCTCCGATCAGGTCGAGAGCCAGCTGGCCAAAAAAGTGGAGGATCATCTCTTTAAATTCGCGGAAGTTCGCAAGGAGAAGACCTATTCGACCAGCCGCCCCGGAGTTCTTTTTGTAAATGTTGAGTTGCAGGACAGCGTAAGCGACTCGGATGAATTCTGGTCCAAGCTGCGCCACGACCTCAATGAGGCTCACGCTGGAGGCGAGTTTCCGCCAGGGGTTGTCGGACTAATCGTGGATTCCGATTTTGGCGACACCGTAGCGATGCTTGTCGCCATCCACGGGAGTCGTTATGGATATCGTGAGCTGAAGGATTACGTCAAGCGCATCGAAGACGAGTTGCGCGCGATTCCAAATGTCGCCAAGCTGCGCCGCTATGGCGAGCAGAAAGAGCAGATTCGAATTACCGGCAGCCTGCAGCGCATCTCCCAATATTTTGCAAATCCAGGGCACGTAGTGGAGGCCCTCCGGCAACGCAACATCATCGAGGCTTCGGGCTCTCTTCTCTCACCGGACGAGGACGTTCCGCTAAGGACGAATGGACTTCTCGTTACCGAGGAACAGATCAAGAAGATTCTCGTGGATGTTTCCAGAAACACGGGTCAGCCGGTGTATATAGGAGATTTTGCCAACGTCGAACGCCGGTACCAGGATCCCGACGCCGTTGCGCGGTTCGATGGTGAAGCGAGTGTATTGCTCTCGGTAGAAATGCAAAAAGGAAGGAACATCGTCGATCTAGGTGAGCAGATCAGCGCGGCGCTGGCCCAGGTCCGGCCGCTTCTGCCGCCCGACCTCAAGCTCGATTTGATCGCCGATCAGCCGTCTGTCGTCCAGGAGCGAATCCAGGATCTGCAACGGGAGTTCCTGCTTGCCATCACGTCCGTAATCATAGTGACGATCATCCTGCTCCCGATTCGCGTCGCAGTAATCGCTGCAACCGCCATTCCGGTGACCGTCGCTGCGACGCTGGGCATGCTGAACGCCGCCGGGATTCCGCTACATCAGGTCTCGATCGCGGGTCTGATTGTGTCGCTCGGAATTCTTGTTGACGATGCAATTGTCATCGCCGACAACTACGTCGAACTCCTCGATCATGGCGTGTCGCGCGAGGACGCGGCTTGGAGATCCGCAACCGAGATGGCCGTACCCGTGCTTGCGGCTACGTTGACGATCATCGCGTCGTTTCTCCCGTTGATCACACTATCCGGGTCGCCTGGCGAGTTCATTCGCGGGCTGCCCCTCGCCGTGACGATCGGATTGGCGTGCTCGTTTGCAGTCGCGATGCTTCTCACACCGCTCCTGTGCCGCTTTTTCATCAAGAAGGGCCTCCACAGCGACGACGCTGCCGACCGCAAGAAGAAATTCGACATTCTCGACTTCATGCAGGCTGCCTACAACCGCGCGATCGCTTTTCTCATGGGCAGGAAATGGATCGCGGTCGGGGCCGGAATCGCGGCGTTTGTGTCAGGAGTCGTATTGTTTACGACCGTTCCGCAGCAATTCTTTCCGTCCGCCGAGCGAAATCAGTTTGTGATCGATGTCTGGATGCCCCCAGTTTCACGCCTGGAACAGACCGACAGCGTGATCCAAAGGATCCGCGAGTTCCTGGCGAAAAACAATGTTGTGGAACACGTGGCGACCTTTGCAGGACAGAGTTTCCCACGCTTCTATTACAACGTGAGCCCGCAAGAACCCGATACGCGATATGGCCAACTTATCGTGATCACCAGATCGGCCAACGAGACGCCAGCATTGATCAAGACTCTTCGATCCGAACTGCCCGAGTTAGCTCCGGAAGCCTTGGTCATGGTGAAGGAACTGCAGCAGGGCTCGCAGATTGAGTCGCCGGTCGAAGTCCGTATTTCCGGCGACGATATCTCCGTCCTAAAGAAACTCGGCAACCAGGTCGAGGGGATCCTGCGCGAGATACAAATCGCGACCTACGTTCGCAACGATTACTATGACGACTCCTGGATGGTGGGCGTGAACGTTCGCGCGGAGGAGGCGAATCGCCTCGGGCTGACGAATGCGAATATCGCGCAGCAACTCTCGGGTGCGTTCTCCGGCTTTCCCGTAACAACTTTTTGGGAGGGCGACCGTCAGGTGGATGTCCTGCTTCGGCTCGATGCCGAGCAAAGGCGGAGCTTCGACGATGTTCGCAATGCCTACCTTACTTCGACGTTGACAGGGCAGCGAGTACCGCTTCGTTCGGTGGCGGAACTTAAGCCAGCGTGGCAGATCACCCGGATCGTCCGCCGGAATGGCGTCCGGACTCTGACCGTTGGTGGATTTGCCACTTCGGGGCATTACGGGTCAGAGATCCTCAAGGCGATCGATCCGAAGGTGAAGTCGATCGCACTTCCAACTGGGTATCGCATCGAGTATGGCGGAGAGATCTACGAGCAAACCATCACCTTTGGCCAGATGCTGGTTGCACTAGGAATCAGTTTAGTGTGCATTTTCCTGGTACTTCTGTTTCAGTTCCGGACGATTTCCGAACCCCTTGTCGTCATGTCCGCTATTCCTCTTTCGCTGTTCGGCGCGGCGATGGGCCTGGTGGTGACGGGAAATCCCTTCGGTTTCACCAGCTTTATGGGGTGCATCGCTTTGTCGGGCATCGTAGTCCGAAACTCGATCATTCTGATTGATTACATCAACGAAAAGCGCCGCGCGGGCAGCACGGTCGAAGAAGCGGCGCTCGAAGCAGGCGAGCGGCGGCTGCGCCCCATTTTCCTGACGACGATGGCAGCGGCGGTGGGCGTGACTCCCATGATTCTGTCGCATTCAAGTCTATGGAGTCCGCTGGCCAGCGTGCTTGCTTCCGGATTGGTGTTTTCCATGTTCTTTGTTCTCCTGGTTGTTCCTGTGGTGTTCGTTATTGTCGAGAAAAGAAGCGAGCGCGGGCGCCGGCCGTCCAAGCTGGGTCCGGCAATCGCAATGGTGGCGCTCTGCGTGGCCGGGACTTTGCACGCCCAGTCTCCGCGGAAACTGACGCTCTCCGAAGCCGTCGATCTTGCCTTAAAACAGAATTCCAACCTTCGGATCGACAGAGCGAAGGTCCGCGGAAATCAATATCAGGCGGCGGGGACACGTGCGGACGAACTGCCGCAAGTCAAAACAGACGCGGCGCTGTTCGGAATCGCGAGGACGCAAAACCTGACGATTCCGGGCGGATCTTTGGGCGCGTATCCCGGGATTGGCCTGTTGCCTGGATCAACCGTCCTCATTGATCAGGGGAACCACAGTTTCTTCATCACAAACACGACCGTCGAGCAGCCTCTGACCCAGTTGATCAAGCTTCGAGCAGCCCGTCACGCTGCCCAGGCAGAGGCAAGAGCATCACAGGCCGATCTGCGTAGGGCGGAAAACGAGGTCGCGCTACAAGTGCGCCAAGTCTATATCGAAATTTTGATCGGACGGCTCGAAATGCAGGCAATGGCCCTTCAAATTTCCGCGGCCGAGCAGAGCTTGAAGGAAAAAACCGACGGCGTTTCCACGGGAAACCTGCTGGAAGTCGCGGTTCTCGAGCAGAGAAGGAATCTGCTCCAGAGCAAGTACCAGCTCAGCAAACTCGAGAACCAGATTTCCGATTTGACGGGCGACTTAAACGATCTGGCCGGACTTCCCGTCAACACGGAACTGGAACTTGCGCCAATTTCGACAGAGGCGGAGACTCCCCTGCTCTCCCTGGCCGAATACCGGGAGCTGGGGATGAGTCAAAATCCCGAAATCCAGGCCGCAATGGAAGCTGCCGAGAAAGCGCGGCAAGGTGTCCGAATCGCGAAGGCGGACTATATTCCCGATGTCGGCGCCTTCGCGCAGTACACGTATCAGAACGGTGTGCCGTTCCTGGTTCACAACAATGGCTCGGTCGGCCTGCGGATGAGTTGGAAAGTTTTCGACTGGGGGAAGCGTTCAGCCGCCATAGGAGAAGGCGAAGCTCAAGTTATGCAGGCTGAAGAGAATGTCCAACGGCTGAGACAGCGCGTGACGCTTCAGGTGGAAAAGAGTTACCGCAACGTGGAACTTGCGAAAGAAATGACGACCACCGCTCGCGCCGCACTGGAGCAGGCCCGCGAAACCCACCGACTAGATGGCGATCGCTACATCGTGGGAGTCAGCTTGGCCTCTGAAGATTGGCGGGCGAAGGCAGGCGAAGCTTCTGCTCAGGCCAATCTGTTGCGCGCAGATTTGAACTACTTGCTCGCTAAGGTGGAATTGGATGTAGCGACAGGCGCAGCTCCGAAGTAAGCTGCCGCGAGGCGCCGCGTTCTCAGGGAATGGCCGTGCCCTCGACATTCGCGAAATCCGCGGTGCCGGTTTAGCCACTTTTTAGCAGATAAGCTCGGGCCCCGACCTTAAGGCAAAACTCCTGGGGGACGTTTCTGCAACGTCTTCAAATTTCGAGACGGCCGAATATCCGGCCTACACGTCTATCTCGATCCCGACTGTACGCGTGAGGATGAGGCATGGTTTCGATTGGGTAAGCATCATCACGGGTGACATTCTTGGACCGAAATCGGGCTGATGCACGCATGTCGGGACACTCTCCATCATGCCTACATGTTCAGTCGGGCGTGCGATCTTTGACGCTGTTATCGCCATGTGTTTTCTCTGGGGCGCGCCATCTTACATACGTATCGACGAACCCTGTTTCACGGTGATTTAAGGACGTCGGCCCGTTCCGGCCGCCATGTAGGATTGGCACAGCAGCACAAGGTGCTCGCGCAGCTTGCGGACCATCGCGGGTGACGCTCCGGCTTCCAGCACGGAGCGCATCGCGCCTGCCATCGCTGAACACATTATGTCGATGGCGAATCTGTCGAGCCGCGACTCCGTATCGCGTGCAGTCTGGAACATCGCCTCCAGTGCCTTCCGTTGGCGCTGGCCGGCTTTTTTAATCAAAGCAGGTCCGCCCCGCGGCAGCTGGCGGAGGCGCAGAAAATATCAGAGGTCGTTTGCGTGCAGAACCTGTACAACATTGCGCACCGAGACGATGACGGTTTTCTTTACGAACTCTCGCGGCAAGGCCTAGCCTACGTGCCATTCTTCCCATTGGGAGGATTTAGTCCGTTGCAATCGGCAACCCTCGACGCAATGGCGGCGGCGTTGCAAGCGACACCAATGCAGATCGCGCTTGCGTGGTTACT
>Ga0114129_10015374_pt1 | contig 10891 bp, 7 predicted proteins | sample RhiMetdeltSRZDD1_FD_80071 | JGI IMG/M metagenome (GOLD analysis project Ga0114129, IMG submission 80071) | Populus rhizosphere microbial communities from Tennessee, USA - Rhizosphere MetaG P. deltoides SRZDD1 (version 2) (version 2) | ecosystem: Host-associated > Plants > Roots > Rhizosphere >... | reverse complement strand
GGCCACCTGTTCTCGGCCACCGTCGGGCCCACGGCCGAGATCGGCCTGTTCGCGTTCCCCGGGGTGACGATCGCGCGGCGCCCCGACGAGGCCATCGGGCTCAAGCTGTGGGAGCTGCCACCGAGCGAGCCCAACGCGGCCTGATCGCGCGCTGCGTGCGCCCACGAAAATGGGCGGGAGCCGATGCCGGCTCCCGCCCACAAGTTTTTCGTGCGGCCCCGAGTCTACCGGTAGCTGTTCTTGATCGCTCCCCAGGTCTGCACTCTCGCCGGCACCTGACCGCAGTGGGGAACGCCCAGATTGCCGTTGTTGTACGAGTCGAGCGTCTGCGACTTGGTGTCGACGTCGTCCGGATTCAGGTAGCCGCTGCCGATCGGAGGCACGACCAAAGCGCCGATCTGCGCGTCCGCCGCGGCGATGACCGAAGCCACCGGCGTGGGATCGGCACCGCCCGCGATGTTGAGCTTGGCGGCGATCAGCTGGTGGGCCAGGATCACGAGCCCGTTGCCCTTCGAAGGCTGGTTGAGGATCTGCAGGAGCTGCGCCTTCGTGTAGGTCACGGTGCCGAGCGTGAGCGAGCTCACCGGCCACGCCTCGGGATGATTCTTCCAGTAGCCCTGCGTGAACGTGCAGTTCTGCGCCGCCGGCTTGGTGGACGTGGTGAGCTCCGACGATTGGTTGCTGGCCGACGCCGTCCCCGTTCCCGTGGCCTGGACGCGGAACACGTAGTTCTGGAGGTCGACGAGCTCGTTGACGTTGGTGGTGATGACGCCCGTCTCATCGAACAGGTCGCCGAGCTCGACGCGCACGACATCGTTGGGGTTCAGGCGGTAGGTGCCCGTGCTCACGTTCCAGGTCGGCGTGCCGTAGAACTGCGCCCGCGACACGAGCGGGCTCGACGAGGGATCGGCCGGCCAGCCGCCGAGGGCATTGAAGTCGGACTGCTTCATCCACTCGACACGGAATCCCGTGGGAGCACCGGACGCGCCGGCCTCGACTTCGAGCGTGATCGAAGCCCGGCTGTTGTCGACGGCGCGAATGACGGGGGTGTCGAGCTGCTGTGCGCTGACAGGAAGGGCGGCCGCGAGCGTGAGTACCAGAGCCGTCAGAGCAGTCGGGGGCACAAGGCGCATCGGTTCTCCCAGGTGCGTGGGCGTCGAGGCAATCGTCATCGGGAATCGGTGCGCCGGACGAGGAAAGGGGAGGGGTCCTTCGCCTCCGCGGCAATCGGTCCGCGTATCCGGCAACTCATTGTCCCTTGTGGCATCGAGCCTTGTCAAGCAAACCGCTCGGGATCGGAGCGAGCTGTTCATCGTCACTAAAGAGTAAGGGCGGGAGCCCCCGAGGAGACTCCCGCCCCGATGCCTCGACCTCGAAGCGGTCGAGCCTTCGACTACCGGTAGCCCGCCTTGACCGAGCCCCAGGTCTTGACCTGCGCCGGAACCTGGCCGCAGTGAGGCACGCCGAGATTGCCGTTGTTGTAGTTGTCCAGGATCGTGGCCTTCGCGCTGACGTCACCCGGCGCCAGGAAGCCCGAGCCCACCGGGGGAACCACGAGGCCACCGATCTGGGCGTCGGCCGCCGCGATCGTGCCCGCCACCGGGGTCGGATCGGCGCCGTTGGCGATGTTGAGCTTGGCCGCGATGAGCTGGTGGGCCAGGATGATCAGCCCGTTGCCGCCAGCCGGCTGGTTGAGGATCGAGAGCAGCTCGGCCGCGGTGTAGCTGACCGTGCCCAGCGTCAGGGTCGAGACCGGCCACACCTCGGGATGGTTCTTCCAGTAGCCGAGCGTGAACGTGCAGTTCTCCGCCGCCGGCTTGGTCGAGGCCTCGAGCGTCGCCGAGCGATCGCTCTCGTCCCCGTAACCCGTGCCCTCGGCGTGCGCGCGGAACACGTACGGCGTGGCATCGCCCAGCTCGTCGTAATAGTTGGCGTAGACGCCGGTCTCGTCGAACACGTCGCCGACCTCGACCCGCACCGTGCCGCCCGCCGGGAGAGCGTAGCTGCCGCTGCTCACGTTCCACGTCGGCGTGCCGAAGAAGTCGCAGTACACGACACGCGCGTCGTACTCGTCCGCCGGCCAATTGCCGCCGAGCGCGTCGTAGTCCGACTTCTTCATCCACTCGACGACGACGCCGGCGGGAGCGCCGCTCGCGCCGGCCTCGACCTCGAGCGTGATCGAGCAGCGGCTGTTCTCGACGAAGCGAATCGCGGGCGTGTCGAGCTTCTGCGCCGCCGCGGGCATCGCCGAGCCGAGAGCCGCGAGAACGAGGACCGCCAGGAACATTCGATAGGCAATACGCATGGATTTTCTTCCTCCGTCAATCGGTGTTCTATCGATCCGACACCCCGTCGGAATCGCGAAGACCTCGTTGTGGCCGTCGATCGCAGAGCCTGCGGCTCGGCCTGTGCCGCCGCCCCGCCGCATGACGCGGCGCGCCGGTGCATCTGTCGTGCGATTTCGCCGGAGGAAAGACGGTCTCTCGCGACATCCGAGAGTGAGGGAGCGATCCAAAGCGTCGACTGGGGAAGCGACACTTCCGCGAGGGTCGGGGTAGGAGCCAACCCCCACGCATCCGGGCGACTAAGAATGGACTTGGAAGTTGGTGCTTGTCAAGCAATTCGCGCGGTCGAAGCGAAATGAGAACGGCGCCCCGGAAGAGATCCAGATCCGGGGCGCCCGCTCTCGCCGAGCCGGTTTGCCGGCGCCAAACCGATCAGGAGCCCTCGCCCGACTTGGCCGCGCGCTTCTCGATGGTCACCTTCTTCATGACCACGGCGTCGATGGGATTGTCGCGGGCGTCGCGCTGGACCTGGGAGATCTTGTCGACCACGTCCATGCCGTCGAGCACCTCGGCGAACACGGTGTAACCGCCCTTGTCGAGGGAGGCGAGGTCCGCCAGGCAGATGTAGAACTGGCTGCCGCTCGACGCGCGCTTGGGGTTCACCTGATCCGGCAGCCGGGCGGTGGCCACGGCGCCGCGCTTGTTCAGGCGCTTGATCTCGGCCTCGGTCGTGTAGCCGGGCCCGCCGGTGCCGTCGTTGGAGCGGTCGGAGTCCTTGGAGTTGGGATCTCCGCCCTGCACCACGAATCCCGGGATCACGCGGTGGAAGGTGGTCCCGTCGTAGAAGCCGTCGCGCGCCAGCTTCTTGAAGTTCGCCACCGTCTTCGGCGCGTCCTTGTCGTAGAAGCGGAGCACGATGCTGCCCATGCTGGTCTCGATCACGGCCACCTCTTCGCCCTCGGACGGCTTGGCGGCCGCCGGCTTGGCGGAAGCGGACTTCTTGGCCGGTGTCGCGCCCCAGGTCGCGCCGATGGTGAGCGCGAGAAGAACCAGGGACGCCATGCCCGTGCGGATCATCGTTCCTCCTGTGGCGGATGACGTTGGATGAGACGGAGTTTAGGGGCCGCTCGGGAGGGGGTCAAGGCGACCCGACCGCGTGCCTTTCCGGCGCCGGATGGGGGCTGGTATCATGCGCCCGCACGGGCCGCGTGCCACGGCGCGAGTCGCGCCAGGGCCCAGTGGCGCCCGGTGGTTCCCCGGTCTCGCCGATGCGAGTAGTAGGTGGCGGGATCGCAGGACGTGCATTCCCCCAGATCATGGAGATGCGCCGCGGTCACGCCGGCGCTCGCCAGACGGCGGGCGGCGGCGCGCGCCAGGTCGACGTGCGGACGTGGCGGCGTGGCGATCACGCAGTCGGCGGGAAAGCGCTCCGCCACTTCCGGGCCGACCTCGAAGCAGCAGGCGCGGATGCCGGGACCGATGGCGGCGTGGAGCGCGACGCCGGGACGGAGGGCTGCGAGGCGCTCGGCGGCGGCTTCGAGCACGCCGGCGACGAGGCCGCGCCAGCCCGCGTGGACGGCGGCCAGGGCCTCGCGATCCTCGGTCCACAGCACCACCCCCAGACAATCGGCGGTGGTGACGGCGAGCGCGAGATCGGGGCGGGTGGTGACGAGCACGTCGCCCGGACCCGCGTGTCCGGGGGCGTCGACGACCTGGCAGGCGGCGCCGTGCACCTGCGAGACCGTGGCGACGTCCTCGATGCCGAGCGTCGCCAGCACGCGCCGGCGATTCTCGTGCACGTCCTCGGGACGGTCGCCGGAGGAGAGGCCGAGATTCAGGGAGTCGTGGGGAGGCTGGCTCACGCCGCCCTTCCGCGTGGTGAAGGCGACGAGCGGCGCGCCGGCCGCATCGAGCCAGCGGAAACCGGGACCGGCGTGCGTCGCGAAGATCAGAGGAGGATTCGTCGTCATCGATCGCCAATCTAGGAACAGCGTCCGCCGCCGGTCAACTCAACCGCACCCTCTCGCGCTCCTTCTCGCCGCCGTTCTCCTGACCTCCGCGCTCCTCGCGCGCGCGCAGTCGCCGGCGCCCGCCCGGGATCCGGTCGTGGCGCGCGTCGCCGCCATGTCCATCACCCAGGGCGAGCTCGACGCGTCGGTGGCACAGTACAAGGACCAGCAGGAGCGCGCGGGCGTGAAGATCGCGCCTTCGGAGATGGCCGACTTCCGCCGCAGCGTGCTCGAGCAGATCGTGCGCCAGCGCCTGCTCCTGGCCGAGGCGCGCCGGCAGGGCATCGCGGTGACCGACGAAGAGGCCATTCGCTTCATCCAGTCGCAGCCCGTGTTCGCGCCCGGCGGCAAGCCCGACCCGTCGCGCTGGGCGGCGTTCGCGAGCGACCCCACGCGGCTGCGCGCCGCGCTCGCCGATGCCAAGGGCCTGCTCGCGTCCCAGAAGCTCTACCAGCGCCTGCAGAAGCGCTGGAGTCCGGAGGCCGCCGAGGTCGACCGCCGCCTCGCGGCGCTCACCGATCAAGCCGTGATCCGCGTGCTCGCGCCGCGCGCCGAGTGGTTCGACTCGGGCGAGCCCTTGAGCCCCGACTCGATCCGGGCCCGCTACCGCGGCCTGACCGCCGGCGCCGGCGGCCCGTCGCGGGTTTCGATCTCGCTCGCCGTCGTGCCCTTCGCCGGCGCCGCGGGGCCGGACCCGTCGCCCGCGGTGCTCAAGGCCACGCGCGCCCGCGCCGACTCCCTGCTCGCCGCGCTGCGCGCCGGCGCCTCGTTCGACGACGTCGCAGCCGTCCTGGGCGGCGCACGGGACGCCGGAACGTGGTCGACGGGGCAGACCGCCGGCGTGTTCTACGAGGACCACGCGCTGGGTGAGGAAGCGCTGCGCGCCACGCGCGGGCAGGTGCTGTCGCGCCCGGTGCGCGTGCCCACCGGGCTCGCGCTCGCTCGCGTCGACGCCGTGGCCGGCGCGCGGGTGCCGTCGCTGGCCCAGCTCGCCGACAGCCTGGCGCGCCAGCAGCAGAACGCCGAGCGCCTGTATCGCGCGCGCACCCGTCTCGAGGGTCTGCGCGCCAGCCACCCTGAGATCTTCCGCGGCGTGTGCGTCGACTGGCGCGGCGCGCTCATCGACTCGGCCGGCACCAAGCCCACGAATCCCGGCGACGGCGAGCTGCGCCGCTACTACGACGAGCACAAGGCCGAGTTCGCCAGGCTCGACGAGCAGGGCAAGGGCCTGAGCTACGCGCCGTTCAACGACGTGCGCGAGACGGTGCGCCAGCGCGTGATCCAGTCGACGCGCGGACGCGCCATGCAGGACAAGGCCCTGCGCCTCCAGCAGGCGTGGGCCGCGGGCCGCCGCGACAAGGAGGCCGAGAAGGGGATGCGCATCTGGGAGATGCGCTCGACCCCCGGCGAGAATCCGCCGCCGGGCGTCACGCAGGCGCTGCTCGACACGCTCCTCCGGGCCACGCCGGGCGCGGTGGGGGCGTTCCCCGAGCCGTCCGGCATCTTCGTCTACACGGTGACCCGGCGCGACACCACGTGCGTCGGCTCGACCTCCGAGCTCGACCGCCGTGCCTTGACCGCGGCCATGGCGCAGGAGCAGGAGGTCCTCGAGCAGGAGGCGCGGGCGCTGTTCGACCGCCATCCCGAGCGCTACCGCTCCGGTCCCGTCTACCACTACCAGTACGTCGTCATCTTCCCGAAGCCCTGGGAGGTGAAGGACATCCCGCCGGCGCGCGTGCGCGCGTACTACGACGCGCATCCGGAGCAGTTCGGGCAGCCGGCCGAGACGCGCGTGCGCCACATCCTCTTCGTCGTGCCGCCGCGCACCGATTCCACGGCCGCCCGCGCGCTGGCGCTCAAGGTTCTCCAGGAGGCCAAGGCCGGTGCCGCCTTCGACTCGCTGGCCAAGGTGTACTCGCAGGACCCGGCCACCAAGGACCAGGGCGGCGACACGGGCTGGTTCAAGAAGGGAGCGACGGCGCCCGAGTTCGAGAAGCTGGCGTTCGCGCTCGAGCCCGGCGAGGTCGGCGGACCCGTGCGCACGCGCTTTGGCTACCACCTGCTGCAAGGGGTGGAGCGGCACGACGAGAAGATCAACGACTACTTCGTCGTGCAGGGCGCCGCCGGCTCCGCGGTCGCGCAGGAGATGGCGGACAGCGCCACGCACGACATCGCGCTCGCGCTCCTCAAGCGCACCAGGACGAGCGCCGACATCGCCCGCTACGGCGCCCAGAACCAGTTCCAGCTGCGTGGCGGCGAGTGGGCGCCGGGCGACGGCGTCACCGGCGAGGTGACGCGCGACACGCTCGTGCGCGCCGACATCGCCGCCATGAAGCGGCCCGGCCCGCTCCTGGCGCCGGTGCCCATGGGGAACAACTGGGGCGTGGTCGTGATCGACAGCATCGGGCGCCCGCGCACTCCGACCTGGGAGACGGCCCGCGCACGCGCCGTCTCGGACGCGATCTCGGCCCGCCGCGAGCGCGGCGTGCGGGCGGTGCTCGCCACCGCCCAGCGGGAGCTCGCGGCCGGCGTGTCGTGGGACAGCGTCGCCTCGGTGTGGGGCGGTAGCCTCGACACGGCGCACCGCCGCGGTGAGCCCGTGCCCGCCGGACTCGACGCGCGCTCGGTCGACTCCCTGCTCTTCGGCCCGCGCGCGCTGGCCCAGGGCAAGTGGGCGCTCGTGGAGGGCCCCAACGGCCCGGCGCTCGTCTACTTCGCCGGTCGCGAGCGCGCCGGGCAGGCGCCCACCGCCGGCGACCGCGCCGCGCTCACCGAGATGATCCGCGAACGCACGGCCTACGAGTACTTCGAGAGCCTCAAGAAGCGCTTCCCCGTGCGCATCGTGCGCGCCGACCTCAACCGGCGTCTGACGCCGCCACCGTCCCCTTGAGCGAGCGTCCGGGCGGCCTCGAGGTCGCCGGCGCCGTGAGGGCGCCGATCCGCCGCCTGGACGGGGAGACCGCCGCCGGCATCCGCGCCGGGGAGGTGGTCGAGCGGCCGGTGTCGGCGCTCAAGGAGCTGATCGAGAACGCGCTCGACGCCGGGGCCACGCGCGTCGACATCGGCGTGCGCGGCGGTCTCGAGCGCGAGTTCGAGGTCGCCGACGACGGCATCGGCATCGCGCGCGGCGAGATCGCTCTCGCGCTCGAGTCGCACGCCACCAGCAAGCTCGTCCATCTCGACGATCTCGAGCGCCTGTCGACACTGGGCTTCCGCGGCGAGGCCCTGGCCGCCATCGCGCGCGTCTCGCGCCTGGCGCTCGAGTCGCGCACGCGCGAGGACGCCGAGGGCGCGCGCCTGGAGGCCGAAGCGGGGGAGGCGGGCGCGGCCGTCCCCTGCGCGCGCGCGCCCGGCACCACGGTGATCGTGCGCGACCTGTTCTTCAACGCCCCGGCGCGCCGCAAGTTCCTGCGCTCGAGCGTTGGCGAGCTGCGCGCCGCGGCGCGCCTGGTCTCCGCCTACGCCGCCGCCTATCCCGAGATCGGCTTCCGCTTCCACGTCGACGGCCGCGAGCGCTTCCAGGCGCCGCCGGCCCGGTCCATGGCCGAGCGCATGGCGGCGGTTTTCGGCCGGCGCTTCCTCGAGCAGTGCCTGCGCGTGGCCGAGGAGCGCCCGGGCCTGCGCCTCGAGGCCTATCTCGGGCTGCCCGAGCTGGCGCGGGTGTCGCGCGAGGCGCAGATCTTCCTCGTCAACCGCCGCTGGGTGCAGAGCCCGCTCCTGTCGCAGGCGGTGCGCCACGCCTACGGGAATCTGCTGCCGCCGGCGCGCCATCCCGCCTGCGTCGTCGACCTGCGCGTCGATCCGGCGAGCCTCGACGTCAACGTGCATCCGACGAAGCGCGAGATCCGCTTCTCCCACGAGGACCAGCTGTTCTCGTTCGTGTCGCGCGCGGCAGCGCAGCCCCTGTCGACGCTCACGCCGCGCTACGAGGCGGGCACGCGCGCGCCCGAGAGCGCCGCCCCTTCGATCGCCGAGCTGGTGCGCGACCGCGGCCCGCAGACCTCGCTCTTCGCCGCGCCGCTGGGCGTGGTGCCGCGCGCTCCGGCTGCCGTGGGGCCGGCCGAGACGCGCGAGGGGACGGGCGAGATCCCGGGCGTCGCGTCCACGCCGTCGGGGGACGCGGCCGCCGCTCCGCCTCCCGTGTTCCCCGATCTCTGGCAGCTCCACGAGACCTACATCCTGGCGCCGGTGAGCGGCGGGCTCCTCATCGTCGACCAGCACGCCGCGCACGAGCGCGTCCTCTACGAGGAGGCGCTGTCGCGCATGCGCGGCGCGGCGGGGGCGGCGCAGCTCCTCCTCATCCCCCTGCTCGTCGACCTCACGCGCGCCGAGTTCGAGCTGGCGCTCGAGCTCGTCGAGCCCCTGTCGCGCCTCGGCTTCGATCTCGCGCCCATCAGCCCGCCGTCGGTGCTCGTGCGCGGCACGCCGCCCGGCCTCGCGGGACGCGATCCCGGACGCCTCCTGCGCGACCTCCTCGACGGCGTCGGCGAGGAGGCCGGGCGCCCGCTCCCCGACGACGAGCTGGCCGACCGGCTGGCCAAGTCGTACGCCTGCCACGCCGCGGTGCGCGCCGGCGAGACGCTCGGCGTCGAGGAGATGAACCACCTCGTCGACCGGCTCTTCGCCACGTCCTTGCCGCATGGCGATCCCCACGGACGGCCGAGCTTCGTGCGCCTCGACCTCAAGGAGCTGAACGCGCGCTTCGGCCGCTCGGGCCCGTAGCGTGGCCCGCGAGCCCGAGGTCCTCGCCCTGGTCGGTGCCACGGGCACCGGCAAGACCGCGGTGTCGCTCGCGCTGGCGCGCCATCTCGATCTCGAGGTCGTGTGCGGCGACTCGCGCCAGCTCTACGCCGAGCTCGACGCCGCCACCGGCAAGCCCACGGCCGCCGAGCGCGCCGTCGCACCTCATCACCTGTTCGACGCGCTCGGAGTCACCGACGCCGCGAGCGCCGGTGGCTACGCGCGCGCCGCCGCCCCCGTGCTCGCCGGCATTCGCCGCCGCGGGCGCGTGCCGCTCGTGGTGGGAGGGACGGGCCTCTATCTCAAGGCCCTCTATCGCGGCCTGGCCCCGGTTCCCGACATCCCGGCCACGATCCGCGACGAGGTGCGCGCCGCGCTCGCCGCCCACGGCCCCGAGCGGCTCCATGCCGAGCTGGCCGGGCACGATCCCGATCTCGCCCGGCGCCTGGCCCCGCGCGACGGCCAGCGCGTGGCGCGCGCGCTCGAGGTGGCGCGCGCCACCGGGCGTCCGCTCTCGGCGTGGCAGCGCGAGCCGCGGGACGCGCCGTTCGGCGGTGTCGAGCGCTGGCATCTCGTGGAGCTCCGCTTGCCGCGGCCGGCGCTCCATCGCCGCCTCGATGGGCGCACGCGCGGCTTCTTCGCGGAGGGCCTGCTCGAGGAGACGCGGGCGCTCCTCGCGCGCGGTGTCCCGCGCACCGCACCCGGGCTCTCGAGCCTCGGCTACGCCGAAGCGGCGCGGCATCTGCTCGACGGCGTGCCGCTGGAGCGCGCCCTCGCCCAGGCCCAGGCGGCGACGCGGCGCTACGCCAAGCGGCAGGAGACCTGGTGGCGTCACGAGGGGCCGCGCGCCGCTCTCGTGACGCTCGACATCATGGAAGGCGAGGCGGCCGAGGCGATCGCCCGCCGCGTGCTCGCGTCGTGGCGCGAGCGCGCCTTGACAGGCGGGGGACCCGCGCCTACCGTGGCCTCGCAAACGGTTTGAGCGAGCGGGCATAACTCAGTGGTAGAGTGTCAGCTTCCCAAGCTGAAGGTCGCGGGTTCAAATCCCGTTGCCCGCTCCATCTCTTTCTCCGGCCCACCCCCATTCATGCCGCTACCGCTCGTCGTCATCGTCGGCCGTCCGAACGTGGGCAAGTCGTCCCTGTTCAACCGCATCGTCGGCCAGCGCATCGCCGTGGTCGACGACCGGCCCGGGGTGACGCGCGACCGCCATCTCACGGTCGCCGAATGGACCGGGCACGACTTCTTCCTGGTCGACACGGGCGGCTTCCTGCCCGCCGCCAAGGAGGGGCTCGAGGCCGCGGTGCGGCGGCAGGCCGAGATCGCCATCGAGCAGGCGCACGTCGTGCTGCTCGTGGTCGACGCTTCGGCCGGCATCACGGACCTCGATCAGGACCTGGCCGGGCGTGTGCGCAAGAGCGGGCGCCGCGCCATGCTCGTGGTCAACAAGATGGACCGCCCCGGACACGACGATCCGCGCGCCGCCGAGTTCCACCGGCTCGGGCTCGGCGAGCCGTGGCCAGTGTCGGCGGCGCAGGGCTTTGGCATCGGCGACTTCCTCGACCACGTGGTGTCGCTCCTGCCCGAGGGCGGCGAGCCCGAGCCCGCCGGCACGCGCGTCGCCATCGTCGGGCGCCCCAACGTCGGCAAGTCGTCGCTCGTGAACGCGCTGCTCGGCGAGGAGCGCATGGTCGTCCACTCCGAGCCCGGCACCACGGTCGACAGCGTCGACTCGCCGCTCGTGCGCGGCGGCCAGTCGTTCGTGCTCGTCGACACGGCGGGGCTCCGGCGCGAGAGCCGCTACGAGGACGACGCCGAGTTCTACGCCACGCTGCGCTCGGCGCGCGCCATCGAGCG
>Ga0114129_10015373_pt1 | contig 10891 bp, 7 predicted proteins | sample RhiMetdeltSRZDD1_FD_80071 | JGI IMG/M metagenome (GOLD analysis project Ga0114129, IMG submission 80071) | Populus rhizosphere microbial communities from Tennessee, USA - Rhizosphere MetaG P. deltoides SRZDD1 (version 2) (version 2) | ecosystem: Host-associated > Plants > Roots > Rhizosphere >... | reverse complement strand
GCGTCGAACCGCATCAGCCGCAACCCTGACCTTTCACGCGCGGCCGCGAGCGATCTCTCGTCGGGCTCGCGTCCGCCTCCGTGGATGTCCCAGGCCGCGGTCAGAGCACCCAGGCCGGGATCAAAGGTACCGCCGGTCGCCAGCACGGTTTCGTACACGACGCGGAACATCCGGCAGGTCGCGTCAGACAGCGCGAAGGCATCCCCGATCGGCTGCCGGTTGAGCAGAGAAATGACGCTGTCATCCCGCCATGTGCTCAGCTCCGCTTCGGTGTGTTCGAGGATGCCGAGCGCCTGCTCGAGGGCGTGGAGACCGGACTCCCGACTGGGGTGGTAGGTCGCCAGCCGAGCGCGGGTGCCCATCAGGATTGCCTCGCGTTCGACCAGCGTCGCAGTGGCGGGCAGTGCCGGGAGGGGCTGCGCGCCGCATCCGATCAGCGCCGCGACAGCAATCGTCGCGGCCGCGAAGCGCATCATGCCATCTCTCGCACCTGTGCCCGTACCGGCCTGCGAGAGAGTGTCGCACTGATGACGAGGTGCGCAGCGTAGGTCACGCTGAAGGTTGCCCCCGACGCAACGTGAAGAATGACGGTGCCCCTCAGCAATGCCTCGTCCGTGATGATCTGCAGCAGGTAGCCGGACACCACCATGGAAGCGAACGTGAACAGCGACACGTAGCCGGACTTACGGTTCGGCAGCTTCGGAGTCTTCAGCTTCTTCATTACGTGGGAGTTGAACACGATCCCGAACATGAGGATCAGCGCCGGCGACGCAAGAAGGTGCAGCGTGAGCATCGCCGGCTGCCATGGGTGGTTGATCACCGCAAACGGGTCGTCCGACGGCACGAAGTATTTCATCCAGAGATACGCAAAGCCGGTCACCGCGACCAGAAGCGCGCACAGGTTGAACGCGCGGCGTTCCCACGGCTTCATTGCCGGCCTCCCGTCTCGCGCAGCACGCTGTCGATGGCGAGGACGCGCCGCACCGCGGCGTTGGTCGCCCGTGCCGTGAGCGTCGCCCCGGCGATCGGACGAATCGCCTTGTTGATGCCCAGGTCATCTCCAAGGGTCCGGTCGCGATACTGGCGCAGCCATGGTTCAGGCGCCTGGAACTCGCGCGGCTCCTCGAACGCCGTCACGTCGACCCGCCTGACCTTCCCCTGCGCATCCAGTGCGATCAGCAGGCTCTCCTTCTTGGTGCGCACAGTGTGCGTATCGACGTAGGCACGACCGACGACCTGGCCGTTGACGCTGGCAACGTACCGCGCGATAAGCGGAGATGTCGGGTCACCGCCGGCGCGCGCGAGCACGTCTTTCTGCTGCGCCGGGGTCAGGAACACCCGCTCCGCCGTGACGGTCGCACCCGGGAACACGGAGGCAATTGCCTCCTGGCGACTGATGCCCTGCGCGTATGCGCCGACGGGCATACTCGCGAACACCAGCGCCGCCGTGACAGTTGCGTGAATCGCTGCGCGCATCAGAACGCGTAACCGAGATTCATGTTGAACTGACTGCGGCCGGTGCGGCTGGCATTGGTGATCCACTGGTAGTCGGTCTTGAGGACGACGTTCGGGATGGGTTTGAAGTCGACGCCGAATGTCGTGAACTCGCCGTCGCGCGTCGAGTCACGCGTGAAGCCTGTCGGGACACGTGCCTGCGTATCGACCTGCTCGTATCGCAGGTACGGGGTGACCGCCATGGTGTATCGCGTTTGCGAGAGCAGGTTGTAACCCAGCTGCACGTAGCCGCCCTCCATCCGCTCCGCGATCGGCGCGTTGATGGCGAGTCGAAGGGCGCGGCTCGCTTCTCCTGCCTCATTCACCGTCGCGCGCGCGAAGAGACCGCGGACGTCGAAGCCCCGGACCTGCGCCTGCACGTGGACTTCAGCCACGGTCGTCCCGACGTCCAGCCGTTCGCCGTCGAGCACAACCTGTTCCTGCCCGGAGCCGCCGTCATAGACGCCGATGCCCCCGGACACGCCCGGAACAGGCGTGACGTCCACTCGCCCCGAGAAGGCCATGTTCGCGGCCCGCGCTTGAACGCCGCGCTGGCGGCCACCCCGCAACCCGGCCGACGTGAAGCCCGCGCCGTTGAAACCGTTCGTCACGTAGGTGCGGAAGTTCACGGGGCCGTAGGCACCGAGGACGCCGCCCCCGTTTTCACGCCACGTCGATGGAATGATGCGTTGCTCGGTCTCGGGACGACGTGCGCCGATGAACACGTTGGGCTCGTGGAACTCGTTCACGAGGCCAAGAGGCAGCAGCAGCAGACCGCCGCGCAGATTCAGGTGGTTATTGAGAACGTAGTCGACGTACGCGAACTCCACGAAGATCTCGTTGGCGTGCTCGACCTCGATTTCCGAGTTGAACAGGAACCGCTCGTTGAACCGGTATCCGGCATACAGAACCGCTCGCAGGAAATCCAGTCGCGTCGTCGGGGCACCGGCGGCGCCGCTTTCGCTTTCAGCTCTGAAGTTCTCGAGCAGCATCTCGCCGTAGCCGGCAAACGCAACGCCTTCGGACTTGCGGCGGTACGTGGCGGCGGCGGACGGCGCGAGACCGAGCGCGCGGCGACGATCGTCGGAGAGATCGACCGTATCGGGCTCACCGCTGCGAAGTTTCTCCACTTCGGCGGCCAGGATCTCGACGCGACGACGGAGCTCCTCGATCGATTCCGGACTTTGCTGCGGCTGGTTGTTCTCAGCATCATCATCCGCGGAAACCGGCTCCGGGGTGGTCGCGGGTCCGCTCGATTGCTGGGCGGACGCTGTATTGGGATACAGGAAAATCGCGAGGAACAAAGCGCCCCAGGTGCGAATCATGCGTCTCGAACTCCGAAGATATAAGTAGAACTGAGACTCAGTCTCAGACGTTATATATCCGACCGGTTAGGTCGGTCAAGCCCAGGATCGGGCCGGGTGCTGGATTTCGGGAGTCGGGCTGCAGCGATATTGACGGCTGCCAGGACCGCGCTTCGCTATCGCGGGCGCTTACTGGTCGGAGCATGCGCGGTGGCGCTTGCTCCACGTCGCGGCGGCGGATTCCGACCCGCCCTGTCACTCGCGTACGGCGAAGCGGAAAGCGCAACGGCGCCCCTGCGTTCCCGTCGACCCTCGTCAGCGAGCTGGTGCGGCCACTCGCCTGAATGGTGCTCGCTCACTTCCGTGCGCCAGCGACGCGCCGCGCGATTCGCATCAGCCAGACTCGCGAAGAGGTCCGCCTTGACCGTCCCCGCCGCGCGCAGCAGGCGAAGCTGATAACGCGTCTCGTCATACGGGGCCACGACGCATCGCATGCCGTCCGACGTCGCCCAAATAACCGTCTGTCGCCGAGAGACGGGCCAGGGCGGCAAGTTCTCCTCGGGCACGCACTCTCCGTCAGACTGTCGCTCTCGATCGTTGCGACCTTTCATACATCTTGAGGATATACCGATGTTCTTTCTGCTCGTGTAAAGACCTTACGTCCGCGGAAACCGCGAGCCTAGACTCATCCGATCAATTGCTCGCGATTTGACAGGTCCTCCACGCTCTCGACGCGGTATCGGGATTGCGACCCCGCGCCTGCTTTCAAAAGGAGGGGTGATGACGACAAGACGTATTTGGCTGAGTCGGGCATGTTGTGCAGCCGCACTCACTGTAGCGGCTCTCAACGGCCGAGGCGGCGCGCACGCCCAAGGCGCGGCCCCTCAGATCCTCGATCCGTCGCTGCGCGTGAGAACGGTTGTCTCTGGGCTGGCGCTGCCAATCACTCTTGCGTTTCTCGCGCCAGACGACATGCTCGTCCTGGAAAAAGACACGGGCCGCGTTCGGCGAGTGGTGAAGGGCATCGTCACGGGCACCGTGCTCGATTTAGGCGTGAATCGGAATTCCGAGCGGGGCCTTCTGGGCATCGCGCTGCACCCCGATTTTCCCTTCGATCCCGGCGTGTACTTGTACTGGACGTGCCGCAGCACCGCACCGCCTGCCAATCCCTTCTTTCCCGATGAGCGCGCCTGCTCCAACGCGAACATGTTTGCAGCGGACAGCGGCAACGTCCTGGAGGTACCGCTGCTCGGGAACCGCGTCGACCGTTTCATCTGGGATGGCGAGGCCCTGCGTTTCGATCGCAACCTGATCATGCTGAGAGCGTTTCAGAACGACGGCGCGCCGACACCTGTCGGACAGGGAGATGAAACCCAGCCGGCGCGCGGCAATCACAACGGGGGCGTCATTCGGTTCGGACCGGACCGAAAGCTGTACATCGTGATTGGTGACAACGGCCGCCGCGGGCAGCTGCAGAACCTGAAAGACGGGCCCGGCGGGCCGACCCGCGAGGACGATCAGTTTGGCGGTCCCGAGCCGGACGATGCACACCTGACCGGAGTCATCCTCCGCCTCAATGCTGATGGCAGCACGCCCACGGACAATCCCTTCTTCGCTGCAGGCGCGGCCATTGCCGGCGAGGTGGGAGCCAACATCCAGAAGATTTATGCGTATGGGTTGCGCAACAGCTTCGGGATGGCCTTCGACCCACGTTCAGGCGACCTCTGGGAACAGGAAAACGGCGACGATGCGTTCAGCGAGTTGAACCGCGTCGAACCCGGTTTCAATTCAGGATGGATCCAGATCATGGGTCCGCCGAGCCGGGTCGCACAGTTCAAACAAATTGAAACCACTGTGACGCCAACGCCACCGGATCCATTCGCGGCCACGTACTTCGGGCTGCAGCAGCTCAGATGGTCACCGACGAACATCGCCGACACACCGCAGGCGGCGCTGGCGCGCCTGTTCATGCTTCCGGGAGCCCACTACAGCGCGCCGGAGTTCTCATGGAAGTTCGAAGTAGCGCCTGGCGCGATCGGTTTCGTGGCGGGTCGCGGCCTCGGGCCTCAATTCGAGGGGGACCTCTTCGTAGCAGCCGCCCGTCCCTTCCTCGAGGGTGGACACCTGTTTCATTTCAACCTGACCGGCAACCGCCGCGCGATCGGGACCGACGATCCTCGCCTCGAGGACCGCGTGGCGGACAACCTTCACAAGTGGGAGATCACCGAGAGCGAGAGCCTTCTGATCGGCAGGAATTTCGGCGTCGGCACCGATATACAAACGGGGCCCAACGGTAACCTCTTCGTCGTCTCATTGAGCAACGGAGCGGTGTACGAAATCTACCGGCCCTGACGGCGGTCGTCACTGAGAGCTCGTCCGGTGACATCCGCCGGACGGGCTCCTACGAACGAATTCCTCGCCGCTCCGATGGCCAGACGTCAACGCTGGAGGCGTTCTGAATGAGCTGTTCGTACGAACCGTTGGTGTCTTCCTCTTCGCGATGCTCGGAGGGAAACAGCTCCCATCCGTCACCGATACCGCGCTCACGGACCTCATAACGCACGAAGCCACCGCGGCGCTCCACGTAACATGTCATTCGATCACCCTCCTCATCCCGCGAACTGAAACCGCGTCCCAGGTCGGTGAACCTGTCGCGTGCACCGATTGAGATCGCAAACGGGCTGCCGCAGCGAAGCGGGTGTGTTGCAATAACCAAGTTGCTCGGTTTCAGTGACTTACGACCAGCCGTGCAGATCTGTGCGTGCGGCATATCTCGCAGGGCAAAGATGTTGTTCTGGTCGTGGGCGCGCGGCGAAGTGTGCGGGTGGCACGCGGTCGCCTTTCTACATCCCGACACGCACATCGGTCTGGTCAGGCGAACGAGTACCAACGGCACAACAACACGACCAACCGGAGCTCGGCGAGCGATCAGCTTGCACCCGCGATCGATCTCTTCGACCCGATCGAGAACTGTCCTGATATTCCGTCTCCGCTCACCCGCGTCGACGTGTTCCGGAACACCACCACACGATGTACGTGGACGATCAAATCGACGCGACCTCAAGGCTACATATGCATCTCATGGGAAACGCCAGCAGAGCTGGTTACGCCCTGCGAAAGCGATCGAAGCCATTCGTAATCGATGGGTCTTGACGCCTGGCGTTTTCCGGCCAAATGCGCCATGAATCGACGAGCGCGCGAGGCAGCAACTTTGCGGTAATACTCCAAGGAAGCACAAGGAGGAAACATGGCTACCCTTCGGATAACTATCGCAACGACCTTATTGGCACTCTCGCTCGGCTGCGGATCGTCCTACTCGCCATCGACCCCATCACCAACACCGTCACCGTCACCATCACCATCACCATCACCAACGCCGTCGCCAATGGGGGGAGTGGCCGCTTCAATCGTCAGCGGCGCACGCAACTTGACGACGACCGCTTACGCTCCCAATCCAATCGCCGTTGCCGTTGGCGGGACAGTCACGTGGACGAACGGCGACACGATCACGCACACGTCGACAGGAGACGGCGGCACATGGGACTCGGGTAACATCGCGCCAGGCGCAACGTTCAGCAGGACGTTCTCATCTGCAGGAAGTTTCCGCTATCACTGCACACTCCATCCGGGCATGATCGGCACGGTGAACGTTCAATGACCGACACGAAGCATGGGTCGCTGAGACGAAACACCGAGACAGAGAGGCACCGAGAAATGTAGAGCTCGGTCCGGCGCAACTGAAGAGGCGCGGTGTGAGTGAGAGCCAAAGGGTCGTGTTATCTTCGCAAGGAGGAGACCCTGACGATGTTACGCAAGCTCTTCGCTGCGGTCTTGCTGATCTGCCCGGCGCTCGCCTTCGGACAAACCGCAATGCCCACCGATTACCAGGGCGTGCTGATCGCGCTCGGGAAACAGGGAGACTTCAAGGACAACGTCCTCCGCGTCAACATCCCCCGCAGCGACCTCAAGGTGTCGATCGGTGGCATCGCCACGCCAACGCCGTTCGGGTTCGGCGGATGGCTGGCGTTGACGAAAGGCAACGGGATGGACGTGATGATGGGCGATCTCGTCCTGACGGAAGACGAGGTCAACCCTGTGATGTCGGCGCTGCTGACAAACGGCCTTGACGTCACCGCGCTTCACAATCACTTCTTCTACGACACGCCGCGTATCTACTACATGCACGTCCATGGACACGGCTCGCCGTCCGAGCTCGCGGCGAAGGTGAAGCCCGCACTTGCCCTCATCGGCGCCCCCCTTCGCGATGCTTCGGCGCGTCAAGCGCCCGAAAGCAATTCGGCATCGTCGGCACGGTCCATCGAAGGCACGCTCGATAGCGCAGCGCTCGCCAAGATCGTCGGCTACGACGGCGAGCAGAACGGCGCCGTGTACAAGATCACGATTGGCCGTCCGGACATTCCGCTCAACGAGATGGGCGCGTCGATCAACGCGCGCATGGGGCTCAACACCTGGGCGGCGTTCTACGGCAACGACGGCGACGCGGTCGTCGCTGGAGACGTGGCGATGCTGGACAGCGAGGTCACGCCGGTCCTGAAGTCACTGCGTTCGAACGGCCTCGACGTGGTCGCGATCCATCACCACATGACCGGCACACAGCCCACGGTGATCTTCCTGCACTACTGGGGGAGGGGACCGGCCCAGAAACTAGCGGCGGCGTTCCGTGCCGCCATCGATCAGACCGGGGCACGCCCCAAGCCGACCGCGACGCGCTAAGCGCAAGGCGTACCCCGGCCAGCGGACCGTAAGGTCCGCCTCTACGAGAGCCAGCACCTGGGCCGCTCGCCTTATAATTGGTGATCCTTGAGGCTGAGGTGTTGATCCCCCGACAGGCGGCGCGATTGCTGTCGTCATGTCTGCTCATGATCCTCATGAGCAGCCCACTTCTGATTGCCCAAACGAACACTGCCGAAGTCGAGGGCGTCGTAAAGGACGCGCAGGGCGGCGTGCTCCCCGGCGCGACAGTCGTCGCCCTTCACGTGATGACCGGCCTGCGAATCGAGCGCGTGTCGGACAGTGCCGGACGGTTTTTCTTCGCGGGCCTGCCCGTCGGCAGCTACACGATTACCGTCAGCCTCGAGGGCTTCAAGCAGGTCACGCAGTCGGGGCTGCTCCTTCAGATCGGTCAGCGCGTCAATCTCCCTATGACGCTCCCGCTGGGCGAACAGGCGGAGACCATTACCGTCACAAGCGACACACCGCTGCTTCAGACGGCCAATGCGGAAGTCGGCGATGTCATCGACAACCGGCAGGTAGTGGAGCTGCCGCTCAACGGCCGGCAGTTCCTTCAGCTCGCCCTGCTCAGCGACGGCGTCGTCATTCCGCCCGGGGGGACACGCGGAGCAGCCCTCGAGCAAGCCGGCGGCCTGCCCGCCGTGGACGGACAGCGAAGCGGCCATAACATCTATCTCCTCGATGGCGTCAAGGTAACCGACGAGTATTTCAACAACCTGGTCGTGAGCCCCTCGATCGAGGCGATTCAGGAATTCAAGATTCAGAAGACGATGTATCCCGCCGAATTTGGGGGCAAAGCGTCCGCGCTGATCAACGTCGTCACCAAGTCGGGGACCAACGCGTACCATGGCGGCGCGTTCGAATTCCTGCGCAACGAGCGCTTCGACGCGCGGAACTACTTCGACGATCCGGCCAGGCCGGCGCCGCCACTACGCCAGAACCAGTTTGGACTGAACGCCGGCGGACGGCTGAAACAGGACAAGACGTTCTTCTTCGTCAGCTACGAGGGCCAGCGGTTCCGCAAGTCGGTGACGCAAACCTTCTCCGTACCGTCGGCCGGCGCACGACAAGGCGATTTCTCAGGCGCCGCGCCGATCTGCGATCCGGCGACGCGCACGGCGGCTGGCGCCTGCACGCAGTTTCTGGGAAACAGAATTCCCGCAAACAGGCTGGATCCAATCGCGGTGGCTCTGTTGGCCAGGGTGCCGCAGCCTACGGCCGGCACTTCGGTTCAGAATCTGCTTGCCGTTGAGCCCGAGATCAACCGGATGGATCAGTTGACGGCCCGCGTGGACCATCGCATCTCGGCGAACGACACGCTGTACGGGCGATTCACGGCATACTCCGTCAACGACACACAGCCGTTCGGCACGAGCGCGCTCAATGAATCGCTCGTTCCGGGATTTGGACGCGTCGTGACGACGCGCACGCAGAATCTCGCCCTCAGCTACACCCACACGTTCGGAACATCGGTCCTGCACGAGGCCCGATTCGGGTATCTCAACGTCAGCGGCGGGCAGGCCAGCCAGAATCAAGGTGTCGACTTCGCATCGCCGGTTGGATTGCTGGGGACAACGCGGGATCCGCGCGACATGGGCTACCCGCAAGTCTCGTTTGGCGGGCTGTACAGCACGATCGGCGACCCGACGACGTTCGTCTCGCGCCGCGACCGCAGCTTCGAGCTGTATGACAACGTGCTCGTGGAACGCGGCGCTCATCATTTCAAGCTCGGGGCGTACCTCTTCCGTCTGAACTTCAACCCTGTGAATCCCCAGGCAGCTCGCGGCGCACTCACCTACAACGGCCAGTGGACGGGGAATGCGTTGGGCGATTTCCTCCTGGGGTACCCGAGCGCCGCGCAGGTTGGCATCGGGCGCGCTGACGAGAACGGTCGATCGACGTGGCTGCATCTCTACGCTCAGGACGACTGGAGGGCCTCTTCCAATCTGACGTTCAACTACGGGCTCCGATACGAAATCAACGGCCAGATGAACGACGTGGCGAATCGCCTGTCTGCGATCGATTTGTCAGTTCCGGGCGGCCGATTTGTCATCGCGAGCGATGACCGCGGGCAGATTTCTTCGACCGCGCAGCCATTGCTGCCCCAGATTCCGATTCCGTACGTAACGTCGAAGGACGCAGGTTGGACCGCCGGACTGTTGCGGCCAAGTTATCTTCGGTTCGCGCCACGCGCGGGCCTCGCCTGGGTTCTTCCGGGCCAGCGGGAAACGGTGATCACCGCAGGCTTCGGCGTCTTTCTGAATCAGTGGGCGTACAGCGTCCAGCAGGCGCTGGCACAAACGCTCCCGTTCTTTTTTTCCAAAACGGTCAATGCTGCAGCCGACGCCATCCAGCCCACGTATGAGACGCGCGACATCCTGCTGGCGCCTGCCACCGGTACGGTCGGCGGCAATACGATGAACCACGACTACCGGACGGAATACGCGAAGAACTGGATCGTAGGCATCCAGCGACAGATAGCTTCGACGACGATGGTGGAGCTGTCTTACTTGAGATCCAGCATCGTGGGCGCCGACAGTTCGACGGTCCTGAACGTGCCGGAGCCCGGCCCGGGAGCGATTGCGCCACGGAGGCCGCTTCCCGCGTTGAGCAACATCACAGCGATTCGCTGGGACGGGTTTTCCGTCTACAACGGACTGACGCTCAAAGCGACTCAACGCCTCTCGCGCGGTCTGTCGTTTTCGGGCAACTACACGCTGTCGAAATCAATCGACGACGCGTCCGATCCAGGCGCCACCACATACGAGGCAAACCTCCCGCAGGATGTCCGCAACATGGCTGCCGAGCGGGCCCTCTCGAGCTTCGATCACCGGCATCGGTTCGCCGGCAATTTCACGTATGCGCTTCCGGCCTGGGGAGGCCCGAATCAGGTCATGCGACGGCTGGGCGCGGACTGGCAAGTCAGCGGCATCGTCACGGTTCAGTCGGGGGCGCCATTCACGGTGAATCTGGGGACGGATCGCGCAAACATCGGCTCCGGCCCGGCGCAACGGCCCGACGCGTCATGCGATCCGAATGCCGGCGGAGCGCGGACGCCGGAGCAATGGTTCAACATCAGCTGCTTTTCCTTGCCCGCCCCCTTCACGTTCGGCAACTCGAATCGCAACTCGGTCCTGGCTCCTGGCTACGCAAACGTCGACATGACATTGCAAAAGACCGCCACGCTGTCGAACGGCGTCCGCGTTCAGTTCAGGTGGGATGTCTTCAACGTGTTCAACCGCGCCAATTTCGACGTGCCGAATCGCACCGCATTCACGCCGAACTTCGGCCGCATTTTCAGCGCCCAGCCTGCGCGCCAGATGCAGCTCGGGATCAAGATG
>Ga0114129_10015372_pt1 | contig 10891 bp, 7 predicted proteins | sample RhiMetdeltSRZDD1_FD_80071 | JGI IMG/M metagenome (GOLD analysis project Ga0114129, IMG submission 80071) | Populus rhizosphere microbial communities from Tennessee, USA - Rhizosphere MetaG P. deltoides SRZDD1 (version 2) (version 2) | ecosystem: Host-associated > Plants > Roots > Rhizosphere >... | reverse complement strand
GGCTTCCTGCGCTCCGCGGCGCATGTCCACGAAGAACGGATGATTCAGAGTCTTCAACACGAGCGCGACGGTGGGCTTCGACGCGCCGGCGGTACCCGTCGTCCCGCCGCGGTTGCAGGATGCGAAAAGCGCAGCCACCAGCACGAGACTGAGCGTGCGCCCCAAGAACGCCAGCGGCCTCTCGTAGCGCAGGCCTTTAGGCCTGCCAACGGCCGCCCGGGCAGCCCTGAAGGGCTGCGCGACGTTTGTCTTGCCGGATGCGTGATGTGTGTGCTCGATCATGTTCGATTCTTTCGCTTCAACACCGTGTCAATCAATACGGCCACCACAATCACCGCCCCGATCACGATCTGCTGGAGAAACGAGGAGACGCCAAGCAGGTTGAGCCCGTTGCGGAGCACGCCCATGATGAGCGCGCCGACCAGCGTGCCGGCCAGCGTGCCGTCACCGCCCATCAGGCTGGTGCCGCCGATGACCGTGGCCGCGATCGCGTCCAACTCGTACATCATTCCCGCGATGGGCTGCGCCGAGTTGAGCCGTGCGGTCAGGATGACGGCGGCCACGGCGCTCATCAGCCCCGACACGCCGTAAACCATCGTCTTGTGAAACCTGACCGACACGCCCGAGAGCCGTGTCGCCTCTTCGTTACCGCCGATCGCATAGACATAACGACCGAAGGTCGTGCGCGAGAGGACGAAGTGCGCCGCGGCATACACCATGGTCGTCTCGATGACCGGCGCCGGCACGAACCCGGCGCGGCCGGTCGCAAGCATGCGAAAAGACGGGTCGAACCCCGAGACCGGCCGGCCTTCGGTAAACAGCAGCGCCGCGCCGCGCGCGATGCTCATCGTCCCGAGCGTGACAATGAAGGGAGGCAGTCCTCCCCAGCTGACGAGCGCGCCGTTTCCCAGACCGCACAGCAGCCCGACCGCCAGTGCCAACGGCAAGGCCGTCGCCATGGAGTGGCCCGCCTGAAGCAACGTGCCGAGGACGACGCCCGACAGCGCGACGATCGAACCAACGGAGAGATCGATGCCGCCTGACAGGATGACGAACGTCATCCCGACGGCGACGATGGCATTGATGCTCGTCTGCTCGGCGACGTTCAGCAGATTCGACACCGTCATGAAATGCGGTGTCAGAATCCAGAGGACGATGCCGAGCGCCAGCAGTCCGATGAGTGTTCCGAACTGACGGGCCGGGACGATCAACTCGCCAGTCCCAACGCAGCGCTCAGGACGCGCTCCTCGGTGGCCTCCGTGGCGGCGATCTCCGCCTGAAGGCGGCCGCGATACATCACGAGGATGCGGTCGCTCATGCCGAGCAGCTCGGGCAGCTCCGAGGAGATCATGATGATGCCCGCGCCGCGTGCCGTCAGGCGGTTCATCAACTGATAAATCTCGACTTTGGCCCCGACGTCGACGCCTCGAGTCGGCTCGTCGAAGATGAAGATGCCGACGTCGCCGGCGAGCCACTTGCCGAGCACGACTTTCTGCTGATTCCCGCCGCTCAGCTGTCGGACAGTTTGCGTGGCCGTCGCCTTCACGCGCAGATCTGCAGCGATCGGGTTCGCGAGCGTCGTTTCGCAATGGCGCGACAGCATCCCCAGCCATGCGAGGCGGCGCCCATGCGGCAGCGCGATGTTTCGCGCGACCGTCAGACCGGGAACCAGCCCCTGCGCCTTGCGATCCTCCGGAAGCAGCCCGATGCCGTGCGCGATCGCATCCGCCGGATCGCGGAAGCGGACCTCGCGGCCGCGGACCGTCAGGCGCCCGTGACCGCAGCGGTCTGCTCCGGCAACGACGCGGGCGAGCTCCGTGCGGCCGGCCCCGAGTAATCCGGCGATTCCGAGGACTTCGCCTGCATGCAGCGAGAACGTAATGCCGCTCAGCGGCCCTCGACTCACGTTCTCGACGCGAAGGAGCTCGGCACCGCGTTCGACGCGAACCTTTGGAAAATGATCGGTCAGATCGCGGTTCGCCATCATCCGGACGAGCTCGGGCACCGTCACGTCCTGAATCGGCCGCGTCGCGACAACGCGCCCGTCGCGCATCACGGTGATGCTGTGGCCGATGCGAAACACCTCGTCGAGGCGGTGGGTGATGTAGACGATCGCGACGCCGCGCGCCGCCAACCGCTCGATCAGCGCGAACAGCTGCGTCACCTCCCGGCTGGTCAACGACGACGTGGGCTCGTCCATCACCAGCACTGCAGCGGGCTTGTCCGCCGATCCTTTGGCGGAGGACCCCGTGAGTGCCTTGGCGATCTCGACCATCTGTCGTTGCGCGAGCCCGAGACGCGAGACCAACGCCCGAGGGTCGAGCGCCAGACCGAGATCGGTCAGGAGGTGCGACGTGCGATCGTAGAGCGCGCGCCAGTCGACGACACCGCCCCAGCGCACCGGCGCCGCGCCAAGAAAAATGTTTTCCGCGACCGAGAGGTGCGGAACGAGGTTGAGCTCCTGGTAGATGACGCGGATACCGAGCGCAAGCGCGTCGCGCGGACCGCGAATCTCGACCGCCCGTCCGTTGATCCGGATGTCGCCAGCATCCTTCGCGTAGGCGCCGCTGAGAATCTTCATCAACGTCGACTTCCCCGCACCGTTTTCGCCGAGCAGCATGTGGACGGCGCCGGCCGCCAGCGTCAGGTCGACGCCATCCAGCGCGACCACACCGGGGAAAGCTTTGCGGATGCCCCGCATCTCCAGAACGGGCGGGGCCGCGGTCATGTCAGACCCTGACCTTGTGGGAGTCGATGAGCGTGTTGACTTCGTCGAGCGCGGGCACGCCGTTCAGTGCGCCGAGGCGCGTACAGCTGACCGCGGCGGCGGCGTTGGCGGTTCGCAGCGCCTGATTGATCGGCTGACCGCGCACGAGGGCGTAGATGAAGCCGCCGCGAAAGACGTCGCCGGCGCCCGTCGTATCCACAGCCTGGACGCTGAAGGCCGGCTCCTGGTAAAGACGATCGCCGTCGAGGACCATCGCGCCGCGCTCTCCGAGCGTGACGCAGAGCACCTGGTCGTGCCGCTTCCGAAGGATTCGCAGCGCCTGTTCCATATCGTTGGTGCCGGTGAGGTGTGGCGGCACGTGCTGCGCGAAGATGGCGTGCGTGACCGCGCCCACGAGCTCCTCGGTCCGATCGGTCAGGCGGTCGATATCGCTCGTGACGATCGCGCCGCCGGCGCGTGCGATTCGCGCCGCACGAATCGCGGCGTCGTCATCGACATCGTCCACATGGACGACGCGGGCGGCCGCGAGCGCCTCGATTGGCAGCTCGCGGTCGCGCAGGCGCAGGCGGTCGTCGCGATCCCACAGCACGATGCGTTCGCCCGTGGTTTCATCGACCAGAATGACCGCGAACTGGTTTTCGGCGTCACGGATGATGAGGTCGGTGATGTCGACATCGCGCTTTGTCAGCTCAGCGCGGATGCGACGGCCGTTCTCGTCGGTGCCTGACACGCCCACGTACTTGCTGCGAAGGCCGAGGCTGGCGCACGTGCACATCGCGGTCGCCGTCTGCCCGCCGCACAGCACGCGCCGATCGCGAATCTGCATCTTCGCGAAGGCGCCGAACGGCTGCGGATAGCCGGGGAGCAGGTTGACGAAGTCCACCGAGTTGGCGCCGACGCCGATGACGTCCCAGCGATCGTCAGATGCGGTCATGAACGCCGAGTATATACAGGGTTCTAGGGTTCCAACGTTTGGAACCTTAGAACCCTAGAACCTTAGAACCTTAGAACCTTAGAACCCTAGAACCCTAGAACCCTAATCTGATCGACAACTGCATCACGCGCGGATCGCCAGCGAGAGACGAGATGACTCCAGCCGTTGCGCTGACGACGTTGGTATCGGGCAACCCGAAGTTGGCGCGGTTGAACATGTTGAAGATGTCCCATCGCAGCGTCGCGTTCAGGCGGTCGCTGAAGTTGATGCGACGCTGCACGCTCATATCGAACGTCACCCAGCCCGGCCCGCGGAGGATGTTGCGCCCCGAGTTCCCGAACGTGCCAGACGTCACACGCGTAAACGCCGCCGGGTTGTACCACTGCTCCACTGTCTCGGCGCCCTTTGGATCGCCTGTGAGATTCGGCAGTCCCGTCATCCCGGCGCCCACGTTGTTGTTGCCCTGAGTGATCGTCATCGGCCGGCCCGAGCGTGCGCTGTAAATGCCGCTCACCAGCCAGCCGCCGAGCACCTTCCCGGCGACTCCGTCCTGCAGGAACGGCTTCCCCCGACCGAACGGCAACTCGGCGATGAAGTTGGCGACGAGTCGATGGCGGATGTCGAAATCGCTCGGGCCTTCCCACGAGCTCAGATCGCGGCCGTTCTGCGGCCGGCCGGACGAGGCGTTCAGGTGCTCCGGCGCCTGGTCGCGGGCGCTCCCGAGCGTGTATGACGTGCGGTAGCCGTAGCCGGTGCGGAATCGTCGCTCGAACGACAGATCCACGCCCTTGTAGCTCGCTTCGCCTGTCATCTCCCGCCACTGCACGTTGCCGAAGGTGGGGTACGGCAGCGGACCGTTGGCGTCGAGCGTGCCGCGAAGGTTCTGGTTCAAGTTGCGCAGCACGGCCAGATGATCCGTCGTCGATCCGACGACGTCGACCGACGCGACGAAGTCGCGGCCGATCTGCTGTTCGACGCCGCCCCCGAACTGCTGCACCATCGTCCGTGGATTGTCGCGATCGGACGTCCGGATCAGCAGCCGGCTGAGCACGATGTTCGAAGGATCGAGGAAATTCGTCGGGAAGCCGTCGCGCATGAAGAAGACCGGCGTCGCACTCGAGCCGGGCGCCGTGATGTCGATATTCTGCAGGCCCGGAGGATTGAGCGCGAGCTGATCCTCCGAACCGATCCGCTCGAACTGGTTGTAGAAGATGCCGTAGCCGCCTCGGACGATCGTGTTGTCGGTGATCTTGTAGACCGCGCCGATGCGCGGCGAAAAGTTGTTGCGATCGGGATTGACGAGCGCGCGATCTTCAATCGACCCATCCTTCGCAAACACCAGCGCGCCGGCGCCGCTGTTACCGGTGGGGTCGAAGTTGGCCATCCGGTTGTCCTTCTCGACGGCCGGCTGCATGTAGTCGTACCGCATGCCGAGATTCACCGTCAGCTTCGGGCTCACACGCCAGTCGTCCTGGGCGAAGAACGACTGCGATTGCAGCTGCTGGGTGACGATGAACACGTTGGTCAGCTGAGCGCGCTGCACGTAACCGAGCAGGAAGTCGGCGAACGCATTACCTGAGTACTGCGCGGTGAACGAGAGATTGCCGCGCGTCGGCGCGACGTCGAAGTATTCATTCCTCATCGGCAGCATCAAATCGGCGCCGAACTTCACCTGATGCCGGCCCTTGACCCAGCTCAACGTATCGATCCATTGGAACTGGTTCGTGTGCTGGAACTTCGGCATGAAGTTGGGGGAGCCGAGGCGGATGTGGCCTGCGATGTCGATCCCGACGATGCCGCCGACAACGGTCGGGTTGTTTGGTACGCCCTTGAAGCCGATCTGGTCGTTGCCGTTCTGACCAAAGGGATCCTGCGTGCCGTCGTTCGTGCCGCGCGCCCACGAGACGCGGGCTTCGTTGACCAGGTTCGAGCCGAGGACCTTCGTCCAGCCACCGACGGCGCCGTTGGATTTCAGATAGTTCCGGCCCCACGCAGATGTCGACGTGCCGTCCAGAATCCCGCCCAACCATCCAGGCACATAGCGGAACCGATCGCTCCAGATGTACCGCACGAATACCGTGTCGTTGCTCGTCGGGTGCAGATCGACGCGGGCCAGAATCCGGTCGGACTCGTCCTGCACGTTTGGCTGCCTGATGAAGTTATTGCCGCCCGTTGTGTTCGGATCCGGCAACAAGGCGGCGATCTTCGCCGCCACCGGGTCGATCCGGTTCGTCGGAATCGTATTGTTCGGGAAATTGGCGCCGGTCAGCGGATCGCGAATGGCGCCCGTGAAGATCCCGTTGCGCTCGTTCTGCGTCATCACGCGACCGGTTCTGAGCACGCCCTGCTCGATGCGCGTCCCCTCGTAGTCGGCGAAGAAGAACACCTTGTTCTTCAACACGGGGCCGCCGAGGTTTCCGCCGAACTGGTTCTGATTGTTCGTGGGCTTCGCCTGGTTGGCGACTCTTGCGAAGTAGTTGATCGTGTCGAGCTTGTCGTTTCGGTAGAACTCGTAGCCCGTGCCGTGAAGGGCGTTCGTGCCGGACTTCGTGCTCACGACGATTGACGCGCCGGGCGCCCAGCCGTACTCGGCGGCGTACGGACTGGTGACCACCTTGAACTCCTGAATCGCGTCGACCGAGGGCCGCGAGATCTGCGTCGTCAGCTCCTGCACGTTGGTCGAAAAGCTGTTGTTGGCGACGCCGTCGAGGAGGAAGTTGTTCTGGAGGCTCCGGTTTCCGTGCACGCTGACGCCGCCGGTGCGGCCCGCGGAGGTGCCGCCAGCCTGCTCGGTGTAGCGGTCGCTCTGCACGCCGGGCACAAGGGCCATCAGGTCGTCCCAGTTCCGAATCGCCAGCGGCAGCTTCGACATCTCGTCGTTGTTCACGACCGTGCCGAGCGCCGCCGACTCGGTGCTGAGGAGCGGCGTCACGCCGGCGACGGTCACCAACTCGCCAATCGTGCCGACCGGCAGCGAGATGTCGAGCCGGGCGCGTGTGCCGATCGCGACCGACACGGTCTGCTCGAACTTCTGGAAACCGGTCTGCTCGGCCTGCACCAGATACTCGCCCGGCATCAGGTTCAGGACGAGATACGTGCCCTCGCCATTGGTCGACACCCTCGTCACGACGTTCGTGGCGAGGCTGGTGACGGTGATCTGCGCGCCCGGAATCACGGCGTCGGAGGGATCCTTGACGATCCCGGTGAGCGTGGCACGATCGACCTGCGCGAAGGCGCCTGGAACGTGCAGAAGGAACACGGCAACCATCATCAACAGGCCGTGCGACATCCGTTTCATGAACAGTCCTCCAGAAATGTGATCGATCACGGTGCACTCTGTCTGCCCGCTGGCGGCGGAACCATCGGCAGCCGCGGGTCGGGTGGCGGCCAATGCCGCCGGAATCTGGCGTGCACCGGGTCGTCGCTCGCCGCCATCGAGCGGCGGCTGCCCGCGAGCACGTTCAGGTAGTACGCATCGTATCCATGCGCTGTAACAAAGGGGTGATAGCCTTCGCGGACCGCCACGACGTCGCCATGCGTGACACGCAGCGTCTCGTCGCGGCGCTGCGTGTACAAGCGCTGAAATCCGTAGCCGGCGCGGTCGCGAAAGCGGTAGTAGTACACCTCGTCGAGGTCCACCTCCCGCGGCGGGTCGTCGATGTCGTGCTTGTGCGGTGGATAGCTCGACCAGTTGCCGCCCGGCGTGAAGACTTCGCACAACAGCAGGCGATCCGCCGGAAACTCTGGCCGTACGATGTCGACGATCTGGCGCGTCGCGTTACCGCCGCCGCGGATCTCGAATCCACAATCGGTGGGTCGGATGACGCGCGCCTCCCGGCGCGTCGACGAGGACGCGCGGCAATCGGCGATCTCGCACGGCTGTTCGGCGGCAATCCTGAAGCGGGTGGCCGGTCCGAGGTACACCGCATACGGATAACCACCGAACACATCCGCGCGCGGGCCGACCCGGTGCCACGTGTCGGCCCATCTGACCTCGAACAGACCGCCCAGCAGGACAAGGCACCGCTCCTCGGAGCCCGTACGGCCTGACCACACGGTGCCGGCGGCCAGATGGCGGACCGCAAAGTGGATCGTGCGCCAGCCGAGCGCCCGCGGCGTGAGATTGACCGCGGCCCCGGTTCGGCCAGGACGGATCGGGCGTGATCGATAGCGTACAGGCAGCATGGAGAGCCGGCGCTTGGTGCCGAAGCGCTTCGCCAGCGCCACAGAATGGTTGGCAGAAATGACAAAGTCAAGCCAATTCATGCTGAACGAAGCGCTTCGCTGAAACGAACCCGCCGCGTGTATTAAGATGTCGAATCCGGCTGTCCGATGGCGAACATCTACGACGTCGCTCGCACCGCCCGGGTCTCCGTGGCCACGGTGTCGGCCGTGGTCAACGGCTCCGCATACGTGAGTCCGGCGCTCAAGGGCCGCGTGGAACGGGCCGTGACGAAGCTCGGATACCAGCCGAACCTGGTGGCGCGCAGCCTGGCCACCCAACAGTCGCGCACGCTCGGGATGATCGTCCCGGACATCGCCAATCCGTTCTTCCCCGAGGTGGTCCGCGGCGCGGAAGACGCCGCCTACGACGCCGGCTACATGCTCCTCATCGCGAGCAGCGACAACGACGCCAGCAAAGAGGAGGTGTACCTGCGCCTCTTCGTCGCCAAGCGCGTCGACGGTGTCATCTTCACCAAGGCGCCCGGTCCCATGCCCCGGACGCTCCAGACCACGCTGTCCCGCGCCGGAGTGCCGCTGGTGCTGCTCGCGCGCACGGTTCCGGGCCTCCACGCCGACATCGTCGAGATGGACGACAAGCGCGCCGCGCACGAGGGTGTCACGCATCTGCTCCGCCTCGGCTATCGACGCGTCGGATTCATCACCGGTCTCGGTGGTGCCACCACGACACGCCGCCGACTCGACGGCTACCGCGCGGCGCTTCGCGACTGGCGGCGGCCGGTCGACCCGGGGCTGATCGTCGAAGGCGATTTCCGTGTGGAATCGGGCTACCGCGCCGGCCTGGAGCTTCTGAAGCAGCGCCCCGACGCGGTGTTCATTTCGAACTACCTGATGAGCGTCGGATTCATGGGCGCGCTGCGCCAGTATCAATTGCAGTGCCCGGACGACGTCGCGATCGTCACCTGCGACGACCACCCGTGGCTCGACTCGTTCTCGCCGAGGCTCACGACGATCGACCTGCCGAAGCGCGAGCTCGGCGCTGCCGCCGCGCGCCTGCTCATCGAACGCCTCTCGAAGCCGGGGACACGCCGTGGCGCCCGTACGATCCGGTTGCCGAGCGCCATGCGCGTCCGCGAATCGTGCGGCTGCGCACTCCGCGGCCGGGCCGCGCTCGCCCGATGACCGGCGCGCCGTCCGCGGGCCGGGCCTACGACGTCCTCGCCATGGGGCGCAGCTGCATCGACCTGTACGCCCATCAGATCGGCGTGCCGATCACCGACGTGACGAGCTTCGACGCGTACGTGGGCGGCTGCCCGACCAACGTGAGCGTCGGCACACGCCGTCTCGGGTTGCGGTCCGTCCTGCTCACGGCCGTCGGGGACGACCAGGTTGGCGAGTTCGTCACGGCCTTTCTCAATCGCGAACGCGTCGACACCCGTTTCATACCGCGCAAGCCGGGCCGACGCACGAGCGCGGTGATCCTCACGATCCAGCCGCCGGACAAGTTTCCGTTGACGTTCTACCGCGACAACTGCGCGGACCGCTTCCTCACGATCGACGACGTGGCGCGCGCACCCGTCGGCCAGAGCCGCGTCGTCTTTCTAACAGGGACCGGCCTCAGTCATGAGCCCTCCCGCGCCGCCACTTTTGCGGCGGCCGCCGCCGCGCGCTCCGCCGGCGTGCCCGTCGTTGTCGACATCGATTACCGCGCAGACCAGTGGGAAGACGCTCTGGCGTTCGCCGACCAGATGCGCAGCCTCCTGCGCTCTGCCGAGCTGGCGGTCGGCACCGAGGAAGAACTTGCCGCCGCATCGGGATCGACCGATGTCGCGGACGGCGCCGCCATGGTGCTCGACTGCGGCGTGGACGCGCTGATCTTGAAGCGCGGCGCCAGCGGATCCACGGTGTTCCGCCCGAGCACGGCGCCGGCCGATGTCCCGCCGTTCCGCATCGAGGTCCTGAACGTGCTCGGCGCCGGCGATGCGTTCGCCAGCGGCTTCCTGTACGGCTATCTGCAGGGATGGCCGCTCGAGCGCGCCGCCCGCATGGGCAACGCGACCGGCGCGATCGTGGTCACCCGCCACGGCTGCGCGAACTTCATGCCGACATTGGACGAAGTGACGGCGTTCGTGAACGCCCGGGGGGAGGAAGCGATATGACCGCACCGTCTCGGGTCCGCTTGACGACGGCGCAGGCCGTCGTGCGCTTTCTGTCACAGCAGCGCACTGCGCGCGACGGCCGCCAGCAGCCGCTCATCGCGGGCGTGCTTGGCATCTTCGGTCACGGCAATGTCGCCGGCATCGGCGAAGCGCTCCACGCGTCCCCGACGTGCATGCCGTACTACCTCGTCCGGAACGAGCAGGCGATGGTGCATACGGCCACGGCCTACGCCAAGATGCGAAACCGTCTGAGTACGCTGGCCTGCACGAGCTCGATCGGACCTGGTGCGACGAACATGCTGACCGGGGCGGCGGGCGCGACGATCAATCGCGTTCCGGTGCTCCTGCTGCCGGGCGACATCTTCGCAAGTCGGCGTCCCGCGCCGGTGCTGCAGCAGCTCGAGTCGAGCCAGTCGCAGGATGTGTCGGTGAACGATTGCTTCAAACCCGTCTCCCGTTACTGGGATCGCATCAATCGGCCGGAGCAAATCGTGACTGCGCTGCCCGAGGCGATGCGCGTGCTGACCTCGGCCGCCGAAACCGGTGCGGTGACGCTCGCGCTCCCGCAGGACGTGCAGGCGGAGGCGTACGACTATCCCGTGGCGCTGTTCGAACCGCGGGTCTGGACGGTTCCCCGGCCGCGGGCCGATCGCGACCGGATGCACGAAGCGGCGCGGTTGATTCGCGGCAGCTCGCGACCGATGATCGTCGCGGGCGGCGGCGTCATCTACAGCGAGGCGACCGAGGCGCTGCGCGAGCTGTCCGAGGACACCGGGATCCCGGTCGCCGAGACCCAGGCCGGCAAGGGTGCGCTCCCGTACGACCACCCGGCCTCCCTCGGTGCGATCGGCGTCACGGGCACCTTCGCCGCCAACCGGATCGCCGCGG
>Ga0114129_10015371_pt1 | contig 10891 bp, 13 predicted proteins | sample RhiMetdeltSRZDD1_FD_80071 | JGI IMG/M metagenome (GOLD analysis project Ga0114129, IMG submission 80071) | Populus rhizosphere microbial communities from Tennessee, USA - Rhizosphere MetaG P. deltoides SRZDD1 (version 2) (version 2) | ecosystem: Host-associated > Plants > Roots > Rhizosphere >... | reverse complement strand
CCGGCCGGTCATTCTCCTCGCCGGCGTGCTCATGACGGTCGGCGCCCTCTATCTTGGGCGGGGCTTCCTGATGCCGGTGGCGGTCGCCGGACTCCTGACCTTTCTCCTGAATCCCATTGTCCGGATCTTCGAGCGCCGGCTGCCCCGCGCCGTGGCCGTGGTACTCGTCGTGATCCTGACGTTCTCGGTCCTGAGCGCCCTCGCCTGGGCCCTCGCGCTACAGGCCGCCAGCCTCGGTAAAGAGATTCCGAGCTACCGAGACAACCTCAAGCAGAAGATCGCGGAGGTCCGCGGAGCGAGCCGCGGCAGCGTGATCCAGAAGGTGCAGTCGGCAACGAAGGAGGTCGTCGAGGAACTTCAGAAGGAGGACACGCCGGCCAAGCCCGCCGAGAAACCCGTGCCGGTGGTGGTGAAGCCGCCGACCTCCGTCTTCTGGCAGCCTGCCGTCCTGGAGGCGCTCGGAAACGTGGGTCTGGTGCTGGTGCTGGTGATCTTCATGCTGCTGGAGCGGCTGCAGCTGCGGGATCGGCTGATCCGCGTCATCGGCTTTGGCCGAATCGCGACGACCACCAAGGCCATGGACGAGGCCGCCCAGCGCATCACGCACTATCTCATCACGCAGACGGTGATCAACGGCACGTTCGGCCTCGGAGTGGCCTTCGGTGCGCTCGCGATCGGCCTGCCCTACGCCTTTCTGTGGGGTTCCCTGGCCGCGGTGCTGCGCTTCATTCCGTATGTTGGGCCCTGGGCGGCCGCCCTCCTCGTCACTCTGGCCGGGCTCGCCGTGTTCGATGGGTGGCTCCAGCCCGCCCTGATCGCGGGGCTGTTCATCGCGTTGGAGCTGTCCACGAGCCTCGTCCTGGAGACCTATCTCTACAGCCAGCGCGCGGGCGTCTCCCAGGTCGCGCTCTTGCTGGCCGTGGCCTTTTGGACGTGGGTGTGGGGGCCAATCGGGCTCGCGCTGGCGACGCCGCTGACGGTCTGTCTCGTAGTGCTCGCGAAGTACGTGCCGGACTTGGAAATCGTGTCCGTGCTCATGTCGGACGATCCTGTCATGGCGCGGGACCGGAGCTACTACCAGCGCCTGGTGGCCCAGGATGAGGCCGAGGCGGAAGGGCTGGTCAACGAATACCTCAAGTCGCACTCCGCACCTGACATCTTCGACGAGGTCTTTGTGCCCGCCCTCAACCACGCCCAGCGGGATCACCGGCGAGACCGCATCACGGACGCTGACGCACGCTTCGTCGAGCGGACGACCCGCCAGCTGGTCGAGGAGCTCGACGTTCCGCGATCGGCGGCCGACGGCAATCTCCGCCCCGCAGTCCCCATCCTCGGGCTCCCCGCCCAGGAAGAGGCGGACGAGGTTGCCCTTCTCATGCTGAAGCAGCGGCTCGATCCGGGCCGCTTTACGATAGACGTCGCCTCGCCCGATCTTCTGGCCAGCGAAGCCATCGACTTCGTCGAGACCCGTGAGCCGGGGGCGGTCGTGATCGGAGCGCTCGCCGGCGCAGGCCACGTCCTTCATCTCCGCTACCTCTGTAAGCGGCTGCGGGCGCGCTTTCCGGACCTCCCGATCGTGGTCGGGTGGTGGGGCGCGGACGGGGGTGACGAGAGGGCGCGTGAGGCGATGGTGATGGCGGGGGCCGACAGGGTGACCGTAACCCTCGCCGACGCGTGCGCGCAGATCGAGGAGCTCACACGGCTGACCCGCGCGGCGAGGCCGAACTCGGCGCCGACCTCCGCGCATGACGACAGCGCGGTGCTCGTTCGGTAGCCGGCGTCGGTTATCGTCGCGGATGCCGTCATCTCCGTCACGGTGGCGTCTCGACGACATGATGACGATGCGCATCGGGGCAGGACCCGAGTACACCTGGTAACCACGAAGGCTGCCAGCGTCTATGTGCTGGCGGGACCTCGCACTACGCTCCGTGACCAGATCCCCATCGACTGGGCAGGTAAGTTGCTAACTGGCAAGAGCGTAGAGCCGCGTCGCGCGGCGGGTCCGCCCGCTGACGGACGAGACGGCCATTCGCAAAGAGGAGGGGCCGAATGAATACGGACATCATGGAGGGGAAGTGGAAGCAGATGCGCGGGCAGATGAAGGAGTGGTGGGGTGAGCTCACCGACGATGACTTCGACATGATCGCGGGCAAGCGCGACCAGCTCGTTGGCAAGCTCCAGGAAAAGTACGGTTGGGCCAAGCGGGAGGCCGAGAACGAGGTGGCGCGGCGGTTCCGTGACATCGACGCCGCGGCATAGCCTCACCCATCGACCGATAAGAAGCAAAGGAGGTGCGAGACATGCGACATCTATTGCGTTCCATGCTAGTGCTCGTGATGCTGGTAGCCGTCACCGCGGGCTGCACCGCGATGACGGGCAAGTCGGCCGGGGAGAACGTCGACGACGCCAAGATCACCGCGTCGGTGAAGGCCAAGCTCGCCGGCGAGAAGATGGCGACCCTGACGAAGGTCGACGTCGACACGAACAAGGGCACCGTCTACCTGACTGGCAACGTCGAGAACATGGCGGTCAAGGCGCGGGCGACGGAGCTCGCGCAACAGGTCTCCGGCGTCCGTGAAGTCGTCAACAACCTGAAGATCCAGTAGCGGCGCCCGGGGCGCCGTCCCGGCCCTCCCGGCCGGGCGGTCCCGCGGGCGATGTCTCGCGAAGCAACGGCCCTGGAGGGCCCCCTCCAGGGCCGTCGACCCCTACCCTCAGTCAATGCTTGGTCGGCTCGACCTCACGCGGTCTCCGGCCCTCGTCGCCCCTGCTGGCGCCCGCGCCTGCCGGACTCCGCACCGGTCCCACCGCGGATCGGGCCACGAGTGAACGACGTCACGCTGTCGGGCTCACGACATGGTGACACCCGGGACCCCTCGCGAGGCCTCGGCAAAAGCGCGATCGCGGAATCGCGCGAACGTCGCAAGACGTGGCACACGGCTTGCGTGACCTCCCTGGCGACGGAGCAATCTCGTAACGGGAGGGCACCAATGGAAGATCGTGTTCGCAGCGGAGGCACGGTGGGAGAGCAGCCGACGAGCGAGTGGGTGAGATCCGAGGCGCGCGACCTCGCGGACGCCGCTCGCGAGCGGATGCTCGGGGCCAGGGAGCACGCCGGCGAGGCCAAGGATAACCTCCAGGGGGCCGTGCAGCAGACGAAGGAGTACATCGCGGGCGCGCGGGGGTACGTCGAGGGTACCGTTCAGCAGGCTCGCGGCAAGATGACCGAGTACCGCGAGGGTGGCATCGAGAAGGTGCGGCACGACGTCACGGGATACACGCGAGCGCAACCGATGACCGCGCTAATCATCGCGGCCGGCGCCGGGCTCGTGCTCGGCTGGTTGAGCGCCGCAGGCCGTCGCTGAAAGCGGGGCAAGGCCATGCAGTGGCAGACCTATGTCGAGCGGTACCCCATCGCGAGCCTGGCCGTGGTAGCCCTCCTCGGGGTTGCCGTCGGTCGCCGGATCGCGCGCGGGTCCAACGGCAACGCTTACCGTGGCACCGGACGCCAGTGGACGTCGGCGGCCGCAGGCATGGATCTCGTGGCCCGGCTCCCGGCGCGGCTCGAGCCGCCGGGAGCCGACCGCTTCGCAGCGGTCACCGCCTCCTGGCAGCGGCTCGGCGCGCGCGTCGAAGGGCTGGTGAACCGGGTGATCGACGACGTCGCCGACGTCGCGAAGCATAGGCTGGTGCCCGCCCTAGTCGGCGGCATCCAGGCCTTCATCGAGCGGAGGGGCGCGGGACGAGCGCATCGACCCGCCCCGCCGGATCGCACGTCCGCCTCAGCCGCGGAAGAAGGGAGATTGACGTGAGTCCCATGAAGCTCGATCGACGGATCATCGGTGAGCTGGAGCGGTTCCTGCGGGACGAGCTGACGCGACTTCAGGGGTCCTTGCGAGCCGTGGTCACCGAGAACCGGACGGCAGAGAACACGAGCCTGACGGACATATCGGTCCACGCAGCGGAGACGCTCAATACGGAGATCCAGGTGACCCTGCTGGATCATCGGACGCAGCAGGTCGTCCAGATCCAAGACGCACTCGCGCGCCTGGCCGGCGGACGGTACGGCTTCTGTGAGGAGTGCGACACGTTCATCGGCCTGCCTCGCCTCCGCGCGCTCCCCTTCGCCCAGCGTTGCCGTGATTGCCAGGGTCAGGCGGAGCGTCGAGCCTCCCGCGAAGCGGTGTTAGCCGCCCGGCTCCCGCGGGAGATCCCGCTCGAAGCCGCCTGAGGGTCCCGGCCACCTCCAGACGTCGCAGGGATCCGGACGTGGCTGGACGGTGAAGCACGACCCGCAGAGGACAGGGCCCCGCGACCGGATTCGGGCGGCGACAGTATCGCCTCGAGGGCCTCCTGCCACGCCTTGGTCTCCCGTCAGCGGGCGCATCGACAACCGCGCACCAATACCGCCGAGACCATCGTCCGGCTGATCCAAAACGCCTTCTTCCAGGCGATCCTCCCAGGTTTCGGTCGAGAGCTCGCTCGCATCCGCCGCGCCTGACCGGGGCCGGCCTCGCGTCAGCCTGTCGGCTCGGCGACACCGTGTCGGAAGCTCGGGCCCCTCCTGGGCCAACCTCCCTCCAGCACGCCGGTCGTCGCGCGCTTGACGCCTCGGCACAGAGCTTGCTCTTCCCAGAGCGCGACGGCCGCTCAAGGTCTGGCCCTCGCAGACCCTCGCAGAGAGGAGGCAGCATGATGTCCCAGCACTCGCGTCCCCGAGCTCGTGAGCAGTTCGCCCAAGGGGTCCTTCTGGACCGAGCGCGCTGCTGGTCGGACGCGCACGTGACGTTCGACCGGACCACCGATGTGAGTGGCCGGTGTCTGCGCTGCGATGGGCTCGTCACGCGACGTCTGGGTCCCGGAGTCCTCTGCGGTACATGCGGCCGGCTGTGGGTGGTCCGGGAGATGCTCGAACGTGAGGCCGGCGTCAGGGAAGCCGTGTGACGACGTTCCCCTGAAGGCCCATGAAGAGCAAGGTTCTCCACGCCGACGGAGCGCGCACCATGGCCCTCGTGTTCGAGGCCGGAGAGGAGCCCATGCAGGGGCTTCTGGACTTCGCCAAGCGTGAGCGGCTCACGTCGGGGCACTTCACAGCGATCGGCGCGTTCGAGGAAGTGACGCTCGGCTACTTCGACTGGGCGCGAAAGGACTACACGCGGATCGCCATCCGGGAGCAGGTCGAGGTGCTGTCGCTGGTCGGGGACGTGGCGCTCGAGGGTACCGTGCCCAAGGTTCACGCCCACGTCGTCGTGGGCAAGCGCGACGGGACGGCCCACGGCGGGCACCTCCTCGAGGCCCGGGTCCGGCCCACCCTGGAGGTCATCCTGATCCAGCCGCCCGGGCACTTGTGCCGGCGCTTCGATGCCCGGTCGGGGCTGGCTCTCATCGACATCGAGGAGGTCCGAGATGCCGCGATGTGACGCCTGTGGAAACGAATACGACAAGACCATGTCGATCGACGTCTGGGGACGCCGCCACACCTTCGACTGCTTCGAGTGCGCGATCCAGCTGCTGGCACCCTCGTGCGATCACTGCGGATGTCGGATCATCGGCCACGGGGTGGAGACGGAGGAGGGCCGGATATTCTGCTGCGCCCACTGCGCCCGCAAGGTCGGGGTGTCAGAGGTGCGCGCCTGAGGCGAGAAACGGGGGACGAAGCCATCGGAGATGCCGTCGTCCGGGCAGGGGTCGGCGCAAAGGAGCAGCGGCAGTACGAGCACATCAAGGAGGCGGCGCGGAAGGAGGGCCGTTACGGCAGGCGCGCCGCCGAGGTGGCGGCCCGGACGGTCATGAAGCAGCACACGCGGAAGGGGCACAGCAAGGGTCAGTGACGGCGAGACGCGGCAGCACCCCGTGTCGACTCGCTTCGGGTCAGTCCAGCTGACTGGGCGGGGGTGACTCCCCCGCCGGCGTACCGACTTCTTCCAGCGCGGCCGCGGCGGGCAGCTCGACGATGCGGATCGGCGGACGGCCCGGATCGAGGTCACGCAGGAGCGGCAGGCAGACGTTGTACACGGGAACCCCACCCCGGGTCCGGCCCTCCGGCCGGCCGCGGTGGGCATGGCCGTGGAACACGAGGTCCACCGGATACCGGTCCAACGGCTCCTCCAGCCGGCTGGATCCCAGGAACGGATACAGCTCCGGCGGCTCCCCCTCGACGGTAGCCTGGACCGGGGAGTAATGCAGGATCGCCACGCGCCGGGACGTTCGTAGACGGGCCAGGGCGGATTCGAGCTTGAGCGCCTCGTCGATCGTCTCGCGGACGAAGCGCTTCATGATGTCCTCGCCCCAGGGCTGGAGCACCCGGTCCCCGAAGCCGCCGCCGAGCCCCTTCACGCCCACGATGCCGAGGTCCGCCACCTCGCAGGCCTCCCCGTCGAGGATCACGACACCCCCGTCCCGGAGAATCTGCGCGACCTCCTCGTGCTGTCCCGACTCGTAGTCGTGGTTACCGAGCACTCCAACGGCCGGAATGCGGAGCGCCGTAGCCAGCTCTCGCGCCAGGACTCGCGCCTCCTCCGGGAGCCCGTAGTCCGTGAGGTCCCCGCACAGGAGCAGGACGTCCGCGCTCGCGCTCGCGGCGGCAAAGAGGGGTTGCAGCGCCCCCTGCGACGTCTTCGTGCAGTGGAGGTCACCGACGGCGGCGACGCGTATGGGGGGCCGGACGTCCATCCGGGCGGACCACGGAGAAATTGGGAATGGGGTCGGGCGGCGCGGGAGTCGGAATCGCCGCCGTCCAGTGCGCGATCTCGCCGGCCGTCATCTCTCCGCGCGGTGACAGACGGCCGTCGGCGTACCGATGCTCGTTGACGTCGACCAGATACTGCTGCCGCGACAGGAGGGTCCCATCGCACACGCGGGCGTCCTCTCCCGGCCCGACTCGCTCCCGCTCGAGCCGGCGCAGGAGGTGGGCCATCACCGCGTCGGGGACGGCCGCCCGCTCGCCGGGATAGATGAAGCCGAAGAGGATGAGGTGGCTCAGGAGCACGCGCCACCGTCGGCCGAACCGTTCCAGCAGGCGGCGCCAGTCCAGCTCCCGCCCGCACGCGAGGATGAGGTGCGCGACATCGGCGCCGTCATACCGCTCGCGCTCCATGATGAAGGCCTTGGACCAGATCATCTCCTCCGGCGGACACAGCAGCACGGGAACGCCGAGCACGCGACCGGAAACGGCGTGGGTGAACCAGAAGTCGTCGACGAGGGCGACGCCGTTGCCCGCGCCGAAGATCAGGTCGATGAAGCGATCCCCGGCATACGCCTTGGCCAGCCAGTGGGGGAAGGTGAGCTCGGTCGTGAAACCGGCCGCGTCCAGTACGGCGAGCGCCCGCTCACAGTCCCGCCTGCGCAGGAAGACGTCCAGGTCCTTCGTGTCCCGGACGATGCCCGTGTACGGGGCGAGGGCGTAGGCGCCTCCGATCACGAACTCCACCTCGGCCTGGCGGAGGGCCTCGAGCGCGCCGATGTAAACGGCCTGGGTCTCCGGGTCGAGCTCCATCGTGTGACCGTCCCGGGCAAGGTTCACCGTCTTCATCACGAGATCCTGCTGCACGGGGTGTGCCCGTCAACTCGCTCGCGGCGCGTCCGCCGACGGAGCGATGAGCCCGTCGATGACGTCGCGCAGCTGTCCGAGCCTGAAGGGCTTCTCGAGATAGCTCGCCGCGCCCAGGCGGAGCGCACTGGCCGCGATCTGCCGGCCGCCGAACGCGGTCACGAGCACCACGGGCACCTGCGGGAACTCGCGACGCAGGATCGGGAGGAGGTCGAGACCGGTGAGCCCCGGCATCTCCTTGTCTAGGATGATCAGATCGAACGGCGCTCCGCGGAGCGCGTCCAGCACGTGCGTGCCACGGTCCCGCTCGGTCACCTCGTACCCATCGAACTCGAGGGTTCTCCGCAGGAGAGTGCGCATCTCGTCGTCGTCGTCGACGACAAGTACCCGGACGGCCGGGCGCGGACGGTCGTCGGCCTCATGCAAGGCCACGGCCACCTCCGATCGAGCAGACCACCAGGTGCTCACACCCCTGATACGAGCAAGGCTCGTGCCAGGTCACGGCTGTTGCTCCGTCAACCCCGGGCCCACGCGCACCATGTTGGCCTGCATCCGCTGAAGGGTCCGCACACTGATCCCGAGAATACGCGCCGCCGCCCGCTTGTCCCCCCGAACCTCATCGAGGACCCGGCGTATGTACTGGCTCTCCACCTCGGCCAGCGACGGACGTATCCCCGGCTCGCCACTCGAGCCGGGCGTGAACTCGATCCGAAGGTCGTCCCGGGTGATCACCGGACCCTTGGCGAGGGTCGCGGCGCGCTCGACGACGTTCTCCAGCTCACGGACGTTCCCGGGCCAGTTGTGCTCGTGGAGCCACTTGAGCGCCTCCTCGTCGAACCCCTCCATCTCCTTGCCCATGCCGGCGGCCGCCCGCTTCAGGAAGTGCTCGGCCAGGAGCGGGATGTCTTCCGGCCGCTCCTTGAGGCTCGGGATCCGGATCGGGATGACGGCCAGGCGGTAGTAGAGATCCTCGCGGAACTTCCCCTGCCGCACGAAGGCGGGCAGATCGCGGTTGGTGGCGCTGATGAGACGGAGGTCCACCTTGATCTCCTCGTTGCCTCCGACGGGCCGGATGACGCGGTCCTGCAGGGCCCGGAGGAGCTTGACCTGGAGGGACTGGGGCATCTCGGCGATCTCGTCGAGAAGCAGGGTCCCGCCCTGGGCCTCCACGAAGAGGCCCCGTCGCTTCCGGTCGGCGCCGGTGAAAGCTCCCTTCTCGTGGCCGAACAGCTCGGATTCCAGCAGCGTCTCGGGAATGGCTGCGCAGTTGACGGCGATGAACGACCCCTCGCGCCGACCGCTGTGCCAGTGGATGGCTCGCGCCACCAGCTCCTTGCCCGAGCCACTGTCGCCGAGCAACAACACCGGGGCGTCGGTGTCCGCCACCACGCGGATCTGCTCGAACACGCCCTGCATGGCCTTCGAACGGCCGAGGATGTTATCGAAGCTGTAGCGGCGCTCGACCTCCGCCCGGAGCCGCCGGTTCTCCTCCCGGAGGCGCTGGTCCTCCACGGCCCGCTTGACCACCAGGGACAGCTCCGGAAGCTTGAAGGGCTTCGTCAGGTAGTCGTACGCGCCCTGACGCATGGCATCGATCGCGCTCTCGAGGCTGCCGAACGCGGTCATGAGAATCACGCGTGCCCGAGGCTGGATCCGCTGCGCCTCCCGCAGCACGGTCAGGCCGTCGACGGGCTCCATGACGAGGTCGGTCAGGACCACCGCGTACTCCTCGCGCCCCAGCGCGGTCTCGGCGTCCTCGCCCCCCGTCACGGCCGTCACCGACCAGCCTTCTCCCTCGAGATGACGCCGGAGGAGCGCCACCATGTCGGCATCGTTGTCGACGACGAGGATTCGGGACTTCATGACTGCTCCTCCCTGGCTCCCGACGTGACGGCTTCTCGGCTGGCTTCCGGAAGCCAGACAGTGAACGTGGTGCCCTCGCCGGGCCTGCTCGCCACGTGAATCTCGCTCCCGTTTGACCTGATGAGATCCCGACAGATCGCCAGCCCGAGACCGGCACCCTCGCGAGCCGGCTTGGTGCTGAAGAAGGGATCGAAGATCCGGGGAAGGACCTCTCCCGGGATCCCCGACCCAGTATCCCGAACCTCGATCGCGACGCCGGGCCGCCCGTCGTCGGCCCGGGGCGTCCCCGTGACCTCGACTCGTCCGCCAGCCGGGGTGGCTTCGATGGCGTTCGTGAGGAGGTTGATCAGGACCTGCTGGAGGTGTCCGGGGTCGACGACCACCTGCGGGAGGCTTCGCGGAATCGAGACCGCGAGGGTCACGCCGCGAGTCCGGGCGAAGTGCTGGAGAAGCGGTCGGAGGGCGTCCGTGACCGACTCCGGCGCGGTGGCCGCCCGCTCGGGTTCTCGCTGGCGGAAGGGATCCAGGGCCGCGCGGATCATCCGGGAGATCCGGTCGATCTGGGTGATGATGACGTCGAGGTCCTCCCGGAGCGGCGAGTCCTTCGGCAGCGCCCGGAGCATCAGCTCGGCGCGCCCCGCGATGATGTTCAGGGGCGTCCCCACCTCGTGAGCGATGCTCGAGCAGAGCTTGCCGGCGATCGCGAGTGACTCGGTCTGTCGCAGCCGGCGCATCAGCTCGAGCGACCGGTCCGTCTCTGCCTCCACGCGCCGGCGCGCCTCCTCCAGCCGTTCGGTCATCCGATTGAAGGCTGCCGCGACGTGTCCCAGCTCGTCGCGGCTCCGGACCGGGACCGGGGCCCGCGACTCGCCGGCCGCGACCCCATCGATGCCTTGCGTCAGGTCGGCGACCGGCCAAAAGACGAGGCGCTGCAGGGCAAACAAGACGATCAGGCCCAGGAGGACGATGAGGGCGCTGCCTCGCAGCGCGATCTTGTAGTTCTCGCCAAGGAGATCGGCCTCCAGGCGGCCCGCGACGTAGGCGATCTCGAGCACCTCGTCGTCTGTCCCCGACGACCGGACCGGGAGAAGCACAGTGTGTAACCGGATCCCTTCGCTCTGATGCTCCACGATCACAGGCTGGCCCGTCTCCCGGACCCGGCGGTGCCGATCAAGGGGCACTCCGGGGTCGCGGGCGAGAAGGTTCGCGTCGACGCGCGGCGCGAGGTTCCGATCCAGCAATCAGATCCGGACGATCTCGGTTTGCTTGACGACCAGGTCGTTGGCCAAACGCTCGACGTCGGCCAGCGTGCCACTTCGAAGCGCGTTCTCCACCGCAAGCCGGATGGCCGTGCTCGTGACGTTCACGCGCAGATCGAACTCCGACCGCCGCTGTGCGCGCTCATCCTGGAGGAGGATGTACGCGAAGACGGCGACGACCAGGATCATCGGCACCAGCAGGAGTAGGACGAGGCGAAAT
>Ga0114129_10015370_pt1 | contig 10891 bp, 8 predicted proteins | sample RhiMetdeltSRZDD1_FD_80071 | JGI IMG/M metagenome (GOLD analysis project Ga0114129, IMG submission 80071) | Populus rhizosphere microbial communities from Tennessee, USA - Rhizosphere MetaG P. deltoides SRZDD1 (version 2) (version 2) | ecosystem: Host-associated > Plants > Roots > Rhizosphere >... | reverse complement strand
TCAACAGTTGATGTGGCGAAGGCTTCATTATTAAACAAGGATAAAAAAAGGCCCGACCTGGTGAAGCAGGTCATTGCCAACTATAAAAAAGAAGGTTTTGCAGCTACACTGCAGAAAGTGAGAACTAAACTCGAATCGCTTAAGGCCCTCGGTTACAGCACTGCCGGCACGGTGGTTTCATCTATGGACACAAATGGAAAATTTCTTCCGGGAACGCGTGTCGCGTGCGGTGGCGCCGACTATGCTTCACATGCGTCGTTTGTTTCGGTTCCACAAAATCTGGTTGCCAGGATCCCCGACAATGTAAGCTTTGAAGAAGCGGCATTTACAACTCTTGGAGCTATTGCTCTGCAGGGTGTACGGCAGGCGAACCCTACCCTTGGTGAAAACATCTGTGTGATCGGCCTTGGGTTGCTTGGACAAATAACAACGCAATTGCTTCATGCGAACGGATGCAAGGTGTTTGGAATTGATATTTCAGATGCATCGGTATCATTTACAAATAAAAACAAATACGCAGTTGCATATAATCGCCGCGACGCTAATATAAAAACTTCGGCAATCGATTTTACCAATGGATACGGCTTCGATAAGGTGATCATCACTGCAGGCGCCCCCGATAACGACCCGATTGTACTGGCAACAGAACTGCTAAGAAGAAAAGGAACGCTTGTACTTGTAGGCGCGGTGCCAATGGAAATTCCACGTGAACCTTACTTCTATAAAAAAGAATTAGAGTTAAAGATTTCGTGTTCGTATGGTCCTGGCCGTTATGATGTGAAATATGAAGAAGAAGGCCAGGATTACCCGATTGGTTATGTGAGGTGGACGGAACAGCGCAATATGGAAGCGTTCCTGGATCTGCTTTCAATGAAGCTGATCGATGTGAAATCGCTGGTTACCCATACATTCGACATTGACAGGGGTACGGAAGCATATGATATTATTCTGGGGAAAAATAAGCAGCCATATATTGGTATGCTGCTGAAATATTCCGATGAAGAAATCAAGCCGGCTAGTGTTAACAGGGTACCGCCGGCCGCAAACGGAAAGCTTAACATTGGATTTATAGGCGCCGGCAGTTTTGCACAATCGTACCTGGTTCCTAATGCAAAAGCATTGGGAAATCTCGATACAGTAGTCACGCGCACAGGTGTAAATGCCAAAAATGTAGCTGGTAAATTCGGTTTTGCAAATAATTCAACGGATCCGGATGCAATTCTAAAGAATAAAGACATCAATGCCCTTTTCATTGCCACTCAGCACGACACGCACGCCAGATATGTTATTGATGGATTGAAGCATAACAAGGCCGTTTTTGTTGAAAAGCCACTTGCTCTGACATACGAAGAGTTAGCGGAAGTTAAGGCGGCATATGCGGCGCATCCTAATACGTTGATGGTAGGCTTTAACAGACGGTTCTCCGACGTTGCCGTTGCTGCTAAAAAACAATTCGACACTGTTCGCGAACCACTGGTAATGAACTTCAGGGTTAATGCCGGGTTCATTCCAAAAGACCACTGGACACAACGCGAAGCAGGCGGTGGAAGGATCATGGGCGAAGTTTGTCACTTCATCGATCTTATGCAATACTTCGCCGGCGAGCCGGTTAAAGTTTATGCAGAAAATATCAGCTCGCAGAATGACACGCTTTCACAGGATAACATCGCTGTGGTTGTGAAGTTCGCAAACGGCTCTGTTGGCAATTTAACCTACGTAGCGAATGGCGACAAGGGCATGCCTAAAGAACATCTGGAAATATTTGGCGGTAATGTTAGCTTTGTGATTAATGATTTCAGGAGTGGAACATTGTTCAGAAACAATAAGGAAACGAAAATTTCAAATACGGGCAAGGGCCATCAGCAGGAAGTAGCGGCGTTTTTAAATGCGGTGAAAGAAGGCAGGGAAGCACCGATACCGTTTGAATCGCTGCACGCTACCACGCTAGTAACATTGAAGATCCTTGACAGCTTAAGTACCGGCTTACCACAGGACATGAGTATTGAATCGGATGTTGTAGAGGAGATCAAACCCATGTTAAACGGTAATTGACAGCAGCCAAGGATCGGCAAAATACACTATTACAAAACCCTGCAGATGCACATTGCGGGGTTTTTTGTTGAATTTCTTTTTTTGGAAAAACTAATTTAATCAGCGATATTGATTTAGATCAGCTAATTGTTCATGAGACGTCTCGCTGCAATAATGTTCACTGATATTGTCGGCTTCAGCGCTTTAACACAACGTAATGAAGCACTTGCCCTGGAACTGCTTGCAGAGCACAGGAACATTCTCCGCCCTTTTTTTGACAAACACGATGGAATAGAAATAGAAACCGCGGGCGACTCATTCTTTGTTGAATTCAACAGCGCGGTAGAAGCCGTTAACTGTGCTATAGAGATCCAGAAAATTCTCGATGAACGAAACACAAATGAAATCCCCGGAAGAGAAATATTACTTCGCATAGGCATTCACATCGGCGACGTTGTTCACATGGACAATCATGTTCACGGCGATGGCGTGAATATCGCGGCACGGCTAGAGCCAAAGGCTGCACCAGGTGGAATATGCATTTCGGAGGATGTTGCCAGGCAGATACGAAATAAAATTGAGTACCCGGTTGTACAACAAGCCTCGGAAAGGTTGAAAAATATTTCCATGCCGATCGATATTTTCCATATCGAGCTTCCGTGGACCTCACCGCACAAACATAAAACATATAAACCCGTAAGGAAAAGCAAGCTCCGGTTAATTGCGGCTATTGCTGCGGCTGTGATCCTGGCATCCCTGGTAGCACTGGTGTTAATGAACAACCAGGGTGCAAAGGCTTCACCCACCACCAAAAACCGGCTGGCGGTGCTTCCGCTAAAAAATATCAGTAATGATCCGAACGACGAATACTTTGCCGATGGTATGACCGAAGAGTTGATTTCAAGTATTTCTAAGATCGGTGAATTGAATGTTATCGCCCGCACATCGACGATGAAGTATAAACAAACGAGCAAGGATATTTCGCAGATCGGGCGCGAGCTTATGGTGGGTACCGTACTCGAAGGAAGTGTGAGAAAAATGGGAAACAAGGCAAGGATTTCGGTTCAATTGATAGACGCTTCAAACCAGGAAAACCTGTGGGCAATGGATTATGACAGGGAGCTTAGCGACATATTCACGATTCAAAGTGAAATTGCGACTAACATTGCCAGAGAACTGAAAGTGCGTCTCGTTAAATCGGAAAAAGAGCTGCTTGATAAGAGTCTTACCACTAATACTGTCGCATATCAGGAATACCTTATCGGCAGACATTTGCTTAATCAGCGTACGGCAGAGAGCATACAATCTGCATTGGGGCATTTTGAAAAATCGATTGAAGAAGATCCAAATTTCGCGTTGCCCTATACACAGTTGGCATATTGCTATACACTTATCGGAGTTGCCGGATATGGCAGCCTGCCACATTCTGTTGTGGAAACAAAAGCCAAGAATGCCGTGATGAAGGCACTTGAGCTCGATTCAAACCTGGCTGAAGCGCATGCTTCGCTGGGTTATATCAAATTCAGGATCGATTGGGACTGGGCAGGTGCCGAGAAAGAGTTAAAAAGGGCAATTGAACTGAAACCGGGATATGCCACAGCGCATGAATGGTATGCATTGCTGTTAGGTGTCAGGGTAAAACTTGACGAAGCTCTTAGTGAAATGCAAACTGCTTACAATCTGGATCCTCTTTCGCCAAGCGTGAACAATGGCCTCGCAAGAGTGTATCACTTCAGGAACGATGAAAGGAGAGCACTTGAACAGATTAAGAAAACAATAGAGCTTGAGCCTGGTTATGCAGAAGCGCATTTTACATTAGGCATGACCAACATAAGATTAAAAGATTATAAGGGTGCCGAAAAAGAACTGAAGCAGGCAATCGATTTGTCTGGCAGAAGACCTGTTATGCTGGGAATGCTGGGAAGGCTTTATGTGTTACAAGGCAGAATAAATGATGCGAATGCACTTCTTGAGGAGATGGAAACACCGCCGATGAACAACGATAAATTGTATGCAAGCTCTGTAATAAAATTCACCGAGGGAAGGTATGATGAAGCGTTCGCTCAGTTCGATAAGCTTGCTGCAGACAAATACGGAATAATGATTTATATGAAAGTTGAAAAAGCGTTCTTCAACACTCAGGATCCAAGATATGATGCATTAATAAAAAAGATGGGTCTGTAAATTTGCTACTATGAAAAATGCTCTCGTCTTCCCTATTATTTTTTTCGTTTCATGTTTTTCTGTATCAGCTCAGAAATCCCTCTCCGACCAGGAAATAATTAAACTGTTTAAAGGACTTCGCGTGGCCGACGTATCGGATGGTATGGACATTGCCGGCCTTAAAGACGCCGGCCTGATGGATCAGCGAATACAGGCGTTATGGAAAGACATCGACAGTTTTAAACATGTGGTTTGTGGCATTGCTGTTACCGCTCGCTATGTGCCTACTAATAAGAAAGTGCCTAATACAATGACCCCCGAGGAATATGCAAAATGGGAAGGTACCTGGTACAACACCATATCGCAACAATCATATGAGGATTCTGTAAAACCCGGAAGCGTGATTGTTATTGATAACCAGGGAGACGGTGATGTTGGTTCAGTTGGTTCTGCAAACGCGCTTTCATGGGTACAGAAAGGTGCTGTAGGCATCATCAGCGAAGGAGGTGTGCGGGATACAGATGAGATTATTAAGGAAGGAATTCCGGTTTACCAGGATCCTCTTCAAAGGGGCCGCGGCATCAGGCCAGGGCGCAATGAACTGGAATCTGTGAATAAAAAGATAGTTGTAGGCGGAGTGCTTGTAAGGCCGGGCGACATTGTAGTGGCCGATGGCGACGGGGTAATTGTAGTGCCGCGTGAATTTGCACAAGCGGTTGCTACTGCAGCCCGCAAAGTACTTGAAGGCGATAAGGCCGCAAGGCGTGAATTATATAAAGCAACAGGAAGAAAATTTGACTCAACAGTGTTGCCGTAATACTGATTTGACAAGCCTGCCTCTGAAAAAAAATTCCTAAATTCATCCTATGCCCCTTTATATGGATGTTCACATAGTGCCGGGTGTAAAAGCTAATGACGTTGCGGCAGCCCATTATAAGGACCTGGTCCACGCTCCTGCTTTTTCCTGCAAGTGCATGACTTATTGGATAGATGAAGACCGGGAAAGCATTTTTTGCCTGATCGAGGCGCCGAATAAAGACGCGGTGGTGGACATGCACAGTAAAGCACATGGGCTGGTTCCAAATAAGATCATTGAAGTTAGCAGCAAAGTGGTTGAGTCATTTCTTGGCAGGATCTTCGATCCCGAAGAGGCAGAGGTTACCCAGGATGGACTTAAAGTATTTAAAGATCCTTCATTTCGTGTGCTTATGGTTACCGCCGTCGACGATGCTCTTATACTCGAGAACAACCTGGGCAAAGAAAAAACCAATGAGTTGCTTGACCAGCATAACGCCATTATCAGAAAAAATATCAGCCGGTTTGAGGGAAGGGAAGTAGAACATGAGGGAAACGGTTTCATTGTGTCGTTTGCCTCGGCCTCGAAGGCCGTTTCATGTGCGTTGCATATCCAGAAAGAAATGACTGAAGCCGACCTGATTGGTTTTAAAGTGGGTATTAATTCCGGTGAACCAATACAGGGAACTAACAATAAACTGTTTGGCGACACTATTCAATTTGCAAAAAACCTGTGTGCCATCGCAAAGAACAATCAGGTTACAATAACCTCGCAGGTAAAGAACCTGGTAGCAAAAGATTTTCAGAAAGGCATTGCAGGCTTTATTAACCTGTCGCCGCAGGATGAAGAATTCCTCAAGCTTCTTTTTGATACCCTCGGGAAGAATTGGCATAACGCAGATTTTGATGTTGACGAGTATTGCAAGGCTATGGCCACCAGCCGGTCTCAGCTTTACCGGAAAACGATTACGTTGACCGGGTTGTCTCCGAATATTCTATTGAAAGAATACAGGCTGGAAGCAGCGAAGGAAATGATGAGGAAGCAACGATATAATATATCCCAGATAACTTTTAATTCCGGCTTTACAAGTCCCTCCTATTTCACCAAATGCTTCAGGAAGAAGTATGGTATTCTGCCAATGAATTATATTGATATGGTTCATTGATCTGACCCGCGGCGGGCGCAAGGCTGAACAGTTTCTTTTATATTTTGAACGATTTGTCGCATTCTCTTTCCATTCATTGAACGATTTGTTATAGCACTCCCCCTATTGCTGGATTTATCTTTAGGTCATAAAATTATTTTTTATGAAATCAATACTTAAACAACTCAGCTTATTAGCAGTTACACTTATTCTTATCAGTTTCACCGTAAACGCACAAACTAAAAACTCAAAAACAGACGAAATGAAAACCTACGTAATCGAAAGGGAAATCCCGGGAGCAGGCGCATTCACAGCAGAACAACTTAAAAGTATCTCCCAAACTTCATGCGGGGTATTAAAACAGATGAACGACATCCAATGGATACATAGCTATGTAACCGGAAACAAGATCTATTGTATCTATAAAGCGAAGAATGAAGAATTGATCAGGGAACACGCGAAAAGAGGAGGCTTTCCCGCCAATTCTGTCTCTGAGGTGTCAAATGTAATCAGTCCCGCTACAGCGGAAATGAATTAAGGCAACAAATAGATCCTGTCACAGGGTTTATCACTTTTCATTTGTTCTTTTAATACCCTGGAACGTTCAAGTATACCGGTTTTATACACGTCCTCAACCTGGCTGACATAATGTTTGAAAGCAAGGTCAATCACTTTCTGAGGATCACAGGTATACGTACGAACTTCCAGGGCATTTTTTGTTATAAAAGCGTCGATTCTTTCCAATTCAGCGTCATCTGAAATTCCACCATAGGGCTTGTCTTCCTGGAAATAAAACGCAGCCTTTCGCTTTGCTCCTGCTTCATCAGCAACCGCCACAGCTGCCTCCCTCACTATAAAGTGGTCAATGTGTTCTTTGAATGCCATTGGAAAAACAAGTGCTACGTCTTCCATTACCGACCACTCAGCTATCCTCCTTTTCATTCTGATAAAAATTTCTTCGTCTGCATCATCAAAATCTTCGAACATACCATGCGGAAATTCCATTTCGCTGTCGGCAAAGCTCTTGCCCCTGGTGAAACATTCATTCTCTCCCAAAAGTTCATAAGTGTAGTTGAACCGGCCGAACAGTTCATCATTACAGTTTTGGTCTTCCAGTAACCTTTTGCCAGTAGCAAGTTTTAGCCGGTCGAGCGAGTTGTCGAAATTGCTATTGCCGGTGCCTGCCAGGTAATTGCTTCTTGAAAAGATGATAATGATGTGAAAGGTTTTTGTAGTCAACAGGCTGGCGCCTTTCATCTCATTGATGTAGCCGCCAAGCATGAACAGCACATCGTCGAAGTGAGGAGAAAAAATGATTATGTTTTTTTCGGGGATGACATCTTTTGCGAGGTATATTCTGTTCATAATTTCTCTAGCTAAACATCTTTAGGAATTCGTCTGTGCATTTAAATTTCCTTTCATTGATAAAGTCAAATAATGCGTCGGCGTTTAGTGCCATGTGTATACTATCCTGTGAAGTGACAGACAAGCCAGCCACTAATACGCCCAGCTCAGCAGCCGTGCTCAGCACATGAGCGATCTCTTTATTGTGTTTAAATAGAGGCAGACCACAGGACAATCCAGCTATCGTGCCTGCAAGGAAAGCATCTCCTGCACCGGCGGTAGAAACAACATCCACTTCAACGGAGGGGAAATATTCAAGATGCTTCTTTGAATAACAATACAAACCTGCTGCCCCGCACGTTACGAACACGGTTAACGATGAATTTAGATTAATTAAATTACTGATTGCTGTAAGAACAACGGTTTCGGCAGCTGCTGATTCATCAAGGTCTGCCACCTTCCTCGCTTCGTCGAGATTGATGAATAAATAGTCCGTAAGAGTGAATCCATTTAACGCACTGAATGCGTTTATTTCGGACGACTGAACGGAGGCCACATTCATACTTCCGCGAGCTTTCCCGTGTTCAAGGAGCCTTATCCTGGCTTCCAATGGCACTTCCGGTACCGCAAGAATAATTTCTTTATCGGCGTTTATACGCGAAGCTGAAAAAAAATTATCAATGTCGGCCGACGACACTTCGCTGCTCGCGCTGTCCGATGTTGTGATATTGCCTCCTGTGTGATCGGGGTATTGGAAACATACGCTGAACAAAGTAGCGTAGTCGGGCGATATTGTAACATGATCGGTGACCATACCCGTGTTTTTCATCATGTTTATAAGACTTCTGCCCGTATCGTCATTACCAACCTTGCCGATCGGATAAGATTGAAAGCTCCCCTGAATTGATGCACCGAGCAATACAGAAACATAATGCATGATGATATGCTGCTTACAATAGTCCCTGTAGGGAAGTAATGAAGCCATTCTGCTTTCTTCACGTCCCAAAGTTTCATTTCCTTTCAATGAAAAAAACATCCCGGAGCCAATGCCGCCTGTTCCAACAATATGATCATATCTTAATCCGCCAGGTGATATTGGTTGCAGAGTTCTCATGCATTTACGCCCTCAAATTGCCAATCCGCATTTTCAGCAACAGGGTGTGATGCTGTTTCAAATGTTGCAGTCAATAATGCATCCGGATGGCTTTGTAATAACGTTATCGGGTACTCGGCAGTTTCTTCTGAAAACAATGCAACGCGTAGCGCCGTTTGCTTCCACGCTCCTGTGTCGCTGTAGAGCCTGATCTTTTTCGCTGACAGACATTCCTTCATTCCAAGAGTAATCGACATGGGAGGAACAAACTGGTAGGCAGCGCCGAATGTGCGATGTGCAAGCGCAATGATGGTGTCAGAATTATTTTCCTGTATTCTCAGCTCACTGTTGCGTAATTGTTCAATTGAAAGTTCGCTGTAAGCGTTTCTCCGGGACTGATTGTAAGCTACATGTCCGTCCTGCCCCCAGCCACCAACCGTTATGTCGATGGGAGCTTCTGCGATTTTGTTTTTTATTATTTCTATTGAAGAAGGTTCGGGGAAAAATCTTTGTTTCCCGGGCACCGCAAGACTGGTGTCTATTCCATCATAAAAGTATTTTTCCATGAATGTTCTGAAATTATATGGATGATTTTTTGGAAGCAATTTCGCTTCCCAGTTAAGACATTCATCCATGTGAAATATGGTAACATTCTTAAGGGATACTTTTTCATCGTTGATCATTCTTGTAAATGGAGCGTACCAGCATTTCGGACCGCATGGTACTATAGCGCGGAACCTGTTGCCACCGGCTGATTTTATCTCATCAACAAAATCCCTGGCCATAACCTCTCCCATTTCTTCTGAATTGTCGACCATCCTGAATGGAATTTTCAAGGCCGGATGATTAACGAGTTGCCTGGCAGGAACGCTGCACCAGTTGTAAAGGTCTTTAATGTTAATCCTCATGTTTCAAAGTTTTGTGGTTGCCGGGCCTGATTTTTGCCATTTATTTACACCTGGAATCGGTTGCTTGTTCTAACTTAAAAACTGTTGATGTAATTTGAACAGGCAATCGTTTGTGTAAATTGTGTTGAATTATGATACCATTAGGTGATGATAATACCGACAGGCACAGAACGCCATTCGTCAATTACCTGCTTGTAGCAATAAATATAATTGTATATATTTTCTTTCAGAAAATGGGTGCGGACTATGAGTTTACGATGGGTCTCGCGGCCGTTCCGGCGGAAATACTTTCGGGCAAAGACATTGTCACTTCTTCACAGGAGCTTAAAGATGTTGTTAGCGGACAGGAATACACACTACCGGGCCTGCAGCCGTCACCATCGCCCGTATGGATCACTTTGATCACTTCGATTTTTATGCATGGCAGCTGGGCGCATCTTGGAGGAAACATGCTATACCTGTGGATATTCGGCGATAACCTGGAAAATACATTGGGCCACTTCCGCTATCTCGCATTCTATCTGCTTACCGGGATAATTGCATCCCTGACGTATGTGTTCAGCACTTACCTTTTTGGCGACGATCCCCTTGTGCCCAGTCTCGGTGCTTCGGGAGCTATTTCAGGTATATTGGGCGGATATATCAGCCTGTTTCCGATGAGGCGCGTAACCGTGCTGCTGTTCTGGTTTATTACGCACGTACCAGCAATCATCGTGTTAGGATTATGGATAGTGTTGCAGGTGGTGAGCGGGATTGGCGCTTTGGGTGAAGCTGCAACCGGTGGGGTGGCATACTCTGCCCATATTGGTGGATTCATTGCCGGACTGTTACTTATCAGGGCGTTTGCGCCGAAAATTATTCCGAAAGCTGGAAAACGATCTGCTGGTATTTATAGGAATTGACAACATGCCCCTGCTGCATCGCGGGGATCCATCTGCCGCTTTTACTGATCACTCTTATTGCCTCTGCTCTTAACTCTTCCGGGCCTGATAAAGCCTGGATACTGCTCACCTTCCCATCTTTGTCAACAACAAATTTTATCAGCACAGTTCCTGCAATTTGATTTTCCTGAGCCTAGTCAGGATATCTGAAGGTTCTTATCAAAAATCTTTTCCATGCTTTCGGTCCGCCTGGATACGAACTTTCGATGTCCACCTTGTCGTGGATCACATTTTCATTTTCGGTGGCAGAAATGGGTGTTGCCAATGAGCTGCTATTTCCTGATACTGCTGGAGGTGGAAAACCTGCGTCAGGAATTCCAGTTCTGTTTTCGGTACCAACCTGTGAATTGATCAATTCTTCAATCGGAGGCGGTGGTTGCGTTGTTTGCTGAGCAATCAAAGGTGTGGTAAACTGCCTCATAGAAACCTGTGGCCTTGGCTGACGGGGCAGCGGTTGAGGAGGTGGGGCCG
>Ga0114129_10015369_pt1 | contig 10892 bp, 8 predicted proteins | sample RhiMetdeltSRZDD1_FD_80071 | JGI IMG/M metagenome (GOLD analysis project Ga0114129, IMG submission 80071) | Populus rhizosphere microbial communities from Tennessee, USA - Rhizosphere MetaG P. deltoides SRZDD1 (version 2) (version 2) | ecosystem: Host-associated > Plants > Roots > Rhizosphere >... | reverse complement strand
TGCGCAAGTGCCCTGTCGAGATATTCGATCATCCGTTTCATGACATCGTCCGGTTTTCTGCCGGCGGGCATCCAGCCGTCGCCAAGTCGTGCAGCGCGGTTGAGTGCAGGTTCGGCGCCGCCGCCAAACCAGATCGGAATCGGCCGTTGAATCGGCATCGGATTGATACCAGCGTTGTCGATGACGTGATCTCTCCCGCGATACGTAACGAGCGGTTCGGTCCACAACTTCCGCAAGACTTCCACTTGCTCTTCGACGCGGCGGCCGCGCGTGTGAAAGTCTTGGCCGAGCGCTTCGTACTCCACATGATTCCAGCCTAGACCGACGCCGAGACGAAGGCGTCCACCGCTCAAGACATCAACTTCCGCAGCTTGCTTCGCTACGAGCGCGGTCTGTCGCTGCGGCAGGATCAGGATGCCTGTCGTCAATTGCAGGCGCGTCGAAACTGCCGCAAGAAAACCGAAGAACACCATCGGTTCATGAAATGGATGCTCGTGCGTGTAGGGACCCGTGAGGCGTCGTTCCCGGTTCGGGTGGGCGCTGAGCACATGATCGTAGACGAGGAGGTAGTCGTATCCGAGAGCCTCGGCGGTTTGCGCGTAGTCTCGAATCGCGTGAGGATCGTTGCCGAATTCGATTTGCGGAAAGACAACACCGTATTTCATATGGAGATTTTGTAGGGGCGGTCTATGACCGCCTCTACAGCACTAGTTAATTCGCCACCGGGAGAGTTCCCTTACCATCGAGCGTAAGCACCAGCAGCCGCGGCTTTGCCGGTGGAGTGACGGGCGATGCGTTCGCGTCGGCAAGCGGAGGTGGAGGTGGAGGAGGAGCGTTAGGATTCAGAGAAATGACGCCGGTGCCGCCCATCAACGCGACGTGCTGCTTTCCATCCATCATGAAAGTGATCGGCGGTCCCATGCCTCCTCGGAGACCGGTTTGCACTTCGAGAAGCTTTTCGCCTTTGTCGGCGCTGTAAGCCAACAGCCTTCCATCATTGATGACTTGCAGCACAAGATTGCCCCCAGTTGTGACCGTTCCACCGCCGATACCGCCGCCGCCAGGCGTCCGCCACCGTTCCTTTTGAGTGACTGGATCCCAGGCAACGAGCATTCCTCGTTGGCCTTCCGGCGGAGTCGGGCCGATAGCAGGCAACGTCTTCGCCGGATTCGCCGGTGCTGGCTGTACCGGAGCCGCGCCACCGCCGCGATTACCTCGAAGTAATCCGGTATTCGACCGGCCCGGAACATAAGTGAAGTTTGGATCGACCGTGTACGTTCCGCTGCTGGACGTGGTCGTCGGTATGTACACCAGTCCTGTGATTGGGTTGTACGACATTGGCGACCAGTTGTGACCTCCGCCGGCTCCGGGCTGTACCGTGACCGTCTCGTCATTGTGATCGTAGTGAGCTTCGGGATTAATGATTGGCCGGCCGGTTTCATGATCGATGCCTTTCGCCCACGTCACAGTTGCAAACGGCTGCGCCGATATGAACGAGCCGGTCACGCGATCGAGCACGTAATAAAAGCCGTTCTTGTTGGCCTGCATGATCACCTTGCGAGAGCGGCCGTTGACGGTCATATCGGCAAGAATGAAACCTTGCACGCTGTCAAAATCCCACGAATCGCCTGGTGTGTTTTGGTAATACCACTTCAAATCGCCCGTGTCGGCATTGACTGCCAGAATCGACGCGACGTACAGGTTGTCCTTGCCCTTCGATTTGCGCAGTTCTTCTGGCCACGGGCCACCATTGCCCGTACCGACGTAAACCAAATTCGTGTCGGGATCATAGGCTGCGCCGTCCCACACGGTGCCCCCGCCGCCGAGTTTCCACCAATCGCCCGACCATGTTTCGGCGGCTTTCTTAATTGCGGGACTTTCAAACGGTTTCGACGGATCGCCGGGGATTGTGTAGAAACGCCACGCCAATTGACCGGTATTGGCATCAAACGCGGCGAAGAATCCGCGAACCGGATACTCGGCGCCGCTGACGCCGACGATCACTTTTCCTTTGGCAATGCGCGGCGCCATTGTGACGGTGTAGTTGTCTTGTGGATAGGCGACGCGCGCTTCCCATACAGGTTTTCCAGTCTCGGCATCGAGACCCATGAGTCTCCCGTCGATGACCGGAGCGATGATCTTGCCCTGGTAGATCGCGATGCCGCGGTTCACGACGCCGCAGCAGATCTTCGGACGCACTGCAACCTGGTTGACTTCAGGATCCCACCGCCAGCGTTCCTTGCCGGTCCGTGCATCGATCGCATAGACGACGCTCCAATTCGTGATCGCATAGATGCTTCCGTTCCAGTAGAGAGGCGTCGCTTCCTGGTTGCCGCCGCCGTTTCCGAGTTCAAAAGCCCAAGCCAAACCAAGACGGCTGACATTGCTCGTGTCAATTTGTTTCAGAGGACTGTACCGTGTCTCACCGGGCGTGAGTCCGTACGTCAACCATTCCTCGCCGGTCCTGCCGGCGGTTTTCAGCGCGAGATCGTCGATTCGGCGGGTTTGTCCGACCATTACCCAGGTCGCCAGAATCAATCCGATGATCGATAAAAACAAAACAGTCAGCTTTCGAGCGCGCATGCCTCACCTCTACTTAGTCTTCTACTTAGTCTTCGCGTCATTTTGAATGCGCAATATATCAGAAACCGTTACTGCGCGACTTCGTATACACGCTCATCGAGAGGACTGCCGGATAACGGACCGACCGCATCCCGGAATTGCCGCGTGTGTTGCGCCGCAGCGTGTGCTTCCTGGGCCTGCCGGTTTCGCCATACCTCGACGATGGTGAAATGATTAGCGCGCATGGCATGTTGAAGAATGTCGAATCGCAGATTTCCATCTTCCTTGCGGCTGGCGTCCGCCAGTCCTTTGAGTAGCTCCGGCGCCTTGGTTCCCTGCCCACCGATGTCGACATGCGTAAGGACGTATGTCGCTTTATCAGTCGCCGAAGCAGGTGCGGAGCCGGACGTAATTGTTTTGTACGGACGCTGATCGTAATCGGTTAACCGAAGCGAGTCGAGCTTGGTCCGCCATTCCTTCGTATGCGCGGCCGCGGCATGAGCATCCAATGCCTTCTGGTTGGCCCACGTTTCGATCATGGCGAACCTGCTGGTCCGCCCGAACTGTTCTAAGAATTCAAAGCGCACGAAGCCTTCTTCTTTGCGGCTCATCTCGCGGTACTGTTTGAATGCAGTCACTGCGGTCTTTGTCGCGGCGGGCATCACGTCGACATATGCGACTGCATAGACGGTAGTGTCGGTCGGCGCTTGTGCGCCGAAGATGACGGTACTGATCAATATGGCAAATAGTCGCATGGTTCACCTCATACTGTGCGGGCCGGCCTATGACCGCGCACGATATCAAATTCGAGCCGTGGGCGGTCATAGACCGCCCATACAGTCGTGCCATATAATCACGCACCAAATACTTGTTCTCAAAGATTGAAATGCAGAAAGGAGTCGACCGTGAAAAGGCTAATGCTTTTGATGGTCATCGCTGCGGGTTTGGTTGGTGTCTCAAAAAGTCAAACATTGAAATCGAAGCCGGACCTGAAGGGGCCCGCGCCGCGTCTTCCTAATGGCAAGCCGGATTTCAGTGGTGTTTGGAATCGGCCGGGAACTCAGGACATGACTCGAACGTTCACAAACGCCAATGGCACCAGCAATAAAGGTGAGCCGAATCCGCTTCCATTAACGACGTGGGGCCAGGCCCAGTGGGACAACTACGACCAGATGAGACAAGGCGACTATGCCGGAAGCTGTATGCCGTTCGGTTGGATACGGTCGTTTACTCCTCATCCGATGCAGATCGTTCAGAACAACGAATACATTACTTTCCTCTTCGAACAGAGCACGATGTTTCAAGCCGTGAATACGGAAGCAATGCCGCATCGAAAAGATTGGCCGCCCACTTGGTTCGGAGATTCGCGCGGCCATTGGGAGGGCGATGCTCTTGTGATTGAGGCTATAAATTTCAACGGCTGGGCCAAGCTGGGCACCATTGGCCATCCGATGAGCGATAAGGCAAAACTCACGATGACGTTCAAGCGCCCGGATATGGGGCACATCGAATTCAAATGGGTTCTCGACGATCCAAAGACATACACGCGACCCATAAGCAACGAGCGAGTCTTCGTGCTCACACCCGATGAGGAGTTAATGGAATATTCCTGCATGGAGGGCAACCTTCAGTCGCTACTCGATGGCGTGATCACGCCGTGGACGGGTCCAAAAAATCAGGACACGAACATCCTCTACGGCACGCAACACGACTGGCCGACCTACGATCTCACCAAGCAGCAGAAGCTCACGGGTGTTATCAAAGAAGTCAGCTATCGCGGCAAACCTCCGGTCATCAAGTTGGAAGTCGACAAAAAGCTTTGGAACGTTGTGGTGGCACCGCCGTCGCGTATGGAGTTCCGAGGGCTGGCAGAAGATATGCTCAAGGCGGGCATGACCGCGAGCGTCGTTGCATATCCGAGCAAACAGATAAAGGACGAGCTTCGTGCAGAAACCATAACGATTGGGCGGGCAACGACTGAACTCCGCTGAGGTTTCGAGCGTTGCAATACACTCAACGAGTCAAGCGGGCTGGGTTCCTCCTCTTTCTGCTGCTGATGGCCGGCGCGACACTGATGTCCGCGCAGCGCTATCGGCGATTCTTGATTTTTGAAAATGATGCTCCGCCGACAGAGTTGGTAGTTGCACGGTGGGAATATACGGCGCGCGGCAAATTTGGCGGGACAGGTTGGTCGCATAATTACCCCAGCTCCGATCAGCACTTCGCCCAGGTGATTTCGGAGGCGACGAATATCGACGTGAAGAACCTCTCGTATCGTATCGTCGAGCTCGGAAGTCCCGAAGTGTTGATTACCCGTTTGCGGTGGTGTCTGAACCGGGGGAGATGGCGCTCACGGATCACGAAGTTGACAATCTAAGGGAGTTCATCGATCGCGGGGGCTTCGTTCTCATGGATGATTTCGACGGCTCTCGCGATTTGGCGACGCTCCAACGAAACCTGCACCTGGCATTTCCAGACCGCGATCTCGTGCGCATGACGATCGACCACGAAATCTTCAATGTGTTTTACCGAATCGATGCTTTGAACGTGATTTCCCCCTACGTGGTCGAGGGCGAACCTACGTTCTACGGCCTGATGAACAAAGACGGACACGTCGGCGTCATTGCTGCCTACAACAACGACCTCGAAAACTTCTGGGATTACATCGATCGGGGAGAGTACCCGCTAAAGCCCTCCATCGAAGCATTTCGGCTTGGGATTAACTTTGTGATCTATTCGATGAGTCACTGACCCTCGGAATCACCACAGAGACACAAAGACACAGTGCCATGTCCGAGCTTTTGCCGATTTACGAAATAGAAAACAAGATTATCGATACGTTGAAGCATACTCGGCGAATCGTCATTCAGGCGCCGACTGGATCCGGCAAATCAACACAGGTTCCGCAAATGCTGCTCAAGCATGGGTTGCTCGAAACCGGCCACGCCGTGATTCTGCAACCGCGGCGTCTTGCGGCACGGCTGCTTGCATTCCGTGTGGCGCAGGAACTGAACATCGAGTTGGGGAAAGAAGTCGGATATCAGGTGCGATTCGAGAACGCAACCAGCGCTTCGACGCGAATCAAGTTCGAGACCGAAGGCATTCTGTTGCGCCAGATGATTCAAGATCCGGAACTGCGCACCATTCAAGCATTGATTTTCGATGAATTTCACGAGCGCCATCTGTACGGCGACATCACTCTGGGTCGTGCTCTTGATATTCAAGAGAAGAACCGCCCCGATCTTATTCTCATCGTCATGTCCGCGACGCTGGACGCGGGCGCGCTCGAACGATATCTGCAGCCATGTGTTTTTCTGACCTCGGAAGGACGGATCCATCCTGTGGACGTCGAATACCTTCCGCGCCGTTTGGGTAACAATCCGCCGCCGGTTTGGGAATTGGCGGCCGACGCGTTTGTGAAGTACACGCGGTCGGCGTCTGCAATTGGCAAGTCTCACGACGTGCTTGTATTCATGCCGGGAGGATATGAAATTCGCCGCACAATCGATGCAATTCGCCAGAGACATGAATCTCGAGGGCACATTCTCCTGCCTTTATACGGTGAGTTGCCGCCGAAAGACCAGGATGCTGCAGTCTCGCGTTACGAGCAGCCCAAGGTGGTGGTCGCTACGAATGTTGCGGAGACGTCCATCACCATCGACGGCATTCGGGCGGTTATCGACAGCGGGCTGGCACGCGTTCCTCGTTACGATCCCAAGCGTGGTATCAACACTCTCCTGGTTGAAAAGATCAGCCGCGCCAGCGCCGAACAACGTGCAGGACGTGCCGGACGAACGGCTTCCGGACATTGCATGCGGTTGTGGTCGGAGGCGGAACATGCCGAGCGGCCGGCGCACGAATTACCCGAAGTCAAGCGGCTCGACCTTTCCGAAGTCGTTTTAACGCTGAAGGGCGCGGGCATCGACGATCTGCGGCATTTTCGGTGGTTGGAGCCCCCGAGCGATGTCGCCCTCGAGCATGCCGAAGAGCTACTGCTCGATTTAGGCGCGCTCGAGGCGGCGGGGTCCAACGCCGTCATCACTCCCCTTGGGCGGCGTATGTTGGCGTTTCCGCTCCATCCCCGGTACTCGCGAATGCTGCTTGCGGCACACGAATATGGCTGCGTTCATCAGGCGTGCCTTCTCGCGGCGCTCACGCAGGGTCGCGATCTATTGGTTCGGAATCCCGATCGCGATGCTATCGCAGTCCGCGAGGACTCATTTGGTGATATCGAGGAGCCGTCCGATTTTTGGCTTCTGATGCGAGCGTTTGAGTATGCGATTACAAATCAATTTCGAGTGGATGCGCTGCGGAAGGCCGGGATCAACGGCATCGCGGCGAGACAAGTCGAGCCACTGCACGAACAGTTTCTGCGGATTGCTAAAGAGCAGGGGCTTGATGTTCAAGCGCGAGAAGTGCCGAACGAATTTTTGAGAAAGTGCATCCTGATCGGATTCAGTGATCGCGTTGGGCGTCGACTGGATGAAGGTACGCCGCGATTCGCGCTCGTTCATGGCCGTCGCGGTACTCTGGCTCGAGAAAGTGTAGTGCGCGAAAGTCGCTTTCTGGTTGCGGCAGAGGTTCAGGAACTGGGCGGACGGCAACGTGAAGTGAATACAGTTCTCTCACTCGCGACAGCTATTACCGCGGAATGGCTGCAGGAACTTTTTCCGAATGATGTCCGTGGAGAGACGCGCGTCGTGTTCGATCCGGTTACGAGGAGAGTGCAGGCTGACCATCTGTCGATATTCCGAGATCTCATCATCTCTGAAAAGCGAATTGATCCGGCGCCGGCAGATGCTGCCGCACGAGTGTTGGCCGAAGAAGTGGTTGCAGGCCGACTGTCATTGCCTCAGTGGGACCACGCTGTCGATCAATGGATATTGCGGCTGAACTTGCTGGCTGAGTGGTGCCCCGAGCTTGAACTGCCGCCCATTCGAGAAGACGACCGCCGGCACATTATCGAGCAGCTCTGTTTAGGCGCCGCGAGCTACAAAGAAATCAAGGAACGGGAGGTGAAGGGAATCGTGAGGTCCTGGCTTTCGGCGAGCCAACGTGAGCTGGTCGATAAATTCGCGCCCGAGCGCGTGACATTGTCGAACGGGCGAACGCCAAAAGTGACATATGAAGCCGAACGATCGCCATACATATCGGTGCGTATTCAGGAGTTGTTCGATGTGAAGGACACACCGAAGATCGCGATGGGTCGCGTCGCAGTGAGCGTGCACATCCTCGCGCCGAGTATGCGCCCCGTGCAGGTGACCCACGACCTTGCGAATTTCTGGCGCGTGCATTACCCCCGGATTAAGTCCGAACTGCAGCGGAAATATCCGAAGCACGAGTGGCGGTGAGAGCAGGAACAAAGTGGAGTTTTCCCCGCCTACGAGGAGGGGATTTTCGAGCCGCTTGGAAAGATTGACCCGTTTCACATAGACTGACCGCCGCACAGGAGGATTCAATGTCGAAGAAGTTAACAACTATCCTTGCGGTCCTGGTGTTGCTCACGCTGACAGTTACTGGTCAGGACGCAAAGACGGTGATCAGCAGCGCCTCGAGAGCAATGGGGATCGAGGGCTTGAATTCCATTCATTATTACGGCGTCGCACAGAACGGCAATCTTGGTCAAAACAACAATGCGAACCAACCTTGGCCTATGACGGCAGCGAACGATTACGTTCGCGCGATTGACTTCAATCAGCCGGCCTCACGTGCAACGTGGCAAACGTATGCCATACCGGTAACGGGCGGGGCAGCGACCCTCACTCCGGGTCAGCAAAACATTACTCCACAGAACATGACATGGGCGCAGCAACTCGAAATCTGGATTACGCCCTGGGGATTTCTAAAGGGAGCGGCCGCGAACAACGCGACCGTGAAGGCAGACACTGTCGCCGGCAAAAAGTATCAGGCCGTCACGTTCAATTCACCGATAAAGTCGCCAGGCGGGCAACCGTATAAGGTTGTCGGCTACATCAATGGTCAGAATCAGGTCGAGAAAGTCCAGACGTGGCTTGAAAACCCGATTTTCGGCGACATGCTTGTCGAGGCGGAATATTCGAATTATCGCGAAGGAGCGAATGGTTTGAAATTTCCTGCGCAAATCGTGCAGAAACGCGGAGGCTGGCCGACATTCACCGCCTACATTCTCGGCGCGCACGCCAATCCTCCAGATATTCAGGCATTGCTTACCCCTCAAGTCGGTCAACGCGCCGGGGGAGGTGCACCGGACGGAGGGCAGCAGGCGCAATCCGGTCCGACTTCCGAAAAATTGGCCGACGGCGTATTTCGACTGAATGGCGCCTACAACTCCCTCGCAGTTGAGTTCGCGGACCACATTCTGCTGTTCGAGCCCGGTCCGCAAAACGAGGCGCGCGCGCAGGCCGTTATCGCTGAAGCGAAAAAAGTGATTCCGAACAAGCCGATCCGTTATGGCGTGATTTCGCATCACCACTTCGACCACACCAGCGGTTTGCCGGCTGTTGTGGCCGAGGGCATCACGATCGTGACCCCAGCGGTGAACAAAGCATTCCTGATGAATGCGCTATCTGCGCCGCGGACGCTTGCTCCCGACTCGATGTCGAAATCAGGAAAGAAGCCGGTGATTGACGGGTTCGAAGGTGACAAGAAAGTATTTCAGGACGCTACCCGCACGTTCGAGGTCCACCTGATCAAGGGCCTCCCGCACGCCGACGGTCTTGTGGTTGGATATCTTCCGAAAGAAAAGATCCTCGTCTACGCCGACATGTTCAACCTGCCCCAACCGCTGAACTCGGTGCCGAATCCACCAGTCGTCGGCACTATGGTTTTCGCGGATAACATCGAGCGATTGAAGTTGACGCCTGATAAGGTCATGTCAGTCCACTCCCTGAATCCGGATAGATTAACGACCGTTGCTGAACTCCGAGCGTCGTTGGGGAGGAAATAACCACAGAGACACAGAGGCACAGAGAAAAGCCTGTGTCTCTGTGTCTCTGTGGTTAGTTTTCAACCTGCACAAACATTTCCCAGAAAGCCCGCGCCGCCGCAGTAACTCGCGTCCTGTAGCTGAATTAGCAAGCCGTCCGGATCAGTGAAGTACAGTTCGGGCGTGCCGCCGGGAGCGCCACCCCGGTTTTCCATACGCAAAGTGACATACGACTTCAATGGACCAACCGGTCCCTGCGCATTCTCCCGAGCGGTAATGCCGTAGGACGCGAGAATTCGCAGTACTTCGTCCGGGTTGAATTTTTCCATGTTCATACAAACGTGATTGATCGAAGCAGGGCGCGGAGGGCCGCCACGCCCGCCACCACCGCCCGCAAACATCACAAACATCGCGCCGGGTCCGATGCCAAGACCCTCCGCTGCGCCTTGTCGCGACCGGATTTGCAGGCCGAATAATTCCTGGTAAAACGCGTTCGATCGCGCCCCGTCGGGTTCGTTGATCGTGAAGTGATTGAGATCCTTCACGGCGATCAATCCTTTCTTCGGGGACGGTTCCACATTTGTGCAGACTTCACCGAGCTTGCCCGTCCCTCCGCAGTACTTCGTGTCCGTAAGCCGAATGACTAAGCCATCCGGGTCGCTGAAAGAGACTCCTAAGGTTCCTCCGGACACTACTTTCGTGATGCCGTGCTGCGCGAGAACGGCCGCAACGCGCTTGGCATCGAAATTCTCAATGGTCATTCCAATCGCCGGCGCAATGCTTGGCGGATTCGATCCTGCCGGGGCGAGGGCTATGAACTGCGGACCGTTTCCAATTCGCAACAGGACCGTAGATCCGTTTCGCGCCTGTATCGGCATCCCGAATAGGCCTTGGTAGAAGTCGATCGATCGTTTCACATCCGAGACAAGCAGGGTGAACTGGTTTAGCGCCTTTACAGTAATGGTCGGTTTCGCGGCTTGCGCATACACGCGAGGCACAAAGCTCAAGGCCGGCAGCGAAAGCAGAAGTTCTCGACGAGTCATCGCATTCTCCTTTGGGTAGCGTGGCAGTGTAATCAGCTTTTGATCCAAACTCAACTGCGCTAGACTCTCGCAGCAAAAGCAAATCGCAAACGAAAGGAGAGCTGTCGATGCGAGTCTTTGTAGCGATTTCAATGTGTGCGTTGTTAGTAGGCTGCAATGCATCATCGGAGACCAAATCCCCTACGGCGAACTCGACACAGTCCGCGGTGTCGCAGGAAAAGGGTGGACAGGAAGAATTCGGACCGTACGAGTTGGTTGATAACTGGCCGCAGCCGCTGACCGACGGACCGGACGGTGTAAAGCACGACGGCTGGACGTGGGGATCTGTCGGTGCGGTTTACGCCGAAACGCCCGATCGCATATGGATCGCACAACGCGGCGAG
>Ga0114129_10015368_pt1 | contig 10893 bp, 10 predicted proteins | sample RhiMetdeltSRZDD1_FD_80071 | JGI IMG/M metagenome (GOLD analysis project Ga0114129, IMG submission 80071) | Populus rhizosphere microbial communities from Tennessee, USA - Rhizosphere MetaG P. deltoides SRZDD1 (version 2) (version 2) | ecosystem: Host-associated > Plants > Roots > Rhizosphere >... | reverse complement strand
TCAGCTCACCGCAGAGTAGCTTTCGAGGCTTGTCACTACGCAATCGATCGGCTGAAGAAGATCGTTCCTATCTGGAAGAAGGAGTATTTCGAGGATGGAGCGGTGTGGGTTGAGAATGAAGAGGCAAGAGAAGGGGCAAAGGAATTGAAAAATGAAAATTGAAAAATGAAAATTGCAAATTGACGAGGGGAACAAACTCTAATTTTTCAATTTGCAATTTTCATTTTTCAATTCTTATTTTTCAATTTTCATTTTTCATTTTTCAATTTTCAATTTTCAATTCAGTCTTCTTCTAGCGACTCATCCGTTCACCGCTGCAATCCGTTTTTCGCCTCGGCCGCGTCGCGTTTTTGCTGTTCAAGCTCCGCCACTCGACGTGAGATTGCAGCCTGTCCGGCATCGTCCTTCAAAACGCGCAGCGTCCTTATCGCATCGTCAAACTGATACAGCCCGGCGTAGCAATCAGCCAAACCGTACATCGCGCGAACTCGCACCTTCGGGTCGCCGCTCATCGAAGCGAGCTTCTGATAAACCGGAAGCGCTTGTTGATACTGCCCGCGCTCGATGTGATAGATCGATGCTTCGCGCTGATAAGCTTGCTCGCTAAGCTCGTCGTAAGCGACCTGCTCGATGACTTTCTCGTACTCCGTAAGCGCCTGGCTATAGTTCCTCTGCGCGAAGTAGAGATCGGCGATCCGCAGACGGATCCGGCGGCGCTCAGCCGAGTCCTGTGGATTCAAGTTTTCGTACTCGGCGATGGCTTCATAAGAACGGCCCATTTCGCCAAGCACTTCGGCCAGCCGTTCTCGAGCCAACGGCGCGTTCGGGTGCGAAGAGTTCTGTTCGAGAAAAACGGTGTAGTTGGCGCGCGCCTGATCGTAGCGGCCAAGCTTGAAGTAATAAATGTTTGCGAGTTGAACTCTCGCCTCGGGAGCTTTCTGACTGGTTGGGTATTTGGACAGGTAGAGCTCGTACTCTTCTGCCGCGAGCTTGTAGTCTCCCGAGTCCCACGCTTCAACAGCGCGGGTTAACGACTGCTCGGTGTCTCGCTTGCACGCGCTCGCGAGCGCGGCTATCAGCATCAGGCAGACCAAAAGGGAGGGGGCGACAGGGCGAGGGGGCGACGCGGCGAATCGCCCGCTTGCCCGCGCACCCTGTCGTCGCCCCCTTGCCCCCTCGCCCGGTCTCATCGTCGCCCCGCCGCCTCTGTTGTCCATCCTAGCTCTCGGGTTCGTCGGTCGCGTCTTGCTGGCGCTCGATCAGCGAAGCCGACGTCACCAAATCGTCGTCGGACGCGTCGATCAGCTTCACGCCCTGGGTCGAACGTCCCGAGACGCGGATGCCCTTCGCCTCGACGCGGATCAGCTTGCCTTGATTCGTTATAATCAACACCTGACTGTCGTTGTTGACCGGGAGCACCGCCACAACCAGGCCGTTTCGATCGCTCGTCCTCATGTTGATCACACCTTTACCGCCGCGTGACTGGAAGCGATACTCCTCGAGCTTCGTACGCTTGCCGTAGCCGTGCTCCGAGATCGACAGCATCTCGGTGTCATCCGTCACTGCCGCGACGCTGATGACGTAGTCATCCTTCGAGAGCGTGATGCCCCGCACGCCGTAGGCTGGCCGGCCCATCGGTCTTACATCCGATTCGTCGAAGCAGATCGCCATGCCTTCGTGAGTCGCAAGAAATATCTTCTTCTCGCCGTCAGTGATTTCGGCGGCGATCAACTCGTCGCGGTCTTCTATTCCCATCGCGATGATTCCACCGGTTCGGATGTTGGCGAAGTCCGAAATGGCGGTCTTCTTCACGATCCCTTTCCGAGTCGCCATGATGACGTATCTGCCCTCTTCAAAGTCGCGGACCGGAACGATGCCGGCAAACTTTTCGCCGTGCGGGATGTTTACGAGATTGACTATCGCTTTGCCCCTGCCCGCGGCGGCCGCGTCGGGAATTTCGTGGACCTTCAATCTGTAGACCTGTCCGTTGCTGGTGAAAATCATCACGTAGCTATGAGCCGACGCGACAAAGATATGATCGACGACGTCATCGGTCTTAGTGGTTGCGCCCTTTCGCCCCGTTCCTCCGCGACGCTGCGCGCGATACACCGAAACCGGCGTGCGCTTGATGTAGCCCGAATGCGTCACGGTGATCGCCATGTCTTCGTCGGCGATCAGGTCCTCGAGAGTGAGCTCGGCGCCCGATTCGATTATCTCCGTTCTTCGTTTGTCGCCGTACTCCTTTTGAATGTCTCGCAGTTCCTTGACGATCAGGTTGCGGAGCACCGACTCGTTGGACAGGATCTCTTCGAGTTCGGCGATTCGCTGAATGACTTCCTTGTATTCGTCGATCAGCTTCTGCCGCTCTAGTCCGGTGAGCTTCTGCAGTTGCATTTCGAGGATGGCGCGCGCTTGCGGCTCGGTGAATTTGAACCGCTCCATCAACGCGTCGCGAGCCTCGGGAGCGCTCTTCGATTTGCGAATCAGCGAGATTACCGCATCCAGATTGTCGAGCGCCTTCTTCAAGCCCTCCAAAATGTGGGCGCGGGCCTCGGCCTTTCTCAGCTCGTAACGCGTGCGGCGAATCACTACTTCGCGGCGATGCTCGAAGAAAATGTTAAGAGACTCGATCAGCGTAAGCTCGCGCGGCTGCCCGTTGACGATGGCAAGGTTGATCACGCCGAAGGTCTGCTGCATCGGGGTGAGCTTGTACAAATTGTTCAGGACGATGTCCGGAATGGCGTCGCGCTTGAGCTCCATGACGATTCGCATGCCTTCGCGGTCCGATTCGTCACGCAAATCGGAGATGCCTTCGATCTTTTTCTCGTTGACGAGTTCTCCGATCCGCTCCAGCAGCTTAGCCTTGTTCACCTGATAAGGAATCTCAGTGACTACGATGGCCATTCGCTCGCCGGAACGTCCGACGCGATCGATCGATGCTCTGGCGCGCATGATGATCATGCCTCGGCCGTCCTTGTAAGCGTTCAGAATGCCCTCGCGCCCGTAGATAAATCCTCCGGTTGGAAAGTCCGGACCTGGCACCATTCCCATCAACGTCTTCAGTTTCGCGTTGGGATTCTGAATCAGATAAATAGCGGCTTCGATAACCTCGCTCAGGTTGTGCGGCGGCATATTTGTAGCCATTCCGACCGCGATACCACCCGAGCCGTTAACCAGAAGATTTGGATATCTCGTCGGGAGAACCATCGGCTCTTCGCGGGACTCGTCAAAGTTAGGAGTGAAATCGACCGTGTCCTTATCGATATCCGCGAGCATTTCAGTCGCGATGCGCGTAAGCCTCGCTTCGGTGTACCGGTAGGCCGCGGGCGGATCGCCGTCAACCGAGCCGAAGTTGCCCTGACCATCGACCAGCGGATAGCGCATCGAGAAGTCTTGCGCCATTCGCACCAGCGCGTCATATACGGCGGTATCTCCGTGCGGGTGGTATTTGCCGAGCACATCGCCGACGACGGTCGCCGACTTTTTGAAGGGCCTGCCGGGAACCAGCCCGATCTCATGCATTGAATACAGTATGCGTCGATGAACAGGCTTCAATCCGTCTCGCGCATCCGGAAGCGCGCGGCCTATGATCACGCTCATCGCGTAATCCAGATAGCTGCGCTTCATTTCTTCTTCTATGTTGACTGGGATTTTCTGTGCTGCTTCAGCCATTCTCTTATTCTCTTTCCGAATTCCGGTTCTGCATGTTGATCATGAAACTCTCAGGCTTCGCGGCGCTAAACATGGGCACAAAGCACCCCGGCAAGCTCGTCACCTGCTTGCTTGATTCAGTGCTCATCAACGAGCCGCTTGAGATGATTTTCGGTGCTTAAGAGCAAGAGAAATTTTACTACATACCATCGAGTTTTTCAAAGTCGAAAACAGAGAAAACTCTCAGCAAAATCAGCGATTTACAAGCAAGGAGGATACGGGTGGCGGAGAAGCCGATCAGCCGCGATAGGTCAGCGCATCGACCTGATTGCGAGCCTCGTCCAGACAGCGAAGAAGCTCATCATAAAGATAGCGATTGGTGCGCGCCGCCAGAGGCAGATACAGCTCTTCGGTTGTGCGAATGTAGCGGCGCTTCTTCTCGAGTTTCGGCGTGTGAACGACCGATCTCATGTTATCGAGTCGATCGCAGAGCTTCACGATCGGGGCGCCCGTGTCAGCCGCAGCTTCGATCCGGGCGAGGTATTCCGGCAATCTCACACCTTCGAGTTTCGTCAGCAGCCACACGACCTCGGCGATCTCTTCGTCGAACGTTCGTGCGATGTCCTCACGCGTGAGGTCGCTGTCTTCGATAACGTCGTGAAGCAACGCTGAGCAGACCAGCGTTGGCGCGTAAAGACCGAGTTCATCCACCAACGACACGGCGACTCTTATCGGGTGGACGATGTACGGCGAGCCTTCGTCGCGTGTCTGACCGCGGTGCGCTAAACGAGCGACCTCATACGCGCGAAGTACCCGCGCGACATCCTGTTCGTCGAGTTGCGGCGTCAGTCGCGCGATCAAGTATTCAAAGTTCAACTCGTAATCCATCGCGGGAGTAGTTTCACTTTAGCAGAGCGGATCGAAAACGCTCAACTGACGAATGAAACCGCAGATAGCAAAATTTACAACGCTTGCATAGGCTCCGTTCTACATTGTTTAATGACTCGACCCACTTAGCTAACGACTTGGAAGTGACGCTTATGCGCTTTCTAATAGCCGTGCTCAGCCCATTCGTCTGGTGGTCTTGCCGGCTGCTATTCAAGATCGAGTTCTATGGCGTCGAAAACATCCCACGCGATGGCGCTTGCATCATCACACCCAACCACGTCACGTATGCCGATCCGATATGGATTACGATTCCCATTCGCCGGCGCCTTTATTACATGGCATGGGACAAACCATTTCGAATACCGGTGCTTGGATTGATGATGCGAGTGTTCGGGGCCTTTCCAATTAATCTGGATGTTGCTGCCGATGCGTCGGCCGGGCGTGAGGCAATCGAGTTGCTTCGTAAGGGTCGCGGGCTCGTGATGTTTCCCGAAGGCGGACGAACAAAGACGGGCAAACTGATGCCGTTCAAGATGGGGGCGTTTCGATTGGCTCTCGTCCACGGCGTCCCGGTCGTTCCGGTGACGATCAAGGGCGCGGAAACGATCTGGCCGGTTGGCCAAATCTTTCCGAGACTCGGCAAGTTGAAAATCACTTATCACCCGCCAATCGAAGTCGAGCACATAGACGAAGGGACGAACAGGGCGGAACTAAAAGAACGGGCTCGCAGGCTTGCGAGAAAGGCTCACGACATGGTAGCTAGTGCGCTCGAACCGGCGAGTTTGCCTGAAGGCGAAGGCCAATCCGCTATTCTAAACTCGGGCTAGTCTACAGAAACACTTCCTCAAGGGACTCCAGAAATGTGTAGGTCTGGTGCCAAGCATCATCCTTGGCTTCGAGCTCGGCCGCTCTCTCCTGGACACCAATTAACTCATGGGTGACCCGTCGAGTTGCAACCTCAAATGCTTCTCGAGGACTTCGCCAATCCGAGAATTCCTCTGCAAGTGTCCGCTTTAAGTTGTGAGGAAGGAACGTAGCCGCTTTCGCCATTTCGGAGGCAACAAGTCGGCAGCCTCGGCCGAACATTGGGTCTTCGCCGCCGAGCCATTCGTCCACCTCGGCGGGTAACTCCAATCGGTGGAAGCCGCCAAGCACATAGTCTCGATGCCACGGTCCACGCACCAAGTATAACGTCCCCTCAAGTGTTAATACGTGCTGATTGGTAAGCAATCCCGCTGAAATGTAGAATCTGACGGACTCAGCAAGCATCTTCTCGGCTGACTCTATTGCCTTGATGTCAGCATAACGACCGTCTCGTTCCTCGTTGATAATCGCTAGTCTAGCGGTGCGCGGTTTTTGCCACACGACATGTAAATGATTCGCCAATCCAGGGCATTCTCGTGGACAGGCCAATACCTGAACAAAGGGTCTCCCGAGCCACCCACCGGGTACGTCAAACAAGTCCTCGATCGGCAATTGGTGGTATAGCGACTTGGTGAAGCGTCGGCGATCTAACCTTAGGGTTTGAACCTCGAGGAACTCCGTTTTTTCGACTGTCGTCAAGTGCGACCTTGTCTTGCCGGAACCTTCACCCATCGGCTAACTCCTTGCTAAGCCGCGCTCAGAGGACCAAGGAAGTTCGTTCTATCAAAGGGGCAGCGGATCGCCATACTTCATTTCTCGAAGCTTCTTCGCACTTTCGCCTTTGCGGAAATCATCCATGATTACCGCGCGGTGTTTCGATTGCGCTGCGGACTTGGAATTCGAATTCAGCAACAGTTCCATTTCCTTCAAGCCACTTTCGATATTGCCCATATGCACGTACGTCAGCGCGATCGCGATCGCGAGACCGACGTATAGCTCATCAGAATATTCATCCGCTGCTATCTGAGACTTAGCTTCTTCGATGTTCTTGCGCAGGCTATCAAGCTCGGCCTTGTAGAACGCCGAGAAATCCTTCGAAGCATAAACGTATTTGCCGTCGCGCCAGGCGTAGACCATCACCGCGCCCGGCGATGCAGCGTGCGACAGATCGTCGTATGACTCCCACCGGGCGTCGGTCACGAGCAGCTCTTGAACGCCGTCGCCGTTCAGGTCGCCGAACCTTTGAATTGGGCCTGCCGCGATCAGATCCGCTTTGTGATTGCGGACTCGATAGACTTCCGTCGGATTACAGCTCCAGCAGTTTCCGCCGCTGGAGCTTTGAACGATGATCTCCTTGAGTCCATCGCCGTTGATGTCGGTCGCGTTGAGCTTGTTCGGCTCGCCCGCGAGGGTGAACGAGAAATAGAAATCCGCGCGGCGAAAGATCGTCTTGGACGCGCCGCCGTTGCTCTCAAAGATTCGCAGCTCGAACGCTTCGTTGGGAGCTTTGGGTTTTTCGCGCTGGAAGACCGCTGCAAGGTGACGCGCCGTGCCGTCCAAACTGGCTTCCACAGCCTCTTTCAGCCGGAGTCCAGTCGTGGCCAACTGTGAAACCTCGACCCGAAACTCGGCGCTGACGTCTGGCACGGTCTGCAAGCGCGTCGCTGCCTCACCAAGAGCGTCGCTTGCAAAGTTCGACGGTGCAAGCGCGATGACGATGATAAAGATCGATACGTGACGTTTCATAAGTTACTCGATACTTCTAACCATGCGGCCGTCATTGTCAATCTCTACCTCGAGTGTGCGCGACCTGATACCGGACGCGGCGAGCCGGTAACTCATCTCGTCGGCGATCCGCGAAAAGTTTTCGCTCGCGAACGCGATCATAGTCGAGCCGGCCCCGCTCATCGCCACTCCGAGCAAACCCGGATGCTTAAGAGTTTCATCATTCAATCGCAAAACCTCCGCCAGCCCCGGTCCGAGCGGCACACGATGCGGTTGATGCAATCGGTCGCGAAGAGCCTCGCTGAACAAGTCGAAGCGACGTTCTGAGATCACTGCTTGAAGCAGCGCTGCGCGGCCGATGTTAAACGCGGCGTCTGCCAGCATCACTTCCTTTGGTAAGACACCGCGCATCTGGGCCGTGCCCATTTCGAACTCGGGAATGCACAGGACGATCTTCACTTCCTCGGGCCATTTCCGTTTGACCGTTACCAGTGATCGCTCGTGCGCTGCTCGTTCTGCTACGCAAGCGACCACCAATCCGCCGAGCAAACTGGGCGCAAGATTATCGCCATGGTCTTCGAAGCGCAACGCGTAGCCGAACAACTCTTCTTCGCTCAAGCGATCGTCAGCCAGCGTTTCATAGACCGATATTCCTGCAATGATCGCTGCGCTGCTGCTGCCCAGCCCGCGCGCGAGCGGAATCTCGCTGTTCACGAGCAACCGCGCGCCGCTTATCTTGTTGCCGCGCAGATCGCCAACTGACCGCGCCACTCGAAGGATCAGGTTCGATTCATCACGAGGTAGTCGATCCGCGCCTTCGCCCGAAAGGACGATCTCGAACGCGCCCTCCTGTTTTTCAACCGTCACTGTCAGATAAAGTTTCAGCGCCAGGCCGCACGAATCGAAGCTCGCGCCAAGATTTGAGGTGGATGCTGGAATTGTGATTTCGGTGGTAGTCACGCGTTTTTAGATTCCTAGTTCTTCCTTCACTCTTGCCAGTGGAAAACGCTTGTGAGTTTCGCGCTCATTCTTGCGCTGCTATCGCAAGCACTTCGATCATTCGATCGTGTATGAGACCGTTACTCGCTATGATCTCGGGCGCGTAGTTCGAAAAGCTGTTGCCTGAAAAGTCGGTTACGAGACCGCCTGCTTCGACGACTATCAGCGCGCCCGCCGCCGTGTCCCACGGGCTCAAATTCAGCTCCCAGAATCCGTCGAAGCGTCCGCACGCGATGTAGCAAAGATCCAACGCCGCGGCTCCGTCGCGTCTAAGCGCCTGTGCCTTCATGGCAAAGTTCGCCCAGTGATCCAGGTTCGTCAGCCTGGAGGTCTTTATGTCGTACGGGAAGCCGGTCGAGAGCAAGCTCTGCATCAACTCGGCGGTCTTCGATACGCAAATCGGTCTGTTGTTCAGCGTAGCACCCGCTCCGCGCTCGGCGGTGAACATCTCTTCGCGTATTGGATCGTAGACCACACCCAGAACAGTCTCGCCGCGGCACTCAAGGGCGATCGAAACGCAGAAGACAGGATAGCCGTGAGCGTAGTTAGTCGTTCCGTCGAGCGGGTCGACGATCCAGCGGTACTCGGAGCTGCTTTCCGCGAGGCCGGCTTCTTCCGCAAGAATCTCATGCCGCGGGTAATAGGTTGAAATGGCTTCGCTGATAAGTTTCTCGCTTGCGAGGTCGACGTCGGTGACGAGGTTGATCGAGCCCTTATGTTCTATGTCGATCGTGGTGCCGAGCCGGTCGCGAAGCAGCCGTCCCGCATCTTGAGCCACGCTTATGGCGAAGTTCAGCATTCAGTTTCTTTCTCGGATTCGGTGTCAGCCAAACTATACCAGAGCCCGGGTCGGCAGTCAGTTTCTTGGAGTGCGCCGCCGTCGCTCGGCCTTAGTTATCCGATACGGTACAGGCGGCGCTTTGGCTTCTTTACGTGGCTGCGGGTCACACTTCAGCACTGAATGAAAACGCCGGCGCGGTAAGTCATCAGCCAAAGCGCCGCCAAGACGGTCGAAGCTAAACGCCATGGTCGCGAGCGGCGTACTCCAAATTCGAGCTGATGGACTCAGTGAATCGTAAGGCGGTTGCTTCCGCCCAAAAGCGGGCCTCGCCTTCCCCGTTCGCCGAGATGAAGCCGACGTGCCCGCCCTGATCCGTCGCGAGCACGGCGATGTTCTGGTTCGAGGTCACTTCGGGTTGCTGAAATTGCGCGAAAGGAATGATCGGATCGTCTTTGGCGTGGATGACCAGCACGGGCACCGCTATGCGATCGATAACGCGGATCGCGCTTGCGCGATAGTAGTAGTCTGTCGAATCGCGGAAAAAGAAATGCGGGGCGACGTACGCGTCATCGAATTGGCGAATGGTGCGCACCCCACGCAGAAGCGAAGCGTCGTACCGATCCGGAAATAGTTCGGCCTTTCGACGAATCCTGGTCCGCAGACTCCTGACGAAACGATTCCTGTAGATAAAGTTCCTGCGCAGGTCGATCGCGTCCGCGCAAGTCGCAAGATCGATCGAAGCCGAGACAACAACCATGCCTCGTATCTGCGTCGGAATCGAAGCGCCGTATTCACCGGCGAGCTTCATCACGATGTTGCCGCCAAGCGAGAACCCTACGACGTAGATCTCGTTCAGTCCGTCGCCTTCGATCAACTCAGAAAGTATGTGCCGAATGTCATCGGTTAATCCCGCGTGGTAGAGAGTCGGTGTTAGATGCTCGGTTCCGCCGCAGTTGCGATAGTTCACGCGAATGGCGTTGAAACCGGCTGCCAGAGCCTTTTCTGCGGTGCCAAGCATGTAGCGCGACTCGCTCGAGCCTTCCATTCCATGTGCTATTACCAGGGTCGGCTTCGATCTTCGTTCTTCCTGCCACGAGCACTGAGCCAAAACGCGCACTCCGGGAGCCGTGTCGAAGTAGCGCGGCTCGCTTCGGCTTTCGATGAGCTTGAACCGGCGTCGTATCCAGGTGCCTGCGATTGTCTGCAAGTGAGCGTTCCTGATGGCCGGATGAGGAATGAAAGGGTTTTGCTCGAGCTGCCGGATGATGATGTCTTTCGTCATTGATCGGACTATTGATAAACTCAGCCCGCGCGATCAGCACAAGCGCGCCCTTATCGAATTCTAGTTTGTGGACGCGCGGCTATCAAGCATGAGCGCGAATCAGGTAATAGGGATGGCAGTGACGCGAGACGAGAGACACCGCTACGGTCAGCACTACACGCCGCCGCCGGTGGCGGAATTGCTGGCGGCTTTCGCCGTCAGGAGCGCCAGCGATCTGGTTTTCGATCCGAGCTGTGGCGATGGACGATTGCTCGCAGAAGCGCTGGAGCTGAAGCGCAAGTTGTCAGCCAATCTAAATCGCGCGAGCCGAGCGCATGAAGTTTTTGGCGTTGATCGTTCGCCATCAGCCATCGAGTTTGCGAAGCGAACAAACGCGCATTGCGTGGTGGCTGATTTCTTCGACGTCGAACCCGGACGGGCAGTTAACAAGCAATTTATTCTGCCGGCAGGGTTCGACGCAATCATCGGAAATCCTCCGTACATCAGACAGGAGATGATGGGTGCGCGAGACAAGCGCCGAATTGAGCGACGATTGTTGCTCGATCGCGCGGCGCTGCCCGGTGTCTATTGGCCCAAATGGTCGGGGAGATCGGACATCTACGTTTACTTCTTCGCACGCGCGATTCGATTCTTGAAAGAGAGCGGTAGGCTTGTTTTTCTGACTGCGAGCAGTTGGCTCGATGTCGGGTACGGCGTTGCGCTG